>Ga0310690_10000507_pt1 | contig 82163 bp, 85 predicted proteins | sample AusTroGonzalo_MG_2_FD_207661 | JGI IMG/M metagenome (GOLD analysis project Ga0310690, IMG submission 207661) | Bovine rumen microbial communities from tropical cattle in Woodstock, Queensland, Australia - Gonzalo_04 (v2) (version 2) | ecosystem: Host-associated > Mammals > Digestive system >...
TTTCGTAAACTATCTTACCTCGCTTTCCCAAATAACTTCTTCACATTCGCTGTATTCAGGATTACTTACATTAACCTTTTCTACTCTAATATTAAAATAATCACCTTCTAGTTCGTCAAACTTTTTAATTTGATCATAATAATTATCAACTACATCTTGTAAAGTTTCAAAGCACTTAGCAAATTGTATTGCTTGATCTACTCTTGGAAATTGTGCCATTTGCACTTCAGTGTCAATACACATATCTTCCTTGTCATATCCTAATGCCCAAACCATATAAGTATATTCCTTTTCCATAACTTAGTCCTCCTCTAGCATATCTATTGCATTATCTATATATCCCATTGCTTCACCAATGTTCCAGATAAATGTATCATCACTACCATCATCAGTATCTTGTGCATAATCAGTTTCTTGAATTTCATCAAGTGCTTCATATAGTTCTACTAACTTATCTTTAATTTCAGGCTTAGTCATTGAAATTGTCCCTCCTTCCTAATAAGTAATCTAGTGCTTGTGGTCTTTCTGTCATATCTGGCTCATAGTCAAAAATAACACTCTTGCCAGTTATCCACTCTTCTTCTTCCATATTAACTTTAACTACACCATCTTCTATAGTTAATCCCCAAATATAATCACCTTCTTGAAGTTCAAATACTTCTTCTGCTCTTTTATTTAGTTCGTCTAAATCCAATGTTGTTCTAATAATCATATTAGTCATTTATTAGTCCTCCAAATTTACACAATGATAGTCATAATCGTAATCACCGACGTCTTTGTCCCAATAAGAATTGCAGATTTCAAAACAGCCATCTTCTTTATAGGTATTTATATTTACTATATCAAAACTACCAAACTTACTTGGGATTTCTCCAAATGCTTCTTCTAATTCATCTTTTGTCTTAAACTGATCTAGATAATCCCAGCAATCGTTAATATGCTTAAATTCCATAATCCCTCCCTAAATATTGTGTTCCCAAACTTTGCCTTTGTAAATGGTAGTTAAACCATCAGCATCTTCTAATTCAATAGAGTATTCAGTATCAGTTAATTCTTCGTCTACAATTTCGCCATAGCCCTTTAGTTGTGACTTAACTGTTTTGAAATCTCTTTTTAATTGTTCTTTTGCTTTTTCAGTATCTATAAACATTCTTTGTGAATCTAATGATAGATTTGTAAATGATCCACCAACTGGTGAATATTGTTGTCCTGAACTATAAGTTGTATAAACTGCTATTAACATATAATTACCTCCATTCCTATACTTATATTATATCACTTGCAATACAAATTGTAAACTACTTTTTGTAAAGTTATTGTAAAGTATACTCATTTAATTATGTTGTTTGTAGTAATAGTTAAGTGCTTCTTTAACTCTTGCTTCATCTTTAGCATTCTTGAAAACCCATTCTTCTTCATTCTCAACCATATCTACTCCAATCATATCTGCAATTTCTTGTAAGTCGTGTTGATAGTCATCAAAGTCACAAAAAAAGTGTCCTGAATTTCTTTCCATTTCAACTGCTTCATCTATTGCTTTGTAATCTTTCTTTAACATAAGTATTTATCCTCCATTACTTATCTTCTATAATAATTATATCGCGTTTTATATAAAAAGTAAATATATTTATGTAAAATCTACGCAAGATTGCTTTCATAATCTTTTATATAATCTATTACGCCATTTAATAGGTCCTCTATAAAAGCAGCACCAAATGAATAGTTAACTAATTCAGTATAACCTTGTTCTGGATCAGTTGCCATAATAAATACTATATCACTAGAGCACTTACCTCTGTAAGATATACCTTCTAATAAATCATATACTTTACCTGTGCGAATACTTTTAATAGAATATCCTTCTTTTTCATCAAAAATAACTTCAAAATTGTCTTTCATACTTGACCTCCATTCTTATACATATATTATAACACAAAAATAAGCGGCTTGTAAACCGCTTATCTGTAAAATTTCTGTAAATTTTTATAGTTTTAGAAGAAATCTGTCTAAAGAATAGTGCTCTTCCAATTGTTTATCTTGTGCTTTCTAAACTTATCAGTGATATTGATCCACTTATCTCCTACGCGCTTAAACATCACTTGGTTACTTACTGGAAGTACTATAGGTCCTGCTGTCTGGTCCTTCCAAGTTGATTCATCACCAATAAAAGGTCGAAACTCTCCAATCTTGTAGTAATCTAAACAATTTAGAAGGTTTATGTCTAAAAAGCTAAATCCAGAGTACATCCCAACCCTTAAGTGGTGCTTTTCGTGCACATAATGTGCAAGCTCTTCTACAGCTTGGTGATCATTATCACCACCCATTAGGCCGACTAACGTGATCCCTGGATGTGATCTGATCTTTTCATCCAGAGCTTCTTTAGTAAGTAGCTCACCTACATCAGCACGTAATTCTGGCTCTGAGCATTGCTTACAAGTTCCAGGGCAATTACTAATATTAAATATTAGAGAGATTTCGTCTGGAAATTCAGCAAAGGTTATAGTTGGCTCACCAAGGTACTTAAGCATTAGTCTTTAGCTCCTTTAAGTAATTTAATATTTCTTGCTCTGAATAAAACATTAGATAATTTAACTTATTATTCTTTGCACATAATTGTTTCTCTGGATCAAGTTCTGTCCAAACTCTAATTGCATTTTCAAAAAATTTAGAAGTATCTGCCTTAGCTTTCCAAGTATTAAGCAATTTAATATCTTCTTCATTTGTGCTATCATATGGATGTCCACCATGTGTGAAGAATAAATTTAACTCAATAAACTGATCTAGTGACTTAATATAAATGTCACAATGATATGGATACCTTTCTTCTTTATATTCAGTTAGTATATCATCTGCACCATAAATTTCTTTTAATACACTAACTGTATTAGCTTGAATTTTAGAAGTATTTGTTGTTCCATTTTGCTTTTTTGTTTCAAATACTTTTTCGCTTATTTGCTTAAAATCATATTTAGCTTTCACTATATCTGACTGCATTGGATACTCTACACCATAATGCTCTAAACATGACTCTTTTTTTCTTTCCTTAATTAAATCTAATTTATTAACACTTGTTACACCATATTTTTCTAAACAAGTTTCTTTAGCTTTACCTGGATTCACATAGTGTGGATTATTATATCTGTCTACCTTAGTTTGCTCTGCTTTTTCTTTAAACTGCTCGGCTTGAAATGGATTTTCAACACCATATTTTTCTAAGCAAGTTTTTTTACCTTGATCTTTATTATTATAATTTGGATCGCCATATTTAGCTAAACAAGTTTTTTTATTATGCACTTGGCATAAATTCTTTGGCTTTCTAATTCCATAATGATTTTGAAAAACTGTTAAATTACCTAGCGTGATATTAAAATGTTTTACAGTTTCTTTTGCTGAATGATTTTCAGTAATATAGTATTGCACAAGGTCGTCTATACAAAGAACTTTACTACCATTTCTAAAAACTTCTCTGCCTATATATTGAAATGGCTCACCAAATTTATTTTTTATCATAAAAATATACTCCTGCTATAATATTATACATTAAATTTAGCATAATTTTCAGCAGGAATATATTCAAATCACAGAAGTTTTTATTAGTCTTGCTTATATTTATAAGTTACACCTTGGTTAATTGCCTCTTGCCAATAGCTTCTAGTATTAAATTCTTGTTGTCTTGCAGCACTGAAGCTAGAAACTCTCTTTAGGTAGCCTATAATTCTAGTTGCATAATCTAAATTATGTGACTTACAATTTGGACATTCACATAATGGCTCTTTGTAAATTTTATTACATTCATTGCATACCGTCATTGGAATATTAAATGTAAAATATGAACAGCCACAGTTAATAGCAACATCCATAAGCTTTCTATATTGCTCTTGACTTAAATGTTCATTAAGTCCTATGTGACAAGCTGATCCTCCATCTAAATTAGCAATAAAATCACTACCATGTAAGCGCATTTTAGTTATAGGGTCATAGGTTAAGTTTTCCATTGGGAAGAAGTAAGAATTATAAAGCACCCTATTTTCAGGAACCCAGTATCCATCACGCTTATCCCACTTATAAAGTTTATTTCCGGCTGATTCTGCTGGCACAAATTCCGAATTATATCTTAAGTGCTCTGTTCTAGCAGCAGTATTTAGATCCTTCATTGTGCTAAGAATATCTTTAGCATATGCTTTGTAAGCTTCATTATCTGGCTTTAGTTCTAGGTTTTTATATGCATCTGGAATATAATCATTCATGCTAGCTAGGAATTCAGCTCCTTCAATGAAGCCATTTACGCCTAGTGTTAAGTATTGCTTGTCTAAGTCTATGAAGCCAGCATTATACACTGTAAGCAAACCATTGTTATACATATCCCATAAGTGATCATTCCATGCTTCAAGATACTTGTGCACTCTTCCAACTACTTCAGTAATGTATTCAGCCAAAGATCTTCTGTTTCTCTTGTATTTCTTATTAACTTCATCATTAAACCAGTTTTGAACTATTCTATTAATGTTTAAAGTAATAACTTTCTTTGATCCAGTTTCTACACCACCAGCACCTAGTGTGTAGCTAAATACGTTTTCTTCGATCGCATTCTTTAGTCTGCAGCATGAAGATAAGGCATCAGCACTATCAGAGTTGTATAAGAAGAAGCTATGTCCTTCAGCCCACATCTCTGCAGTGAAGTCAGCCATTTCTGAATCCACATATTCATGTGTGTCTTTATCCCATAATAAGTTCATTGTTTCTACTGGGAATGTAATAACTTTCTTAGTTCTTTCATTATTAAACCACTTCATGAATAGCTTTTGTAGCTCTTTAGTGCTTTCCCAATTAGGTTCGTCACCGTCTGGGAAGAAAAAATCCTTAAAGATGCTTTCAAAGTATCCCTTGTCAAAGTAAGCGATATTAGTGAAAGGTGATTGGTATCCTCTTGCAGCTGCTGGTTGATTAACACAATAAACAAATTCCTCAAATAATGCATATACAGTTTTTCTTAAAGACATGCTACCTAGAAGGTTTTCGTCTAAATGCTTAATGTAATCCTCACCATAATCAGCTCTTAAGAAGTGATCCAAATATGGTATAAACTCTGGAACTGCTACTGCACCAGCAAATTGTCCTGCTATTAAAAAGATCAGATTGCATAGGCCGCCTACGAAAGACGATGCATGTTTAGGTGCACTAGAGCTACCACCTAGCTTTTCTAATCCGTCTAGTAAAAATGGGTATAAAGAAATAGCTACACAATATGGCATGATACTCGTCTCATCATGACTATAAATAATATGGTGCTTTAAATCTGAATCAAATTGATCACATAATTCTTGGCCATATTTAGCTAGTAAGTATTTCTTTACAATAGCTCTATTTACGTCGATGAAGTCAGGCTTAGAGATCTCTGCTGACATTGTAGCTATATTCTTACTTGTTACGTTTGCATTAGCATCTACTTCTGATCCTGATGCAGCGTTAATTGCTGTTTTGTAGTTATCAATAAATTTTAATTTTCTTTGTAATGTTCTTTCATCCATAAACTAATTGCCTCTCTTAATAAATTCCATGATCTCTTTTCCTACTAATCTTTTACCATCTTCTAATTCGATAGTTGGTGTGTGATTAATGCCTAATTCAATCATCTTATCTTTATCTTGGCAATCTTCGTAAGCTATGTTTGCCTTGTCTAACATCATATGGACTAGCTTACATTGTCCACATGTAGGTTGTGAGTACAACTTAATCATAAAATTTTAGTTAATCTCCTTTAAATAATTCATTGCGTCTTCATAACTTAGAAAGTTTTCTTCTATTTGCAATATTGGTGCTAATGTTTTTGTTTTTTGTTCTATTTTTATTATTGCTTTCGAATCATCTTCTAACTCATATGCAATGTTTTTTTCTTTTAGTAAAGTTTCTAAATTTTTACTTTTAGTTCCCCCGATACTAAATAGTTTTATCATTATATACCTCGTCGAAATTTCATTAATTACCTACCTATATAAGGCCAGGTATATATTTTAGCACTTAATTTTGACCTCAAATTTGAAATAAATTGGACCACATTGGTGCCCAATTTTTAATAGCCAAGATATGTCTGAAATTATATAAATTCAGAAGGATTACGTCTGTTTAGCTACTAAAATTTCATTCGCTTTTCTCTGTAGTCGATCAGATGCTCTTGGGGTCTTTCTTCTCCAGCTAAGATGTTTACTAAGTTTCCGCTAAGTAAGCAGTAGCAGTAAAATTCATCTAATATATCATGAGTAAGCTCTTGCTCTTTTGTGTAAAATTTAATACAAGTATCCAACTGATAAACACCACCTACTGTGATAATGTCATTGTTGTTTCCTTCACTTACATCTATCAGATACTGCTTATACATAGCTTTGTGTGCTTTCTTGATAGCTTTGATAACCTTACGCATAGTATGGTAATATTCCACAACAAAAGCAGCTTGAGATCAATTCTTTATGAACTCAAACTTGGAATGCTCGCCTTTTATTGCTCTTGCTATTAATTCTGTAATTTCGTCTTTATTATTTGCCATCATTATATTATACATTATTTTTATTAATAAAAATAAAAACCTGGTCCGTCGACAACCAGGTTTCTTTGTTGCATCTGATAGGAGGTGTTTCAGATGCTCATTATATTATACAATGTCAAATTTGAAATTTTAGTAATTTCGTTTAAATTTTTTAAAATGCATTAAATGGGTCTATTTCAGCTTCCTCATTTAATGTTAAATTCTCTGATTTGTTTTCTGTAGCTAATTCAGAATTTTCTTCTGCTTCTTTTTGAAATTCAGAGTTGTTTAGTGATTCTTTAGCTTCTTCTTTAGGCTCTTCTGGTAATTCTGGCAATTCTGAAACTTCGGCAGTTTCGTTTTCCTCTTCCTTAGGCTCTTCTTCTTTAGCTTCAGGTTCATCAGTAACTACATCTTTAATAGCTTCTGGAAGATCTTTGTCTAAAGTAGCTTCAGTTTCTTCTAAATCCTTCTTAATGTCATTAGCAATTAGCTCATTATCAGCTTTTAGAAGATCTTTTTCTAATTCTGCTTTCTTAGCAGTTAAAAATGCAATATAGTCATTATATAAACCAAGCTTTTTATCAAGATCAACTTCTTTTTCAATAGCTTCCTTGAAGTATTCCTCTGTAAGTGGCTTCTCAAGTGGCTCTTTCTTCATTAAGCAGTCTAGTGGCTTTTCATCTTCTGAGTGTGTTACTACTTTATTTGGTGCTTGGCAGTCTACTACTGCATTATCAATACCTTTTAGTTCTTGAGTGCTCTCAACTGGAGGATGTTCTTCATTAACATGCTCTTCTAGTGATTTATCGTTATCAGTTTCGTCAGTAAGTAGTCTTACTTCTGCTACACCATCATATAAGCCATATGGATATTCTGGAAAGTTAGCTTCCATTTGTGCATATGCTTCTTCATCGTTTTGTGCCATTACTGATCCGATTACTCTACCATCAAAAATACATTCATATTCTTTATCACCAATATCTTCAACTATAGGTTTGATGCCTGCTTCATGTGCTCTCATGTCAGTTCCATCTGTAACTTCTACAATTTCTGGCTCTTCCAATTCAAATTTAGTAATTCTTGGGTCATCATATTGAAGATCAGTTGGATCTTTATCTACTAAATCTAAATTTGTTCCTTGATGTGAAGTAAGTTCTTGTCCACAAATAGGACAAATGTAGCCAACATCTAGCTTTTTACAGTCAGCTTTAGGGAAAAGACCAAAGCAAACTTTGCATTCTACTTGATCTTCATTTTCTTCTAAAGCCTCTACCATGTCTACATAGTCAATATCGACATCAGTGCCATCAGCTTCTACAGGGTCACCTGGAATATCAGCACTAATACCATCAGCTGTAATAGCAAAGACAGATTCATTAACACCTTCTGCACACTTGGTATAAACTATTTCTTGACCTTCCATAACTGGGAAACCAGTATCATCTGGAACATCATAGTAGTCAGCCCTAACTGCAGTGCTTAATCCTGTCTTGGCAAATTCCTCATCAGCATAAGCTTTAGCATCATCAAAGTTTTCGAAACCATAACCTAGTGTAACATTTACAAGCTTATTCTTAGCTGCATCAAATTTCAAAACATTGTAATCAGTTGTTTTCATTTTTATCCTCTCAGTTTTTTTATAATAAAAAAAGATAGACTAAACTATCACATAATTTAGCCTATCTAAGGAGGTGTATTATGAAAAAAGCAAAATTAATTAATCCATTTTATAGTTGGATCACCTTGGTAATCAGCACTAAAGATGAACCATGCATAACAAGCAGCTGATCCAATCTTCTTCTTATTACCGTCTTTATCTAACTTAAAACTGCCATCTTCATTCTTTTGATAACGCTCATCATTTTTATAACAAGCAACTCTCTTTGAATAAATATACACAGTTTCTAATTGTTTTCTTGAGAATATCTTCTCGGCTCTTTCTTGTCCTTCTAAAAATTGTATCTTCAAGAACAAAGCCATTTTGTGACCTGGTTGTAAAGCCTTCAAAGCATGCTCTGCAAATTCAGTTTGACACATATAAGGTGGGTTAGTAATAACATCATTGTTAATTACAGTATATTCCTTAAAGAAGTCAACTCCTGAAATTCCATATCCATGATCATATAAGTCAGTGGAAATAACTACCTTACCTTTTGCTTCTAAAGCTTTAGATAGGTTGCCACTTCCGCAACAAGGCTCAAGTATTGTTTCCCCGAATTCTTCTCTTGCTAATAAATCGTTTATACAGTCTGGGTCAGTTGAATAGAAGTCAGTAGCTTCTCTCTCATCTTTGCAATGATTACTTGCTCCCATTAACCTAAACAAATCTTCTGATGTATGTGCCATTCTGAAATTCCTCCAATTTCGTTCGTCTATAATAATATACACTGCTACTAAGGCAAATTTACCAAATTTCGTTAATTATTTTAGTAGCTTACAGTTATATTTACTCCATAGGTTTCGCATAGTCTCTACTGATACTGGATCAGCATCTGGGTCTAAGTCATAGCAGAATAGCTCTACTCTTTGGTCTAAATCATATGGTCTTACGTCTTCAAACTCTAACCAGATAGCTATGCTGCCATCAGGTCTTTCAAATTTGCCATAGGCTTTAGCAAATGCTGGGGCTTTTTCTAATAGCTTTTCTAGCTTAACACTAATTTCGCCTGCAGCATCTGAATCAATGTTGTCAGCTACTCTTAGTTCAAGTATCGCATTGTATTCACCTGATGGTTTTGAAATCTTCTCAATTTCATAAGCACAGAAATCCTTTCCAAAGATCTCTTTAGTATATACTTCGAATCTTTCTACGTGATAAGCAGCCATTATTTAGTCTCCACTATTTCGTAGTCATACTTAAGCACTGGGTACTCACATGCCAACTCAAGCTCTTCGTCGATGTAATCTTCTACATCTTGTGTTGATGGGTTGTATCTTACATTTACTTCAAGTGTCTCTGGTAAGCTCTTAAGAACTTCTTCTACTTTTTCACTGCTACCAACATCACTTAAGTCCCAGTCAATATTGTAAACGTTGATCTTTTGTTCTACTTCAGTAATAGTAATGTCGATATTATCATCAAATTTAACATCCTTTACTACGCATCCATTTAACATATCTTCTAAGCTCATTTCCTTAAGCTTGTTAATTAAGTCATCCTTGTCTTTGGCACCTTCGACTAAAACATCACTTAGCCAAACTTGCATACTGAAATCTGCATAACCTTCCATAAATAGTTCTCCTTATAGTTTCTCGCATTATATTATACGCTTTTTATAGGCATTTGTAAACCTTTTAAAGCAAAATTTAAGTAAAATATCTGAAATTGTCACAATTTCGGGCTAAATAATTTAGCAAAAATGAGATTATTGTAATTTCAGAAATCTCGGTAATTTCAAAAACGAGATTATGCTAATTTCGCTAATTTCGGCAATTTCGTGTGTGTTACGCATATGCATAAAGAAAAATAGCCAAAATTGAGTAAATTTTAGCCATTTTTTGTCTATATTTGCATAAATTTAGAGTTTTTTGCAAATTTCAGCAGAATTTTGCAAGATTTAAGCTATAAATTTAGTAGAATATTGGTCATTTCACGCTTCAAACTCTCAGAAACTTGGTTAGTTTTGTGATCAATTACGTATTCTGCTAAGTCTTTCTTGTAAGTAGCTATATCATGAACCCTTTCATCTATAGTATCTTTGCAGATTAAAGTGTAAATAAATGCAGGTCTATCATTATTAACTCTGTGTATTCTGTCATGTGACTGAGCATTTTCAGTATAATTCCACTTCTCATCTAAGCAAATTTCATATGCTGCTGCATTTAAAGTATGTCCTGTACCCATAGAATCGTGAGTACAAAGTATGATTTTAGTGTTTGGATCTGTCTGGAACTTGACTTTATTAGCTTCTCTCTCATCTGCTGAGTTATCACCTGTGCAAACTAGCGGATTATAAGACGCTAAAAGATCAGCTAACTGATAAACTGGCTCTTTAAAAGTAGACATTACTACTACTTTCTCACCTTTATCAGCTAATTCTTGAGCTAATTCTACACATCGGTCTATCTTAGAAGACATTACTGGGTTAGTTGTTAGTATTCCTGGGCAGGCAGTAGCTTGTCTAAGTCTTGTAGTAAGTGCTAATAGGTTGTTACTGTTAAGCTCTATCTTATCTACTTCCTCTTTAACGCCATCTACAATAGCATCATAGAAGCGTCTGTGCTCATCTGACATATCTACTAGCTCATAGATCAGTGTCTTCTCTGGTAAACCTTTGATCTGCTCTTTAACTCTTCTTACACTACAGTTATCGATCTCTTCCTGTACAGCATCTAAGTTCTTGTAGCCTACTACTTGAGAGCTTGCAAAGCCACCGAAGACACAGTGTGCGCTCTTGTAGCCTGTAAGTGTGCTATTATCCACACCTATCCAGTGCAAAGGCAAGTAAGCATTAACAGGGTTAGATGTTATCAGTGTTCCTGTAGCAGCTACTAAATAGTCAGCAGTAAGCTTAAGTAAGTGATCACCCTGGGTAGAGCTTTTGTTAGAACACTTATGTACTTCATCTACAGCTATCATTCCAAACTTATTAGGATTCTTCTTGGAATTGTAAGCTTCAATAAAATCAGCTGAACGTAATGTCTCGATGTTAGTAATGATGAAGAATTCTTCTATAGGTCTTCTTAGTTCATCTATTCTGTCTTTAACTGATCCTATTCTATGTGTTCCTCTTCTAGTCACATATTCGCCAAGTATTCTTACGCTTAAGTCACTGAACTTATTAATCTCTGCCTTCCAGTTAGACTTCACTGAATTTACTCCACATATGATGAAGCAGTGATCTATTAAACCTCTCTTGTGTAAGGTCTCGGCTAACTGAATAATTGTACAGGTCTTTCCTAAACCCATGTCATCTAGTAGCAACCACTTGTTAGTATTAAGTCCGTAGTTAATTGCCATCACCTGATGTGCTAAAGGTTTAAGCTTGAAACTATTGTACTCTTCTTGAGTTAAATCCTTGTCGCCGTACTTGCACTCAGAAAGATCAACTGGTTTTGAAATGTCGATCTCCTCTTGCTCTAGTCTTGGTCTAATGATGCTTTCATCTTGAAGCTCTAGCTTAATGTCATCTATTAAAGTCAGGCTGTCTAACAACATAGCTAAGTCACTTATGCTACACTCTCATAACTGTGCTTTCTTATGATAGTATGCCAAAGGTAATGCCTTCAAAGCATTTACAACATCTGGGTTATATTCAGACTTAACTATTAAGCTCGTTAAACCTGAAACCTTTTGGGGTGGAAATATCTCAAAGATCTCTATCATCTATAGTAAGCTTGTACTTAAATCACTAAAATCTAATTCTTCTTTCTCTGCCTTTGTCTTAAAGCTCATTGATGCTTCTATTACAAATGGCTTATTACAATTGTCACATACATAATGCTCTACTAAAGCTGGCTCATAATCTTCTTCATAGTCTAAATAGATGATCTCGCCTGTAGGGCTCTTAACTAAATCTTCTGGTCTGCCTAATATATACTCAGGCAAATAAATCTCACTAGGTACATAATTTCAGCCGCAATGTGGGCATCTAATAACTGGTAAACCTTTTAAATCAATCTTACTCATAAACTCTCTAATTCCTTTATCTCACTTATTTCAGCCATATTTCGGCTGTTAATCTGCTTTCTTTCTTTTTATTTATTTTTTCTTTGCTTTCTCTTAAGCTATACCGCATAGCTATATGCTTAGCTATACATATAAGCTATACTGCTATGCTATGTATAAAGCTATATGAAAAAGCATTATATAAAGCATATATACATACCTCTGTATATACAATCTAACATAGTTAGATTGTGAAACTATCTATGATAGTTTCTAAAAAGAAAGAATTAATTACGTAGTAATTATAAGAAAGAAAAAGTGAGCTATTATTTTGCTTTCTTTATTAGCTTTAAAAGAAGCTTTTAAATACTAATGAAGCTTCGCTTCATTATATTATACAATGCACATATAGCTAAAATAACAGTTTTTACAAAAATACTTCAAAAATTTTTTTTACCTATAAAAAGATCTTCAATAAAAAAAGAATTATTTCGAAAGAAATTTGCTGTTATGAAAGAGAGAAAAAGAGAGAAAACGAAATTATCAAAATCTCGGCAATTTCAGAAAGCTCAAAAACGAAATTGTCACAATCTCGCCTGCTAAAAACGAAATTATCGCAATTTCGCGCATAATTATGCATACGCGCACACGCACATATGAAATTGTCACAATTTCGGCCTCGTTATTGGCTTTTTAAGGCTTTTTCAGCTATTCGGCAAGATATTTTGCTTATTTTCAGCTATTTTTGCGATTTTGAGCCGAATTTTGAGCCCAGGGATAGCTTCTACCGCCTGTACGTTATGCTGTACGTACGAATTTCTGCTGATCAGAAGGCATTTTTTCTTCTGCCTTAAATATTTTTTAACTTTTTTCTGCAGAAAATGAAAAAAACTAAATGAATACTGTATAATATAGTGATGCTGAGAGGAATATAATAAGAATTCAAATGTAATTCATAACAAACCTCCTTGTATATTATAAAGCTAATGGCACAATGCAGCTTCGGCCGTGCGGTTAACCAGTAGCTAAATAAAGCTGACCCACTCGGCAGTGAGCAGCTATCAAAAAAAGTGACCTGGTTTTTTCACCTCCTTTTTATAAATTATTTCCCAGGTCCTCCTCCCAGCATTAAACTAAGACACCTCCTATAGAGCTTTAAGTAAAAACTATCAATACCTCCTAGATAGAAAAATACTTAGAGCTCTTTCTTTTTATTCGCGGAGCATAAGAATAAAAAAATATTTTCTAAAAATATTTCAATATCTTCAATCCCTATATATAGCATAAGGTCTAGCATAGTATGCATTAGGTTGCAGTATAAGCATATAATAGCTTCTGCCTCAGCTTATATATAGCTTTGGTCCCAAGCTTTCCCTTAGCTTCTGCCCGGTGCTTTGCCCTATGCTTTCGCCTTTGGCATGATGCGAATCTGGGCATGGCTGATGGCGGCGGCTCTGACGACGGCTAACCCTGGTGCTTTGGGGCAGGGCTAACGTGCACGCGCACGGACCGACTGCTAAATATGTCTACGGGCGGCAGCAAGACGGCAGTACGCGGCTAAGTGCGCCTGGGGCCCTATGCTTTGGCATGAAGCTTTTGCACTAAGCTTTCGACTGCTTTTGGTATAGCTTTCGGGATAAGCTTTCGTCCTATGCTTTTCCCTATAGCTAAGTATAACTGCTTGATATTTCGGCTTCTATTCTGGGAATCGGCCTTCGGCCTTATATGCTTTACTTATGCTTATTATGCTCTATATATAGTTGGTTCATTAATGCAACTTTGCAAAAAATTTTTTTATTGCTGCTGGGAAAAAGAGCAAAAAATAAGGACCCTAAATTAATAGGATCCTTTTATCTTTGATTTTAGCTAATTATTTTATGGTCTATAATAATACATTGTAACAACTTTTGGAGAAGCAGTAATTAAATCGCTTTGTGCATATTCTAACATTTCATATCAAAGCAATATATCTGAATTCATTACTTCCATATAAAGTCCAATTTGTCCGTAAGCTGTATTACCACTCTTTCGTTTCAAGTATTCACCACTTCAACCTTGTGTTAAATAGCCTGTATATGATGCTCTCATAGACGATGAGATCATTCCATCATTTATCTCTAAATAGCAATAGGTAGGCGCTGGATTGACATAACTATTACTATGCACTTTAATTAAACCACTTCTATTGCTTGAACCTGAAAAGATGCTTATCTCGGTTTTACTCATAGTATAATAGCTACAAGTAATTGTTGATGTTATTTGTTTTCAATCTGATGCAAGACTACTATTTGCTCGTATGGTAATAGTGCTGCCATAACTTTGTAAATCTCCAAGTGAATAATAATTTGTAGCTACTGTAGCAAAATCTCATGATTGATAGTCTGTCCCATTAGTGCTTGATATACTATAGCTTGACCAAGCAAATCTATTTGGCTGAGCATTTCTTGTCAATGTATTTTCAAAACCTGCACCAGCTCCTGCTTCTGGCACTTTAGCATTATTATATCCTATGTGGGCGCTGGCATCAACATTAGCTACACTACTTGTTGCTCAAGTTAAACCTGAGTCAGCTGTAAATGATACTGTATACTTACGTATAGTAAAATCACTATTTTGTTTTAAAAGTCATAATCAACAATCTTGAGACGCATTATAATATCAAGAACTAAGCATTGTATTTTCTACAACATATGATCCAAAATAAGGATCATTACCATTTATAGTTGGTACATTATTATAGAAAGTACCCTTTAATGCTGATGAGCTTTTTGTGCTATGTGTAGCTTTTGTATAGGTGCATTTTACACTGTTATTATGTGTAGCCGCTAAATTGCTAGTAGCTGTTGGATTTATAGCTGTAAAAGTTAAAGTAGCAGCAGCACGCTCACAATCTGGGTCATAACAAATAAGTTTTTCTTGAAATTCAGCTGGATTACTTAGCGTCTTTCAATAATCATTAATTATACCCGTCTTATATTCTCTATATCTAATTTTATAAACAAGCGATATAGTTAAATCAGTAGTAAGCGTTGTTATACCACTAGAAATTCCTGAGATACTATCTAAATAGCTAATAGCCTTAGCACTATCTGCGGCAGATATTAGAGATAGTCCTGTAATATCTGTAGCACCATCAAACTGCACTTGATAAGAATCTGGAAACATCTTTTTTAGGGCAGGATTTTTGTTAATCACGCATTCATTTGCTATAGTGCCGTAATCAAAAGTTAAACTATATGAATATACATTCTCACTTCCATAATATGGCTTGGTAGCATAACTTGCGCATCTTCCAGAGGTAGATAAAATTTGCTCACGCACAAATGATATAGTAGTTCCATATGGTAAATAGTAAACTGCAGAAGTTGGATATGTTATGCTTTCATTATAACCTTTATACTCATCACCATTTTCTCAGTTATATGTAGCATTAATTGTTAACTTTAATGGTTTATGTCAAATAGCAGTAGCAGTTTCACTTGCTGGGTTTAACTTTATTTGTAATACCTTAATATCTGCAGCAGCACTATTACCATCTATATATTTGATAGCTGTTAATTCTGTAGCTGTATTACTTTCAAAGATTTGTTCGTCAGCCATATAATAACCTTTCTCCTTATACTATTTTTATGAATATAGGCTCAGCAGGTAACTGCCAAGCCTACTATCTATATGAAGCGTTTATAATCTCAGGGTGTAAATAATTTAAACTTTTCTTTTTCTAAACTAATAACTCTAAAATGCTCTCACTTACACTGGTCTCTCACATCTTATTGCTTTACTAACTGTTCATACGGTTTAACTGACCGCCACTTGACTTCAAGCACTTTAAAACTCACTTAACTAGTAGAAACGCTCACAAGTAATCTCACTATATATAAACCTAAGCTTCAACAAGCTCCAAACGAAACAGACTACACCAAGAGCTTTATTTTACACGCTTCATTTATTTTAGCAGTATTTTTTCTAAAAATTTCAAAAAAGTATTATTTTTTGCTATTTTAGTCTATAGCTATGAAAGTAAACGTTTGTTCACTTTTTATAAATAGAGACTAATAAAAAAAAGACAAGCTATTATACTTGTCCTTTATCTCATAACATTACTATAACATTTGTTTTGTTACTTTGCAATAAAAATGTTACGATTATACATAATAATTATATCTCCTTCTCTAGCTCATAAATAAGCGCTTGCACAGCAGTTTCTAAGTCATCTTTATTATCAGTGCTATTAACTACTGTAATATCTGCTATATCAATTAACTCTTCTTCCGTAGGTTGGCTATTCATAATTTTTTTAATAGTCGCTTCACTAAATCCATTTCTTTTCTTAACTCTACTAATTCTTGTTGGAGTGTCTGCAACGATAGCAACTATCTTATCAAAGAAGTCTTTTGTATTATCATCAATAGCTGATACTTCTACAAATACTATACTGTCGTCTTCAGTAATTAAATCTAATATCTTTCTTTTAATTAGTGGATGTGATAATCTATTTAGTACCTCTAATTTTGACTTATCAGAGAAAACAACGTCTCTTAAATAACGTCTATTTAATTTATCATCTTTTACAGCTTCTGGCCAAATTTGACTTAGCTGCGATAGATATGATTCTTCTGCTACTACTTCCTCATTATAAAGACGGTCGGCATCAAGAGCTCTGTATCCCATATCATAAATAATATCTCTTACAGTTGATTTGCCACTACCAATACCACCAACAATAGCAACTTTAAGTGGCTTTCTAATTAGTCTATAAATCTCTTCAGGCACATATTTCTTATAGTCTTCTCCATAAGCTTTTAGTTCTCTAACTAAAGAAGAGCTAATATTTCCACAATTGCCAGCTCTTAAATAAATAGTTTCTAAATTAGAAAGTGTATCATTTATTGTTGCAATATTTTCTTCATAAGAATAGTCGTCAGCATTTCTGATGCCTCTAACTAAATAAGTAGCACCAAGTCTTTCTGCCTCTTTTACTGTCAGTATATCATAGGTCTCAACGCTAACATTATCTAGTTGCTCTCTGCTAAGCACTTTTTGAATAGCACTTTGCATTTTACTAGCTAGGAAGCTTCTCTTTTTCTTAGAGTTATAGCCAATGCCAATAATGACTTTATCAAAAAGTTTTGCAGCTTTTTTAGCAACTTCTAAGTGTCCATTAGTAAATGGATCAAATGACCCCGGATAAAACGCTATTGTTTTTTTCATATATGCTCCTTTTATATTTATTGGTATCATTATAATATACATTATTCTATAATAAAACTGAAACAGTTATATAAAAATTTTACAAAAAAGACAGACCTTATTTAGTCTGCCTTTATATATGCTTAAGTAATTATTATTCATCTTCTTTTGGTAATAAGTTTAGTTTATCAAATAGTTCCAAGTCAGCAACATTAGCTTTGTATTCTTTTTCCATTTTAGCTAATTGTCTTTCATAAGCTTTCTTAGCTTTTTCTTTTTCAGCTTCTAAATTTCTTGTAGTAGCTTTGACTAAATCATCTCTTATACCTTTAAGCCATTGTGGTCTATCATAATCCATTATAATAGTTGGCCACTTTTCTAATGCAGGTGCAGCAACATAGTCATCTACAAATACTTCTACATGCAAATCATTATAATATTGGTGTAAACCTATTTTAAAATCAAACTCAGGACAATGCTCTTTAATACCTTTAAGTGGAACAATTATTTTTTCAATTAAAGTAATTAACTTTTTTTGTTCTTCATAAGTTAAATCTTTAGCATCTTTAACGGTCATTTCACAATCATTATATATTCTATCAAATAAGTCTTCACCACTCTTTAAGTTTATCATATTTGATACTCTGCTACCACCACCATTATCCATCACTGATACCTCATCTATATTTGTATAACCAGGAACAGAATAACCATCATTAGCAATTAAATCACCAAATTCTTTTTTAGCTACTGTAAGGTAGTCAAGCTTTTCTCTTGTTGTTCCATCTGACTTTACCATATTATCAGTGTCGGTGGCTAAGTTAGATAGTTCATCATAAGTATCATTAAAATTAATATCTGCCATTTTTTATTCTCCCTCTTTTTTAGTCTTTAGTTAGTGGATTTAATATAGGTGCATCTGTCCAAGTAGCTGGTGCATACTTAGGTGCTTTAGATTCATCTGTGTGCTCTTTAATAAACTCTGTCTCTTTTTCATCATAGTAGTGCAAACGATATTTTCTTGCATCTTCACTTAAGAATAATATTATTAGCACATATCTTTTGAAGTTAGTGTTTATAGCTAGCTTATATTCAAGCCCCTTAGACCACTTCAGAGTTCCAATTAAACCATCTATTTCATACAAGTTATCATTGATGCTATATTCTATATCGGCTTCAGTTTTTGGTAGCTCCATATAACAGAAGTTATAATCTATAAGACCTTTAGCTTTAGCTTCTTCTTCAGTGCATATAATATCACCATATTGTTCCTTAACTGCTTTCTCAGCCATTGGTATAAATTCTTCTCTGCTTACTGCCTTAGGTGCTAAATTTGAAAGCTCATCATATGTATCATTAAATGTATCTGGCATTTTTATAACCTCACAAAAAGTAATCGTATAATTTAGCATATTTATGCAAGAAAAAAGTAAGCATCTTTCAGCTTACTTTACTTCTACATCAAATAGCTTATGTACCTTCTCTTGCACTATCCAAAAGGCTGTCATTAGCTCTGTAGGTTGCTGTTTACTTGAAAGCTTTTCTTCTAAACATTTTAATGCCTCATCAAGTATGAATGCTTCTTGCTGTGTTAATTCAAGGTTTAATGTTTTGTTATATTGCTGTGTTGGATCATACTTATTACCTTCTTCATCATTATATTCTATATAGCAAGGTTTCTTGTATCTAATCTTTTCAAATGCTCCTAATTTGCAAGATGGACAAACATAATAATTATTTTGACAGCCCTCAAAGTTATAGTCTACATCATCTACATACATATCATTTCCACAGCGTGGACAGCTTAATTTATGTGTATATTCATTTCCTATACTCATAATTTATTTCTCCTTATTTTCTTTAAGTGATAATGTTTTAGTTAGTAAATCAAAGCAGTCATTACATAAAGACATTTGCATAATATCATGCTCTCTATTTATAGCATCCACCCAATATGTTGTTATTGTTATGCACTCTTCATTGTCCTCAATACTTTTACAGCAACTATTACAACAACCGCCTAATTTCTCTTTTATTCGAAACATTATAGTTCTCCTCTATCACTTAGCGCTCCTACTCTGCAAAAGCACCCTAATATAAATAGTGTAATCATAATCTAAATCCTCATATTATTTATTACTGACCAAGGTGTTTCCTTTTCAGCCAATTCTTGTCCTGCTTCTTTTGGCACATCACTAAATAAGTCACTTGGTGATAAGCTTGAAACAAACCCACAATGAGGACATTTCCTTCCTAAAGACTTTAGAGAAAATTGCTTTGGATCTACCTTATAATCATCTTCAGTTCTATTAGCTCTTTCATAGGTAGCTTCACTTTCTAATGCAAAATAAATCTTATGACAACAAGGACATTCAAGTGTTCTTATCTTTTCACCTGTTTTTAAAGCTTCATTAGTTACTTCTTCTAAGTTAGTATAATTCATACTTGCCTCTATGGATTCACCATTATTATTATGTGTTGATCATGCACACCGTAAAGTGCAATCTCAGGCTTTCCATCTTTTGGCTTTTGCACAGTAACTATATATAGTTTGTCTATTAAGTCAGGTCTATCATTCATTATTCTATGATAATCTATACCTGCTCTAAAGTCATAAATTATAAGCTTTCCTTCTGGTCTAACTTTTAAAAAGTTATCTAATGCATCATAAATATTTTGGTATCTTAAATCATTTAATTCTGGTGTCATATTAGCCCTCCCCTTTATGCTGCCATTCCTAAAGCTCTTTTCACTGTTGACATTGAACAAGGTGATACAATACCTCTTGCTACATTTTCTGCACAATTACCAGATAAAAATTGAATACCTAATACTTTGCTATGACTATTTATAGCACTAGTTACCTTATCAACCTTTAAGCCAGCTACAGAAGAAACTACTTTATTTATAAACCATTCTACATTATTCACTTGAATAACTGCTGTCTGTGGGTTTATCTCAACTGCATTTGTTTTTACTTCTGTATTAGTTGCATCTTTAATTTGCATCTTTGCTACACCATAATCAGCCATAGTAGCTGTCTCTTCAAAAGCAGTGCTGTCATCTTGCTCAGCTTCTTTGCTTGAATATAGTGTTAAGTCACATAATGCTTTTAGCTTAAACCTACTCTTAGCCGGTATCTCTGGCAGGTCATCTAAGCTTAGCGTATTTAGCTGGCTAGCTAAAGATTTCATATTAGTTCTAAAAGATAAGTACTTCTTCATTTGCTTTATAAACTTTGCTTCTTGAATAGCAGTTAAATTACCCATTCCAATAATATGATAAAAATCTACCATAATTATTTCAGTCATAACTGCTGATTCTTTTTTGCAAAACTCTCTTAAAGCAGATAAATCTTTTAAGGTCATATTAGCTAGATCTTCCGTTGTTTTAATGTTAGCTAAATACTTTTCACATTCAGTTATTCTTGTTTCTAATGCAGTTGTAATCTTGTCAAAACTTTCTTTAATCAATTTAAAGCACCTCCATAATCGCTCATAATATTATACAGCACTCCTAAGTCAAAATAACCATTTTGTTTCAAATTTTAAGTGAATAAAAAACTTTGCACAGATTTTACATTTATATGTTTACTTTTTGTGCATTGTGTTGTATAATATATAAAGAAGGAGATGATGAAATATGATTAGAGACGAAGCAGTAAAATTAATTTATAATGTAAAATTAATATCTGCACCTTTATATGGTGAATATAAAGAAAAGTCAGATTTTAGCCATATTCTTTGGGAAAACTGTACTACACATAGTAAAGAAAAAGCTGAATATAAATATGATGTTTTTATAAAAATAGCAACTTCTAAAGCTTTACATCATGCAAAGAATACACCATTGCATAAATATAAAGTTGTAATGACAGTTGCTGAAGAAACATTAACTGAAAGCATACAAAATAAAACTATTATAAAAGAAGAAGAAGTCTATGATAAGACTTCTACATATGAGCTTCCTATTAAAGTTAGAGATAATACAGGTCAAACTGAAACAAAACTTGTAAAAGTTGAGCTTCCTGATATTTTAGATAGAGGACAATCACATATGACCTATATAAATAGGCAAATAGAATTAGCTAGGCAATAAACCTAGCTAATTCTTTTGTTATTATTTTATTAAATATTTACTACAAGCTTGCTATTTATAGTATCAATTAGCTTTTCTGCAGAGGCTTTATCAATAGCTTTTATATCATCCAAAGCTTGTTGTATTTCATTGTCTTCTTCTACTTCTGCTTCTGGGATAAGTTGAAGTCTTATATAATCTTTTTGTTCATCTGTTAGTGGCTTTCTATATTCATCTTCTAACTTATCAATTCTCTTTTCTATAGCTTTAGCTATTTTGCCTTTTTTATACTTTTGTAGTTTATCTACAAACTTATTGTAAAGCTTTTTAATTGCAGCTCTGCCAGTCTTAGAAGTTAAGCACACTCCTGCTGCAGTAAGCCCACTAAATAGAAGTGGCAATAACCAGCTTGTAGTTGGGTTTACAGCTATACCTAAAATACCTGCTACTAAAAATATATTTTCTTTAACAAATTCGGCGGCTCCTGCACTTGCAATTCCACCAGCAACTTTATCTATAAGTAGCTCAGCATCATCACCTAAAGCTTTATTAGTTTCTTTATCTTTAAGTGCAAGTAAATCAGCTTTCATATCAGACAACTTTTTAGCTTCAGTTAAAACAGTTTCTAAGCTATCTAAATTAGCCAATAATTCAGCATCACTTATAGGTTTAATTTCTGCTTCTTCATTTATGAATTCAAGCAAAGAATAAACATCATTAAAGTTATCTAAGTTGTCATATAACTTTTTATCCATTATTCTTCCTCTTGCTCAAGTGGCTCAGTATAAACTAAGTCATGATCTTCTTTAACTTTTTCTAAAAATTCCTTATGAGCTATTTCTTCAGTTTTAATCTTTTCTAGTTGCTCTTTAACATTGGCATCTTCATCATCTAAAGCGGCAATAATTAAATCATAGCCATCAATAGCTTCTTGTTCATCAGCTGCTAAGAAGTCCATTTTATCTTCAAAGCTTTCTGGTATTTCTGGCTCTTCTTCAGCATCCTCAGTTAAGCTTTCTTTTGTAGCTACTGTAGCAGCTTGCACAGAATTTGCAAAGCCTTTAACAGCGTCATTTATAGCTCCATTGTAAGCAGGGTCTTTAAGCATATCCATTATTTCTTTTTGTATCTCTTCTAAAGTCTTTTTTGGATTCTTCTTAAATAAGTCTTTTAATATTCCTTCATTAAGATCTTCATCAAGCCAGCCTCTACTCTTTAAGTATGCTTTTGTTTCTTCCATTGTTTTAAAGTCTTTATTGCAGCGTCTCCATTGGCCTTGGTCTCTTATTCAAGCACTATATGGGTTAGCAATTAAGCCACCACCATCATTGCATAGTATCTTGTATAAGCTTCCTTCTTCAACTACATTTTTTAATTGGACATCTTCATTAATAGGCTCATCCATAATGCTATTGATTTGGAAGTTTGGGCCCAATTCTTTCTTGTAGTTAATAAGCATAGTTGTTATGTCATCAATGCAATCTGGATGTTCTTTTTTATAAGCAGCCTTAAATTCCTCTAATTCTTTTAAATTAGTAATACCAATATCATACGCAAGTCTTAATGTATACTCACCTGCTGAAATTGGGCTCTCATTTAATGCTGTTAGTTCTTCATAAACACTGTTAAATTCTTTCATTTATATCTCCTTTCTTGTTTCTTGCATAGCTATCAGTTTGTGTATGGCAATTTGGGCATAATATTTGCAAGTTATCTAAAGTATTGTTTTTCTCATTTCCATCTTTATGATGAAGCTGCAAAGTAAGCTCCTTGCCATTTCAAATAGGACCTTGACCACATTCTTCACATCTATAAGGTCTTCCAGTAGCTACTAATCTTCTTAAAGTATTTTGGTTATTTCTTGCCTGATCTAATGTATAATAATCAGCATCGGAAGTTTCTCTATTAAACTTACTAAAATCTAAACCAAATTCATTTCCAACAGCTTTTATAAGCTTAGCTGTTTTTTCTGCAATTTTATTTTGTCTTTCACCAATTAAAGTATAACCAAGATCTTTTGCAAGCTGATAAAAATATTTATAGCTGTTAACTCTATCTTGGTCTCATTCACCACTAGCAAAAGCTCTTCTTGCTAAGCTGTCAGTTTCTTCTTCATATAATGAATCTAGCTCTTTAAATGTGTCTTTTAGCTCCATTTAGTAACTCCTAAAAACTACTATCGTCGTAATAATTTAGCAAAAAAAATAGCCTTAATTTTCATTAAGACTATCTTTGTTAAACAAATTGCTTATTATATTCCTTTTACTAGTTCTTGGGCTTATTATGAGCTCATACTAACCTTTCAGCAACTTGCTTATCCTTTTGCAAAAATCTTTGGTCTTATTGGAAAGCTTATATCATCAGCTTTAATAAATTCAGCTATTGCTAAGACTTCATCAAAAGTTAAATCTGTGCTAAATGAAAAGCCTTCACCTAAAGTTGAATCAGAGCAGTAAACTGTTTTAGCTACCTTATCAATCATAATAGTATGCAAGTATTTTTCTCTTGCATCATCTTCTATCTCTTTTTCGAACTCAAAATAATCTGGGTCCTTATAAAGTTTTCTTCTAAAACCTAATTCTTCAAATGTCATATTATATCTCCTTTTATACGTAGGCCCCCGGCATATTATATATTTATAACCTATTAAAAGCTATAAAATAAGGGGGGGGCTATAATTATTTCTTCATTATAAATGCAAAGTTAATTGCACTAAATACTAAGCTTACTATTGCTAAAATTAAAGCTGTAATCTCCATAATCTAATTCTCCTCATCATTATGTTGTTCAACACCTCTCATGAATAAGATTGCTGAAACCATTATAATAGCTATACAAATAAAACCTACTACTACTTTCATTTTATTCTTTCTCCCCAAGTATTTGTTCAACTAAGCCTACGACCTCATTATAGCCCGATTCACAGCCTTCGGTAGTAAAGTAAGATATTTTCTCAGCATCTAATAATTCTCTTGTCAGTGTGTCAATATCTTTAGCTTCATCCTCAGTTTGATTTCGGCCATTAGGGTTATATGGCTTAACTCTTTTTAACATAATATTTATATTGTTATTTTTATATCTATTAAACTCTTCTATCATAGCAGCTTTAAGCATTGGTCGGTCAGGGCTACAATATAAAGCACCTAAAATAATTGGGCTGTCAGTGATAATAACATCAACCTTACCGAAGCATCTGGCTACTCTCCAGCTTTGTTTTCCTGTAATATAAAATTGATTTTCAAAGACTTGTTTATTTCCTTCCCATACTTTGTCTTTTGCAAATTCAGGGATATATTCTGCATCATATCCTGCCATCTTTAATCTGCTAAAAATGTAAGCTGCTCCTGTGCTCTTTCCACAACCAGGTCCTCCAAACAAATTTACAATAAGTGTATCTTTCATTTTATTCTCCTAAAATTATTTTATTCATTTTATCTAAATAAAGCATTCTATTATTTAGTGGTCTAAAATCTGGCGCAGCTTGAAGTGCTAAAGAAAAAATATCTACACACCCAACCGTATTAGCTTCAGCCCAATAAGCTTCATGCTTCATTCCCATTTTATGATAAAGCTTACAAGCATCAAAGTTATCATTTAAGCTTGTATAAAGCCTCATATAAGCAAATCCTTGGTGTGCAAAATAATTTATGCTATTTGTTAAGATTCGCTTACCATAGCCTTTATTTCGCTTCTCAGGCATAACTCCAAACCAACCAAGCCAAGCTTCATCTAGATAGTCTTTATAAACATATATGCCAGTCATTCCAACAAGCTCTTTATTATCATAGACTAAATAATAATTAGCATACTCAATAAAGTCTAAATCAGTTAAGTCAATTGGTATAGCTTTAGAAAAATCTTCATTAGGAAAAATATCTTGCTGAGCCCTTTTTAAATCTAAGACATCTTCTTTAGTAATCAGCTTATACTCAAGCATTATTTCAACCTCACTTTAATATCTAAGTCATATTTATGGCCTGCATTTTCTCTTAGCTGATATAAGCTTTGTGCTTCCACTTGTAAGCGAGCCAAAGCATCTCGATCATTTTCAAGCATTGCTCTAAGTGTCTTAACAAAAAGCTCTTCATATGCTATTTCTATCTCTCGTGTATAATCTTTCTTCATACTATATTATACAATAAAAAAGAGCCAGATTTTTAGTCTGACTCAAAATTATTTTAATTAAATATTTAAATTTTTTTCCTTGATAATATTTTATAAACAGTTTCCATAGGATATTCATACTCATCATCTCAATTAGTATGGTCATAGTCTACTGTATATTCTTGGCTTATATCTTCAAAAGTAATTGTTATCTCTTTTTCTCTGCCACCCTTAAACTCATGAAACTCACCTGAAAGTATTAGCTCATCGTCTGTCTCATCATAAATATCATCTTTGCTTAAATAAAAATGACAAGGGTCATAAGCTTCATTCATGTGCTTAAAATATTCAACTTGTTTTAGTCGCTTCTCAGCTTCTTCTTTAGTATCATAAGTGCCCATGTTTCTGCCTTTCTCAGACTGCACTTGTCACTTACTGCCAAGCTTTACAATACGCTCCTGAAGCTGTGATAGCTCTTCATAAACCTCATCAAATGTGCTCATAATATTATGTTACTGATTTTTTAGTTATAGTTAGCACACCATCACTGTATGATACATCAATAGACCCATTAATATTAACTGTGCCTTTTATTTGTGTAGTTACACCATTAGTTCCTATGGTTGTATTACATGCATTTGCACCTGTATTTATGTTAGTAATACCTGTAATTGATGTTGTATCTGTAATGGTTGTTCCACTATCATTTATTGTAAGCTTATTACTATTATCACGTTGTATATTTACACCTAAGTTACCTGGCGCATTTATGGTTATTGCACCATTTTTTATATCTGCACCATTTTTCGCTGTAAGCATGCCTGTAATTTCAGTGCCGCTATCTTTTACTGTAATACAGCTATTTGCTGGGTTTTTGCTCTCAATAGTAATATTATCAACATTGTCATTAGCTTTAATTTTTGTAGCATTTATGTTAGTAGTACTTAAACTATTATCTATTATTATTGTTTGTGTCGTGCTGCTGCCTACAGATAGTTGTTGGCCAGCAGCTATGTTTACAGGTTTATTAAAATTGATTTTATGTTTTAATATCTCTGCACTATATACAGTATTATTGCCAGAGCCACCTAATGCTATTTTTGTGTCACCATTTATAAGTGTGTCACCATCATTGCTGCCATGGTTTATCTCTGGAAGTAATGATTTATAATTTATTACGACTTTGCCACTAGTTAAAGTATCTTGAAATACCTTAAGTGTTATTCCATTAAAATTTGAAGCATCATAACCAATACCATGGAAATAATATTTATCACTATCGCTAGGGTGGTCTGGATCAATAGTTTTATCCAAGCATAGTGCAGATCCATCAATAGCACCAGTGTCTTTTAAGTAAGCTAGCACCTTTGTTTGATTATTATCACCGCTACTAATTGTTTTATCAACTGTATTAATACATAATGTTAATCCAGCTAACTCAGCATCTGTTTTATCAGATAGGTCTATATAAAAATAGTATCCTCCTAAAACACAATATAACTTTTTATTATCATTACTTATATCATACTTAATTAAATAGCTAGGTTTTCAGTGGCTGCTTGGTGTATTTGTAAAGTTAAATTCAGACTGAATTATTGCTTCAGCATTAAAGTAATATGTTTGGTCTCCAACTTTATATGAGCCCCTATATGCACATGGGAATACATTAACATTTTTACTTAAAAAAAATTTCATATTTATCTCCTTATAGCATTATTTATGCTTTTGATATATCTTGCAGTGTCATTGTTCAGTCAATAACTAACGAATAGTTAGATTTCAAGTCTGATAGGTCGATGGCATCCTCACTATCAGCTCACTGATTAGTACTGCTGTCTATAAATAAATATTCAGCACTTCTATTACTTATCTTAGACTCACTGCTATTGGTATCACAGTACAAAGCTAATTTATAAATAATTTGTTTTGAGCTACCTTCTTTTAATGTTATAAAAGCATAAGGTATTTTAAAGTGGTAAGTAGCACTGCAGCTATCACTGGTAGATTCTAAAAGCATACCAGGTTCATGTAGTATAGCAGCAGACCTACATGTTTCTTTTGAAAAATCTGGATTAGCAGGTGTATCTGTCTCTGGGTCAACTACAGTAAATAGTCTAATTCTGCAAGGTCGTAGTTCATCATAATAAGCGCCAGTTAAGCAGTAGCCTAAAAATTTAAATAAAGGTTCTTTTCCTTTATTATGTGACTCTGAGCTAAATAATACTTTATTATTAGGCCCGATAACACTTATTTTTACATGTCCTTCATATGATATTATGCTATTTGTATCCATATTATAATTTAATCCTATTAATTATTATTATTTTCTTCAGTTTCGCTTTCATCTGCTGGTTTATAAATTGTGCTATTTGAAATATAACCTTCTTTATCTGAAACACCAAATCTATTATAGTTATCTGATAATGGCTTAATTTTATCTGGCTGAATAATTTTTGCATAATTATTATAGTCTATATCTTTACCAATAATAGTATGCTCTACTGAATCGGCTGTATGTGTGTATATCGTAATAGCATTGCTACTTGCAATAGTTTCTTTTACAAAAGTACAAGACATACCAGCTGGAAGTATATAATCTAGCAAATCCCTAAGTAGAGTAATATCATTAAGAGTACTTGGCAAATAAAGTGTTATATTTGTATTTTTAATTGCATAGGCTGTTTTGCTTCTAATACCTTCGGCATTTAGCACTGCATTACAGACGCTTATAATACTTTGTATATTTCCTTTATTTTTTAAAGCATAGCTAAATACATTACATAAAGCCGTCAATTGAGCTATATTATAGTTATGTTTTGACTTAAAGCCTAAAGTCATCGCTACTAGGCTTAGTAGTTGTGAATCAGTATTTCTGTCAAGCGGTAAATAGTTTATAAGCTCAGTATTTGTTTTTATAGAATTTAAAACTAAATCATATAGTCTTCCAATAAATTGAAAGTCTCTTGATTGTCTATAGTATACATTTGGTGTAAGTTCTTCTAATTTAATCATGTTATTATATTTTTGAAGATAATGTTAGGGTTATACCTTTTGATAGATAATCAGCATCAAGTTCAGATATTACAAATTTATTATTTATATTATTATAGTCATATCAAGACAATGCTGACTTTAATGTTACGGTATCATCATTACTATTTAAATCAATTTGATTAGAGCTGTCTAAATCAGCTGAATAGTAAAAAGCATGTGTTGTATCTATTGATCTAATTTTAGCTAAAATATCTGCTAAGCGTTTAACATCATCATCTCCAGCATAAGCCAATTTTGGATTGATGCCCTTAACTGTTTTTAATATATCAAATATTAGTGCATAAGCAACAACAGCATCTGTTGGTTGACAAATACTTATATTACAATCTTCTGTAAATTTTATCATATTAATTCCAGGCTTCAAGTAATAAAAGTCGCCTATGCTGCTCTCTATATGATAATTAGGCCACCACGTTTCTACAGCTGTTTCTTCTCCAGTTTCAGGATCTGTCTCATACAGATTATAAATTACTAGTGGTTTTGTTGATGTAGTAGTAATATAACAGTTATTAGTTATATCTGTATCTGATGGTGCAGTATTATAGATCATCATTAAACCATAGTTAGTCTCAGAAACATCTCGTATATTTAATTGTCTGCTATCAGGTTGACCACCTTTATTAATAGTTAATATAAGTTTAGTTAAGTTAGTACCATAGTTATTTACTTCAGCTTCTTGAATAGCCTGACTATCCAATGTCTTTTTTCTAATCTTAAAATCACTTACTTTAGTTTCTGTGCCATTAGTAGTAAGTTCCCTGTTGCGTGTATCAACATAACTGTTAGCAGTATTACATATATAGTCAGCATTAAGAACAAGTGGATTTGTATCATTACCAGCTAATTCTGTAGGTGTATCTACATCTATTTCTTTTTCTTTTCCAGTTTCAGGATCTATTTCTTTTTCTTTATAATAAATAGATATACTATCAAAATTATGTAAATATTGATCAATAGCCGGCCCCATATTTATTTGTAATATACTGCGGGCTTCTCATGATATATCAGTCATATTAAAAGTGGATAATGGGGTATCCTCACTATCTTTATATTTGTAAGAGGCACTTTTAATTGGTGTAAATGTTTGAGTTAAGCTATTAGCACCAAGGTTTGTAAATTCAATAGCAGTAAGTGCATCACCTTCACCTAATGTAATATATTGATATTCATTTAGCGTTAAGTAGTCTGAGTCAACTGTTTGATCATCGCTATGCACAAAAGTATATTGTCGTCATGGAATAGCTGCAGATAAGCCTTGCTCTAATATCTCTTCGGCACTGATTTCAGTATCAGATAATTCTTTATAAATAGGCTGAACGCCATAGTGCACAATTTGAGTGCCGCTGCTGTATACTACAAAATCAGTCTTATTAATGTCTGTATAACATAGATATTCGCCATCCTTAAGAGTATAAGCTCTACCATTATCTTCATCAAATGTAAATATAATTCTATTATTGTTGTCTACATGTGAAGCCTCATCGTTTCTATGTCAATATAAGAAAGTATATGCTTTGTCTAAATCTACTAATGACTTATTTATAACTTCAATTTGGTCATTGGCACCCAATGAATACATTTTTTCTAATGTTTGTTTACCACTTGGAGCATCATTAAATGGACCTATATTTTGAGCATTTACCTTAGTGCTGCCTGTTTGATTATATAAATCAAAATTAGGTCTAATAATAAGGTTATCATTAGCATCATAATATTCATATTTAATATCAGATGTTGTTGTGCCATCAGAATCTGTCGTTGTAGTTGTATATTTAATATATAGCTCATCATCGCCTTGTAGCTTGTAGACTGTACCAGCAGAACATACAAGTGCTCCTTCATTCACACGTGTAGTTCTAAAGAAATACCAAACATAAGCAGAATATGTTTTACTTGTTCTAAAGTTTGGAGCTCTAAATTGTATTAGCTCATTTTGTTTTAATTCTAGTGGTAATGTAATAGCACCTTCTCCGCTAAACTTTGGAGTAAAAGCTGATGTTAAGTGGTCAATAATATAAGCTGGATTTACAACATTAGGATAAATAGCTGTTGTATTAATATTATAACTATAAGCAAAGTCATCATTATAAGCTAATAGTGGTATTCTGCCAGCTAAAACGTTATTTAATACTAAAGCATTATAAGTTTTGTCATATTGCTCTTTATTGTTAACTTCAGTAAGTTCTGTTCCATTTACTAAACAAAAAGCGGTAATTAATTTAGGGTCATCTGACCAGTATACATCTTTAATTCTGCTATCAGCATTTTTAATGCACTCAAGCATAACTTCCATTGGTATTTGTTCGCCAAATTCAAGCATTCTCATATTAAATTCTGCATATAGAGCTTTATATACATTATTTAATATTAGTTGCTCTTCTATACTATTTACTTTTCTTATAGTAACAATTTTAGCATTAAGTCTAACATAGTTTTTAATACAAGCTATATCAGTAGAATCTGGTTCAATAATATTATGAGCAATAGTTTTATTTGCAGCTAAGTTAGCCTTAATTTCATAGTTATTAATAGCTGTATACTTAAAAGAATTCAAGTAGTCATCTTTCTTACCTAGATTAAAGTATGTTTTGAATGGGTAAAGCACTAAATCAAAACTATTTATTAAAGGCACTATTTCTTTATTAGCATTTTCTGCTTCTTTAGCTATGTTTTGATAACACATACCATATTCACTGAATGTACATAATGTAACAGCCTTATTTATATCATCTCTAATATCTGATACAATAATATTAGATACAAGTGGCGTTGTATCTGTATCACTTGTAACCATCTGATAAATCTTATTCATATAATCTCTGCAAGTGACTAAAGTATCAAATGTGCCAATAGTCTTTTTATAGCTATTATAAGCTTGATTAATCGTCTCAGGATTTGCACCATTTGTAGCAGCTGCAGTGTTTGATACACTATAATCTGAAGTAGTGTCTGTATCTGACCAGCTTTCTGGTTTCTCTAGTTTTGTTAAAACACCAGCAGAAATATTACCATTTACCCCATTTGTTCGTGTGTATCTTATATATAAGCCATCTTCTATAATATCATTTATATCTTCAGGAAATTGGATATATGGCATTTGTTTAGATGAGCTATATCCAAACTTATATATTTTTTTATCTAGTGGTTGAGTATTTAAGTTATCAACACATTCCCATAACTCACTTAAAAAGCCATCACTATAATTTTGAACAAATATACCATTTTCAGCAATTTTATCTTCTGGTAAGTAATATCTGTAATTATCATCTAATAGGGCAACAGAAATAATGTTGTCATCATCTGACTCGCATTCGCAAAGTTCACCTTCCATAACTTCTACAGCTTTTGATGTTTGCTCTGTTGTTAATGTGATTGGTGCAAGTGTAAAATAGTTTATATCATCTTCATTATTTTTAATATTCGTAAAAGCATCAATAGTTTTACCACTACTTGGAAGTGCCCCTTCACCTTTATATGAGATATTAACTGTTGTAGTGGCTGATTGATAATATTTCATAGTATAACCAAGCATATCACAAAGTCTTCTCATAGATTCCTCTTGTGTAGCTGATGGCATATAGGCTTCAAGTATATTTTTATCAATATTATAATTAAGTTTATCGCCCAAAGCTGCTAAAACTTTTAATAATACAATACCAGGGTCAGCTTCATTTGTTGAAGTTGGATCTCATCTATTTGATATTTTGCCAGCTGTATCTAAAAGCTCATTCCATATTTGGTAAAAGTCTTTCTTTGTTGGTGATAAATCTACAGCAGTTATTTCCTTGTTAGTAATCATTTATTACTCCTATCTTATATTATCATTTTGTTCAAATAGCACTAAGTTAAAAGTATTAGTTTGATAGTCTATTTGATTAATTGCTCTAAAATTACAATATAGCACACCCTTTTCTTTATCTTGCACGATTTCAATATTAGCTCTTTCTACTTTTATTTGAGGCACAAAAATTGCAAGCTGTGTATAAATCATATCTGCGATGGTATCTCTAAGTATTGGGCTGTTTTGATTAAATAGATAATACTTAAAAAGCAAGCCTCAATATGGGTCGCAAAAAAGTTCTCCACGTTCTGTACTCAATGTTAAAATAGTATTTTGTTTAGTAGCAGCTAGATATTCACTGCTCTTTCAAACTCGTGTGCTATTTGTATTAAACATTTTTGGAAACTTAATTGATTGCATTTTATACTTCCTTACTAAACTATATAATTTAGCAATTTATTTATATAAATTTAATAAATTTATTCTTCTGTTTTTTTAGTATATTCTATTGTAACATATATAGCTGCTACTCTTCCTTCAGATCCATTTCCATAAGTTATTAATTTGCTATCAGTATTATCAGTATGATAAATTACAGAAAAGTATTCGCCACTATTAGCGTAACCATGATTTACAATATATCCATTTGTTGTTTTATAAAAAGTATGTGTAGGTTCAATTAAAACAGTATCTGGATTTAAGTCTACAATACTCTTTTCTTGATTAGCAGAATAATTTGTGCAAGCAATTTGAATTGTGCGTCTATATAATTTTTTTCCATCCAATCAAGTTCCAACTACTTCATCATCAGCAGAGTAGAGAGTAGTAGAAGGCTCTGTTGAAAGTTTTTGTAATTGTGCTACTATATCCGATAATGTTCTGTAGCTATTTATATCTCCTTCTAATAGTTTATTAGATTTTTTATTTGCTATTATTTTTGTTTCAAGTGGTATTGATAGCTCCTTAGCACTTATACTAAAGCAGTTAAGCATACCTTTTGGATCTGTATTTTCAGTAGCATTATCAATGTAAAGCTTTCCAATTACTACAGGGCTATTTAATTGATTATCTTCAAAAGCAACATAGACAATATCATTTATTTTATAGCTATTGTAAAGCCCTGGTATTGTAGAAATTGTAGCCTCGTTAATAACTGCACTAGTGCTTCCAGCTTGTTCAAAAATTGGTAAGCGTACTTGACAGATATTTGTATTATAATCTATATTTACTATTATTCCTTTTGTTATCATATTGCACCTTAATCAGCTATACGTGTTAAACCTAATGTAGTTCTATAGCCACTTTCACTAATGTCATCTTTTTGGCTTGTTATTAAGTATAAACCAGATGTTATATGTTTTTGTCCACCTGGAAAAATAACATTAAGCCTAACGTATGTCATAAGTGTGGCAGGTCTTAGCAAACCTTGAATTGTTACTGAAGCACTAATTGGATACTGTGTCATTCTTGACCATCATACTGCATCATTAATTTTTGTAGCATGTAATTCATTTTTTGAGGAAATTACTGGTGCATATTCATCTTCCCAGATGCCTTTATTGTTTAAGCGTCTAACATAGCTCTCAGGGTTAATTTCATTTTGATAGTTGTAATATAATGAATAATTCTCTTGGTCATTTACACTAAAGTTAGTTACTACAGTAGATGACATAGTTCCAATATCTATTTCATAAGCTTCTGCCTGTTTCTTAGCGCTTGTTACTCTTGTGACTTTAAAATATGGTCCACTTAGGTCTGACATATCACTATATAACTTATCATAAATTGATTCATCATGTATGGTTAATAAATAAATGTCTCTATAGCTATTTCCCTCTGAGGCACTTGCTGGCACCATGCAATTTACTAAATAAGTTATATAGTCTATTGGTGTAATATTAGTTTTTGTATCAAGCTGAACATATTTATCACTACCATCTATCAGTGTGCTTAATCTATCAACTGACATGCCTGAAAATAAATTTTGTAAACCGTAATGTGAATTAGAAAATACACGCTTTATTTCGTCACTTGGTTTTTCAAGTTTACCTTTTATATGATTAAAGGTATAGCTACCTTGTTGACCCAAGCTTGCTTTTGATACAGCAGACACTGTGTATGTTATAACAGAGTTCATAGCCCCGCCATTTCCAAAGCTAAAGCCTTGTTTAACATCAGTAATAATAGCTTCTTCATCTTTATAAACATAACTTGGCATAGATGCATCTCCATAGCTAAAAGTTATAGCACGAGTATTGCTCACAGATGAAAATACCTTTTCAAAAAAGTTAGGATCGTCTCCAACTCTAACCGGATAGTTTATAGTTAATGTATATTGGTTTACTTGACCATTTATTTTATTAATAGATAAGCTTTTTATATAATTAGGAAATTGAACATTATAAGCACTATAAAAGCCTGTGCTTGTTTCTTTATTTATTGCAGATTTGCTAAAGACACCAAAAGTAAAGCTACCAATAGTAACCTTAACTCAAGGAGCTTGAATACGCGCATTACTTGATAATAAGCTACGTCTATTTCCAGCTGTATCTATCATTATCTAAGGTCTCCAAAACTAATAGAAGATATACTTGGTATTTTTATAATATCAAATTTATTCTTAAGGGGTACTAGTGAATCTTGAATATCATTAAAATAAGCAATAATTCACCAATATGTTGGGTTATTATAATATTTTAAGGCTAGGCTATCTAGTGTATCTTCTTGCACAACTTTGTGTGCAACCCAAGGTGTATCCTTATCTAAATTTTGTCCAATACCAAAAATATCTTTTTCATCTTGTTTGTTGTAATAATAAGGCACACCAGTATATCGGCATACATAATCAAAACTATTATATCTTTTATTTGTTAATACATCCATAGTTTGTTCCTCGTCGCATTATAAGCCCAATTAAGAGACATTCATCCCATTCTCAAGCGTTTTTACTATTCCTCTGAAACCGCCAGATTTATAGACCTCTGATGCATCATATGGATCTACCTCTGATATTACTAATTGTAAAGAAACTTGTGCATATTTATTATTAGACAAAATAGGCTTTTGGAAAGTTAAACCAATGCTGCTATTTAAAATACCTTTAATAAATATTTCTTCACCAATTCTTAAAGCTAACAAAGGTGGCTCTACAGCTTTATTGTTTAAATTATATTTTGGTACAACAATAGCTCTTAATGCATTAATTAAGTTATCTATATAATCTTCACCTGCAGCTAATTTTACATTGCTGTTTCCAATATTTACATCATCCATCATGTCTCTGTGCAAATTAAGTGTTATTTGTACAGTTCTTGGACCTGAGTTGCTATATGTATAGACTGGTGCTGATCTGCCTAGTGCACTTGTTGCTTGGAAAGTCGAGCCCATTGAGTCTGTAATACTATCTGGGTATGTTGGTATAACTCAATATTGTAAACCCTCGTCTAAATGCGAAATATATAAATAATTATCTGGAAGTGGGTAATTTCTTTCCATTAGCTATCTCCTTTATCACTTTTATAAATATTTGTATATAAGTCTTCGCTAGCTATAGTATGTCAATTATTATTAGCATTACCTATTTGTTTATTTTTAAATAAAGTTTCAACATCTTTATCTATATATCCAAGTATATCATAATTGTTGCTAGTTGTATTATTTATATTTGCAGTATTCATATAGCTATAAATAATTGGCATCATGGTGTTACTTCAAATGCCTTTATATGGGCTTGTTAATAAATTATTTATTTCTAAAACTTTTTGAGCACGTTCTATATTATCTGGTAACTTATCAAGCGGTGTAATAGCATTACCAATTAGGTATTCTATCAAACGGTCAGCAAATGGGTAGCTCTCAGTAGTATTTAGTTCAAGTAATTGTAATGATGTTATATATTTATAGTTAGCATTCTCATTTAAATATGGCTTCTCGATATTATTTATCGCATAATTTGGGTAAGATTTGTACTTATTTTTAGACACATTTATTGTATCATTTCAACCAATATAATTGCCTTCTAAAATAGTAATACTTGAATTTACACCTACAGGCACTTTAATAAACATTTTTAAGTTTAGCTCATTTTGAGCTAAGTTATTTAAGAATGTATCCCTATCTTCCACATTCTTAGTAAGTAAATCTATAGTAGCAAGGTTATCATATAAAAATGGTCTATTAAAGTTTGTGCTATTTAATTTTACATAAGTTGTAGCTGGCAAGTCTTTTAAGGCTTGATTTGTGCCTTGATATTTACCATATATTCCGCAGCATATTTCAATAGCCAAGTCAGAGTCAATAGCTATTGTATATTCTTTAAATAGTTTTATTGGTAGCATATAAATCTTATACTTAGTATCAGATCCGCTGAAGGTACTTATACTGATATTATTTTTTATTATATTCAATGATAAATTACTACAAATTCTGTTACTAAAGCAATTATATAATGGCATTAAATTTATATGATTATAATCTCTTTGAAAGCGTAAGTAATCACCTAAGTATTCATGTGTATATGAATCATATATATTATTTTTTATTTCAAGGTTCTTTGTATAATTTGGCATGCGCTCATTATATTCATAAAAATGTGTATGAGTTGATAGCTTTTTACTACTTCAGCCCTTTGGCACCCACTCTCAATTATTAGCAGAGGTCTCTCTATACTCTTCTATACGCCCATTTCTTATATAAGGCACATACATTAAGACTTCATTAGCTTTATTCACATCATCTTTTGTAGTTAGGCCACTATCCCCAATTTTATGATATACTAATGTTTTTATTGGTGGCTCATTTTCAACAAATACTCTAACTTTTGGCAAATTAAAAGAATGAAGTAATTGTTTTATGTAGCCTGTTAATATATGGTTGCTATTAAATTTAAACATGTTAAATACCTCTATTATACATTATTTATTCTTCAGCCTACTGTTTGTGCCATTGATAATATATTTTTGATGTCATCAATTAATTCATGAACAGACCATATACTATCATTAATAGTTTTTGCGGTTATTTCAGCTTCATCTGGATTTTCACCAGTAAGCTCAAGTTTTTTCTCTTCAGCGGCACCAAATGTTGCAGCTTCAACTTCACCGCCACCGCCACCTATATAGACACTACCAGAAGTGCCTGATCCCAATACAGATACTGAACCGCCAGATAGTCCTAAAGCATTAAGAATTTGTTTTCCAGAAACACCACCCATGCCTGCGCCAGACGTTCCAGCTCCAAGCATAGTTGCTACACCTTGCAATAAGCTAGCACTCATTGCACCAGCTTGCATTATTTGTGCAACAGTTGTTTTTAGATCAACACCACTACCTAAAGCATATACTGTAGGAATTGCAATACCGCCTACCAAATCTTGTAGCATATTTGCTGCCATCATTGTAGCATATAAAGCTGGATTATTAGCAAGCCCTGCTGAGATAGTGTAGGAAAAGTTTTCTTTAGCAGTGCTCATTAGCTCACCAATGCTAGTTCTGCCATACATACTGCCTGCCATTTTATAAAGGTTGTCAATAAAACCACCATAATTACCAGTAGTTTTTCTAGTGCCAGATAATTGGGAAGCACTAATATTACCAATAGCTTTTAAGTCAGAGGCTGATAAGCCAAATACTTTAGCTAATTGTTGACGAGTAACTAAACTAGATGATGAGCCATTTAATTCAGCTAAATAACCAACAACATTTTCAAGCAATAGGTTAGTATCATCGGCACTTAAGCTATTATTTAAAATATCACCTAAAGATAAACCTGCTCTATTTGCAGCCATAATTAGTAGATTTGTAGCTCCACCACCGGTTAGACCTGAAATATCACCAGCAGATAGTTTACCCAAAGCACTAGCAATTCCTTGAACACCCTCTTGAGACATACCTACAGAATACATAGAGCCCATTCATTTTTGAACTTGGAATTCAAAGGCAGTAGCTTGCGTAGCTCCCATTAAAGCTGAAGCTTCGTAGATGCTTGATCTAATATTAGCAGCAGCGTCTGTCATGTATTCAGTAGTAGAGTACATAGAGTTCAAGAACTCATTTAATGCAGCTTCCATACCTAAACGGCCAGCTGTTGTATCTGCTTGTTGTATACGAATTAACTTAATTAAGCTCGAATCAAAAGAATTAAAAGTAGTTGCAATTTTATCTTTTAATGTTTCCATTGCAGCTCTTTGCTCAACATTAAATGCAATACCTTTACTAACCATAGTAGAGATATTATTCATAAATGTTTCTTGTGAAATAAGAGGAGAAACTCCAGCTAAGCCAGTAATATCTTTACTAAAGTTTCTAAAATAAGAACCCATAAAGGTCTTATTATTAGTAGAACCATATAAACGTGTATCTATAGCTGATTGATACTTGGCTATTTGGTCGGCTTTACTCATTACTTGTTTAGACATATCAGCTATGCTATTAACAAGTGATGTTAGACCAATAGTTAAAGCATCTTTGGTGCCATAGGTATCTACATAAGCTTTAGCTTTTGAAAGCTTACCATCTAAGCCACGTTCTTTTAAATCATCAAGTTTATCTTGAAGGTCTTGTGCTTTTTTAATATTTTCTTGTGCTTGCTTAGTTTTAGCAGTTAACTTGTCAAGTTCTTTATTTAGTTTGTCTACTTCTTTTTTGTCTTTAGCAGCTTTAGCATCAGCTATTTGCTGTTCTAATTTTAGACGCTTTTTAAATGAGTTTTGTTCTATTTTGTATTGTTTTTGAGCAGTTTCATAGTTTATTTTTTCTCTTTCCTTAGCAAGATCATTCTCAAGCTTTTTACGAGCTTCAGATTCTTCTGTAAGGCTTTTTCCTAAATACTTTGTAAGTTCATTATACTGCTCTGAATAGTAACTCATTTTAACTCCTACTTATTACCTAAATTTTGTTGTTTAATCTGTTCTATACGCTTATTACTTTCTTCAAATTTTTTATTTATTTCATCTATCAAGTATATTCTTTCTTGGTAAGATATATCTAATACATCTGTATAACTCATATGTAAGTTATCACTTATGAATCAGCATTCTTTTAATATTTCACGGTATCTCTTTGGCCCATATGCTTTACCATCTTTAGATATTTGTGGGTCTAAAAAACTCGGGCCCGAAGCGAAAAAATGTTTTGAATTCTTCGCCACATTCTTTACAAGTTAATGTAACAGATGTGTCTAAGCCGAAACAAGTATTTAGCTTATCAACAGTATTTAGTATCTTTAGCATATCCATAGCAGGTAAGCTATTAATAAATGTTTCTAACTTGCTTGAATTTAGCTTTTCTCCATCAACTAGATCAATAGTTGCAAGCATTTTAGCCATAGGCTCAAAGTCAATTTCGGCATCTTTAAATCTAGCTTTAAATTCTTTAACCTTAATAGCTTGCTCATCAAGCATTCTTGGTGTTTGACACTTAAGTGTTACTATATGACCACTTTTTGGTAAGGTAAGCTGTTTTAATTCATTGTACTCAGCTATATCAAAGTCCTTTAGTGTAAGTTCTTCAAGGTGGGCTTCACCCTCAATTAATGACCCACAATTAGTGCAAATAGCTGACATCTTATATAAATCGCCATAAGATACAATTCTTAGCTTATGTAATAAAAATTCATAATCAGCTAAAGCCATATCATAAACATGCACTTTTGGCTTTTCTATCATGCAACCTTCAATAATATCAGCTAATAGCTTATATGGCATTGTAGATGGGCCAGTTCTTTTCATTTCATCCCTAGCAGTCATGCTTCTTAACTCAACGTGGCTATCTACAGGTACATCATAGATTAAACCTTTTGAAGGTAGCTCATAGCCTTCTGCAATAGTATAATTTTGTTGTCTTTCCATTTCCATATTATATTCCTTTCCTTATTTAATATAATGTCTATTTTCTAAATAGTCTTCAAGAATCTCACGCATTAAAGCTGAGACAGTCTTTTGTCTTTCCTTTGCCAACCACTCTAAACGTTGCTTAAGTGGTTTAGTTAATTCCAGTGATTGCATTACTTTGTCACTTCTATCTACTTTTTTTCTTCCCATGCTATTATATTCCTTTTACTAAGCATTTTTTCGACTACTTAATTTAGCAAATAATATAAATAGATTTATTAAATTTATTTTAGATGCAAATAAAAAATATCCATACAATTTTGTATGGATATTTCATATAATTTTAATAGTTGTTATTAGCCTTCAATTTGTTCTGGTAATACCATTACAGCTCTGTCATAAGCAAAGTTAACAGTAATTTGACGCTTACCATCTGAAGCTCTATCAAATGAATCTTCTGTTAAGCCTGTAATAAAGCAACCTTCAAGGTCCCAACGTCTAATTTCTTCATAGTCTTGTGTATACTCAATTAAGTGGCAAGTTTTCTTATAGTCTTTCATTCTTCCACCCTTACGTGTATATGGGTCATAAGCAAGACGTAGCCAAGCCATAAGTAATGACTTTGTATCTAATCCTACATAGTCATCAACTGTTAACGAACCATCACTGAATGTTGGAACACCTGCAAAATTGATAACGTCATTACCACGTCTATATTGTAGTTTTTCAACTGAATAATGTGGAACGTCAGCTTTAGTAACTGCTAACTTAATATCTTCAAAAGCTTCTGAAGCAGCGTATTTATTAGCTTCTGTTGCATTAGCAGGATCTCCTGTATATGTAGGCTTTAATAGATTTCCTAATTCTTCTTGACTTACTGTGAATAGGAAGAAACCTGTTCTGGCTGATTCATAGGCAGCAAGATTTGCACTTATGTGATCGACATTTAATCCATTTAAACTCATTGTTCTATTTCTCCTTTACCTATTCTAATTCATCCATATTTACAGCAACACCTTTAATTGAGTCTTCCATATTAATACCAATTTTAAAGTCTTCAACACCTTCAATTGGCACAATTCTGATTAAACCTTTCATTGTTGCTTTTAATTTTGTATTAACTTTTACAAACTTATAATCTTCAACACCTTCATCAGCTTTCATTCTCTTTAATGTTGGTTCTATAGCATCGCAGAATTTAATCCATAATAATGAACTATTTGGATCAAATGTAAACTTCTTGCAGGCATAATATGTTTGTTTCTTTAATGTAGCTAGTAATTGTCTAATATTTAGGAAGTCACTAAACTTTAGTTCATCCCCAATAGCATTAGCTGTTCTATTACCATATAAATAATAATTATTATGTGATTTAATAATTAAATTAACAGCTTTTTTAATATTACCGTTGCCATTTCTTGGTTGTAATAAATCAGCAGCTAATTCACCAAAGTTATAGCCCGTTTGTAAAATGGTATATTTGCTTACGCCTCTTTCATATCCAGCAACTGGCCACCATTCATTATAACCTAAATTACCAAATGCATTTGCAGCACAAGCTAAATAATAGAATGAACCTGGAAATACTGTATTTTCATAGTATTCGTCTTTTATATCTAAGCTAACATATGGTGCAAAGAAAGATGAAAACTTATTACTATCTGAAATTTTTGAAATATCAGCATTAATATTGGCAATAGTTTGTGATAGTGTTGTAGCACTACTAGGTGCATAATTTATTTTAGATATATCCAATAAAGCGATAATATCTCCACGACCTGATGTTGTGTAATCCGCATTATTTATATAAGTAGCTAATTGTGCTATAGCATTATTAGCTATTGTATTATTTTCAAGTAAACCAGTTAAAATATATCTAAATTGATAAACTGATTTATCCTTTAGTGGTTCTAGAAAAGCAATAATACTTTCACTATCAGTTATATCAGCTATTGTTTCCAATTTTTTATATAAAACAGTATAGCCAAGACCAAGCAACTCATAGGCAATCTGATTACCATAATGAAGCTCACCATCTGTACCTTCATTTCCCGGTGTAATTATAGCATAAAAAATTTCAACGCTACTTGATACACTTGGCTCAACTACTGCACGTTCATATTTATATTGCTTATCGTGTAAATAGCCAACTGCAGGGCTACTTGCTTCAACAGCTATATAAAGTTGATTATTTCTAAAATATTCTAAAGCAAGGTCTAAATTAGCAGCAGTAATAGTATTTTGGTTGCCAGACCAGCCATACTCAACATTTTCATAGAAATCAGGTCCTTTTGGATCATATCTTTGAGAAAGTTTTCCAACATACTTGATAAAATCAGCCTGTGTGCTACACTCAAAAACACCGCTACTGTCAGCAACTTCTGCATATTTTTCAGTATTTTTTACAAAGCCTGGTACAACAACTGAAAAGTTAGCATATGCAGCTACGCCTGTTGTAGAAAGATCATATTCATTAATTATTACATTAGGCATTTTTTTCTTTTTCTCCTTAAAATTTGATAGGTGTTATCCTAAATATCAATTAATTTAGCAAATGATTTGCTTTAATTATTACTTTTTTGTTTGTATAAGTTCTATATCCTCTATCTCACCAGACTCAGTAATTTTATTACTTACTTCAATACCACCTTCTGTCTGACTTAATAGCTCTAATTCAGCTTCTGTAAAGATGCTGTCATCATCGATAAACATTCTTCAATTTTTTCTATATGGAATACTAAATAAGAAGCCATCTTGAAGCTCAATAGATATTGTTCATCTAGTAAATTGACCTGTAAATAAACGCTCTGCAATATCACTTGTATCAGATACAGTGCTTAGCACTCTAAGGTTAGCTGTATGTTGTATAGCAAGATTATTATAAGGTATCTCAATGATTATCTTAGGATTATTTATAAGCTTAAATAAAAAGTTTCTAAGGTATTCATCGCCCTCTTCATATTTTTTAGTATAAATATCAAGTTTGTATTCAACAGTTACAGGTATAACATTCATCTGAATACTGTATTCTGCATGCTTAGCTGTAGCTGGGTCTAGTAAGCGGCCATCTTTAGCATTTGCAAGACCTATTTTTAAGCCATCATAAGACATTGGTGTCTTAATATTTGTATCAATATTAAAGTCAGTATTACGTGACAAAGCTATAATGGGCAAGTCTATTGGCTTATCCTTTGAGTCATCTGCTTTTTCTTCAAACAAACGCTTTGTTTCATCAGGCTTAAGCACTCTAAGCTTGGATCCATCTGGTATTCATTTTTTTAGTTTTGCAACTATTATGTCATCATAATATCTAAAAGCCATTAATTATATTCCCTTATAATAAAAGTGGTGCATGTAATGCCATTAAAAAGATTTTACTACCAAAGTATTCACTATTGCCATAGGTTATAAAATTGGCGATATCTTCATATTTTTTTGTTTTAAATGTTAAAATTAGTGTCGCATTACCATCTGTGTTAAACTGTAAATCGTTTAATAATTGTAAGCATACTAATTTCAAATTAGTTTTATAGTGCATAAGCAAGTATTCATCAAGCTTTATTTCAGCTGCCCCATTATTATAACATAAGATAGCACTTTTGGCAGCTTTTTTTAGTCTTGGCTCAACATATGCTATATTTTTATTTGGTGGATAGTCAAGTCTTATAACCATATTACTTTTCTATTATTTTAATATTACCAGCGTTAGCTATTTCATCACACAATGTTTGACAGTTTGTTCTATTAATATCAGTCCCAGCAAGTTTTTTATTAGCTATGTGTAGACCTTTAATAGTTGTAGGAGGTACACTATCAAAGTTGTAATCATAGCGCTCTAGCAAAGCATTTACATCAAAACCTTTATCATCTGTCGTGATAATATTAGCTATAAGCACAATATATAATGCAGCATCATTAGCATTTTTAATATTTAAGCTTTCTACATTGAGTGGGGCTTTTTCTTTCTTTACAAAATTATTAGCATCTGCTGGGAATAGTGTTTGTAGTGTAGTGATAACTGTTTGAATAGGCACAAGGGTATTGCCTCAAGTAGTAAGTACTTGTGTGTCATCCAATAAGTTGCCTGTAAATAAAGTTTTAATAAACACATCATCTGTTAATTTTTGTAAACGTTCATCATTTGTGCTTGCTTTACTATTTAAGGCTTGCTTTTGTACTTCTAAATATTGTTCGGCTAGCTCTTGGTCAAGACTATAGAATAGCTTGCAGAATATTAAGTTTCCAGCATTAAGTATATCTGGATCCTTTAAGTCAGTGTCTTTTAAATTACCTTTTCTGTAAGCCTCATATATAGCTCTAAATCCATCACTAGTTATATCTATAGTGCTAATTGTATTTTTTAGAAATGCTAAAAGTGGATTAGTAGCGCTATTAAAACCAAGCGCCATTAAGACATGTGTTAACGCAGCCGGGAATCGACTAAGCTTTTCAAAAGCTTTAATATAAGGAGGGTCTGGCCATTCGACTTTTAGATATAAATCAAAAGCTTTATTAGAATCATATACTGTATTTGTTGGCACATTTAATAAAATAGTTTTGTTTTTTCCATTTATACCAGCAATTTCTGCTGCAGTTAAGGTTGTTTGTCCGCCTTGGCTCTTAGCAATTCTATCAAACAATGCAGCTCAGTCTATTGCAGGTGCGTCTGCTTTTTCAGCTCTACGTTGTATATCTCCTTTATCTTCTTTTCCAAATTCTTTGGCAGAATTTTTATTTGCCTTTTTTCGTGCTTGTTGTGCTTGTATAGTCTTTATGTCAGCTAATATCGGATAGCATACTTTATATAAGTCATTAATTTTATTAGCTAGTGCAGTAATGTTCTTATCAAGAGCATCAGATACTTTAATGCTATTAGCATCATTGGCATTTAATAGACTTTTTATTGCAGCATTATTTAATAAACCTTGACTAAATGCACTGATATTGTCAGCAAGTTCTGTAAGCAATTCTTTATAGTTTTCAAAAACAGCAGGAGATCTGAAGCTTAAACCATTCTTACTATTAACTGAAATAATATTATATATTGCATCAAAGTATTCTTTAGCTGTATTTAAGCTTTCTTTAGTATTATCTTTAATAGTTAATGTTCTTAATACAGCGAGTATTTTATTTAGGTCTGTTTCAAATTCTTTTATGCTATCTTTTGCCACATCACCTGCGTCATCTCTATCTTGCCACTTTCTACATAAAGTTTCTATATCTGCTCTATTTTTAACATTATCAGCTACATTATTATCAAAAAATTTTCGTATCTCAGATATAGCACCCATAATTTTTTCACGGCTGCCTTTATTTGATTGCTCCGTTTCAAGTTTTGCAAGATAATTATTTGCAAGGTCATCTGCAGCATTGTCAGTTCTTGAAATAAGGTCTTGTATATGATCTAACGCATATTTTACTGAATTTAATTGTTTTGTTACAGTAGTTATAATACTATCAGCTTCAGCTGTATTTACTTCTTGTGTTTGTGTAGCCGCTTGTGGCTGAGCCTCTGCTTCGCCGGCTTCAAGCAAAACAAATCTTGCTTTAGATTCATCTAATATAAACTTTTCGTTTAACTCAAACATATTAGTCGTCTTCCTCGTTATCAATAAGCATTGTAAAGTTTTCTTGCTTGAAGTCGTGCACTAAGTTAGGCTCGTCTCTATCAAAGTATTCAGGAGCAATAGCACAAGTAATAGCATAAGGATATACCATTATTGTTTGCATACTGATTACACGGAATACTCTTCCTTCAGCATTATCTATACCACTTGGCACAATAAATAAAGCACCTACTTGAATATCAGCTAAGTCATAAGGTACTTCTATTAGTATTTCATTCTCTTGAAGCTCAGCTACCCAGCCCATCTTTTTCATTGTCTTTTGGTCTGGGTGTTCATGGAATATAGTAGGCACTATAACACCAGGTTGATAGTTAGCTTCTAAGTCTCCATGGGCATCAAAAGTCTTTCCTTGGATAGGAGCTCGATAAATGCAATTTATACCATGAAATTTTGCAAATTCCTTAAAATGTTTTCTATGAAGCTTAATATCTTTATTAAGCAGTATACCGTACTTATCGAATTCCTTTTCCATTATTATATATTATTATTTAATTAGTCCTTCAACTAATGTTTCACCAATGTGATAGTTGTATGAGAAGCTTTCTGCCATCATAGGTGCATCTTTACATCCTTTGCAGTTTAATACAAACACACCATCATCAGCTAAGTCATTATTTACGCCCTTAAGTTCAATAATAACAGCATCTGGTGTTTCATCACATACGCATTCATTAAAGATATATCTTGTTGCTTTTTGTTTTCCAGACTTAAAGTTAATTGTTCCTTCAACTACTAAATCTTTTTGTTCATTAATAGCTTTAGAAGCTAACTTAAAGTTTTCTACATTTGAATAAACTTCTTGTAAAGATTTATTTAAGCATTCTTCAATAGAAGCATCATCAATTTCACCTAATAGAGCAACTACTTCTTCATCATCATTAGCTTCTTCTTCAGCTTCTTCAGGTTGCTCTTCTTTTACTGTCTCTTCAGCAACTTCTTCAGTTTCTTCATCAGCTTTTGCTTCAACTGCATTATCTACAGCTTCATCAGCTAAATCAGCAACTCTATCTTGGATTTCACCATCAAGCTTAACTTCTTCAGCAGGGATGTCATTTTCAATAGATACTGTTTCTTCAGCAGCTTGTTCAGCAACATCTTCTGCAATATCTTTAACTTCTTCAGCTGTGAATGTGGCATCTTCTGTAGGTTGTTCTTCAGTTTCTGTATTAGCTTCATCTTCAGCTGTTTCTTCTTCGGCTGGTGTTTCTTCTACTTCAGCTACTTCTACTTCTTCTTGGGCTTCTGGTGCGTCCTCAGCAGCATTTTCCTCAGCAGCTTTATCTTCTTCAGCTTCTTGTAGAGGTTGCTTATCACATTCTTCTAATGGCTTTTCTTCACCTTTACCATTTTCACAAGCTTCAGACATTCTGTTTAATGCTTCCAAATATTTTGAAACTTCTTCATCAGAAATTGGCTTCTTGAATTCTGGGCTATCTAATAGGTCATCTAATTGTCCTTCAGCTTTAGAAGCTTCTGTTAAACCTTCGTCAACTTCTTCACCTTCAGCAAGGCCTAAGTATTCTAATACTTGATCTCCATCAAACCATAGAATATCATTAATCTTTGTTAATGTTAAGTCATTGCCATCTGGGAAGCTATCTTTTAGGTAATCTTCAAATGCTTCAACTGCATCAGCTTCTACAATTTTATTCCAAGTATCTACAGCTCCTTGCCATGGTTCATAAACATCAGCTAAATCTACTTCAACTGTAACACCTTCATTAAGTGTTAAATTTTCAGATTTATTTTCTGTTGCAAGCTCTGAGTTCTTTTCAGCGTCTTTTAAAAGCTCTGAATTATTGATACTTTCATCCATATCATTCAAAGCATCTAATACTTTTTCTGTAGTCTCATCAGTTGCAGTTTCATTATCAGCAACTTCTTCTTCAGCTTCAATTTCAGCTTGTGCGTCAGCTACATCATCAGTTGTAATTTCTTCAGCTGGAAGGTCTTCATTTAATGTAAGATTTTCAGACTTGTTTTCAGTTGCTAATTCGCTATTCTTTTCAGCATCTTTTAATAGTTCTGAATTATTTAAGCTTTCATTAGTTTCTTCTTTTTCTTCCTCTTCCTCAGCTGGAAGTTCTGGTAGTTCTGGAAGCTCTTCTGTATTTTCTTCTGCAGGTGCTTCTTCTTGTGCTGGTTCTTCAGCAGGTTGTTCTTCATCATTTGCTTCAGCCTTAGCATCTAAGATGTCTTCTACTTCATCAGTATCATACTTATCGGCTTCGTCTTCACCAACTTTGTCTACCTTACCAACTAATGTATATCCTGAAGTATTTCCGCAGTGTTGACAAACTTCATTAATGTTTACAACATCTGGGTTCTCCTCAGAGTATTCAATGTCTTCTGGGTTTTTGTAGAATAATGTCATACATTGTGGGCATTGCACAATCATCTTACCAACATAAGAAGGAAGAATATCATCCTCTGTTTCAGCATCTAAATCAACAATCTTTTCGATTCTTGCCAATTTAGCTTTAGCTACTTCAGCCTCTCTTTCTTCCTTAGCTGTATCAACATCTTCTGCACTGTTTAGGTCATAGTATTCTTCAAACAATACATCTGTTTGAGGCACTACTCTCATTGATTCCTTTAGGTCAATTCTATTTGGCACAATACCGCCAGATACCTTAGGAACATCAATTTCCTCTAAAGCTTTAAAAGCGGCTTCCATATTAAATTTGCTAACAGGCTCTTTCATTTTATTTCTCCTTATTTAATAAGTTTTATTTTTTATTTTTAGTAACTTCCTGAACTTATAGGTCCAATTAAGTTAGAATTATCTCTTAATCTGTCTCTTAATTCTTTTAGCTCTTCATTGCCCTCGGCAAGAAGTGCATCACCATCTTGCTCCCATTGAGCACCTGAATGTTTAAATCTTGATCTAATCCTGCCTTCCCAGATCTTTGCTGTTGCAACACACATTCTTGTTATAATATCAATCCAGTAATCACTTTCTACATCTTCAATAGTTGGTATCTTTGGAATATACTCAATAGTTACCATTCCAGGGTTTGCCATATAGTTATTGATGTATAGCTTTTTTTCATGTGTATCTTCTATAAAAGACATATCTGTTGAAAGTGTATTTCTAATTTGGTTTAGTGTGCTCCAAGAAGCATAGTTTAAAATATACTCGCTTAGGTTATACATAGTTCCGCCAGAGCTAAATAATAATCATTGTTGAGCATAAGCAGGGTCAAGCAAGTCAGTGCCACCTGTAGAAGATCCTACAGCAGCTGTTCTATAAACCTTTACAACTGAGCTGCAATTAAAGTCTTTCAAGTCAATGCACTTAGCAAAAGGCACAGTAATGAACTTTGACTCATCCCAATAGCGGCCAACTTCTCTTAGCACTTGGTTTACAATAGCTTTATATTGAGCATCTTCTAAATCGCTTTCAAGCACACCGCCACCAGTAATTGCATTACGAGTTTCTTCTATTAAATCTTGTAGCTCCATTAGTTCTCCTCTTATATTTTATATAAGTTTGTGTATATCACAAACCAGCTAATTAATTTAGCAGAAAATGCAGCTAAACAAATAAAAAATAAAGCAACTTGCGCTGCTTTATTAAAATGTGGCTGATATTTAGTTTTATTTTAAGTTATTAGCATTTGGTATAACCATATGCAAATTATAAGCTTCATTAAATTCAATAATAGTATTAGCTATACTTGCAACTCACTCTTTGAAGCCTACATAAGTTTTTGGTAGCTCCACTCTACTGTAGAAAGGCCAATCTGTTCTATTTCTTGTGGTGAAGTGTCATACTTTAATAGAAGGGTCATCTCACATGTAGCCGCAGTTTTCTAAGTGGTTCATAGCTCCATAATGATAGTCTAAGTGAAGCTCTGGGTGCTTATTCCAATCTCTGTACCAGTAGTTTAAAACACTTTGATCATGTCAAGAAACATTTGGGTTTAAGTCATCTATGTATCTAACTAAGTTATGTCCTAAATGAGGGTTTTCTTTAAAGTCTCATACAAACATACCTGAGCAAAAAATAGAAGCTCCCAAAGTATACTCAGTAATAAGTGGCTTTGGTGATCTATCTATAACTGCTGTCATGTGTGGCATATCCATAACTTCATCTATATTTTGCTTAATTCATTGGTCAGTGTCTAAATAAACTATCTTGTCAAACTTTTCCTCAACTTGTGTGTCAAATAAAGCTAGCTTAGGGAATGCACTTTTATATCAAGCTGTTAATCCACTTTCGTTAGTATTCTTGAGGGTACTTGTTGATAGTATAAAATTTGTATTAAGCTCTAATATGTTTATACCAACAGCTTGTAAAATCTGTCTTGTATTAGCATTAACATCTTTTGTTATGGCACAATAAATAGGGTACTTAGTTTTAGTATCCAATAGGTTTTTATACGCACCTAAAAGCATATAAATATAATAGTCATTAGAGCTTAAGAAAAACATTCAAGCATTCATATTAAATTATACATTAAAAATATAAATAATTAGTTTTATGAGCACCTGAAACTTGTATACCAATTCTTGGCTTAGACTTAACAAATATCCTATCGTCGCTTGTTTTTGGAGGAGCCAGTGTTGGGTTAACTTTAACTTCAGGTATACTTCTTTGATAGTCTTCAATAAATTTATGAATATCTGTAGGCAGTTCTCCATGCTCTTTGATATATCTTAAGATAGCATGAGTATTGCTTACTAAGTGGTTTGTTCTAAGGCCTGGCTGTCTGTTTCAAGTAGAAGGCACAGGCTCATTTTTGTTTAGAAACTGCACATGAGTTATAGTTTCAGGAGGCATAAACTCGCAAGCAGCAAATTTAACATGCAAATAATAAGCATATGTATGGTCTTCAAAAGCTTCGTTCTTTTGCGGATCTACATCAACATAAGGTGCTTTTTCAAATACGTACCTAGAAATTGCACATAAATTTAGCTGTGCAGCCTTATAATCATCAAATGTATAGTTCTTAATTCCTGAGTGAATAAAGCAGAAGCCATTTGGGTGAGCATCAATAGCTTTCATATAGTCATCTGCTGCAGTCTCTGCTGAGCATTCTATAATGGCATCATCATCAAAAGTAATTATATAATCATAGTCAAGATTTAAAAATTCCTCTCTTAAAGCTTTTCTTGCACCTAAAATTCCAAGCGGATTATATCTTTTAACTATTATTTTATTACTCACTTTTGGTACCTTTAGTCTGCCTCAGTTTTGAGCTACTATTAAGATGTCAATATCTGGTCATAGCTCATTAAGTTGCTTAATAAGTCTATCTAATCTTGCTTTTCTTTCTTTTCTAGCTTGTTCTTCATCTGGAAGTCAGCTAATAATTCCAAAACATTTTTTTAACATTATATTCCTCTAAAAGTATAAGTAGTAGTTTGATTTATGAGCATTGTGTGTTTCAACTCTTATAGCTGGTTTTGATATATGTGTTATATTTGATATAGGTGCTAATGGAATGCACTTTGACTGTGCAGTTATTGTTGGCTTTTTGTGAATAATATTTTTAAGGTTTATAAGTGGAAGTTCAAAGCCGCATTCATGCATTAAACTAATAACAGATTTATTAATTTCAGCATAGTACTCATCAATAATAGGTAAATCGCATCAATCTTGTAGATAAAATTTTGAAGCTATAAAAGGCATCTTAGTCTTTTCTCCTTGACCAGCTATATAGTGAATAACTTTTGGCCAGTTAGTTTTACGATTAGGGTTTACATATTTAAATTTAGGACCAGTAGTCATAAGGCCGTATGTATAGTCAAGGTGCAATTCATTTTTTTCTTGTCAATTATTAAAATAGTAGTTTAATACATTTTGATCATGTCATGCAATGTTGTCAGGTAATTTAGGAAGCAGCTTTAAAATTTTATTTGCATCATTAGTATTTTTAAAATCTCAGACAAATAGTCCACTACAGAAGATAGAATCTCCAATAACATAAGGACCTGGCTTTCTATTTGGTAGTGGTGCACCATCAAGCACTGCACTCATATGCGGTTTATCAAAAAGCTCATCTATGTTTGAATAAATGCCCAAGTCAGAATCTAGATAAACCATTTTATCAAGTTTAAGCTGATTCTTAAATAGGCCTAGCTTAGTAAAAGCTTTTACTCAATTTGATATTTTTTTAAGTGAAATACCATTTGGAATTATATTTTTTGTATCTAACTTAAAAGTAATTATGCCACAGGCATTTAAAATATCTATAGTATTTTGACTAACTTCATCAGTATAGCCGCAGCATACAGCATACTTTGTGCCATGTGTAAGAAGAGACTTATATACATTTAATACATAATAAATATAATTATCAGAGCTCAAAAAAAGCATTCATGCCTTCTTATTATTAGCTTGCCAATTTAATTTGTTAGCGTTAATAGTACTTAATGTTTTAGGTGTGCTATTTAAATTAGTAGATAAATAATTCATACTATTAGCAAGTAACTTAGAATAGCTAATATTAGGTGGATTAAGTATCTCTTTAGTTAGTACAAAAGTGCTATTATTAATATTTCTATCAGCTATTTTAAACATTGACTCCAAAGATTCAAAGCGTATGTTTCCGTTGTCTCTATTGCTTCAGTATATAAAAGGTTTATTAAAAATAATAGCAAATAGCACACCATGGAATGAGTCAGTTATCACAAGTGAACAGTCTCTAAATGATGCTAGCCAGTCTATAACATCAGTTTTGTTGTGTTGGAATACTGACATATTTGTGTTTTTGCTTGTAGTGCTTATAAAACTATCTTTTTCTGATGTGGGCTGTAAAATATATTTAAATATGCTATTTGATTTCTTTTTGGGGATACCTTTACATAGTTCAAGATAGTCTGTTGCTGCTAAAAGCATTGTAGGGTCTAGCACTTGTGCAGCTTTTATACCAAAATGCTTTTGGCAGTCAGCTTTTGATATAGCTTCTCTTATAGACACGCCATTAAATTGTTGTAATAGACTAGCTAATTGCTTATCTTCCGTAGGTGTATATTGTCAGTTATCATTGCCTAAGCCAAAAGATGCTCCATATGAAAAGCGAACCTTATTTCAGCCAGCTGTAAAAGCTAAAAATGGATAGCTTATATAGTTATCCTTATAGTCATTAATACTTGTATTTTTTCTTCAGATTTGGTCGCTTCCAACTATAAAAATATCATAATCAGTAGCTTTTATAGTATTATAATCTGCCGCTGTAGGCAAAATATTCATTTTTATATATTTGTCACAAAAGCTAAGTCTATCTGGTCTTCTTCATGTAATTATATCACAGTCATATCCAAGCTTATTAATTGTTTTTTGTAAAGCATATGCTTGCAATGCTGTGCCTATATTAAAGTGTAAATTCATAGTGACAACAGCTACTTTTTTATTAGCTTTTAATAAGCTTTTATATGGCTCAGGTTGCACATTTAGCTTATCTTGAATACCTTTATTATAAGGCTGTATAGCAGCTATACTTGTTTCAGATAATGCTAAGCTATTAATTTTAAATAGCAAGTCATTGCCAGAAGTTGTATTAGCTATTATAAAGCTAACACCCTTTTTGTCATCAATTGTTGGAAAACTTTTTTTAACACCTCAAAAATCGCCAATAGTTAAGTCTGAAGCTATATTAGTTTTAGCTTTACAGTTATAACAGCTACTATTAAAATACTTTGCAGATAGGTATGTTTTTGAGTAGCTATTATTTAAGTGATTTTCCTCTAGCCTACTACCGTCAGTGTATGTTACTACATAATTATAGTTATTTCAGTCTGTATTAGCTTTACTACGCATGTTGATACTGCTTATTGTAGCGTTCTTTTTAGAAATACTATTTAAATATTCTTTTCAAATAGAGACAGGTAAAGTGCCATAGCAAGCAATATTAATTGTTATTAGATTTGTATATGGTTTTTTTAAATAATATTTTAAAGCCATTATCTGACATGGTGTACCAGTATATAATACTAGTTTTCCTATATCTAAAAAATGTTTGCATTCTTCAAATGTGTGTTTATTATCAGCTTTAACATATTTAGACCCCATTAATTTTGGTAAGTCAGCTAATTTATCTACGTAGCACATATCTACAAGCCAATCTTTATTTCAAGCAGCTCCAAAAACAATACCATTATTTTGCAGTATATATTCTGCAATAGCATAAAAAACACCACCAGAAGAGCTCATTGTTCTGATTGCATCATTTTTATTTATAGCTAAATATGTCTTATCCTTTTCCATTTTATATTCCCCTTAATCTAATTTTGCATCTATAAATTTTCCGTCTTCTACCTTGCCTTTTTGCCATTTGCCATATTTATTTTTATATAGGCCAAATGTTTCAAAAGTGAAAAAAAGTAGGTCTGAACAGTCATCAAAAGTAGCTTTTACATTATTTAGCAGTTTTATTTGACTATCACTCGCAAACTTAACACCCAATAAACCAGAGCAGTATTCAAAAGCTGTCGGGTGTATAAAGTTCATATCTGGCCCAAATGTTATTGATAGCAGGTCTTTGCAGCCCTTAAAAGTAAAATCACGTAGCCTTGTGCAGCCATCAGGTATTATTATCTTTAATAGTCCTGTATGAGCAAAAGCATACATACCAATATCAACTGCCTTTCCATCTGTGTCTTCACTAAAGAAAAATCTTCTTAAGCTTTTGCAGCCACTAAAAGCCATAACAGCTATTTTGTGTAGCGTCTTAGTGTTAGATAAGTTGACATCAGTTAATCTTGTGCAGTCTTTAAAGGCTCTGGCACCTATCCATTCAAGCTTAGATCCTGCCTCTAATGATATTTCCTCTATATTAGTGTTGTTATTAAATGCTTCTAATTCTATAGCTTCAACCTCAGCTGGTATAACAACCTTAGTCTCAATACCATTATAAGCATATAATATGTTGTCTCTTATATCAAAATCACGCATTAGTTATATTCCTTTACCAATCTGGTGTATAGTTATCTGGTAGCTTATCAAGTATCCATGTATCATGAGCATATTCTTTAACAAGCTGTATATTTCCAAATCTTAAGTATCTTATGTTTGGACATCCTTTTAGTCAGTCTAAGTTTTTATCAAGTAGTTTTATATTCTCTCTGCTCTTAAAAGCTATTAGTTGAAGCTCTTTACAGTCAATAAAAGCTGTATCATCAATGTAGTCTATTTCAGGACCTAGATATACATTTTTAAGCTTTCTACAATAAGCAAATGTAGTAGTCTTAATTGTATGGCAATTATCTGGTAAAACTATTTCTTCTAATTTAGAGCAATTTATAAAAGCACCAAGTCCAAGGTCTAGCTCTTCTTTAGGTGGGTTTGTAGAAAAATAAATACGTTTTAAGTCACAGCAATTATTGAAAGCATACATGCTAATATGTGTTAGAGGTGCATGCTCAAGATATATTTTTTCAACATTTAAGCAGTTAGCAAAAGCATCTGTACATATTTTTCAAAGCTTAGAGTTTGGCTCAATATCTACACTATGTATTTGTATGCAGTCTTTAAATGCATTTTGTGCAATTACTTCGGTTTTTGCTGGAATATAAACACCATGATTTTTGCTTTTATAGTGTAGTATCATTGTGCCATTATTTAATGTGTCAAAATCTGTATTAGACATTTATTACCTCACACTAAAATTACCTTTTTCATCTCGCTTAGCATAAAACCATTTGTTTTCAGCCGGGTTTCTAATAAGCCCAAATGTAGCAAATGTAATAAAGTCTGGTTTAGCTGAGCCCAATATTCTAGCAGGGTTTTCAAATAATCTTACTGCATCATCACTCGCAAACATGATATACTTTAAGTTATCACAGCCATTAAAAACATCGTCATCAAATTCAATGTTGTCAGTGGCATCAAATATAGCTGTCACTAAGTCTTTGCAGTCTTTAAATAATTCATGCGGAATCTTAGTAACTTTTTCTGGTATTCTAATATTTATTAACCCAGTCTCCCAAAATACATTTGGTTTTAATGTAGCTAATGTTGGTGGTAGTGTCATAGTTTCTAATTTTTCGCAACCTGCAAAAGCACAACCATCTATATAAGAAAGCTTAGTTTCATGTAAATGCACAAATCTTTCCAAGTTCTTACAGTCTGAAAAAGCTCTTATATCAATTTCTTCTAAGCCCTCTGGCAAGATTACTTGTTTTATATAATTATTTTGCTCAAAAGCTGACTGACCAATTCTTACAACATTGGCAGGTATTACTACAGTAGGGTCTTTGCCATTATACTTAAATAGTGTTCCATCTAATGTTATTCTAAATTTTTGTTCTGCCATTTATTAAAACCTCATAATCTTTCAAGGATCTTTGTCTGTTGTGTTATATAGTTTCTTATTAGACTGATCTGGTCTAAAGAAGCCAAATGTTTCAAAAGTAATTTCATTTAACATTCTGCAGCCCTTAAATAAGTCAGTAGCTTGCTCTATTATATCTACTTGAGCATCTTTTGTAAATACTAATTTAGTTAGATCAAAACAGTTTGCAAAAGCTGCATCTGCAATATAGTCTACCTTATCTGGTATCACTATACTTTTTAATCTTGTGCAGTATTCAAAAGCATGCTCTTTAATATCAGTTAATACACTGCCTGCTTCAATAAATACTCCTGTTAAGGCAAGGCAATTCTTAAATGCTCTTTCACCAATAGTGTCAACAGATTGTGGTATAATTATTGACTTTAATTCAAAACAGTCTCTAAATGCGCTATTGTCTATAAATGTTAATGTATCAGGTAGCTTTACATCTGTTAGATGACGACTTTCTAAAAATGCTGCAATACCTAAGCTTTCTATAGGGCTGTTTATAACTACTTTTTCAGCTCTGCAATGTTGGCATAGTCTTGGTGGAAAATCTGTTATATCAGCATTTATTGTTAAGCACTTTGTTTTTAAGTGGTCAAATGCTTGTCCCCCAATAGCAGCTACACTATCAGGTATAAGCACATCTTCTGTAAAGGCTGTTCATTTAAAAGCTTCATTACCAATTTTAATTAAGTCAGGTCCAGCATTAAACTTACCCAAGCTGGCACATTGATAGAAAGCACTATTGCCAACATCAACTAATTCTTTTGGTAGGCCTTCGATTTTTAAGCTCTTACAGCCATAGAATGCATCTTCAAGTATATGTATAACGCTATCTCAATTTTTAATTGTTGTTAAGTTCTCACAACCCTTAAAAGCATTTTCTCCAACTGTTGTTACATGATTGCCAAAGTCTACGCTTTTAATTGTAGTATTAGGATAAAAAGCACCATTGGCTATTATCTTAACTTCATCAGGTAAAATAATATCCGTGTCTGTGCCTTTATAATCTATTAAGGCTCCATTTAATATTTCAAAATCTGTATTAGTCATTATCTTGAAACCTCTTGTGTATCTTTAATAGTTATATTTCTGCCATCAAATACACCAATTGTATCGGAGTACCTATTGCCAGAGTTATTATATTCAACTGCTTTTATGCCATCATAACCAAGATTTTTAGCTATATCTCTGAAAGCATTTGAGCGTAAAATAGTGTATACATATAAGTCTTTTTTGCCTTTTACCATTTCAGCTGCAGCATCACTTACTAGCTTTTTAGTTTCAGCTAAGCTAATATCAAGCTTACTTATTACTTTTAGAAAAGCCTCTGAATAATCATTGCCTACAAATACCTTGTAAGAGCTATCACCTACATCTAAAAGTTTTAGCTTCTTTATATTGCAAGTATATAAATAGCCTTTGTCAGAGTCGCCTAAAGCATAAGACTTAGCATATAGCTTATCATCTGTTAGCCAAACTGTATGGTTATTGTTAGCAAAGCTTTCTTTATATTTGCTACTGCCATTATAATATACAGGTCCGTCTAGAGCAGCTCCAATACCTGGAATAGTAGATAAATCTAAAGCTTCATCTACATCTTCTTTTATTGGAATGACTTTTCAAGTGCCAGTACGGTTTGATAAAGCAAAAGTCTTAAATCTTATCATATATAATTTATTACAGCCCTTAAAAATTTTTTCTGGTTGTGCCACTAAGCCTATTTGTTTGTCTGACTCAAAGCGAACTACACCAAGGTTTTCGCAGCCTTCAAAAGCATCTGACCAAATGCTGTCAACATCAGCCGGAATATGAATGGCTTCAAGTTGCTTACAATTCGCAAACATTTTAGCATCTATTATATGACAATTTTCTGGCCAATCAAAGAACTTAATACCGGTGCCTGCAAAAGCAGCTTTCATGATACATCTGGGTGTATCATGATATTGTCAGTCCCATTTTATAGTAGATAACTTTTCACAGCCCTCAAAAGCAGAATAACCAATATTAACAGTATTAGGTCTTAGGTATACAGCTGCTAAATTAGGCATCTCATTACAAGAAAGTTCATTAATTTGTTCTGTATATTTAAAGTCTATTCTCTTTATCTTCTCTTTTCTGCTAAAACAGCCTGTTTCAATAGTTGAAATTGTATCAGGAACATATACAGAAGCTGTAGGTAAATCTTGTGAGCCATCTCAACCAATGGCTCTATCTTTGCCATTAATGCCCGTCCCTTTACTTATTACTCATGGCCCTAAGTTAATAGTTTTACCTACGTTGCTCATTAATTATCCACCTTTATTCATCTCTTTAATAAGCTATCTTTTACTAACATAAAATCTGGGAACTCAAGTATTCTAAGACTTGGACATTCTGTAAAGATTTTATCAACTCTATCCAATAGCTTTATTTGTGTATTATCCTTAAATACAACATGCTCTAAACTCTTGCAGCAATTAAAGGCATCTTCACCAATTATTTCTACTTTAGCTGGAATAACAATAGCTTTTATTTTCTCACAGTTGCAGAAAGCATTTGCACCTATTATTTTTAGTTCTGACTTATTTGCATCATCTATCTTGAAGTAAGTCATATTAAAACAGTTCATAAAAGCACCTGGGTATAACATTGTAGCTGTATTTGGCAAGTCTATATGGTCTAAGTTTTTGCAGTTAAAGAAAGCGTTAATACCAATTGTTTTTAATGTTTTTGGTAGGTGTATTGTTTCCATAACTGAGCAGTCATAGAAAGCATTTGCTCCAATATATTCTACAGTAGACCCAGTTAAATTAAATTCGTCTATGCGTTTACAGTCATAAAAGCAGCCCGATGGCACCGAAGAACAACTTGCTTCAAAATCAACTGAAGTAAATGTTAAGCATTTTGCAAAAGCACTTTGCCCAATTGATTTTACAGTTTTTGGTATAACTTGGTTATAAGGTGATGAGTTATCCACATCAATAAGTTCTAGTTTTTTACAACCATAAAAAGCATTATCTCCAATTAGGTCAACAGTCTTTGGTATTACACAGACTTTTAGCTTATCGCAGTCATAAAAAGCTGAGCTACCAATTGTTCTTAAGCCATCAGGCAAAATTGCATGCTGTACCTCTGTGCCAGTAAAAGCATCATAGCCAATAGCTTCAATATCAGCTGGAACTCTGACAAGAGTAACATCTCTGTCAGCTTTTTCATATATCTTTTTTTGAGTGTCTATTTGTGGCATTATTTATCTACCTTTACCCATTTTCTTAATATTAAATCTTTTTTTAGTGCGAAGCTTGGAAAATCTATTTCAGCTAATTTTTCACAGCCAAAAAATATCTTATCACATTCACTTAATATATTTATATTTCTGTCATCACCAAAAGATACTCTTTCAAGATTATGACAATTCATAAATGCGCCTCTTCTTATTTCAGCAATATTTTTAGGGAAGTTAACTTCTGTTAAAGCATTACAACCAGCAAAAGCATATTCACAAATAGCTAACCCTCCACTATTATCGTCACCCATAAATTCCAGCGTATGTAAGCTTCTGCAACCATTAAAAACACTTGTGCCAATATAGTTAACCTTTGCTGGAATAGTTATATGTGTTAAGGATTCGCAGTCAAGAAAAGCTTGACTATAAATTCTGATTAAATTATTTGGTAAGTTAATAGCCTTTAGGTTTTTGCAGTTGTGAAATGCAAAGCCACTAATAGTTTCAGCATTAAAAAGCTCAACATCATTTAAGCTTACACAACCTTCTCAACAGCTACTTGGCACAGTTTGAATATTAGCTTCACACCAAACATTTGTTAAGCTTTGACATTCTCTAAAAGCATTATCACCAATCTTTTCTACTGAGTCAGGAATAATGCCTGTATAGTTTAATTTTGTGCAGCCATAGAAAGCACTATTCCCAATTTTTGTTAGCTCATGTCTTGTGCCCAATGTTATGCCAGTTAAATTTTCGCAGTGATGAAAGCAATCGTCTTCTAGCTCTTTTACACAAGTTGGCAGCTTTACAAACTTAATTCAGCTCTGACCCTCAAAACAGTCTGAAATTATTTCAGCAGGTTCATTCACCATATTTACTTCTGTTGCTTGGCCTGAGTAAGATACTAATTTATGGTCTTTGTCTGTTATTGTAAAATTCATTAGTTAAATATAGTCTCCCATTTCTTTTCGTCTGCTTCTTTTCTAGCATAAGCATGCCACTTGTCATCATCTTCTTTAACAAAAGCTTTAGATGGAAACGCTAATCTATGCAAGCTGTTACATCCACCAAAAATGTCATTAACTCTATATAATATTTTCATTTGGTCATCTGACATAAATTCGACTTCAGTTAATCTTGTGCAATTCTCAAAAGCTCTAGTTGCAATACTATCTACTTTTGCAGGTATTTGTATTCAGTATAAGTCGCTACAGTTAGCAAAAGCACTACCACCAATATGTTCCAGTGTTTCAGGAAGGCCCACACGGTTTAACTTCTTACAGCCATAAAAAGCTCCAAGTCCAATTGATGTTATAGGGCTATTTCTTAGGCCAGCAGTTGTTAAATTAGGGCAGTTCATAAATGTTTGAGACTGTATGACAGACACATTACCTAAATTGTATATATTTTTAATGCCAGACTTATTGAAAGCATCTCCACCAATAGTCTGTAAAATTTGTGGAAAATCTAAAGATATTTCAAGCTTAGTGCAGTTTCTAAATGCATGAGGCCCAATAGTTTCAAGATAGTCTGGAAAATGAACGTCAAATAAGTTCGTGCAAAGCTCAAAAGATTGTCTATCTATCTCTGTCATATCATTAGGCAAACAGATTGATTGTACTTTCTTACCTTTGAATACATCAGTATTTATAGCAAGTACGTCATCTGGCACATCTACTTGGTAGTCCCATGCATGTTGTTCAAAATTTGGATAAACTTTAAACAATGTATGACTATCATTTATCATATATGTATAATGTGTGCTTCTAACGGCGCGATCTGACATCTTTAATTATCTCCAAAAAGTTGTTGCTATATAATTTAGCTTAAAATACTGCTCACACCATAAAAAATATGAGCCTAAAATTAGCTCATATTATTATCAAAATTTTAAGTATGTATTAGTCTTTTTTATTAAATACTCATTTACCAAAAGACTTTTCAAAAGAGCCTGATGGGAATTCAAATTTATTAAGTGAGTCACAGTTAACAAATATCTTATTAGCATCATTTAGCCTATCTTTTAACTTATCTGAGCTAAATTTGACAGTTGTTAAACTACTGCAGCTATTAAAAGCATTGTCCTCAATTCTCATATTTCAAGCATCTGTCAAGAAAGTAATATTGTGAAGGTCAATACAATTTTCAAAAGCACCTTCTTCAATAATATACGTTTCTTTTGGTAATGTAAGGCTAGTTAAACTTACACAACTTTTAAATGCTTTCTTACAAACTACTGAAAGATTTCTTGGCATAGATATATATGATAGCGCACTACAGCAATTAAAACAGTTGTCTCCTATAAATATTAGTGAATCTGGCAAGTATACATTTTCTAAGCTTGTGCACATAAAGAAAGTCCAACTTGGTAAGTCACCATCATCGGGCTTGCCCATTCAAACAACACTTTTTAAGCTTAAGCAGTGGCTAAATATACTATGCTCTATATCAGTAACCTTTTGATGCACAACAATGCTTTGTAATGACTTGCAACCTTTAAAAGCTTTTGCTCCTATTGTTGTTAATTTATTTGGTAAATGATTTTCAAGTATGTTTTTGCTAGGCATTGCATGGTGTATATAGTTTAATGATTCGCAGTCTTCAAAAGCGCTTTCTCCAATAACTGTTCAGTTACCATCTTTAACATATCTAACTACCTTCAAATTTTTGCAGCCAGTAAAAGCACCTCTACCAACACTATGCACTGAAGCAGGAATAAATACAGCTTCTATAGTATAGTTATCTTTGAAGGCCATATCAACAACATCTATTACACCATCTGGTATGACAACATCTTTTTCGTTGCCAGTATATTTAAGTAATGCATTATTTGATATAACAAAATCACTCATCTATAACTCCTTACTTTTTATATGCTTCTCATTGATTAGTGCCTGGCACTCTATGAAAAGCATGCCTTGGAAAATCTATTTTAGCTAATTTTTCACAGCCATTAAATATTTCAACAGTATTAGCAAGCATTGACATTTGTGCATCTGAGCCAAAGCTTACACTAACTAAGTTTTTACAGTTAGCAAAAGCATTTTTTTCAATAACTTGTACTGAAGCAGGTATATGTATATCTATCAAGTTTGTTTTAGCAAAAGCCTCTGTGCCTATCGCCTCAAGAACAGAATCAGCTTCAAAATTAAGCCTTGTTAGGTCTTTACACTCAAAGAAACTACAAATGCCTATAACTCCAGTTGCTTTTGGTATTGTAAGCTCTACAAGACCACTATTCTTAAATGCTTCGCTGTCAATTACTCTAAGTGCATTTGGTAGCTTGATAGTTTTTAACGCCCCACAGTACTGAAAAGCATTACGCCCTATCTCATCCATTTTATCTGGTAAATCTACAGCTTTTAATTGCTCACAAAAGCTAAAAGTATATGTAGGCAATACTGTTAGTTGTGTTTCGCTAAGGTCAGCATGTTTAAGTTCTGAGCAGTAATGAAAAACTTGATCACCTAAGCTATTTATTGTGCTAGGCATAATCATATATTGTAATTTACTACATTGTTGGAAAGCGCCTGTACCTATCGTAGTCACACCAGTTCTTAATATAGCTCTTTGTAAGTTTGAAGCAAAAGCAAATGCAAAGCGACCTATATCAGTGCCATTATAATAAGTATCAAAATATTTGATGTCAAGATTATTTTTCAAAGCATCATCAGCTACTCCTGTGCAGCCGCGAGGTAGTGAAAGTCTACCAGTTGGGCTCTTATAATAAGTTAGCTTACCACTACTATTTAATCTTATAACTTCAGCTGGTTGTGTGTTAGGCATTTTAGCTCTCCTTTTAAGCGATCGTATAATTTAGCTTATGAATATGCAAGTATAAAACAAAATCTGGGCTCGTTATAAGCCCATTTTCAAGCATAAATAAAAAAAGCAGCCAAATGTATAACTGCTTTTCTGATAATCATATATTGAGCTATTATTTATTCCATACATAGGTAGCTTGTCCACAGTCATAGACTTCAACAAAGTTATGTGTTAGCATTAGCTCCTCATTGCTTGTGCCTGTGCCATAACAACCAAATGTTTTTCCAAGCAAGGCATCAAATCCACGCTTAAATAAAAGCTTGTCTGTAATATGGTCTTGTAATTTAATATTATACCAATGTCTACCTATAGCTCTACTAATTTTCTTAAAGTCAAGGTTAATATAAATATTGCCTTCAAACTTGCTGAGATCACAGTAGCTTACTATTGAATCTGGATTATAATTTTCAACAAAGTAGTTAAATAGCTTTTCGCTGCCACCAACTACTATAGCACTTCCACAAAGTCTAATCAATTCCCATTGATATTTTTTGCTGTAACGTGGCTTGCCAAATGTCATAAGCATAACTATTTCATCATTATAAATAAGAGCCAGTGCAACATCAGATTTTGTATATCCTTGAAAATGGTATTTATTTAAATAGTCAGCCTCAGCTTGTGCACTAATAAGCTTTATTGTGCACTTTCTAGCACCTATAACTGGTTTTTTCTTCAAGAATGTATTTATAATTTTATCTTGGTCATCCCAGTCCCAAATATGAATACACTGATAGCCATTTCTAACTGCAATATCTGTTTTATCAGCATGATAATATTTATCAATTCCATGGTCTTTGCACCAAGGGCTCCAAGTAGCATTATGTGTAGCAGTAGGGTCTATCTCAATTAAAAAGTTTTCGACTTTAAAATCGTAATAGCGGCCTTCAAGTAAAAATTCCTTTTCGTATGCTATATTATTTGCTTGTAATTTAGCTTCAAAATTAATATTAGCTTTTGAGTTCTTACTTCCATTACTTCGTTTAGCATTTTCACTTGTCCAATAATTTTCACAGCCGTATTTTTCTAAGAAAGTCTCTTTTAAGGATTCTTTAATACTATCTTTTACAATATCAGACTTAGAAGCCCAATCAGTCCCATATTTAAGCTTTACCGTTTGTTTAATTTTTTCTACTTGATTTTTATAAGATGTTTGTAAATCGCCACTATTTTCAATTCTTGTTTGAAGATTTTTGTAAATATTATTTTTTGAGCCATATTTAGCTTCATTTGATCTACGCACTTCTGTCATTAAGTCTTGACGCTTAAATTGGTTATCTACTCCATACTTTTCTGTATTAGTTTTAGCACGCTTAGCTTGATTATTATAATTGCTATCACCATATCTATCAAGTTTAACCTTTTTAATGTTAGCTGTATGTAAATCTTTTGGTTTGTTTATTTCATAATACCTTAAGATTCTTGATAACATACTTGTTGTGATATTAAAATAAGCAGCTGTATCTGGACCAGATTTATTTTCAGTAATGTAAATCTTATAAAGCTCGTCTTTAGCTACCATATGTAAATAATCTTCAAATAATAATCTTTTCATTGTATTATCCACTCCTACTCAACTATTATATTATACAATAAATTTAGCAGAAATTTAATAAAAATATAAATAAAAAGAGACCCCAAAATTGAGGTCTCTTAATTTTTCGCTTAGATAGTCTACAGACTAAGCAACGATCTTACCAGCAACTAGTAATAATTCGTTGATTAAAGCCTTAGCATACCATGTGCTAAATCCTTGTGCTAAACCGCCATCTGGTGTTCCAAGTAATTGTGTTGGAACTATAGCCATATATGGAGCATAAACACCAGCAGATGACATTAAGTCATTACCATTTAGACCGAAGAAGAATTCTCCAGAACCTAATAGTGGAGATACATAGATGTTTAAACCATCAAGTTCACCAACCTTGTAAGGACCGTTCATCTTAACATTCTTTACAGCTGTGAATCCGTTAACGAATCTTAAAACTGGAAGAACGTCAGCAGCGATTACCATGTAGTTTGGATGGAATTTCTTTGTTCTGTTGTAGATGATAGCCTTAGCTTTTTCAACGATTTCAAGGAAACCATTGTAGTGTTCAAACTTGCTAACGCCGATAGGTAATGTCTTTGACCAGATTAATTCTTCATTAGCTTCACCAGCACCCTTATATAACATATCAACGATTTCTGTATCGATTTCATATGCTAATTCACCACAAGCTTGTTCAGCGATTTGCTTATCAAGTGTGAAACCATAGTCTGTCTTAGCTTGGAAAGCTGTAATTTGATCATATCTAACAGCGATACGTCTTGGTTCAGCTACCAAAGCAATTCTTTCCATCTTTGGTCCAATTGTTGGGATGTCTTGAGCTGGAACATGTTCCATTTGGAATTCTTCAGAGAAGTAAGCTAACTTATCGCCAGCAGCTAAGCCTTCAACCTTACCGCCAACTACGTTAGCGTAGATTGTTTCACCATTTCTGATGATCTTAGCATCATACTTTTCTTCTGTCTTAGGATCTATGAATCTCTTGATAGCCATTGGAGTTAAAGCTGGTTCACCATCAGAACCGATAGTTTCGATGATTACTTGAGATGTGTAGTTCATTCTAGCTTCATTCATGTCTCCAAGACCGAATACGCCGTTAAATAAGTCGCCTTTCTTTACGTCGCCCTTATCTGTCTTAGCAACATACTTTAAGTAAGCGATAGATCCAGAATAAGATGTCATTGGGTGAACGATAACTAAATCGTTAGCGATTAATGAAGGAACAGCAATGTTTGTTAGGTTTAAACAGAATTTCTTCCAGTCGCCTAAGTCAGCTCTTTCTGTAGCCATTGTGTTCATAGATTCAGTAATCCATCTGTTTGTATTATCTAACAATACAGCTGTAGCTAGCTTTGTGTTGTTAGAAATTTGCTTGCCGTCATAGTTGTTAGCAATATAAGCTTCAGCAACCTTAATTTGACGTCCATAAGTTTCTAATAGATTTTGTCTCATTGTTTTTGTATCCTTTTTAATATTTTTTGTTTTTGTTGTTATTTTTTCAAACCAGCACCTTCTAATACCCAGTCAGCAATTTCATCTTCTTGAGATTTAGTTGCAACTTGAGTAGGAGCCTTTGCTTCAGTAATCTTGATACCACTCATACCAAAAGGTAATCTTGAGAATCCAACACTTTCATTAAGCATTTCATCACATAGTGAATCAATTTCCTTTATTGAATACTTCTCAGAAAGTCTGCTCTTAATATCAGAAGCTCTAACTCCAAGCATTTCTGCTTTTGAATCGATGTATTTATTTAATGTTTCTTCAAGCTTAGCTTTATATTGTCTTGCAACAGATATACTATCATTTGCTTTTTGTTTAGCTGTTGCTAATTGCTCAGATAGACTAGCTTTTTCTTCATCAAATTCTTTTTGCATTACATCAATCTTTTCTGTTAATAGCTTAATCTTTCCATTATTTGCAGAATTCAAGCTTTCATTCAAAGACTTAGAATTGCTCATTTGACCTTCTAGCTCATTGATTCTTGCATCTTTTTGAGCTAATTGTTCTTGCAATTGTTTTGCTTCTTTTTCTATCGATTGTGATTTTGCAGCTACACTGCTAACCCTTGCGAAGGCCATTTTATATTTATTAAGTTCTTCTTCTAATGATTTAACCTTAGTATCACTAACTGTCTTTTCTTTATTCAAAGACTTAATTTGGTCCTCTAAAGTAGCTTTTTGACGAATTGCTTCCTTCAAGCTATCAAATAGCTTAACATCTTCTGCTCCATTATCAATGGCTTCTTCGTCTGCTGGTTGCTCTTCCTCAGCTACAACAGGTTCTTCTATATCTGCATTATCAGTATCTTCTTCGTTTGTTTCTGCCTCAGCTTCTTCAGTAGGTAAGATTTCTTCAACCTTTTCAGCAACTACTTCATCAACCTTTTCAGCAATTTCCTCAGCTTGTTCTTCTGTAGGTTCAACAACTTCTTGAACAGCATTTGCAACTGCTTCTGCTGTATCTTGAATTGTCTCAACTGCTTCTTCGGCAGAAATTTGTGTATCTTCAGCTGGAGCTTCTGTTTCTACAGCTTCTTCTTCAGCTGTTGGCTCAACGATAGGTTCGATGTCAGCTTCAGCTGCAGGAATTTCTTCCTCAACGTTTTCTTCACCTTCATCTTCTATTAAAGGAACTTTATCAGGATCTGTTTCTGCAACAAATTGAATCTTTTCCTCAACAGGTTCTTCTTCGTCAAGCTTAATATCTAAATTATCTAATGTATCTTTCATAACTAATTTATCTTCTTCATTAGCTTCATTTAAAGATTCAGTTAAAGCTTTCTTCATAGATACTTGCTTATTATCCAAAGATTCGCACATAGCAAGTCTTGCTCTCTTCATAGCTGGTGTTCCAACAATATCCCATGTTTCCAAGAAGAATGTATCTGGGTCAACGGAATTGTCAGGCATAACATCACCAGATCCACGTGAGCTAATACCAGGTGTAAATCCATAGTCGCAAAGAATCTTTAATAGCTTTCCATTAGGAGTGTCTAAAATGTCTACATATGCATATAAGTCATCATCAACAATTTTTGGCATCTCAGGAATACAAGCACAAACAAGCTTCATATCAGTTTCTTCTCTATCAGCTGGGTGTCCAAGCTCAAGGAATAAACTCTTATTAGCAACCTTTTCTTTAAAGATGTCATCAGCTAATGCCTTTTCCCATAGCTCTCTATTATAAAGTCTTCCGTTTCTTGTAGATTCCTTGCAAGTAGCGATAGGACCATATAATCTGCCAAGGATATGTCTCTTAGCTTTCTCTTCATCTGATAATGGTTGCATTTGTAGTGCTTCCAAAATTTTGTTATTATTTGTCATCTTTCGTTTTCCTTATTTTCTAATAAAAACTTTAAATCAATTAATTTAGCATAAATTAGTAATAATATTTCTAAAAATTGTAAAGTTTGTGTAAATTAACTATTCACCGATAACTAAATCTTCACCAATATAAACTGAAATCTTTTGATCATCAGCAGCTGGAATACCAGTTTTACTTGTGTAGATAAAGCCATCTTTGAAGTATACTAACTTAATTCCTTCTAAATCAGCTTCTTCTTCGCCAGCCTTAAATGTCATAGCAACGTCAGCATCAAAATCTGGAATGTTCTTCTTTGTGCCAAAAATATCTTTAGCATTGTTCTTTACGAATTCGTAAGCTAACTTATAATCATTCTTGAAATACATAGTTGTAAATCTCCTTAATATAAAAATTTATTTTTATTTTGAGTTGCCACAAAACAACATCAATTAATTTAGCTAATAATATATTTTAATATAAAAAAATTAGGATGCTTATCACACCCTAATTTATTGCTTGCCACACTTGGCTTATTAAGCGCTTAGCTCACGTCTATCATTTAGGTACTCTAAAACCATGATGTCAGACTTAATTACAGCTAATAAAGACATACACTTTGTTAAGTCTCCAGTTGAGCTGTAATCAGCTAAAGCATTAGCTATTTCAACAGCTCTTGTTTGCTTTAAGAATAAGCTGTCATCTATTTTGCTATTGTACAAGAATATTTGTGTAAGTAAGCTTGCTAAAGTAGTAGCTACTTCATTGCCATTTATAGAGGCATCAACATCTTGTAATGAAAAGTTCATAATATTTGTATATAGAGGTGAATTATGCTTATTATGCTTTTGTCTTAAACCTTCAAAGAAGTTAATAGCAGCAAGCCCTTTATTTGCAGCAATGAACTTTAACGCTTCTATTGCCTTTGGATCATTCATATCCTTAGCAGTTAAAAGCTTTGATAAATTTTTGTTTACTTCAATTTTAGATACACCCTCATCTTCAAGACGTACTAAAAGTCCTATGCAATCATCTTTTAATATCATATTATATCCCTTTTCCTTTCTTAATTATTAACTGTAAAATCTATTCCCTTAATATCTTCTGGCTTTGGTAGGTCCTCATCAGAATTTTCTAATAGGTCTAACTTCTTCTCTAAACCGTCTAATTGTAAGCTTTCATTAGTTGGTATAGGAGGAAGCTCTATGTCCTCAGCTCCACCAGCTGGCTCTTCTTTTGGAGCATTAGGTGGAACAGGTGCTCCACCCTCTTCTTCACCTTCTGGTGGGTTATTCTTTTCTTCTTCTTTAGCAGCTTTGATAGCTTCAATTTCTTCATCAATAATAGCTTGCATTTCGTCGCCATAATTCAATGTGCCTAATTGATACTTCAATAGTTTTAATCTTCTTTCTCTGTCTTCAACATCTGTAAATAAAGCATTCATACTGCTAATAGCATTTAGTCTATCTGTTAAGTCTTTTCTATAGTCTAGCATTTCTTGTGTTATAGGTTGTTGCATCTTTAACACAAAGTTATTTAGATAGCTTACTAAGCCATTATTGATAAGCATTAAGTTAATAGCTTCTGTAACAGCTTGAGTAATAGCATTTTGAACCATCTTAACATTTTTACCAAATTGAGATGAAATAATTGTTAAAGCTGTACCGCCGTTGAAACCACCACCTTCATCTGTGAAACCAAAGTATTGTTTTGGAACACCAAAAGCAGCATAGAATTTATCATTCCACCACTCAATATCTGCAATACCTTTAACTTCAGTATCACCGCCAACAGCACTAATAGTAATTGCTCCTTGACCATTATGTGTTGTATAATAAACATTATTTTCAACTGGACCTGGGTTAATAAATTCAGAGGCACCACCATCTGTTCTACCTTCGCCAGTAACTAGGGCTGTCTTTTGTTCTATCATAGACTTAACATATCTTAATGTAGCTTTTGCCTTTTCTTTAGACATATCACCAACATCAATAGCTACAAGTCTAATAATACTTGAACGTGTAACTCTATTTAAGATAGCAGCATTTTCAAGTAATGTCTTTTCTCTTCAAGTTTTATATGAATCATATAGAATAGATTTACCACGCTTAACTGTATAGTCCATACTATTTAGGTCAGAGTCATAATCTGAGTTGTTCTTATAGATTTGAACAGTTTCTGGGAATCTTGTATAGTTGTCATCTAAGTAAGCATGTACATAATCATCAGCTTGGTGAACAATAATATCATTACTCTTCATTCTATAATTAGCTACTGTAATACCTGAAGATGCACTTACTACTTCTGAATAATCATAGCCTAAGCTCTTGGTATTAGGAACCTCAATGAAACCATATGTTTTGCCGTATTTAGTAAGCTCAAACATTGTACTTGGGTCTGGCACCATTTCTACATAATAGCTATACTTATCGTTGTTATTGTGCATTGATAAGATAATATTTTCGTCTAAGCCTTGTGCTCTTGCTGTTTCTTTATCAAGCTCTTCATTTAGGATGTCTCTTGCACCCTTTGTTTTTGGTTGGCCAAATAAATCATCTTCATAGTCTGATTCTCTAAAAAGCTTTAGATAAACGTCGCCATATTTTAATAAACAATAAGTCCAACCATAAATGTATTTATCTACATTCATAATATTTAATAAGTAGTTTACATACTTACTAACTTTTGGATCTTTTGCTTCACACCATATAATATGACCGTTATCAGCTGCTTCACAAACTGACCCTGCAAATGTCTTTAATAACATAGCTACTGCAGAATCTCTTCCCATTGTATCAATTAGCTCATAAACTTGTTCTCTGCCATTAGATATAGTAGTAAACTTTTCAAGTGCTGCAAAATCAATATTTGTTCCGCCTAGCACTTCATCAACTAATTGCTTAGATAAGTCAACGTCAGCTTTTACCGTTTTATCCAATACAGTAGACTTAATTTGGCTTCCTGCTAATGGGTTTGGTGATTTGGCTCTTGGTTTTCTAACCTTTTCATCTGCCATTTTTGCTTCTCCTTATTTGTATTTAATTTTATCCTAAAAATAATATTCCATCTGATATATCTGCTAAGTCCTGTGCTAAATCAGGATCATCGTCATCATCAAATAGTCTATCAGTTTCGTTTTTGTCTAACTCTTGATATATTTTAGCTAATTCGTTTTGGAAATCAACTATTATTTGCTGCTTTTTTTGTGCTGCTGATTGCTCAGAGTTTACTTCAAGCATAGCATCTAAATTATTAGCTACATTGATAGTTGCAGTACATAAATCAGCATGTTGTGATGCACTCCATAAAGAACCTACTACAGCATCAATTTGGTCCTTTGAACCAGATTTACCAGCGTCAGGGTGTTCAATATGACCATCAGATAGCTTTTCAAGTCCTAAAACTTCTTCTGTTAAGAAGTCACACTTATGATAAACGTCCATACGTCTGTCTGTCATAGTAGTCTTAAAATAAGCATATTGGTTTTGTTGTCTTGTTTTAGCATCAACGCGGTCCACAGATACAGTCTTTACTTCAAAGCCATCTGTTTTTAACTCTTGTTGCATCATTGGTCCACCCCAAGTATCGCAAGATATACCTTTAATATTAAAGCCTTGGTCTCTTAGCCATCTAATAAAGTTTCTATGCTTTGCAAAGCTAATTGAGAAACCCTTAGGAGCTTTGATAGATACTGAGAAAGCTACTCTATAGAAAAGCTCTCTTGAGATGTCTTCACCTTCAATACTTTCAGATTTACCTTTTAATCAAGTACCTGCAATACCTGTTTTGTCTCCTTTACCTAAACTTCCAGACGACATGTCGAGATGGATAAATAAAGGTTTTGCTTTCCATTCGTCAGGCACCTTACTTAGGTCAAAGAAATTCGCATATTGTGCAAAGTCATCAGGACTATTTCCAACCTCAATAATTTCTTTTGTGAATGGGTTTTCATAATCAGCTTTAATAGCATTCCAAGAAATACCTGAAATATACTTAGTAGCAGAAGCAGTTGAAATACCTGCAATATCTGTTAAAGCTAATTCAATGTTTGTTTTGAAAGCTTCTAAGTATGCTTCTGTAGCTGGAACTGAAATAATCCTGTTATATCCCTTTTCTCTATATGTTGCTTCATCAACACCATCTGGGATAAGTTCATTTGGTAGGAATCTATCACCTACGGCTACTTTAAACCAAGTGCCTGTTTGTTTTCTTACATCGACTACCCATTGTGGTTCATCAATGATTAATGTTGTCTTTGATTCATTTTTCTTCTTAGTTTCAATATAGTCATCTAAGAAAGATTGGTCAGATGCTTTAGAAGAAGCTATAATATTTAGTGTTGGTAAAAAGTTTCCTCTTAAGAATCTTGATGCCATACGGGCGTCAACTTGAGAAATAATTTTCTTTAATTTTGCCTTTAATCTTTCAACGTCAGCACTTCTGGCGTCGAAGTTAACTTCGTCTGAGAAATTACAGAATAGCGCACGACCTACAATTTGATTGTTGCTTGAAGCACATACAAACTCAATATGCTTTTCTGGGACAAACATCATATTGCTTGTTCCGTGCATCTCACCATGTGCCATAAACCAGTCACTTGATAAAACTAATTGATTTAGCTTATCAAGAGCAACGCCCTTAGCGTTTTCAATAGTGATGTTCATTAAAGATATTGTGATTTTATCGATAGGTTGCATTCCATAATATAAATATGGATCTTTTAGACAAAGCAATCTATATAACATATAAAGCTGACAAATAACAGCCATTGTAGATTTACCAATACCAATAGACCCTGTAAGTATTAGAGTGTTATAAGCAGTTGTTGTATTCGTTGGAAATATCTTTTTAAGGGTGTCTTCTCAGTAAGGGAATAATGTAAATCTGCCTTCTGGGTCATATAAGCCATTTCCAAGATAACGTTTATCATGTAAAAAAGTGTGTATATCAACTGGGACTTCTTCTCAGTCGGCATACTTCATTTCTTCTAAAGTCTCAGATGAGCCAGCTTTAGCATATTCGCCTAAAATCTTTAATACTTCAGCTCTTTCTTCTGGGCTTAAATTGTCTAAAATTTCTTGACTAATCCTTTCCATAGCACTATTATATTATACATTATATATAATGTATTTCTAATTTTCCTTATTTTCTTCCTTTTTTATTCAGCTTAATATATTATTTTTACTATAAAATACTTTATAATTTAATTTATTTGTTAAAGCTTTTGTCTGTTTTCTTATATCTAAATCTGTTCAGGTATATATAGCATTTGTATAATATTTAGATGTTAAAGCTTTTTCTGACCATACAGCAAGTTGTTTTTTACAAATATCTGATTCTGGGTTAAATGGCATACCACCATGTGTTCAAGTAATGTTCAATTCAATAAATAAATCTAGTGACTTTATATAAAAATCACACTCAAATGGATAACGTGTATCAGTGCTGTAATGTCAAATTACATCTGTGCTGCCATACTTTTCTTGTAGCAGTCTGTAAACTTCTGCCTCCAACTTTGAAGTATTAAATGTTTTATTTAGCTTTTGTGTTTTATATTTTTTAGCTAACCAACTTTGAGCATTAGCTTTAAGTTCTGTCTTTCTTTTATGGCTAGCTGAATATGATTTAGCTCCATATTTTTGCAAGCATGTTTCTGAAGCTTTAACTTTATACTCAGATGTCTTTGTATAGCTATTTACGCCATATTTTTCTAAACAAGTATTTTTAATTTTTTGTAGGGTAGCTTTGTCCTTTGTTGGGTTATCTACACCAAATTTATCAATCATAGTTTGTTTTAAATTTTTTAGCATTATAGCTGTTTTTTCCTCTTGAGTATGCTTGGTTATGTTATACTCTACAAAAATTTCATATAAGTGTTTTTCTTTTAAATGAAATTTGCTACAAGTACTTTTTATATTGTTATCTTTATAAAAATTAATAATAGCTAACTTATCACTTTCTGTAAGATTTGTTTTTCTACTTTGTCCACGACCTCAATTAGCTGGGTGTCGGCTAATATTATGCTCTAATAGTATTCTATTATAGTTTGGTCTCGATAAACCAAATTTTTGCATAGTACTATTATCACTGTGTGTCACTTGATAATTAATTAGTTCGTTTATTTCTTCAGCGTTTAAAACTTTACGCCTCATCTTTATCCTCACTATCACCAGTATTGGCTGTCATTGTGCCCTTTCCAGTAGCAGGGTTTTTATTTGAGCCCTTTTGTATTTTTCCTCTGTTCTGAGCCCAGTTATTTATTGTTTCAATAGTATGTCTATCGCTCATAAGGTCTGCATCTTCTGGAGCTATGCCTTCTTCTACAGCAATATCAGCAGTAACACCATATAGCTTTGGAAAGATTACCTTTAAAAATATATCGTGCATATTTTCATCCAAATAAAAAATGTAATTCTTTATACAAGAAGCAACCTTCATTAAGAAGTCTTGGTTAGAAAGCACTAAAAGAATATGCTTGCAACCTCTGCCCTTGTCATCTCTTGGGTTTCTAATTCCAGCCCCAGGACCTGGGTCTTGTGCTGTGTCATCTACAGATACATTATTAACTATATTTCAGTGAGCATAGTTAAACTTATAGTCATCACAAGTGCACTTTGTATAAATGTTAGCTGTATTAAAAATCTTTGTTAAAGCTTGTATAATAGTTCTAAATTCAAGCTTATATTTATTATTTTTAATATTTCTAGCTATTTCAGCACATACACCTTCCATTTTAACTGTAACAGTATAGCTATCAGTCTCGCCTACAACTGGGACATCAAATTGCAATATATCTTGTTTGAAAAATTTGTTCATGTCCATGGAATTGTAGCTTTTAACTTGATTAGCAATCTTAGAATAGCGTTTTCTTTCAAATCTATTCTTACCACGAGACTTGTCTTTGTAGTCGCCTACATTTCTTGACTTATTTATTAAGGTTGTACGTGTATCTTCTAATAACATATTTCTCCTGGGCTTTTGAGCCATCAGTATAATTTAGCATATTTTTAATAAAAATAAATAAAAAAGAAAGCTATTTTTCAAGCTTTCTTCATTATAATTTCACTATATTTTCGCTAAATTTTTATTTGGCCTGTTATATTGTACATTCTGCCTGGCATTCCTGTTGTAGCCATTGCTTTAAAGTCAAATCTGCCAGGTGTCTTGTTCACACTGACAATAAAATCTTGAGCTTTAAGTATTCTGCAAATGTAATCAGCATCATTTTCTCTCACATTTGAAATAGTAAACTTACCATAAGCATTTATAAGGGGTTGTGTATGAGCTAATTGAGCAATTTTAATTCTGTACTCAGTTATTTGCTTATTTGTTAGCATATCTAAGCCTTCTGGTATATCCTCAAGCTCACTATTAGCTATGTTTTCAATAGTTTCTTCTAAGCTTAATTCTTTTCCTAAAAGTTCATTCTTTAAATCTTTAAGTCTATCTAAATATCCCTTGTTTCTAATTGTCTTAAAGATAACATTTTCTAAGCCATATTCGCCTGTTAGTGGAAGGCCAATTTTTCTTAGATTATACAAGTCTTCAATATAAGCATCAATTTCCTTAATTTGTTGTGTCTTAATATCTTCAGCTGCGTCTGGGTCTGGTTCATAGTACTCTTCAAGCTCGCCTACAGCATCATTTAATACTTGTCTATATCTTTCTTCCCATTTAGCTAATTCAGCATTAAATGCGTCCATATCCATATCAGGAATATTTACATATTTAGGTTCTTGTAGCCATTCTCTATTTAGCACTGAATAAACACCATTGCTTACTCTTGGCGTGCTTTCATCTTCAACGTAGATTTCAACTGGGATGTCATAGAAGTCTATATCAAGTCTCTTATTAAATAAGCTTCTATAAGCACTATATAGCTTCGAATATAAATTGTCTGGACATTCTAAGCTATCTGTATCAACTATAATATGTAAGTCTAAATCACTATAAGGTGTATAATTGTAGCTTGCATTTGAGCCAATAATTAAAATGTCTCTTACATTTATTTTAATCTCATCTTCAGCTAAGCCAGCTAAGAAAACATCAACTATTTGTTTAATCTTTTCTTCAACTTCTGGTTTTAACACTTCATCAGCTGTCCAAAGCTTTGGATTAAGCTCTGTGTGCTTAGCTACTGCATTTGCAGATGGTGCTTCATCAGTATTTTCTACTAGAGCATCTGTATAGTTAGTTCTCATAGATTTATTTCCTTTAACTTCTTCACTTATTTCGCATTCATTATTCATATAGCAAGGTCCACAGTCTGTATCCACTTTATGATATTTACTAAGGTCTGAATAAGCTTCTCAATAAGGAGAACCATGGTAATCATCTCTTGGTATAGCGTCATTAAAACGTCTATTAGTGACTGTTAATATCATGTCTTCTAATTTTATCGATGTTTTTAGATTTGTAATAGCTTTTCTAATGAAAGCTACACCATCTTCAGGTGTTTCAAAAACTGGCTCTGACTTAGGACCTCTTCTCTTATATGATGAACCTTCTATTGCCATTTGATAAGTGTTGTTTCCAGTCTTTTTGCTAAATACAATAAAACGTGCGCAACCACTCTTACCATAAGCAGGGTCTCTCAAAGTAATTCTGTAATAAGGAGATCCTGTTGGGCTAGTTACGACTGGTATATCTTTAGCTTTAGCAGCTGCTTCCTTAGCATCTTTCTCAGCTTTAGCTTGTGCACCAAAAGCTGTATTTGCTGCTTGATTTCTTAGCTCATTTAATCTTATAGCAATGCTTGGATCCGACAACAAAGCTGGAATGACTGCTTTTATATCAACATCTACATTGCCATCAGTATCATGCTTAACATTATCTTTAACATAGCTAAGTGCATCACATTTTTTTAGAAACCCTTTTCAAACAGCACTGCCTGCCGCTGTATTGCCTTCTGCAAAGCAGTATAATGTAAATAGCACTAATTTCTTTAATTCATCTGATGTATTTCTCTGTCTACCATTTAGCTTACTTTTAGCAATAATTGCAGCTGGGTTATTTAAGTTATCTCTAACATTTAGGTAGTCAGATAATAATAAGTCAGTATAAGAAATTTTTATATTAGCTATTTCTGGTATTATTACATTTTCAAATAATAACATATTAGTCTTTTGTTTCCTCTGTATAATCTTCTTCTGGTTCTAAGCCTTGATATTCAGCCATTCTTGCTGGAATTACAAACTTCATATTGCAAGCATCACAGCATCTGCCTTCGCTCTTAACTGGCTCAGGATTATTTCCATAGCCATCGATTTCTTCACCACAGATACAGCAGATACCACCTTTAGCTTCAGTTAATGTTTCACCAAAAGCATTTACTGAATCATAGTCTAAGTCAAATGCTTCATAGATGTCTGGCTCTGTTTCTGGAAGGTCAGCTACAGTTAGTCTATCTTCGTATTCTTGCTTAACTGGCTCTCTTTCTAAGTTCATATCAGTTCCAGTAAAGTGCTTACGTTTTTCCTCTTTCTTAACGTATAAATCATAGTCCATAATTCTAACATGATTCTTATCATATAATACGCCTTCATCATAGTAGTATATAATATCATTATTTGTTAGCTTATGTACGTCCTCATTATCAACTAAGTTCTTTAATGAATAAACAGAACAGTTTTCACCCTTGTCTCCAATAGCAATAAGAGCTTTAATAATACCTGCTTTATTAGCGCAGTAAATATTTTGTGGTCTTATATAGTATCTTCTAACTTCACGCTTAGCTTCTGTTAAGCTATCAATTTCTTCTTGTAGGTTACTGTCTAAGCTTTCATTTATATCAATGCTGCCTGCAACAATAGCATCTGTTACAGCTTGCATTATTGTTGGATCAGCAGCAGCTTGAGCTAAATAACTCTTAATGTCATCTTTAGTCAAATCATACTTGTTTGTTAGATAATCTACAATACATTGCATAGCGCGTGGTGCCTTAACTGCCATAGCATATAATAGCATTAAGACTTGCTTTTTCAAAACAGTATAAGTAGAAGCTTTATCTTGGTAGTCTTTTAACATTGTTGTAATACCTGCATTATTATATTTATTTTCATAAACATCTAATAATACTGTTGGCTCAACATCAACCGCTGTAATTGGGTATTGTGCTTTAGCAGTAGCAATACTTACATGCACTTTTTCTAATAGCAAGCCCCTTCTTCTCATTTCAGCTTCTACAATAGGTAAAGCTCTCTTTGTAAATCCATAAGCTATACAAACTTTTCTATTTACTTTTAGCTTTTCATCGCTAGCAGCTGCAGCATTAAAACCACGTGTACCATTTTCAAGTTGTCTCATTTTATCTACTTGTGCATATTCATCAACAGCTTCACTTAACTCTAAGTCTTCTTTAATAGCTTTGCCTAATGTAGCATAAGGTGTTTTTAAGAAATAAATTTGGTTTGTATATAAAGCTCTAACTTGTGGCTTTTGTAATACACCATTAGAAACTTTAGATCTTGTTTCAGCATTTTTATCAGCTACCAAGCTTACTGCATCAATAGTAGCAGCATCTGAAGCTAATTGCTTTTCAATCTTTTTAGCTAAATCAATTTCAGACCAAGTTGGTTTTCTTGGTGTGCCGTCTTTCTTTATACCATATAATATTTCATCTGTAAATTCTTCAAGCTTTTTGAAAATAGTTTTTTCCAATAGTTCTCTGCTAACTTCAAAATAGCCTTTGCCGTCTTTCAAGTCTAAGAAGTAAGTTACTACTGGGTGGCTTCCAACTCTTGGATAGAATAATAAAGTATTGTAATTATTTTGTAAAACTGTCTTTTGTTTAACTATTTTATTTGTACTTGCATAATTTGCTGAAAATTCAGCTTCTTTACCAGCAAGTGGCATTCTATCTAAGTGTCTACCAGCTTCATTACCGATAGCTATAGCATCTTTAGATACTTGAAGTCTTTTTTCTTTGTTAGCATCATCATTAGCTCTCGCTTCAATATAATCAACACCTGTATATCCAGCTAAGCGAGTGCACTTTAATAGAGTAAATTTATCAACAAGTTCTGAATAGAAGTAAACTGGAGTTACATAACCAACTTCAAATTCTTCTTCTGGTTCAAGCTTCTCTAACTCAGCTTCAATAGTAGCTTTGTCAATAATTTTAATATTGTCAGGAAGCTCAATACTTATTCCTAATTTAGCAGCATAAATTTTATCTTCAATTAAATCTATAGCTTCTTGTAAGCTTTCGCCCATAGCTCCACCACCTTCACCACCAGCAGCTCCGCCATCACCTGCTCCAGCATCTCCTGCGCCTGCATCACCTGCAGCCTCAGCAGCAGCTTCACCAGGTCCAGCTACATTTACAGTAGCTCCTGTACCGGCATCTATAGCAGCAGCTTCAGCATCAACAGCTGTTTCTACAGCATCAGCTTCTTTTTCTGCTTCTTTAGTGGCATCTTTTATTTGGTCTTCAAAATCTGTGCCCATTCTCTTATTGAACATTTTGCAGTTATAATCTGGATTTCCAGTTGTGAATGTTAAATAGGCTCCGCTGACTTTTCTCTTCTTTTTCTTATCAGCTTCTGTTAAACATAGTTTAATCATTATTATTTTCTCCTTAACTTGAGCAACGTCATATAATTTAGCAAAAAACTATTCAAATAATAAAAATAAAGAGACCTTAGTTAAGGTCTCTTCTTATATAGCTTAAATTAGGTTAGTTAAAAAGATTAAAAGCTTCTTGTAAGTCTATTTTTTCATCTTCATCAGCATCTTTTGGTGTTGGTTCATCAAAGTCTGTGAAATATTCAAATGGTTCTTCGACCTTAGCTGGCTCTTCAGCTTTTTCTTCAACTTCTACTTCACCCTTATCTTCATCTGACTTAACTTCAATTTCTGTTTCTGCATCTTCATCATAGTTTTTAACTTCAATGTTGACATTAACATCTTCTTTTAGGGCTTTGTCTTCATCTTCTTCTGGGAATTCAACATAGTCTTTAGCTTCTGCAAAAGCTTCCAATTGGCCAATAGCAATTAAATAGCTGTCTGCTAAAGCTTGTAGTGTGTCTTCAACTTTCTTTGCGCCTTTATAAGTATTATTAATAGCTTCAATGTCAGCTTTAATATTGCCAACTTCAGCTCAGCCTCTACTAATTAAGTCTGTTAATAAACTTACAGGTAATGTTTCTTTTGATTCTTTTAATTCTTCCATATTTTATACTCCTTAGTTATAAAAATCACTGTTCTTAAATTGGAACTGATATGTGCCTTCTCTTCCTCTTAGATGTTTAACTAGGTCAGGTGCACATATACCATTTTTCCAGATATACCATACACAGCCCCTAACGGTGTGTGATAGCTTATTATATATACTATTCATATCGCCATCTGTCATAATAACTACATTATTAGCACCTGTTGCTTGAATATTTCTGATAATCTTATTCCAAGCACTTGTGCCGCCACCAAGGTTTCTGTCATTTTCAGATTGTGATACATTATCAGCAAAGTAGTATAAATTAATTTTTACTTCGCCGTTTCTTTCAAACTCAGCAATACTTTCAATAGCACGTTTACCAATAGCTGTATCTTGAGCACTCCATGAACCTGATCTATCAAAATAGATGTCTACAACAGGTAAAGCTTCATCAAGTTCTTGCTTTTCAACATCAGTTTTCATTATGATGTCTTCACTTTCATACTCTGGATTTATTTCGTCATATGTAGCATATGTTTGGTATACTAAATCAATTTGGCTCTTAATAGCATTATAGAAGTTAATAGAAAATTCTTTAATACCACCAAATTCACCATGCTTTTGGGCTTCTCTTTCTCTTGCTTTAATTTTTTGATGGTCCTTAGTAGCTTCGTCTGAGATTTCCATGTCTAGCTCAGTTTTTAAGTCTGTATCAGAAGCCATTTGTTTAATTCTGCCAATACGTTGTTTTTTATTTTGAGCATAAATAACTGGCTCAGCTTTATCTATTAAGTCTAATGTATCATTAATTAAATCAGCAAACTCATCATCTTCCAACTCACGAAGTGTTTTTGAGCCTTCTGTAATTAGCTCTTCAGATAAGCTTTCATTCTTAGCTTTTTTCTTGTTGCCTAATAGGTCATTAAGTGCATCAATAGCACCTCTTTTTGCTTCTGGGTTAAGCTTGCTAAGTTGCTTAATAATGTCATCTAAATCAGCTTCTTTTGGTTGTTGTGGTTTACCACCTGGTAGTTGTAGTTGAGGTATATCTTCATCATCTGCAAAAGGATCTTTTGTAGGTTGGCTATCACTGTCTCCATCACCATCTGAATCAGACTCATCATCGCCATCATCTCCATCTCCACTGCCACCTTGACTTTGCTTACCTTGTTTATTATTAGAAGACTTGCTAGACTTACCTGAGTTTTTATTGTCATCATTTTCGTCTTCATCGCTGTCATCGCTATCTGAGCCATCACCATCAGATTTATCGCCTTTGTCTTGGCTATCTTTACTATCTTTATTATCTTTGCCTTGACCGTCAGCATCATCTTCTGTATCGTCTGAGCTGCTGTCTTGACCGTCATCACCTTCGTCTCCATCATCATCACTGTTAGATTTATCAGACTTATCAGACTTTTGGTCAGAATCTTCACTGTCAGCTCCACCAGCATTGTTATTGTCAGTTTGGTCTGAGTTGCTTTGATGCTCACCTTTTACACTGTCACGTTGTGGTAATTTAGCACCCTTGTCATCAGCCTTCTCACCATCATAAGGTGTATCATCATCTTGGTTAGCTTGGCTATCTTGGCCATCTTTATTATCAGACTTCTCTACATCTTCACCTTGCTTATTATTAGCTTTATCTGCATCATTTTCATTGTTTGAACTTTGTGAGCTGCTATTTGGCTCATCTTGGTCAATTTTATCAATAGTAGCAGAATTAGCTAACGTAGTCAATTCGTCAGCTCTATCTGTCAATTTCGCAGCCAAATCAGCATTACCGGCTTCTGCAGCTTTCTTAGCGGCAGCACGAGCACTATTAGCTACTCTTATAAGGTCAATTATACGAGAAGAAAGCTTCTTTTCAGACTCAATATCACCTGCTTTAAGTGGTGCTTCATCTAAAATAGCTTCATTTATATTTTTATTTAATCTAATTATCTTCATCTATTATATTCCCTATTTACTTATCTCACTTAAAACTTTTTGACGGTCAGCATCAGAATATTTGCTATCGCCTAATACTTTCTTAACTTTATCATA
>Ga0310690_10000508_pt1 | contig 82010 bp, 70 predicted proteins | sample AusTroGonzalo_MG_2_FD_207661 | JGI IMG/M metagenome (GOLD analysis project Ga0310690, IMG submission 207661) | Bovine rumen microbial communities from tropical cattle in Woodstock, Queensland, Australia - Gonzalo_04 (v2) (version 2) | ecosystem: Host-associated > Mammals > Digestive system >...
CCGAAAAAAGACCTGACACGGCGGACGCCTCGGAGAGGCGTCCCTACCAGCGAATTGACACGGACAAATGGTAGGGGCGCGTCTCCGTACGCGCCCGAAAAAAGACCTGACGCGGCGGACGCCTCGGAGAGGCGTCCCTACCAGAGAATGACGCGGACGAATGGCGGCGAATGGATGGCGAATGGATGGTAGGGGCGCGTCTCCGTACGCGCCCGAAAAAAGACCTGACACGGCGGACGCCTCGGAGAGGCGTCCCTACCAGCGAATTGACACGGACAAATGGTAGGGGCGCGTCTCCGTACGCGCCCGAAAAAAGACCTGGCGCGGCGGACGCCTCGGAGAGGCGTCCCTACCAGCGAATGACACGGACAAATGGTAGGGGCGCGTCTCCGTACGCGCCCGAAAAAAGACCTGACGCGGCGGACGCCTCGGAGAGGCGTCCCTACCAGCGAATGACGCGGACGAATGGTAGGGGCGCGTCTCCGTACGCGCCCGTCCCTAAAACAAAACCCGCGGCGTTTCTGCCGCGGGTTTCGTTTTAGCTATCAGCGAGATAGGCTTAGGACTCGGGATTGCCGGCCGAGAAATCGACCTTGATCTTGTAGAACCCAGCCGTATCGCTCGCGCCAGGCGCCACCTGAACCTTGCCCTCGCTCAGCGTCGCCTCAACCCAGAGAGCCTCATCAAGGCCTGCGAGCGTCGTCGCAGTCTTGACGTAGACCGTGCCATTGACTGCCGTGAGCGTCTTGTTGGCCGTGATGAGAATGTTTCCATCATCATCGAAGGCAATCGATGCCGGCTCGAGGGTCTGGTCCGCCGCATCCGGAGCAATGTTCAGGAGGAACGCATCCTCGTGAGCACTCTCGGTGTCGGCACCATACGTGGCCTTCCACGTATTGTACTTCCCGACGATTTCGGCATCGGTCGGATCGATGTAGGTCGGGTAGCTGCTCTTCGCCGTCGGACCCGGAATCTCGACCGTGGCAGTAGCAGAGATCTCCTTGGTGATCACGCCGTTAGCACCAGCCGTCCAGCCACCGGGTGCGGAAGCGTACTCGTAGTTCGCGTCAGGCGTCACGGTGATCGTGATCGCATGGCCCGTTGCGACCGTCCAGACATCGCCATCGTTGGAGGCAGCACCCGTTACGGCATACGTTGCGTTGTTGGTCGGTATCACCGTGACCTCATAGGTGCCGATCAACACAGCCGTCGCATCGGGAATCACAATCTCAAGATCCTCACCATCGACCGTAAAGTCCTTGGTAATCGAACCTTCGCTCAACGTCCAGCCCTCGGGCTGAGAAGCATACTCGTAGCCCTCGCCAGGCGTCGCCACAACCGTAATCACGCTTTCATCAGCAACATCATCACCCGACTCAATGTCGTCATTGCCAATCTTCGCGGTGTAGGTCGCATTCGCGCCACCCGTGATCGTCACCTGGTAGGTCGTCGGTGCCGGAGGCTCCTCGCCGCCTTCGCCAACCTGGAAGTACTGCTCGCCGACATAGTCAAGGTCGCCCTCGACAAAATCAGCAAGGTAGAACGTGCTCTCCTGATCCTCCTCGTCGTATTCTTCGTCAAGGAAGAGACCTCCCGTAAGGGAGAGATTCTCGTCGGCACCGTCAATGATACCGTCGATGCTACCTCCCGCAATCACCGTCGGAGCCTGAGTAATGGCAACGGCAACGCCATCCGCGCACGGAACAACGTGACCGACCGCAGCCGTGCTGTTGGTAATCAGCAGATTCGCGCCGTTGTTAGAAATCACGTATCCGTCTTCATCGCCATCCGTAATGGTCTGTCCGGCAAGGTCAATGACGATATAGCCGCTCGAGACCTCAATGGAAGTGTTAACAGCGGCCAGAAGCGTAATTGTGGCGGGATTCAGTTCCGTACCCGCAGATTCCGCAGCGTCAACAGCCTCAGCGACCGTTCCGTAGTGAACGCCGCCGACGTCAAAGAGCGGGAAGAACGCACGGATCGAGCACACGTCGTTGGCCTCAAGTCCCGTGAACGCACCCTCGGAGTAGGCGCGCCCCGCGCCCTCTGGCGGCGTGTAGACAATGTCGAAGCCCTGAGGCGCAGCGGCCACGACCGCAATCGAAGCAGCATAGGGGACGTCCTTGTAGCCAACCTCAAACTCGGCCTGAGAAAGAGGGGTGCCCGCGATTGCAACAGAAGTCAGGCTGTTCGTTTCCCACGAAATACGAACCGTTGCCTCATCGTGGATGAAGGTGGGCTGGGTGGTCGTGATGACAACGTCGTCAATGCAGCCCGTGCCGGAGAAGGAGGCAGCCAAAATCGCAGAGCCATTCGTTGCGCCCGACGCGACTGCGCTCGGATAGAGAGCATGCATGTCGGCGTACTTCTGGCCGATGTTGTTCAACGTGCCGAAGCCAGGATCAACATCCGCAGCGTACGCAAGGGGGTGGTCCTCGTCGCCGTCAATGAAGATAACGAAGCCGACCTGGCCGTCGCCGACGTCCTTGATCGTGCGGACGGTCAGACGATGCCACGCATCCTTGTCGAAGTTGGCGGGGACGGCGGCGTAGTAGTTCGTCTGGGTGAAATCTTCGCCGATCGTGATGCCCGCGCGGATGACGAAGTTCGTCCAAGCCTCGTTGTTCTCGACTTCCGGCGTCTCCGGGTCGTCAAGCGTCAGGGGATCGTCGGGGAACTCGACATAGGAGATTGCGATCTTGTCGCCGGAATCCAAGTCGTTGGAGAACGGTTCCTCGGCCGGCGTGAACTTCACGAGCGTGTCGAGATAGATGCCGGACGACTCGGGAATGGCGAACGGCGAGAACGTACCATCCCCGAGGTTCGCGTCGACCGAACGGAACAGCGGCGAAGAGGTGTCGAGCGACAGGAACTTCGTGTTGTTTTTGCCGGCAAACATGTCGGGACGGCCCGCGATCGGCGTCGACGTTCCAGCCGCCGTGTAGTTCGAAATCGTGCCGATTTCCGCACCATCCGCGGCCCACCAGAACTTAGCGCCCTCCGTTCCGCCTTCTTCGTCGAGACTGGCGTCGAAAGCATCGCCCGCCTCGAAGACCTCGAACCCGGCGCCATGCGTCACCGTATCGTCTGCGTTTCCCGCGCCAATCGCGAAGAACGCGACTGCCGCAGCCGACAATGCTGTCATTAATCTCTTCATGTTTTTTACCTCCGTGCAGGTGTCCTATTTCTCCTGGCAATGCGAATCATAGCAAAAATTTTGCTCCCCCGCAAGGGGGAAAATTAAAAAAATTTCACCCACACGGGGGAGCGCTTTCGCGCACGATTCCGCCGAATTTAGAGCGGGAGCGAGATCCTGACCGTCGTCCCTTCGCCTTTCTCGCTCGATATGGATATCTTCCCGCCGAGTTCGGCCGTGCGGCGCTCCATGCCGGCGAGGCCGTAGTGGCCCTCCTTGCGCGCCGCCGCCGTGTCAAACCCCGAGCCGTCGTCCGCGACGGACATCGCAAGCCCCTTCTCGCCGAAGACCACCTTCACCTTCACCTGCCGCGCGTGCCCGTGGTTGATGGCGTTTCCGACGGCCTCCTGGAGGATCAGGAGTATCGTTCCCGCGAAATTGTGCGCGATCTTGCGCTCCTCGCCCTCGCTCGCGATTTCGACGACGCCCTCCCAGTGGGGCAGGCGGCGCGAGACGAAGTGGATGAGCTCGATCAGCGACTCGGGCCCCTCGCTCTCCTCGTTCATCGCCCACAGCGTCGACCGGAGGCCCGACTGGGTGTGCTTCAGGGCGTCGTTCACCTTCTCGAGCTGCGCGCGGCAGGCGTCCGCGCCCTCGGGCAGGTAGTTCATCGCGGCCTTCAGCCGGAACGTCGCGCCGGCGAGGTACTGCTGGAAGCCGTCGTGGAGGTCCGCCGCGAGGCGAAGCCGCTCGCGGCGCGCGGCGTCCGCCTCGATCCTGGCCGTCTCGCGCAGGCGGATCTGCTCGCCGAGCTCGGCCGTCCGCTTCGACACCATCCGCCTCAGCGTCAGCGTCCAGACAGACAGCGCGCCGAGCAGGGCCGACACCCACGCCAGCACGAAGAGAAGCCGCCCCGGCGTGAAGAACGGCGCGCGGCGGACGACCTCGACGGCGGACGGCGAGGGCGGAATCAGCTCGATGTTCTCGATGCGGCCGAAGACGCCCTCCTCGTAGTTCTCGATCGAGGTGTAGGTGAGGATGCCCCTGACGCGCACCGTCGCGCCCTGGACGAGCGTCGCCGGCAGCGCCTCCTCGAGCGCCCACGGGATCTCGACCTGGAGGTTGCAGTCCCCCTCCCCGACCAGGAGCTGCGTCGTCGTCTGGCGGCGGTTGATGTCGCGGAGAAGCCCCTCGGTCACGACCATCCCGCCGTAGAGGTCGGTGTTGCCGAACGGCAGCAGCCGGCCGAAGAGGTCCTCGATGCCCGTCGCGAGCGGCGCGGGCACGGGCGCGCCGTGCCCCAGCACCTCGACCGCCGCGTCCGCGACGCGGTGCTTCGACGTCATCTCGCGCTCGCCGCGAACGGACACGCGGTCGCCCGCGCGGACGGGGGATTTCCCGGACGACTCCTGCACGCGCCAGTGGACGCCCGCGTCGTCGTCGATGAAGAAGAACGGAAGCCCCTCCCTCTCGAACGTGACGACGCCCGTGAGGTTGGTGGCGGCGGCATTCGCGGCAGCCGCGACGAGCGCGGCAAATGCGACAATGGCGATTCTCTTCATCCCTTTACCTCCTTCCCCTACCAGCTACGCACCTTGCATTCATGCGGCGTGCGTCTCTTGCTCCGCTCGATTGACTTCTATTCCCATCGCATGGCATACGGCCACTCTTCTGGACTGTTGCAAAGCCCTTTTCTCACGGGATTCATGGCAATGTAATCCGATTGTCCTTCAAAAGACTCGTCGTTTCTGAGGCGATGGTCGAAATACCCCCGTTGCCAGACGACACCTTGCCGGCTTGCGATCCACTTCTTGATTTTTACTATAACTCTGTCAAATGGGCAGTCGGTTCTGTTGCAAAGGATGAGATGCAGATGATCCGGCATGACGACCGCGCGCAGGGGGTTCAGCTCCCCCTTCGAGGAATAATGCTGAATTGCACACAGCAAGGCAACGGCGCATTGTCCCTTCAGGGGGCCTTTGCGCCCTATATCGTCTCCCTTGATCCCGTATTTGGCTCTGTCGCAGCAAATCGTCAAATGGTAGGGCGCATCCGCTGCATATTGCGTAACGGACACGGGCGGCGAGTGAACGAGCGTCTTTCGCGCCCGCAATGGTTCTCCTCTTTTCAGCATGCGTTGATTATATCACAAACTGAGTGACAGATGTAAAAACCCGCCCAACATGTTTTTAGGCGGGATTGACAGGATATATGATGATTTTAGACTGCGGGCGGCACGGAGTGCCGCCCCTGGTAGGGGCACGTCTCCGACGTGCCCGCCGCGCTGGTAGGGGCACGTCTCCGACGTGCCCGCCGCGGCTAGCAAAAGAATCGGGCGCACGCGAGGGTAACGAATGGCGGGCGAATGGCGGGCCAAGTTGCGCCACGCCCTTTTTGCGGGCGGCACGGAGTGCCGCCCCTGGTAGGGGCACGTCTCCGACGTGCCCGTCGCGGCTAGCAAATGAATCGGGCGCACGCGAGGGTAACGAATGGCGGGCGAATGGCGGGCCAAGCTGCGCCGCGCCCTTGGGCGGGCGGCACGGAGTGCCGCCCCTACCATTCATTCACCTCTTTCGCGGGTCCAATGGCGCCGCGCCCTTTTGGCGGGCGGCACGGAGTGCCGCCCCTACCAGTCATTCACCTCTTTCGCGGGCCAAGCTGCGCCACGCCCGGGGGCGGGCGGCACGGAGTGCCGCCCCTACCAGTCATTCGCTCACTTCCCCAGGTACGCCTCTTCGAGCGAGCGGCCGGGCGTGACCGAGACGACGCCGAAGCCGACGAGCCGCGGCAGAAGCGCCGCGTTCACGGCCTCGACCGAAAGCCCCTCGCCGAACTCGGCGACGACCATCGCGGACATTGTTTGATTGGTTGATTGGCCGACGGAGAGCTTCACGCCCGGGCAGGCGGACTCGAGCGCGGCGAGGTCGCCCGGCGGGTTCTTCAGCGAATAGACGACGCGCCCGGCGTCGGACGTGAGCGCGCGCAGCGTCTCCATCCGCTCCACCTTCCCGTCCGCGACGAACGCGACGTGCGAGCAGAGCTTCTCGATGTCGTCGAGCTGGTGAGACGAGACGACGAGCGTCGTCTTCCCCCTGAGCGAAAGGAGGAACGTGCGCAGCCGCTCGGCCTCCTCGGGGTCGAGTCCGCTCAGCGGCTCGTCGAGCATCACGACCTCGGGCGCGCCGAGAAACGCCTGCGCGACCATGACGCGCTTGCGCATGCCGTGCGAGAGCGCGCGGACCGGCGCGTGCGCCTTGTCCTTCAGGTTCAGTATTTCGACGAGCCGGTCGGCCGACTCGGCGGCGGCTTGCGCGGAAAGCCCCTGGAGGCGCCCGTAGTGGACGAGCAGGCCGCGCACGCGGCCCTCGTTCGGAAGCTCGGAATCCTGCGGAAGGATCGAAAACCGCCCGCCGTGCCGGCGGGCGTCGAACGGTCCGCTGCCGAGGACGTTCACCTCGCCGGCGTCGGGGAGGACGAATCCGGCGACGGTCATCATCCACGTCGTCTTGCCGGCGCCGTTGCGCCCGACGAGACCCGTGATCGACCCGGAGGGAACGGCAAGCGTGAAGCCGTCGAGCGCGCGGTGGCGTCCGTACCGCTTCACGAGTCCGCGCGTCGCGATCGCGTCGTTCATCGGACGTCCCTCCTCGCAAAGACGGCGTGGCCGACCGAAAGGTAGAGGAGCCCGAGCATCGCGAGCCAGGCGGCGCTCGCGGCGACGGGGAGAAACGACGCGCGCCACAGCGCGTCGTCGACCGACGGCGGAAAGAGCCGGCGGAGCACGAGGAGCTTCCCCCAGACGGGGCCGGTCGCGTAGGCGTTGAGGAGCGCGGGCACGGCGAACCAGGCGATCATCAGGACGATCGACAGGGCGTCGGCCTTCGCGCCCGACTTGAAGAGGTGCGAGACGCCGAGCGCGAGGCCGAGCCAGGCGAGCGACAGGAACCACGCCTTGACCGACCAGAGGACCATCGCGGGGAGAAGCGCGGGGATGTCCGCGCCCGAGAGGCGGAACGCCGCGACGAGCCAGGCGGCAAGCGCGCCGACGAGGAGCCCGAGCATCATGAGGAGCGCGAGCCCGAGGTACTTCCCGAGCGTCCACTCGAGGCGCGTCACCCGCAGGAGCATGTACTTCGCCGCGCCCGACCGTATCTCCTCGGCGGCCCGACGGCTCGCGACGAGGACGGCCAGGAGCGGGACGAAGAGGAAGACGATCCACGCGTAGAGGAGCTCCGCGGGGTGCTTCCCCACGATGTCGTCGTAGACGAGCGAGTCGCCGACCGCGCTGCGCACGAGGCGCTGGAACGGCCTCGACTTCCAGAGCGCCGCCGAGACGACGCCGCTCCTGCCCTCGACCCGCTCGACCTGGAGCACCTCCGCCAGCTGGTCCTCCATCCGGCCGAGCGCCGAGATCGCCCCGTTCATCCCGAGGAGCGACGCCGCGAGGTAGAGCGCGACAAGCACGAGCGCGCGGCGCGTGCGGATCGCGCCGGCGAGCTCGAAGAGCGCTGCGCGGAAGACCCTCATCGCCCGAACCCCCCCCGCCCGGGGTCGAGCTTGTCCTGGACCGAGATCAGCGGCTCGGCGACGGACGGATCTATGAAGTCGACGAGCTGGAGGTTCGAGATGTCCCCGCGGCGGTCGGGCGAAACCGTCGCCCCGAGCGCGTCGTACGTCTCGGCGAGCGACGTCGAAAGGTCGCCCATCAGGCGGACGCCGAGCTCGGGCGTGAGCGTCTGGGCCGAGGAAACCTCGTCCGCCACGATCTGCATCGACTCGCGGAGCTTCTCGTTCATCGCCGCGACGGCGGCATCGAAGGCCTCGGTCCCCCTTTCGTCGAGGCCGAGCTTCGCGACGGCGTTGCCGCGCGCGATCTCGACGCGCGTGCGCCAGAGGTCGGCCGCCTCGTCGATCCGCGCGCGGAGGTCCTCGGGCGAAAGCTGCCGCCGGCGCGGGCGCTCCTTCCCCTCGGCCGGGGCGGACGGCGCGTTCGTCGCGGCGGACGCCTCGCCGGACGGGGAGGCGTCCGGCCCCTCGCGGTCTCGCCGGTGGCGCGGACGCCTCGCCGCGTCGGGTATCTTGACGAGCTGGGCGAAGGAGCCGAAACCGCCCATCTGCTGCGGCTTCGCCTTTTCTTTTTCCTCCTTCGCGCGCTCGTCGCGGGCGCGAAGCTCCTCGGAGGGACCGTAGTATCCAACAAGGCCGCCGGCGACAAAGACCAGCGGAAGCCACACAAGGGCGGGTAGTTTGCTCATGCGGCGGATTATACCATATTTCCCCCGCAAGATGACAACAGAATGTCGCGGCGGCAGCGCGTCCCTACGAAAGCGCGGCGACGTAGGGCTGGCCGCAGAGGGAGCAGATCGCGCCGGCGTGGACGGGCGCGCCGCAGCTCGGGCACTTCCGCTCCAAAAGCTCGCCGCAAACCGCGCAGTACCTCCCACCGACGGGGTCCGCCGCCTCGCGGTCGGGACGGAACAGCCGCACCTCCTCGACGAAATACGCGTGGTTCGACGGACAGTGCGGATTGGGGCAGAAGCCGCGGGCAAGCAGAGGCGCGGGAGCGGGCGGGGGCGGGGGGGCGTTCCCGGAAGAAACGGGCGGCGTGAGCGACAGATTGAACTTCTTCGCCAGTTTCTCGATCACCTCGTCGTTCAGCTTCGTCCCGTCTCCCTGCTCAAACATCGACAGGGCCGACTGCCTGCAGCCAACCTCGGCCGCAAGCTCCCCCTGCGTCAGCCCCGCCTCGCGCCGAGCCGCTTTCGCCCTTTTGCAGAACTCTGGATTCAGGTTTTTCAAGACGCGGATATTATGGACTTTATAATATCAACTTTCAAGGGGTCAAATATCAACATTATCTACACAAATATCAACTGTGTTTACAATGTTGTTGATATTGTTGATAAAATCAATAGGTCCGCTTGATAATTTCGCTCGGAAGGAGGTAGTCCTCGCCCTTCTTGTGCGAAATGCCCATCTTTTCGAGCGCCGCGATGACTGGGCCCGAAACGATGTTTCCGTTGTCTGCAAACAGCTTCTCGAGTGCGGCGCGGCGCTCGGCCAGGGTTCCTTCTGGCTCGTTCGCCATCAGCACGCCCTCGAGCACCTGGGCGCGCCGGGAGCAGCCGTCCGCCTCGGCCTTGTCGCGGGCCTCTCGGATGACCTCGAGCACGTGCTCGCGCGTTTCGCCGGGAAAGCGGTCGGGTACGTCCGTGTCGCGGTCGAGAAGCGCCACCTTGTTCGACAGGGCGGAATCGGCGTTCTTCGCCAGCACGTCGCCGACGTTGGCGAGCGCGGCGTCCTTCTCCTCGAGCGTCCGGCGCAGCGCGGCGATCTCGCCCTTCAGCGCGTCGCACTGCCCCTTCAGCGCGTCGTTCGCGCGGCGGAGGTCGGCGATGATCTCGTCCTGCTCGACCTTCTCGGCCGCGAGCGACTCGACGACGGCCTTCTGGACCTCGATGCTCTCGGCAGCCGCGGTCTCGACGACCGCCGCCTCCCCGACGGGCGCCTCTTCCGCCTCCGGCGTCCGTGCGTTCTCTTCTTCGGTCGGGGCGGGTTTCAGGAATTCTTCGAAATTCATTCTTTCTGGCCTTTGAGTTCGCAGCCGGGATAGACGAAGAGCCGGCAGTCGATGGGTCCGTTGAAGAACGGAACACGGGTTTTGTAGTAGAGTTCGACGAGCCGCGCGAGGTCGGGGTTTCCCGTGATGAGACCCCCCGTGTAGCCTCTGCACTTCTCGTGGAGGAACGTCCCGATGCGCGTGTAGACGGGCGCGAGCTCCTCGTACGTCCCGAGGCGGATACCGTACTCGGGGTTGAAGAACACGACGCCCTTCGCGTCCGTCTCGGGGACGGGCGTCTCCGCGAAGTCGCACGCCTTGAAGGTGATGTAGGGCGCGACGCCCGCGGCGATCGCGTTCGAGTGGGCGTTCTCGACGGCCTCTGGCGAGATGTCCGTCGCGACGATGGGCGGGAGTCCCTCCCTGACCTCTTTCTCCCTGGCGTCGAGGACGATTTCCTTCCAGATCTGCTCGGGCGTCGCGCCGACAACCTGGCGCGGCGCGACACGCGGGGCCGATTCGCCCGGAATGATGTGGCCGTAGCCCTTGATCGACTGGAATGCGAAGTGGCCCTTCAGCGAACCCGGCGCCCTGTTCATCGCAATCATCGCCGCCTCGATGGCCGGCGTGCCCGAACCGCACATCGGCGAGAGGAACGGGCTTTTACCGTCCCAGTGCAGCGCCATGATGCACGCGGCCGCGAGCGTCTCCTGAAGCGGCGCCGAGCCGGGTATCCTGCGGTAGCCGCGCTTCGAAAGGGGCTCGCCCGACGTGTCGAGGTAGATGATGACCTCGTCCTTCTCCCAGTAGACGAAGACGGCCGCCCCCCTGTTCTCGCCGCCCGAGTCGGGGCGGCGCTGGCACATCTCGCGCATGCGGTCGGCGATCGCGTCCTTCGTGTAGAGCGACGGAAGGCGCGTGTCGCGCACCGTGTAGTTGTGCACGATCGACGACACCGAGAAGTAGCCGTCCGCCTCGAGAAGGTTCTCCCAGTCGATCGACTTCGCCGCGTAGTAGAGATCCTTGATGTTGCGGCACGTCGTCCGGAGGAGAGGGACGAGGACGCGGTGGGCCGTCCTCAGGTGGAGGTTCAGCCTCATCACGTCCCTCATCGCCCCGCGAACGACGACCGTGTTCTCCGTCACCTCGATGGGATGGTACCCCATGTCGACGACCTCGACCTCCGTCCAGCGCGACAGCTCCTTTGCGCACGAGATGATGATCGGATAATTCTGGTCTGTCCAGAGCTTCATCGCCTGCCCTTCCGACTTTTCGCCCCGACGCCGCTTCAGCTGATCCGCAGCGGCATCAGCACGTAGAGGAAGGGCTTTTCGCTCTGGCTCGTGATGACCGCCGGGCTGTGCCCGTCGTTGAGGTCGATCCTCACCTCGTCCTCGTCAATCGCCTTGAGCGGGTCCATGACGTAGTTCGGATTGAACATGATCTCGATCTTCTCCCCGACGTACTTGATCGGCACCTCGTCCTTCGCCTCGCCGATGTCGTTCGCGGCGGACGTCACCGTGAGCCGGTTCGACTCGAAGATCAGCTTCGTCGAATGCGCCTCGTCCATCGTCATCACGCTCGCGCGGTCGAGCGCGTCGAGCAGCATCTGCCGGTCGATCGAGATGTGCTCCGCGCATTCCCTCGGTATCACCTGGCGGTAGTTGGGGTAGGCGTCCTCCATCAGCTTGGAGTAGATCTGCATGCCGTCGAGCCGGAAGCATATCTGGCTCTTCTGCACCATGATCTCGACCTCTCCCTCCGACGTCAGGGAGCGCTGCAGCTCGGCGACGGCCTTCGAGGGGAGGACGATGTCCTTCTCGGCCTCCTTCGGCAGCTCGACCTCGCTCTCGACGAGCGCCAGGCGCCGTCCGTCCGTCGCCACCATCGTGAGCTTCATGTCGCCGAAGCTCATGAGAACGCCCTTGAGCGTGCGGCGCGTGTCGTCCTGGGAGGCGGCGTACGACGTCTTGCGGAGCATTTCGCGGATCGAGGCCTGCTGCAGCCTGTAGACGAACGACTCCTCCTCGACGGGAAGCTGCGGAAACTCCCCGGCCGGCATGCCCTGCAGCTTGAAGCGGGCGCTCCCCGCCTTGATCGTCGCCCTTTCCTGCGCGTCGACGTCGATCTCGATGACGCCTTCCGCAGCCTTCGTGATCGACGTGAAGAGAAGCTTTACCGGAAGCGTCGTGCCACCCGCCTCGCCGACCTCCTCGCACGCGACTTCGGCCTTGATCGAGATGTCGAGGTCCGTCGTCGTCAGCTGGATTCCGCCGTCCGTGCTCTTGATCATCACGTTCTGCAGGATCGGCAGGGAGCCCTTTCCGGCGACGATGTTCTGCACGCTCTTGAGACCGTCAAGGAACTTCGACCGGACGACCTTGAATTTCATTTTTTCTTCCCTTTCCTTTTGCCTCTATCGACAACTTGCCTTGAATTATATCAAATACTGGTTGTACAATAAAGCATATAGATATGACTATCAGAGATGTTGACAGTGTTGACAAATCCGCCCGGCCCCCTTTTTACGGTGGTTTCGCGGCCGGCGACCCTGTCGAAGGACTGTAGACTTTCCATTCGCATCTTTTTACAACTTTCCGCCCTGTAGACAACTTCCTGCCTTGTCGACACCTTTTCGTCAGGTTTTCAATCGACCATGTCGCTCTTCGAACAGCCGAGTTCCGCGAGGATTTCGTCGAGCGATTCCCTCAGGTCCGGCTCGACGTCGAGCCTCTTCGAGATGTTCTTGACGCCGTGTATGATCGTCGCGTGGCTCTTCCCGAACTGCTTGGCGATGTCCGGCAGGCTCCTCGTCGTGAACTTCCTCGAGATGTACATCGCGAGCTGCCGCGGCGTCACGATCGACTGCGTCCGCTCGGGCGAGAGGATCTGGCTGATCGAGATCGCGTACTTCCGGCAGATGCAGTTCTGGACCTCCTCGACCGTCAGCTTCTTCCGGCTCTTCTCCTTTTCGATGAAGTCCTTGAGGATGTAGGAAAGCGTCTCGTCCGTCATCAGCATCGTCGCGTCGCGGTTTGCGTAGATGTTGACCTTCCCGAGGGCGCCTTCCATCGCGCGCACGTGGCTCTTTATGTTCTGCGCGATGAACTTGAGCGTGTTGTCGCTGATCGGGGGCTGCATTCCCTCCGACTTCTTCTTGAGGATGGCGAGGCGCGTCTCGTAGCCGGGGGACTCGATCTCCTGGAGCATGCCGCCCTCGAACCGCGAGATCAGACGGTCCTCGATCCCGGGAAGGTCCTTCGGCGCGACGTCCGACGTGATGACGATCTGCTTGTCGGCGTTCGTCAGGGCGTTGAACGTGTTGAAGAACTCCTCCTGGAAGTTCCGCATGTTGTCCGCGATGAACTGGATGTCGTCGATCAAGAGGACGTCGATCTTCCTGTAGCGTTCGCGGAAGCTCTGCAGGCTGTTGTTCGTCATCGAGTTGACGTACTCGTTGAGAAACACCTCCGCCGTGAGGTAGCAGACGGCCGCCATCGGGTTGAGGCGCTTCACCTCGTTTCCGATCGCCTGCATGATGTGCGTCTTTCCGAGCCCCGTCCCCCCGTGGATGAACAGGGGGTTCAGCGCCTTCTGCCCCGGATTCTTCGCGACGCCCTTCGCCGCCGCGAGGACATAGCTGTTCGAGGGGCCCTCGACGAACTCGTCGAAGGTGTAGTACTCCTTCAACGGCATCGTCGAGATGAAGGCCTGGTATCCGCCCGCCTTCGTCTTCTCGACGACGGTGTTCGTCTTCGGCACGACGATGGCCGGACGCGCGTTCTCGTCGAATGAAAACACGATTGCCGTTTCCTTGGGGGCGCCGGCCAGCTGAAAGCTCCGCCGAAGGTTTTCGCCGTACTCGCGCTCGAGGATGTCGGCCGTCATCTTGTTCAGGGCGATGACCTTGAACGTGTCTCCCTCCCTCGAGATCGAGCGGATCATCGAGAAATTGCGCTCGGCGCGTCCGCGCCTGGAATCGCCTTGCATCATGGAGATGCAGATCTCCCGCGCGCGATCCCATAGTCCCTTCGAGACCAGATCTATCGTTTCCGTGCTCATTTCAAATTCTCTTTGTCCACAGACGGCTACAAATATAGCATATTCGGTGTTGATAAGTCCACTTGCCAGAAATCTTCTTATATCAACCGGTTGTCTACATGATTTGTTGATAACTTTTGGTTCCTCAGACATGTCCCCTTTTGATGATCACGGCGAGAACGGAGACGTCTGCCGGATTGACCCCCGAAATGCGACTCGCCTGCGCCAGTGTTTCCGGTCGGTATTTCTTCAGCTTCTCCCGGCTTTCAAAACGGACGGCCACGCACTTGTCATAGTCGAGCCACTTCGGAATCTCGATGCTTTCATCTTTTTTGGCCCGTTCCGCTGCCTTTCTCTCCTGTTCGATGTAGGGAGCATAATGTCGCATAATCTTTAATTCGTTAAGAATGTCTTCCTTGTCAAACCATTTCGTAATGGCTTCGTTCGCAAGCGTCGCAACCTTGGCTTCGGCAGATGGATCGTTCAACACCTTCATGACGGATTCAACCGCCGCCATGTAGTCCGGTGGCTGAATGCCCACGCGCGCCGCCGCTTCAAACAACCGAAAGCGCGCGTTGTCCTGGCGAAGAAGCAACCGGCGCTCCGCCCGGCTCGTAAACATGCGATACGGTTCGTCCGTTCCCTTCGTCACGAGATCGTCAATCAATACGCCAATGTAGGCGTCTTGGCGGCTGAGGACGAGCGGCGGCCGATTTCCGACCTTGAACGCCGCGTTGATTCCCGCCATCATCCCCTGTGCAGCGGCTTCTTCATATCCTGTCGTCCCGTTGATCTGACCGGCAAAGAAAAGACCTTCAATCCGCTTGCTCTCCAGTGAATGTTTCAACTCGCGAGCATCGATACCATCATATTCAATCGCATAGGCAGGTGCAAGAAAAACGGCGTCTTCAAGTCCCGGAACGGAATGCACCATCTTTTCCTGCACGGCACGCGGCAAGCAGCACGACAACCCGTTCGGATAGATAACCGTTCCGGCCGAATCCTCCGGCTCAAGCATGACATGGTGCTGCGCGGCGGAAGCAAAACGGACGATTTTGTCCTCGATCGACGGACAATACCGCACGCCCGTTCCCTCGATTTTGCCTCCATAAAGAGCGGAAGACGAAAGATTCTCTCGGATGATCTGATGTGTTTCTTCCGTCGTATGCGTGAGCCAGCAATTGAATTCCGGAAGCCGGCTTGAAGTGTTCCACGTGGAACATTCCATCTCTTTCGACGCCAGGAACACGGGATTGTCTTTCCCCGAAGTGTTCCACGTGGAACAAACGGCAAGCGAAGTGGCGCCAGGCGCAGGATGTTCCACGTGGAACAATGGCCGCGGGATCTCGCCTTTTTGGCAGAGGCAACGATCAAAGTGGCAGCTGGCGGCAGCCAAACGCGGTGGCGTGCCGGTTTTGAGGCGAATGAGATCGAAACCCAGGCGTGACAGACACGACGACAGCTGATTGACGGCTGGACGTCCATCGCCACCTGATTCTTTTGCTTTCATGCCGATCCAGATGCGTCCGCGAAGGGAGGTTCCGGCTGTTAGAACGACGACTTTGCAGTAAATGTCGCCATGTCGCTCGGTTTGTACGCCCGAAACCGAGCCCGTGGGCGAGGAAGAGGCGGAGGAGCGGATGTCGTCAATGCAGAGCCCGATGACAGCGTCTTCCAAGACGTCAAGATTGGGTTGTTGAGAGATGACCGATTGCATCCGTGCCGCGTATTCGCGCTTGGCGCATTGAACCCGTGTCGCCTGAACGGCCGGACCTCGGCTCGCGTTCAGGGTTTTGGACTGGAGGGCGGTCGCATCGGCGTTGCGCCCCATCTCGCCTCCGAGCGCATCCAGCTCGTAGACAAGGTGGCTTTTGGCAAGTCCGCCAATTGCCGGGTTGCAGGGCATGCGTGCAATCGCTTCTTTCTGCGCCGTGATTAAAAGCGTGCTGATACCCATTCGAGCGGCCGCCAGCGCCGCTTCCGCACCAGCATGCCCGCCGCCAACAACAATAATATCCGGATTCTTCATGCGTCGAAGATTATAGCAATTATCTACTACATTGTGAACACCTATTTTTATTAGATTATGCGTCATGTAGATTACTCATAATGTCAGAAAAAGTAGTAAATCGGATAATTATTGCGAAATAAGATGTTTATAAATGGGCTGTCAAGGAAATAATGTAAACAGTTATCTATGACTTATCTACAAAAATCAACTTAAAAACGGCAATTCAAGGAGTCGAGATTGCGCTGATAAAGGAAAATCCCTCCATCAGCCATGATGTCCTGTCCGTCGCATTGGGCCAGACAAAGGCGGGCATTGGGGAGTGATCGGGAATGAGCAGATTTGATCCTTTTGAAAACAACTTCAAGAACGTAGGACATGATTGTTTTGGGAACAACCATCCATGCTCGCCCCCTGCGTTGCCGCGGCGAAGTCGCCGTGGGTTGTGCCGCCTCGGCGCGCTCATTTTCAATTTTCAAACTTTCGGCCGTTTGCCAAAGTAAACGAGACTTAGAGAGACTAAACGAAAGTTTAGTCGCCCGATAGGTCTTCGCGTTTCGTTAAGGTTGGCAATCCGGCGAGACTGGCTTCGTCCTGGCGGCTCGTCCTGCCGAACGCGCGAACTCATGAGTTCTTCGCGCTCGGGATTCGCGACACTGCCCGAAGCGCGTCGTGGTGCGTGCCGCACATAGGTCGCTCATCACGTCGTCAGGGCGACCGCCCGGACTTCGCCTTTCGCCGACGCGCACAAATGCGCCGGAATTTGGCACAATGCCTCCGCTTCCCGTCTTGCCCAGTGTCGCGAATCCCGAGCGTCGAGAGCGCAAGATGCGCCGAAGAAGCTTTGCTTCGGAGGGCAGGTCGCGAAGCGACGGCGAAGCCGCCCGCAAGGGCCCGCGCGCGGAGTCGACGCGTTCGACGGGACGGGCCTCACGCCCGTAGCCCGCCTTTGCCAAAGTAAACGCAAGTCCCTCCCCGGGGAGGGTAGGAGGAAGGGAAAACTGCTATCCACTTCAATCAACCTCACGACCTTCACCTTTGACCAACTAAACAAAATCTAAAATTGCGTTCACTCTGGCAAAGCACACTTTCAAACTTTCTCCGTTCATCCAAGCGGATTTTTGGTATAATTGTGGCATTCTGATGAGGGGCGAGTGCGCTTGCCCCGATTCGGGGCGTTAGATTTCCCGCGTGGCGGTAGGGGCGTCTCCCCGAGACGCCAGCCCACCACCGCGTTTGGGATTGCGTCGGAGTAAAGCCTCGGAAACTTAACTCGTAGAGACGCACGAAGAGGACACTGCCAGTCCGTGCAGTTTCGCCTCCTTCGGTGCATCTCTACAGGCCCATCCGAGGCGCCCACTCCGATGCATCGGAGGAGGTGTCTATTTTCCCGCGCCGAATCCGATTGCAACAAGTGGGGAACGAGGTGTGTCAGCAGATGCGTTGCAGGACGGTAGATGACATTGCTCGTGAAGCGATGAAGATCATAGGCGAAGAGAAGTCTTCGTCGCCTGAACCTCGCGCCGAGTTCTTCTTTCGTGGTGAAAGCAAGAATCACAAATCGCAGTACGACAGCGATTCGCTCGGCACAGCGTTTCAATCGTATTTGGACCGCCTTGGTTTGGTTGAATATGAGCGCGAACTCTATCAGGAGGCGATGCGGCTAAATGTGGCTTCCTTTGAAGAAGACCGCACGATGGAGGAGCGTGTATCGAGGATGCAACACTACGGATTGCCTACGCGCTTTTGTGACATGTCAACGAATGTCCTTCTTTCCGCGCATTTTGCCTGCGGTGGCGGTGAGGTTGGCGTGCGAAAAAGCGATGACAATCGCGATGGATTTATTCGCGTGATGAAGGCCAAGTATGATCGGATCAAGTCGTTCACAAGCGACATCATAATTGCCATCTCACATTTACCGCTTGTCTCGGCAGACAAGGTGAAACCTTCTGAAAAGCGAGGGTTGGGATATCTTTCATACGAGGTAAAGAACAATCGACCCGGTTTTCTCAGCGAGGATGATGATGCAGAGACGGGAGAACGACTTCGCAATGAAATTCAGCACGTCTGGGCGTTCAAGCCAATGATGAATTCGCGGCGGATTCGCAAGCAGGGTGGGCTGTTTCTCGCATTTGGATGCGGCGACGGCAAGAAATCGCTTGAGCCGACATTCGCGCCTGAAGATTATGACAATCCAGCCGCAGCGTCCTACGGAATCAAGCAAGTCGATTACATCCGCATCGCTGCCGAGGCGAAGAAAGACATCCGCGAGCAGTTGCGTTACTTTGGCATGGAGAGCGAATCGGTCTACCCCGAACTCTCCAATGTGTGTGGAGAACTTAAAGAGCGTTTCAGCGAAATCAAAAGCAAGGAGGTAACAAGATGAGTACGTATCATTGTGAAGGTTTTGTTAAGGAAATTGAGGTTGTAAAAGACAAGGGCGTCTCATTTACACTTGATCCTGCCGCACCCTACCTGTTTGAGAAACAAGCAGATGATGTAAAGACCAAGAGGTGTTTGTTGCTTGTTGATGACTCGAAGAACCCGGCAGAAGCCAGGGTGTGGGACATTAATAACAAATTCGCTCCTCCTAAACCGTCGGATTTAAACACATTGTTGATTGCTAAGGCAAATCATATGAAAGTTCGCGTGAAGGTGAGTTTTCAGCCGACTCCGATTCCTGTTGAAGAGTTCGTGGTTTTATAGAGACTCATGGAGGAATAATAAAATGGAAGAGAATATGAAAAAGGAATTAGCCGAGGTCCTATTGAAATCTGACTTCCGTGAATTAGTACAGGTTGATTTTACTGAAAACATGGCAGTGTGTCGGCAACTGTGTGGGTCAAGGATAGAGTTTGAGCGCGCTGTAAATGCATTGGCCAAAGCGTGGATTCCAATTGCTAAACGATATGGATTGCGACTTGTAGAGTTTGGATCTGGAAATTTCGGAAGACTTCTATCAGACGGTGGCCTAGGTGTGCGCTTTGGCTGTGTTAATGCAGGTGTGGTGAAAATTGTGCCTGATCAAAATGCAAAACAAACCTGCCAGAAATTTGGTAAGTAACCATCTTGAGCGTGAAGGAGAGGGGGCGTGCAATGAAACGTGTAATGTGGATAGTTGTAGCATCGATGACCCATGTAGCCATCGCCGCGACAGCAACCGTCGATGGCATCACGTGGACATACACCGTCTCGAACGGCAAAGCTACCATTGGTGGCGGCTCTTCTTCAAGACCGGCAGTTCCCCAATCAACGTATGGAGCGCTGGTTATTCCTTCTGCGATAGGCGGATATCCTGTGACGAGCATCGGGGCTTCTGCGTTCTCTGGTTGCAACGGGCTTACGAGCGTGACGATACCGAACAGCGTGACGAGCATCGGGTCTTCTGCGTTTTATGGTTGCAACGGGCTTACGAGCGTGGCGATTCCCGACAGCGTGACAAACATCGGGGATGGTGCGTTCTACTTCTGCAGTGGTCTTACGAGCGTGACGATACCGAACAGCGTGACGAGCATCGGGGAATGGGCGTTCATTTCTTGTGTTGGTCTTACGAGCGTGACGATACCGGACGGCGTGACGAGCATCGGGGCTTCTGCGTTCTCTGGCTGCCGCGGTCTTACGAGCGTGACGATACCGAACAGCGTGACGAGCATCGGGAATTTTGCGTTCGAAGGCTGCAGTGGGCTTACAAGCGTGACGATACCCGACAGCGTGACGAGCATCGGGGAATATGCGTTCTCTGGTTGCAGCGGGCTTACAAGCGTGACGATACCCGACAGCGTGACGAGCATCGGGGAATATGCGTTCTCTGGTTGCAGCGGGTTGGCGAGCAATGATTTTGTAATTGTTCGCGGGGTGCTGTATAATTATGTTGGAGCAGGAGGAAATGTGGTGATTCCTTCTATTGTCACTAGCATCGGGCGCCATGTGTTCTACAACTGTAGTGGTCTTACGAGCGTGACGATACCGGATAGTGTTACGAGCATCGGGGAAGATGCGTTTCGTGGTTGCAGCGGGCTTGCGAGTGTTACGATACCGAACAGCGTGACAAACCTCGGGGCTTCTGCGTTCTCTGGTTGCAGTGGGCTTACGAGCGTGACGATACCGAACAGCGTGACAAGCATCGGGTCTTCTGCGTTCTCCGGGTGCAGTGGGATTTGGGACGTTACAGTGCCTCAATGTGTTTGCGCTACAGACATGTCATCAGTGTTCAGTTCTGCGTATAAGTCAATAACGAATGGAGTTATATTGGAAGGAGTGACGAACATCGGTGCCTATGCGTTCTCTGGTTGCAGCGCTCTTACGAGTGTGACGATACCTAACAGTGTGACAAGCATCGGGTCTTCTGCGTTCTCTGGTTGCAGCGCTCTTACGAGTGTGACGATACCTAACAGTGTGACAAGCATCGGAAGTTCTGCGTTTCAAGGCTGTGTTGGATTGGCGAGCAATGATTTTGTAATTGTTCGCGGGGTGCTGTATGATTATGTTGGAGCGGGAGGAAATGTGGTGATTCCTTCTAATGTCACTAGCATCGGGGATGGTGCGTTCTCCTTCTGCGGCGGTCTGACGAGCGTGACGATACCGGATAGTGTTACGAGCATCGGGGAAGATGCGTTTCGTGGTTGCAGCGGGCTTGCGAGTGTTACGATACCACAAAGTGTAACGAGCATCGGTAGTCGTGCGTTTTATGACTGTACTCGACTGGCGTCCGTTGTTCTCCCCGAGAGCGTGACATCGTTTGGTTCTGATGTGTTTGGATCATATCCTGGACAATCCCCCTCTCCCTTCGGAGGCCAGCTTGAGGCGGCGAATTTGGCTGTGGCGATGGCGGTGGTGGAAGGGCGGCTCTCGCTTAATTCTGGGCAAGGGGCGCAGGCAACGGATTCTCGCTATGCACTGTCTGATCGAGCGGAAGATCGTGCAATCGCTTCGGTGACGGTTGATGCCGACTGTGCAATCGACGAATTTGTGCTGAAGGACGGCAAGGTGTATGACTGTGCAGTCCGCATTGTCAACGTGGCGGATGTGGCGGTCAAGGTGACATTGCCAGCCGGGTATGAGTACGAGACATTTAGGGGAATGAAGCCGCTTGTGATTCCCGCCGCTTCGCGAAATATCCTGACGATAACGCGCACTGTGGACAAGACATTCCTCGTTTCGCGGCGCGAACTGGAGACGGTGCAGTGAAGTTGCCGATTGCCATAATCGCCGTTTTGTGCGCGACATGCTCGTACGCGATGCCGCTTGGCTTGCGTACGGCCATGTGGGGCGCGGAGTTTGAAGAGGTGGATGCTGGGACGGATGTCGTGACACCTGCGCCGTCTTGGACTGTTGCATTTAATGCCAATGGCGGCATGGTTGAAGACAGCGGACTTGGAATTGAACGCCCCGTCACAAAAGTGACTGTCGAGAAGGGCAAGGCGGTCGGTGCGCTGCCTGTGCCGGAACGAGCGGGGTATGCGTTCGCGGGGTGGTGGACGTCGAAGACGAAGGGGACGAAGGTGACGGCTTCGACAAAGGTGACGAAGGACGTCACGTACTACGCCCGGTGGACGGCGAAGAAGTACAAGGTTTCCGCGGCCGTGAGCGCGAAGGCCGCGGGCAAGGTGAGCGGCGCGGGCTCCAAGGCTTACGGCAGCAAGGCTACTCTCAAGGCGACGCCGAACAAGGGATACGTGTTCGTCAAGTGGGAGAACCTCGACGCTCCCGAGACGCCTTGGCCGGACGCGGTCAAGTATCGTCAGCCGAGCGCGGCGTTCGTGGTTCCGGCGACGAACGTGTCTGTCGTCGCCGTGTTCGCTAAGGCGCCGGAGGACGTTGCGCCCGTCTTGGCCATCGCCCCGGAAGACGTCTGGCACGTCGACGACGACCCGGGCCGCGAGATTTCCGTCGTGGCGGACTCGCTTTCGTATCCGACCGTCTCCGTCAAGGGCCAGCCGGCGGGAATCGCCCTCGTGCGCCTCCCGGACACCGACTGCGAATACGTCCTCAAGGTGACGGATGCCGCCAAGCTGAAGCCGGGAGTCTACACGGCCAAGATCACGGCGAAGAACCGCGCGGGGAAGAGTGCCTCGAAGTCCGTGACGATCTTCGCCCCCAACGCGACGGCGGCGATAGACGCGGGGCTTGTCTCCGGACTCAGGACATCGACGTCGGATCCATATCTCGTCGACGGAGGCATGAAGACGGACTGGACGCTTGCCGACCTCGGCGTTGATGTGTTTGCGACAAACGGCTGGAAGCTCGTTTCCGTGACGGGCCTTCCGACTGGTCTTTCCTGGAACGGCACGGCGATAGTGGGGACGGCGTCCAGGGCCGGCATGTACACGGTGACGTTCAAGATGCAGAAGACGGACAAGGACGCGAAGGGGAAGAAGGTTACAACGACTTCTGTCGCGACCGCCACGTTCCGCGTCGACGCGCTGCTTCCGGACGGGCTTGCCGGAACCTACAACGGCTTTGCCAACACAGGCGTTGAGACGGTGGGAGGCGACGAGGAGAATCCCCTCTACGCGCCGCTGGTCGACGGCGAGGCGTCGGCGGTCAAGGTGACGGTGACGGCGGCGGTCAAGGTTACGGCCAAGATTGGCGGGGTGTCGCTTTCGGGCACTGGGTTCGACGATGTCACGGATGGCGTGTACACTGTCATGCTCAGGAAGACGCAGAAGATCACGAAAGGTTCGCTTAAGGGCAAGAGCACTGTGTGGGAGCTGAGTCTCGAGATCGCTCCGGACGCGTCCTGGGATTCGGCGCAGCTTTCCGGCGTCTACACGACGTACACAACAGGCATGCCCAGCATGGCTGCGCCGACTCTTGTCGCGGCGCAGCGCAACGCCTTCGCCTCGAACGACGAGGCGAAGGAAGTCGCTGCGGCGGTCGTGGCGAGCGGCAAGAAGGGCGCGAAGGGGTTTGTCGTCTCGAAGGCGCATGACGAGGACTATGCCTATACGCTCGAGTGCGCGGATTGCATGGTGGGGAGCGTCAAGGCCGCGGTCACCGCGACGGCGAAGGCGAGCGGCGCCGTCGCGTTCGCGGGTACGATCGCCAAGAAGAAGGTGAGCGGGTCGGCGGTTCTCGACGTATCTCCCGAGGTCGAGGAGATGTACGAGGGCTACGACGAATTCGGCGCCCCGATCGAGGTGCCCGTGCGCGTCCGCACGGCGACGGCACGCTTCTTCTCCGGCTCGTTTGCCGTCGAAGTCGTCTACACTTTATTGGACGGCGAAGTCGATTCCGCTTCCGGCCGCGTGTGGAAGAAGTAGGCGAAGGTCGTGAATGGATGGTAGGGGCGCCTCTCCGAGGCGCCCGTCGCGGCTGCGGGGCGCCGGCGCCAATCGGTCCTTCTCGGCCCATTCGAGAACCTATGCGCCGCGTGCGGTTCTTGACGGGACGGTGCGTCGTTTGGTAGAATTCCGGGAAGAGAAGGAGGAGACGCATGTTCTTTCGGAATATTTTGCTCGCGGTTGTCGTTTCTTCGTTGGCGACGTTGGAATCCTCTGCCTTTTCTACAAGGCAGATGACGGTCAGCCTTCGCCAGGTCAACGGCGCGACAGTCGGCGCAGACCTCGCGTTCTCGCCCGAGGCCATGCCGGAAATCGAGAAATACGAGCTCTGGATCGCCTGGGGCAAGTTCAAGCCCGACGACGCCAACGCCGTCTTCGACGGCGAGGACTCGCAGTGGCAGCACCGCGAGAAGATCATGGACGTCACGTCCGACGTGACGAACCGCTACGTCCACTTCAGCAAGTACGCGCCGAAGTTCTCCCAGTTCCACTGCCGGTTCTTCCTCCGCAATCCGACGCTCACAAATTCGATTCCAGAGAACTTGACGTTCTGCGACTATCTAGGGGTCACCAACAACGCACTTGTAAAGGTTGGCGGCGGCTCCGGTTATGCGCCCTCCACGACAGACCTTCGCGTGCAGGCGAAGTTCCAGGCCGGAAGTGATATTCCGAGTAGTACATGGAACACTTTTTTCTCGTCGCGCGAGGCTTATGGAACTAAGTCCTTTTCGGTGCTCATGGGGTATGATGGGGATACCAAAAACGGTGCCAACGGACTACGCGTGGACTACGAGAACCATAGCGACCAGATATATACCACGGAAGGAACGCGAGCAGCCGTGGTCCGGCTCGACAGGCCGTGCTACCTTGATATCCGCATTCAGGGGAAAAGTCTGACCTGGTCGAGCTACTACTACACCGACTCCGCGACGGCCACGACCGGACCGAAGAACGAATACGGGCATTCCTTCGAGGCGACGACGAACGTCCTCGAATGTCCGCTCTACCTCTTCGGCCTCGTGAACGGCACGGCGACGGCCGACGCCAACCACTTCTTCCGTGGGAGGCTTTACGAGCTTAGCTTTACGGAAGAGGGCGTCGTCAAGCATGCTCTCGTCCCCGCGAAGCAGGACGGAGTGATGGGGCTTTACGACTTGGCCGCCAAGGAGTTCCTTTCGGCGGCGACGGGCGGGCCGTTTGCCGACGCGGATGGCGTGGCGCCGGCAAGTTTCGGCGTTGCATCCGACGTCTTGTCCTTCGAGAGCCCGATCCTCTACACGCGCACGCTCGCGTCCGTCCCGAGCCTCGCGTCCGACGACGTCACGGCGAGGGGTGTCCGCCTGACGTCGCCGGCCTACGACGGCTACGTGACCTACGATCTCTACGCCGTCTATCCCACGCAGTCCGTCCTGGTGGCGACGCTTGGCGCGTCGGCGTATGATGCCGTCTACTGGCCGAATCCGAAGCTGGGCGAGTCGGTCTCGTTCGCGCTTCTTCCCCGCTTCCCAGAAGGGTATTCGATACGGCGCTACAGCTATGTGCCCAAGAATCAGGACAACATGCCGCGCTCGACGACGTTCATCAACACCGACTACCATCCGAATGCGTCCACGGAATTCGCCGCGTCGTTCACCCGTCCTAGCAATAACGACAAGTATAACGTGGGTTTGTGCTGTGCGCGGACTTCAAATAACGTGGGCAGCAACCCCGACGGTTGGTATTCTGTTTTCGTGGCGGGCAACAAGATCCGCTTTGACTTTGGAAAACCCGCGGCGCTCGGCGGCTCGACTTTCTCGCTGACCGCTTGGAAGAACTATGACATCGTCTGCTCGCGCGGACAGGTCTTTGCGCGGGCTGCGGACTGGGATGGCGACGGAGCGACGTACGGCACGCTGGACGAGACGTCCGAGTATACGTGCCCGTACAAGATGCGCCTTTTCGCCTCGTACAACGACGGATCGAAGGCCGGCAACCTCGAGACGAACGTCGACTCCACCAACTGTTCCGAAGTCTACATCTTCGCCGTCCGCGTAAAGGACAGCGGCGGCGAGCGTCTGATGTACCAGCCGGCGGTCAACGGGAGCGGAGAGGTCGGATTCTACGACTACGTGACGAAGTCCTTCGTGAAGCAGTCGCGCGGCAGTGCCTTTTCTGCAGGCAATCCGCTCATGCTCCTGCCTCAGATGACCGATTGCTGGCGCGTCGGCAAGACCGGCGGGATTCTGCTGATCATCCGTTAGCGCCCGGACGTACACGGGCGAAAGGCCCCGGTGCGCCCCCCTTGCCCGGTGCGCCCCACCGCCCTTGCCCAAAGGGGGCGATATTTGGTAAAATTAGGCAAAGGCACATGCGCGTCATCTTTCTCTTCATCGACGGCGTCGGGCTTCGCGACGCGGCGACGGACAATCCGGTCAACCCGGAGGTCTGTCCGGCCTTGTGCCGCCTGATCGCGAACCACTCGAAGCCGATCGACGCCCGTCTGGGCGTCGTGGGGCTGCCGCAGAGCGCGACCGGGCAGGCGACGATGTTCACGGGCGTGAACTGCGCGGCGGCGATGGGCAAGCACTGCGAGGGCTTCCCCGGGCCGGGCCTCCGTAAGATCGTCGAGACGGACAATCTCTTCCTCCAGCTGAAGCGGCGGGGGCTCAGCGTCTGCTTCTCCGACGCCTATCTCGTGGACTCGGCCGAGGAGCTCGCCTCGCGCCGCTTCAAGTCGGTGACGACCGTGATGGCCCTGACCGCGCCCGAGACGGTGCGGACGGCCGACGACCTCGCGCGCGGCGAGGCGCTCATGCAGGACCTGACGCGCGAGACGATCCAGGACCGCTGGCCCGACATCGCGGTGATCCCGCCGCAGCGCGCGGCCGAGCACCTCTTCAAGATCGCGCGCGCGCACGACTTCACGCTCTACGAGTTCTTCCAGACGGACGTCTCCGGCCACTCGATGGACTACGCGCGCGCGTGCGCGGTCCTGCGCACGTACGACAGGTTCCTCGCGTCGCTCGTGCGGTTCACGGAGGCCGCGGGCATCACGCTCGTGATGACGGCCGACCACGGGAACGTCGAGAGCGTGTCGGACCGCGGCCATACGCTCAACCCCGTCCCCTTCATCGCGCTGGGCCCGAAGGAGCGGTTCCTCCGCGACCGCGTCTCGTCGCTCGTCGACGTCACGCCGGCGCTGCTCGCGGCCTACGACTGTCAGGCGAAGGACAGGCAAACATAGGGAAAGGAGGCGGGAAAATGCACGAATATCGCGCGCCGATGCAGGCGCTGTGGCAGGTCTACGACGGGATCGGGAGTTCGGCCGACGTCGTCTCGGTCGCGTGGGAGCGCGAGGAGGGGAAGGTGTTCCGCTACGACCTGCCGGTCCCGAAGCGGCTCGCCCCCGGGGCGGCGAAGTTCGTCTCGCACGTGGTCGACCGCATCGCGAAGTTCGCGCTCTGGGCGGCCGGCGGCTGGAAGCTCTCCCTGTCCGGCCCCGAGGCGGTCGTCGCGCCCGTCGCGAAGTCGTACACGAAGCGCGGGGCGCGCGCGTTCGACGTCGACTTCTTCACGTCCATCTACGGCCGCCCGGTCGAGGCCGCCGTCGTGCCGCGGCGGAAGGTGCCCGAGTTCTCGGAGAGCCTCCGGCAGGTCAAGACCGTCGCGAACGGCTGCCGCATCGGCTTCGACCTCGGCGCGAGCGACTTCAAGGTCTCGGCGCTGAAGGACGGCAAGGTCGTCTTCTCGAAGGAGTTCCCGTGGGACCCGCGGAACAACGCGGACCCCGCGTACCACTACGCGAAGCTGACGGCCGGCCTCAGGGCGGCCGCGGCGAAACTGCCGCGGGTGGACGCGATCGGCGGCTCGACGGCCGGCGTGCTCGTCGGGCAGAAGATGGGCATCGCCTCGCTCTTCCGCGCCGTCAAGGAGAGGAACCCCTCGAAGTTCCCCGAGGCGCAGAACCTGTTCTTCCGCATCGAGAAGGACTGGGGCGTTCCGTTCGCGGTCTACAACGACGGCGACGTGACGGCGCTCGCGGGGATGATCTCGATGGGGAAGAACGGCATCCTCGGCGTCGCGATGGGCTCGTCGGAGGCCGTCGGCTACGTCGACCCGAAGCGCCGCATGACGGGCCGCATCTGCGAGCTCGCGTTCGCGCCGGTCGACTTCAACCCCGCCGCGCCGCGCGACGAGTGGTCGGGCGACTACGGCGTCGGCGCGATGGCGTTCTCCCAGCAGGCGGTCAACTGGCTCGCCGAGGACGCCGGCTTCGGGTTCCCGAAGGCGATGCCGCTCCCCGAGCGCCTCAAGGCCGTGCAGGCGGCGATGGAGGGGGGCGACGCGAGGGCGCTCAAGGTCTTCGTGCAGATCGGGCGCTTCCTCGCGCACGCGGTGCCGTGGTACGCCGAGTTCTACGACTACGAGAACATGATGGTCCTCGGGCGCGTCACGAGCGGCCTCGGCGGCGAGGTCGTCCTCGAGACGGCGCGGACGGTTCTGAAGGACGTCTACCCGGAGTGGGCGGAGAAGATCGACATCTTCATGCCCGACGAGAAGGCGCGCCGCCTCGGGCAGTCCGTCGCCGCCGCGCAGATTCCCGTCGTGGGGAGGCGCTGAAAGGTCCGCCGGAAATGACAGACGAACAGGGCAGGGTCCTCGCCGGAGCCGGAATCGCGGACGTCACCGACGTCTCGCGCTACGGTTCCGGGCACATCAACGAGACGTACAAGGTCGAGACGGCTTCGGGCGCGCGCTACGTCCTGCAGCGCGTCAACACGTCGATCTTCGACGAGCGCCTCCTCAAGGCGAACGTCCTGCGCGTGACGGAACATCTCCGGGCGAAGGGCGTCAAGTCGCTCGAGGTCGTCGCCTACGAGAGCCCGTGGCGCGTCTACAGGTTCCTCGAGGGCTACGCGTCGCGCGACGTCGTCTCGGAGCCGCGCCAGGCGTACGACGTCGGCCGCGCGTTCGCGAAGTTCCAGAACGACCTCGCCGACTTCCCGCCGCCCCGCCTCGAGGAGGTCATCCCGAAGTTCCACGACACGCCCGACCGGCTGGGGCTGCTCGACGAAGCCGCCGCGAGGGACGCGAAGGGCCGGCTTGCGTCGGTCGCCGCCGAGATGGCCTACGTCGACTCGTGGCGCGGCCGGGCGGGCCGCATCGTCGACCTGATGGCCCGCGGCGACATCCCCGAGCGCGTCACGCACAACGACACGAAGATCAACAACGTGCTCGTCGCGCCGGACGGCGAGGCGGTCGTGATCGACCTCGACACGACGATGCCGGGCTCCGCGCTCTTCGACTTCGGCGACATGGTCAGGACCTCTACCGCGGCGGCGGAGGAGGACGAGGCGGACCTCTCGAAGGTGTTCGCGAAGCGCGAGTACTTCGAGGCGCTGGCGAGGGGCTACCTCGAGGGCGCGAAGTTCCTCAACGAGGCCGAGCGCGCGAACCTCGTCTTCTCCGGCGGACTGCTGACGTTCGAGGTCGGCATCCGGTTCCTCGCCGACTACCTGAACGGCGACACGTACTTCCGCGTCGCCTATCCGGAGCACAACCTCGTCCGCGCGCGCAACCAGTTCGCGATGGCGCGCTCGCTCGAAAGCCAGGCCGCGGACTTCGAGCGCATCGTCGCCGGCCTCCCGGGAGGCGCCCGATGAGAAGCTGGATACTCCCCTCCCTGCTCGCCGCCGACCTCGGCCGCCTCGCGGACGAACTGCGGCGCGCCGAGGCGTCCGGCGCGGACGCGATCCATCTCGACATCATGGACCCGCACTTCGTGCCCAACATGAGCTTCGGTCCGTCGATCGTCGACTTCTGCCGCAGGACGTGCCCCGGCTTCTACCGCAACGTCCACCTGATGATGGCGCGCCCCGACCTCTACGTCGAGACGTTCGCCGCCGCCGGCGCGCAGACGATCCAGGTGCACGTCGAGGCCGACTGCGACCTCCACGTCGAGCTCGGGCGCATCCGCGACCTCGGCGCGAAGCCAGCGATCGTGCTGAACCCCGAGACGGACGTCGAGATCCTCCGGCCCTACCTCGGCGAGATCGACGAGGCGCTCGTGATGACGGTGCACCCCGGCCACGGCGGGCAGAAGTTCATCGCGGAGTGCCTCCCGAAGGTCGCGTGGCTCAGGGCGCGTCGCCCGGACCTCGACGTCATGATCGACGGCGGCGGCAACGCCGAGACGATTCCGCTCGCCGCGAAGGCCGGGGCGAACATGTTCGTCGCCGGTTCCTACCTCTTCGGCAAGGGCGACATGAAGTCGGCGGTCTCCGATCTCCGCGCCTCCCTGTCAAACCTCCTCTAGCCGCAAACCGCGAACCACGAACCACGATGAACCGTAAAATTCTTCTCGGCGTCACCGGCTCGATCGCCGCCTACAAGGCGGCGGAGCTCGTCCGGCTGTTCGCGAAGAACGGCGACGAGGTGAGCGTCGTCATGACGCCCGCGGCGACGGAGTTCGTCGCGCCGCTCACGTTCCAGACGCTCTCGAAGAACCCCGTCCACGTCGACTCGTTCGCGCGTCCCGGCGGATGGAAGCCCGAGCACGTCTCGCTCGCCGAGTGGGCGGACCTCGTCCTCGTCGCGCCCGCGACGGCGAACACGCTCGCGAAGATGGCGCATGGCATCGCCGACAACCTGCTGACATCGCTTCTCCTCGCGACGCGCCGGCCGGTCGCCGTCGCGCCCGCGATGAACGACGGCATGTGGGCGAACCCCGCGACGCAGGCGAACGTCGCCGCGCTCCGCGCGCGCGGCGTCGTCGTGGTCGGTCCCGCGGGCGGCGAGCTCGCGTGCGGCTCGAGCGGCGTCGGCCGCATGGCCGAGCCCGCCGAGGTCTTCGACGCCGCGAAGGGGCTCGCGTGACGTTCGACCTCCTCGTCGTCACCGCCGCGAACGCGGCGCAGGCGCGCGGGTTCCGCGCGCTTCTCGCGTCGCTTCCCGGACGCCTCGCCCGCGAGACGCTCGTCGTGCCCGATCCCGGAGGGCGGCGCGTCGGCTCGCTTGGCGGCACCGTCGGCGTCCTGCGGAAGGTCGGCGACGTCTCGGGCCGGCGCGTCCTCGTCTGCCACTCCGGCGGCGACGCGAAGCGCCTCCCCGCCTACGCCGCGGTCGGAAAGGCGTTCGTGCCCGTTCCCGACGGACGCGGCGGGACGGTCTCCCTCCTCGAGCGCATCGTCGCGGACATGGGGCGCCTGTCGCTGCCGCGGAGCGGCGTCCTCGTCGCGTGCGGGGACGTCGCGCCCGCGTTCGACTTCGCCGCCTGCGACTTCTCGCGCCCCGGCGTGACCGGCGTCGCCTATCTCGGTTCGCCCGAGGAGGGCGCGCGCCACGGCGTCTACGTGCCGTCGGACGCCGCCCGCCGCCTGTCGCCCGTCGGCGGATTTCTCCAGAAGCCGTCTCCCGCGGAGGCGTGCGCGGCCGGCGCGGTGGCGGACGGAAAAGTCGCCGTCGACACGGGGATCCTCTGGATCGACCCGCCGACCGCGGCGAGGGTCGCCGCCTCGCGGTGGAGGTCGGGCGACCTCTACGACGAGTTCGCGCGCGCGCTCGTCGGCGGGTTCGCGCCGTTCTCCGTGAACGTCTCTCCGGCGGGCTCGCTCTTCCACGTCGGCACGACGCGCGAGCTGCTGGACCTGCTCGGCGGCGGGCGCGAGTGGGTCGACGGCTGCGAGATCCCGCGGTCGGAGATGAAGCTCGGCGGGCGCAACGTCGTGACGTTCGTGCCGCGCGCGTTCGGCCCCGTCGAGCTCGCGGAGGGGGAGTGCCTCACGTGCCTTCCCGTCGGAAGGCGATGGGTGCCGCTCCGCTACCGCGTCGGTGACGACTTCAAGTCCGACGGAAAATGGGAGGCCCTCGGCCTCGGGAGCCTCATGAAGAAGGTCGACCACGCGCGGCTTCTCGCCCTGCGCGCGTCCGGGGACTGCGTCACCGTCGAACTGCCGCTCCGCATCGACTTCGCGGGCGGCTGGAGCGACACGCCGCCGATCTGCGAGGAGATGGGCGGGGCGGTCTTCAACGCGGCCGTGACACTCGGCGGCGAGAATCCGGTCAGGGTGCGCGTGCGGCGCCTCGCCGAGCGGGCGGTGCGCGTCGAGAGCGCCGACCTCGGGAAGTCGGCCGTCCTTCGCACGCTCGACGAGATCCGCGCGCCGAAGGACCCGCGCGACTGGTGCGCGCTCGTGAAGAGCGCGCTCACGGTGACGAGCTTCGACTTCTCGGGCGGCGGACTCGACATCGCGATCTCCGCCGACGTGCCGAAGGGGAGCGGAATGGGCACGAGCTCGATCCTCGGCGCGGCGCTCGTCACGGCGCTCGACCGGCTTGCCGGGCGGACGTCCGACTGGCGGCGCGTTTCGGCGGTGACGCTCGCGCTCGAGCGCGAGATGGCGACGGGCGGCGGCTGGCAGGACCAGGTCGGCGGGCTCCTCCCCGGCGTCAAGCTCGTCACGACCGAGCGCGGCGTCCGCCAGAACCCGACGGCCCGGCGCGTCTCGCCGCAGGCCGAGGCGGCGTTCGCCGCGTTCCTCCGGGAGCGCGCGCTCCTCTACTTCACCGGGCGGAAGCGCCTGGCGCGGAACATCCTGCGCGGCGTGGTCGCCTTCTTCGCGGAGAACCCCGACGACATCGCGCGCGAGACGGTCCGCCGCCTCAAGAACGACGCGCAGCGGGCGTTCGACGCCGTCGAAGCGGGCGACTGGGAGTCGTTCTGCGCGGCCGTCAACGGATACTGGCTCGCGAAGAAGGCGCTCGACCCCGGGAGCACGAACCCCCTCGTCGAGGGCATCGTCGCGCGCGCGGCGCCGTGGATCTCGGCGGTGAGCCTCTGCGGCGCGGGAGGGGGCGGCTTCATGTTCGTCGTCGCGCGCTCGGCCGCGGCGAAGGCGAAGATGAAGGCCTCGCTCGAGAACCATCCGCCCGCCCGCTCCGGACGCTTCTTCGAATTCGAAATAGCAAGAGAGGCGGGGGTGGAGGGGTTGAGAAGTTGAGGGGGGTTCAGGCACAGATGAAGACAATTGTAGTCATACCGACATACGACGAGAGGGACAACGTCGGCCCGATGGCCGAGGCCGTCCTCCGGAACGACGTCGAGCTCCTCTTCGTCGACGACAACTCGCCCGACGGGACGGGCGCCGCGGCCGACGCGCTCGCCGCGAAGGAGCCGCGCATCCACGTCCTCCACCGCGGGAGGAAGGAGGGCCTCGGCCGCGCCTATGTCGCGGGGTTCCGCCGCGCGCTCGAGCTCGGCGCGGACCGCGTCGTGCAGATGGACTGCGACTTCTCGCACGATCCGAAGGACGTCGCGCGTCTCGTGGAGGCGTGCGAGAAGGGGGCGGACCTCGCCATCGGGTCGCGCTACGTGAAGGGGGGCGCGACGCCGGGCTGGCCGTTCAGGCGGCGGCTCGTTTCGCGTGCGGGCGGAATCTTCATCCGCGCCGTCACCGGCATGCCGCTCCGCGACCCGACCGGCGGCTTCAAGTGCTGGACGCGCGCGGCGCTCGGGAAGATCGACTTCGCGACGGTCGCCTCGGCGGGATACTCGTTCCAGCTCGAGATGAACCACCGCGCCTGGAAGGGGGGACTCGGGATCGTGGAAATCCCGATTTCGTTCACGGACCGCGCCGCGGGCTACTCCAAGATCACCGCCGGCATCGCGAAGGAGTCGCTCAGGATCGCCTGGCGCCTCCGGCGCTAACTCCCCGTCCGGCGAGGCGAAGCCTCAAAGAGTTGCTTTCGGCGGGAATCGTCGTCGAAAGGCTAAACGAAAGCTTAGCCTGAATGTCGGTCTTGGTCTTTCGTTAAGGTTGGCAATCTGTCGTTGCCGGCTCCGGCCGGGCAGCTCGTCCTGCCGAACGGGCGAACTCATGGGTTCTTCGCGCGCGGAGTCGACGCGTTCGACGGGGCGAGCCCCCAGCCCGTAGCCCGCCTTTGCCAAAGTAGACGCAAGTCCCTCCCCGGGGAGGGTAGGAGGAAGGGAAAACTGCTATCCACTTCAATCAACCCCACGACCTTCACCTTTGACCAACTAGACAAAATCTAAAATTGCGTTCACTCTGGCAAAGCACACAACCACTCAACCCCCTCCTTGTTTTTTTGGTATACTATGCACGGCCCGAAAGGACATCGGGAACTGTGGGGAGCGACGCCGTCCCTGCGACAAGCGGCGCGGAATCCTTTTTCCCCCGAGACAGAACGGAACGAGACCATGAAACGAACGACACTCGCGCTTCTTGTCCTCGCGCTCGCCGCCCCGGCGTTCTCCGGAGAGGCGCGCTGGATCTGGTATCCCGGCGACTACGGCATCTGGTGGGGCAACCGGCTCCAGAGCGAGCGCCTCCAGCGGGGTGCGCGCCTCCCGCCGTTCTGGCCCCTCTACGAGCCGCACGCGCGCGTCCTGTTCCGGAAGGACGTCAAGCTCGACGCCGACGAGGAGCTGGAGATCCGCTGCGACGGAAACGCGGCGGTCTGCTGGACGGACGGCTCGGGCTTCCACGAGGGCGCCGCGATCCTCGGCAGGTTCACGCTGCCGAAGGACGCGACGTCGATCGAGATAAAGATACACAACGGCGAACGTCCGCCGTCCGTCTGGGTGAAGGGCGCGCACGTCGTCTCCGGGCCGGGCTGGAGGGCCTGCTGGACGGGCGAGAGGTCCGACGAGGTCGACGTCGACTCGTCGGCGCGCTTCGCCGACCCCTCCACCCCGCCCGGGCTCGCGAAGCTGCCGACGAAGGCGAAGGCGCCCCTGTGGTGCTCCCACGCCGAACGCGCCGACAAGGGCTATTTCGTCTCCGCCGACTTCGGCGAGGAGACGTACGGCTACCTCAGGCTCGTCGGCGTCAAGGGCAGGGGCGTCGTGAAGGTGATCTACGCGGAAAGCGACGCCGAGAGGCTTGCGGTCGACCTCGCGGACACGACGCCGGGCGCGCTTGACGGATGGGAGATGCTCGAGCTTTCCGAGACGGAGGAGTACCGGCGCTCGATCGCGCACGGGTTCCGCTACGTCAGCGTCGCGCGCGTCTCCGGCGACGTCACGATAGAGGGCGTCGCCATGGACTGCGAGACGAAGGGGCTGCCCGTGCGGGGCGGCTTCCGCTGCAGCGACGAGAAGCTCAACCGGATCTGGGACGTTTCCGTCCACACGCTCGACCTCACGTGCCGCGAGGTGTTCATCGAGGGCGTGAAGCGCGACCACTGGGTGTGGAGCGGCGACGCGGTGCAGAGCTTCCTGATGAACTACTATGCGTTCGGCGACTACGACGGCTGCCGCGACACGCTCTGGACCCTGCGGGGGAAGGACCCCGTGAAGATCCACCTGAACCGCATCATGGACTACACGTTCTACTGGTTCGACGCCGTCGAGAAGTACCGCCTCTACTCGGGCGATTCCGTCTTCGCGCGCCAGGTTTATCCGCGCATGAAGACGCTGATGGACTTCGCGCTTTCGCGGCTCGACGGCGACGGGCGCCCGGCGGACCGCCCGGGGGACTGGATGTTCATCGACTGGGCGCCGAAGGCGCTGCCCAACTACGGCGGCGTGACGAGCTTCGAGCAGATGCTCCTCGTCCGCGCGCTCGAGGCGACGGCGGGCGTCGCGCGCGACGTCGGCGCGGCGGACGACGCGAAGGCGTACCTCGCGCGCGCGAAGGCGCTCCGCGACGAGATCGTGCCGCGCTACTGGAACGCGGAGAGGGGCGCGCTCATGCACATGGTCTACAACGACGGACGCGTCGACCCGACGGTCACGCGCTACCCGAACATGTTCGGGCTCTTCTACGGCTATTTCGACGAGGCGCAGAGGAAGAGCGTCGTCGAGAACGTGATGCTGAACGACGGCGTGATGAAGATCCAGACGCCGTACATGCGCTTCTACGAGCTCGAGGCGCTCTGCACGCTCGGCATGCAGTCCGAGGTGCTGGAGGAGATCAGGTCGTACTGGGGCGGGATGCTCGACCTCGGCGCGACGAGCTTCTGGGAGCTCTACAACCCCGACGAGAAGGGCGACGCGCACTACGCGATGTACGGACGCCGCTTCGGCAAGTCGCTCTGCCACGCCTGGGGCGCGAGCCCCGTGTACCTGCTCGGGCGGCATTTCCTCGGCGTCGCGCCGACGGGCCCCGGCTTCTCGACCTACGACGTGCGCCCGGCGACGGGCGGGCTCGAGTGGATGGAGGGCGAAGTGCCGACGCCGCGCGGAACCGTGCGCGTGACGGTGCGCGGCGGCCGCGCGACGGCGCGCGGCGACGGCTTCGGCCGCGGCACGCTGCACTGGAACGGGAAGACCGCCGAGATCCCGCCCGAGGGGGAGGTCTCGCTGTGAAGACGAAACCGCTGTTCATCGTGATGTCCGCGCCGTCGGGCTGCGGGAAGTCCACGCTCATCGACATGCTCCTCCAGGAGTATCCCGACATCGTCTACTCGATCTCGTGCACGACGCGCGCGCCGCGCGGCGAGGAGGAGGACGGGCTCGACTACCACTTCAAGACGAAGGAGCGCTTCGAGGAGCTGATCCGCGAGAACGCCTTCATCGAGTACGCGAAGGTGCACGACAACTACTACGGCACGCTGAGGGGCCCGATCGAGGAGGTCCTCGCCGAGGGCAACTCGATGGTCCTCGACATCGACGTCCAGGGCGCGGCGAAGGTGCGCGACTACGTGCGCGCGCTCCCCAACAACGACCCGCTCAAGATCGGCTACGTCGACATCTTCATCCTCCCGCCGGACATGGAGGAGCTGCGCCGCCGCCTCGAGGGGCGGGGGACCGACGCGCCCGCCGCGATCGAGCGCCGCCTCGCGAACGCCGAGGGCGAAATCGCCCGCGCGGACGAATACATGTTCAAGGTGACGAACGACGACCTGGGCATCGCCTACAAGCGGCTCTGCGACCTCATCGACGCGCTCTCGGGCCGCATGTGAAGGGGCGCAAGGACCCGGAGAGACATGTCAGCGACAGTCAGGAACGGATTGATCGTCGACGGGACGGGCGCGCCCGCGTTCTTCGGGGACGTCGTCGTCGAGGGCGACCGCATCGCCGCCGTCATTCCCCGCCCCGCGTCCAGCGCCGGCGAGGCGCAAGCGCGCAGCGCCGCATCCCCCGAGCGAAGCGAGCCGCGGAAGCGGTCGCCAGAGGGGTGCCCGGCTTCGCCGGGCGCAGGCACCGTCATCGACGCCGACGGCTGCATCGTGAGCCCCGGCTTCGTCGACGCCCACGCGCACTCCGACGCCTACCTCGTCCTCGAGCCGGACGCGCCGTCGAAGATCTCCCAGGGCGTGACGACCGAGATCAACGGACAGTGCGGCGGCTCCGTTGCGCCGCGCTACGGCGAGGCGCGCCTTTCGGGCGACTGGGCGGCGCTGCTCGGAGACCGCCTCGCGTGGCGCTCGCTCGCCGAGTACCGCGACGTCCTCGAGGCGGCGAAGCCCGCGGTCAACACGATCCAGTTCGTCGGGCACAACACGCTGCGCTCCTCCGTCGTCGGCTATGCGGGACGCGCGGCGACGGACGACGAGCTCAGGTCGATGCAGCGTCTTCTTTCGGAGTCGCTCGACGCGGGCGGCTGGGGGCTCACGACGGGGCTCATCTACCAGCCGGGGAGGTACGCGACGCCCGGGGAAGTCGTCGCGCTTGCGAAGACGGCCGCCGCGCGCGGCGGAATGTACGCGACGCACATGCGCTCCGAGGGCGACGGGATTCTCGAGGCGATCGGCGAAGTGGTCGACCTCGTGAAGGCGACGGGGATCCGCGCCGAGATCTCCCACCTCAAGACGAGCGGCCGGCGCAACTGGGGGAAGGTCGACGCCGTGCTCGAGAAGATCGAGCGCGCGATCGAGGGCGGGCTTCTCCTCGGAAGCGACCGCTATCCCTACTGCGCCGCGGGGACCGACCTCGACATCGTCCTGCCCGACTGGGCGCAGGAGGGCGCCGCGCCCGCCGAGATGGCGCGCCTCGCCGACCCCGCCGCGCGCGCGCGGATCGTCGCCGAGCTCGACGCCTCGGACCGCGACTGGTCGACGGTCATGATCGGCGGCACCTGGCACGCGTCCACCAGGCCGCTCAGCGGAGAAACGGTATCGGAAATCCTGTCCCGTTCGTCCCGGATGTCCCAGTTGTCCCGGAACATTTCCTCGCCCGGCGAGCTCGTCTGCCGAATCCTCGAGCTGGACGGCTGCAAGACGGGCGCCTTCTTCTTTGGCATGAGCGAGGAGAACCTCGACAAGATTCTCGCGAAGCCGTGGATCGTGCCGGGGAGCGACGCGTCGCTCCGCGCGCCGTGGGGCCCCCTGGGCGCGGACCATCCGCATCCGCGCGCCTACGGGACGATGCCGGAGTTCTACCGGCGCCTCCGCGCGCTCGGCGTCTCGCGCGAGGAGGCCGTGGCGCGCATGACGTCCGTTCCGGCGGACCGTTTCGGGATCGCGCGCCGCGGCAGAATCGCCGCGGGGGCGTTCGCGGACCTCGTCGTCTGGAAGGAGGACGCGTTCTCGTCGTCCGCGACCTACGCCTCTCCGCACCAGTTCGCGCGGGGCGTGGAGGCCGTCGTCGTGAACGGCGTCGTCTCGTACGCGGGCGGCGCGTCCACCGGACGCCGCGCGGGGCGCTTCCTCGCGCGCTGACGGCGCGTCAGCCGGCGTTGTCGATCAGAAGGGCGACGGCATGCGCCGCCTGGACGTCGGGGAAGTGCGGACGGTACATCTCGGGCGTCGCCTCCTCCGCGTAGACGAAGAGGACCCGGCCCGGATAGGTCGACGCCTCGAGAAGCCCCATGTCGTAGGAGTCGGGTCCGGCGGCGACGGCCGTGTAGGGCGCCTTGTTCCCGGCGAGAAGCGAGAGGTGGCCGGGCGCCGCGTTGTGGACGGAGTTGGAGAACCCCGCCGGGCTCATCTCGCCCTCGTCGTGCAGCTGGCGGATCAGCTTGAGCGTCGTGCCGATTTCGCCCCAGCGGCTGGCGAAGACGACGGGAATCTGCTCGCCCTTCGGAAGGACCCGCCACGCGACCGAGAGCGCCGCTCGCTCGAGCGGCGTCAGGCGGCGGCGCTCCATCGGCGGGACGAACGAGACGTCGGGCCTCGGCGTCTCGGCGCCCTCGCGCCACTCCGCTCGTGCGAGGACCTTCACACCTTCTCCCAGCGGTTGCCGTTCCGGTGGGACCTGAGGGCGGCCTCGACGAAGCGCATCGCCCTGACGCCCTCGTGCGCGCCGGGGAAGTCGTGGGCCTTGCGGTCGCGCACGGCGGCGCAGAACTCTCGGTAGATGTTCGCGAACGCCTCGATGAAGCCCTCGTGGTGTCCGGCGGGGATGCGCGACAGGCGCGCGCACGACTCGGAGAGCGCGCCGACGCAGGGGGCGTTGCGCTTGTAGATGCGCTCGGGCGCGAAGGGGTACTTCACGGAGAGGTAGTTGTTCTCCTCCTGGTTCCAGTAGAGCGACGCCTTGTCGCCGTAGACCCTGAGCCGCACGCCGTTCTCCTCGCCGGTCGCGACCTTCGAGACGCTGAACGCGGCCTTGGCCCCGCCCGAGAGGCGCAGCAGCATCGACGCGTCGTCGTCGAGGCGGTTGCCGGGCGCGAAGGACGAGAGGTCGGCGAGGACCTGCCGCACCTCGAGCCCCGTGACGTGCTCGATGAGGTGGAAGCCGTGCACGCCGATGTCCGCGACGACGCAGCTCGGGCCGGCCTTCCTCGGGTCCATCTTCCAGGCGTTGCGCTTGTCGAGGGGCTTCGAGAAGTCGATCTTGCGGAAGGAGCCCTGCTGGTACTCGAGGAGGACCTTGTCGATCTTCCCGAGCTCGCCGCTGCGGACGATGTCGCGCGCGAGCTTGACCATCGGGAAGCCCGAGTAGGTGAAGGGGATGCCGAGGACGCGGCGCTTCCGCCGCGCGAGGCGCTCGAGCTCGGTCGCCTCGGCAAGGGTGAGGGAGAGGGGCTTTTCGCAGAGGACGTCCATCCCGGCCCCGAGCGCGGCCTTCGCGATCTCGTAGTGGGAGTGGTTCGGCGTGCAGACGGAGAGGAAGTCGATCTTGCCCGTGCACCGCGCGATGAGGCCCCGCCAGTCGTCGGCGTGCGAGTAGCAGCCGTCGACGAGGTCCGCGAGGTCGTCCATCCGCACCGCCATGCGGTGGATGGGCCCGATGAACGAGCCCTTTCCGCCGCCGACCATCGCATACTTGAGCCGTCTGTCCGAATCTACAGTCTTCATGGGCAAGATTATACCAAAATTGCCGCCGCCCGGCGCGTCGGCCCTGCCGCGCCGGCTAAGGACGCGAACGGGGGGTGAAGCGCGTTGACAGGGCGAAGGGGGTTCTGGTAAAATCGCGGTCTGGAAAGGTGGTCTGGCATGAAGAATACCGACATCGCGGCATCCTCGGGGCGGGCCGGCGCCGGCCTGCGCGGTCTTTCGGCCCTTTCGGCGCTGCTGCTCGCCGGTTCCGCCGCGGCGGGCGGGACGGTGCTCTGGCCCTCGGCCCTTGCGGAGCTCAAGGCGCAGCCGGATTCCCGGATCGCCCCTCTTCCGGACGGGTCGATGGGCGTCGAGACGGGCGTTGGGTATTCCTGGCCGGGTGTGCGCCTCGACTTCAGGGCGGGCACGTTCGACCTCTCGCCCTACGGCGAGATCGTCATCACGCTCAGCAACACGACGGACCGCGCGTGCGCCGTCAACCTCAGCGTCAAGGGCGCGCGGCAGGGCGCGGGGCCCGGCGGACAGGTGGCGCTCCCTCCCCGCGGGTGCGCGGACCTTGTCGCGCAGATCGGCGCCATGCCCTGGGCGCTCGACGCGCCGCTTGCGCTCGAGGGCATGAACGGCAGGCCCGTGGCGAAGGGCGGGGCGGCGGCGGCGGCGGGCGGCGCGTTCGACGTCTCGAAGGCCGGGTCGTTCCACATCTTCATCTCGCAGGACGCCGTGCCGCGCGGCTTCAGCGTGCGGCGCATCGCCGTCGGGGGCGTCGCGGCGCCGCAGAAGGTCCTTCCCGCGGCGTCCTTCCTCCCGTTCGTGGACAGGTACGGGCAGTTCCGTCACGACGACTGGCCCGGAAAGGTCCACGGCGACGGGGATCTCGCCGCCGCGCGCGCGGCGGAGGACGCCTGGCTGAAGGAGCACGCCGGGGGCCCGATTCCCGACGCCGACGAATACGGCGGCTGGGCGGGCGGGCCGCGGCTGAAGGCCACGGGCTTCTTCCGCACCGAGAAGGTGAAGGGGAAGTGGTGGCTTGTCGACCCCGAGGGGCGGCTCTTCTTCTCGCACGGCGTCGACTGCGTGCGCGTCACGGGCGAGACGGGGGTGTCGGGCCGCGAGGGGTACTACGAGTGGCTTCCCGGGCGGGCGGACCCCGACTTCGGCGCGTGCTGGTCCGTCTGCAAGCGTCCCGGCGCGCACGGGTTCTACAAGGACCCCTCCCGCGTGCCCTACGACGCCTTCAGCTTCGCCCGCGCGAACGCGCGGCGGAAGTACGGCCCCGGCTGGATGCGGGACTACCCGCCGCTTGTCGCCCGCCGCCTCCGCGCCTGGGGGCTCAACACGATCGCGAACTGGAGCGACGAGCGCATCTACTCCGGGGCGAAGGTCCCCTACACGCTGTGCCTTGGCACGTGGGCCGCGCCGCGGCTGAAGGACTCGACGGGCTGGTGGGGCGCGCTTCCCGATCCGTTCAGCCCCGACTTCGAGAGGACGTTCCGCGAGGAGGCGCGCCGCGCGGGACGCGCGATGAGGGACGACCCGCTGTGCCTCGGCGTCTTCGTCGACAACGAGCTCTCCTGGAACGGCGAGCCGCGCATGGCGGAGGTCGCCGAGCGGTATTTCTCGACGGTCGCCGGGGTTCTCCGGGAGGAGCTGCCGAACCATCTCTACCTCGGCTGCCGCATCGCGTGGGGGACGGACGTCGTCTACCGCGCGGCCGCGCGCCACTGCGACGTCGTGAGCGTCAACGTCTACGGCCGCGCGCCCGTCCGCGACCTGCCGGAGGGGTCCGCCGACAAGCCCATGATCAACGGCGAGTTCCACTTCGGCGCGCTCGACCGCGGCATGTTCCACACCGGGCTTGTCGCCACGCGCGACCAGGGCGCGCGCGCGGCCGCGTACCGGCGCTACGTGGAGGCCTGTCTCGACCATCCGCGCCTCGTGGGCACGCACTGGTTCCAGTGGCAGGACCAGCCGCTCACCGGCCGCAGCGACGGCGAGAACTACCAGATCGGCTTCGTCACCGTCGCCGACGCGCCCTACCCCGAGCTCGTCGCGGCCGCGCGCGCCGTCGCCGCGGAGATGTATCCGCGCCGCTACGGGAAGGACTGACCGGCGCGCCTTGCGGGGCGGTTCAAATTTCGGCCACATTTCCGCGAGGAAATATGGTAAAATACCGTCTAATTGTTTTCACAAACAGGACGTTAGACAGGAGACAGGTTCCGACATGAAGACGAGCACGAAGAACGAGTACAAGTGCCAAGTCGAGCTCAAGGTCGAGCTGGACGCCGAGGAGATGAAGGCGGTTGTGAAGGATGTCGAGAAGGCGTTCATGCGCGAGGCGCGGCTGCCCGGCTTCCGTCCGGGCAAGGTTCCGCTCGAGATCATCCGCAAGCAGTTCGCGGACGGGCTCCGCCAGGAGACCGAGCACGGGATGATCCGCCGGCACTACCCGGACGCGGTCAAGGCGGAGAAGCTCGACGAGATCGGGCTGGTGGACGTGAAGGACGTCTCGTTCACGGACGCGGGCGGCGCGTTCACGGCGGTCGTCGAGATCAAGCCGGCGTTCAAGGTCCCGGCCTACAAGGGCCTCAAGATCGCCGAGAGGGACACGAAGGTCTCCGACGAGGCCGTCAACGAGCAGCTCGAGCGCCTGCGCGCCGCGTACGCGAAGTACGAGGACGCGAAGGAGGGCGAGGCGGTCGCGGCCGGCGACTTCGTGCAGATCGACTACGCCGGCACGGTCGACAAGAGGCCGATCCTCGAGGTCGCGCCCGACGCGAAGGTCGTCGCGTCCGGAACGGGCTTCTGGACCCAGGTCGAGGAGGGCCGCTTCCTCCCCGAGATCCTCGACGCCGTGAAGGGGATGAAGGTCGGCGAGACGAAGGACGACGTCAAGGCGAAGTTCGCGAAGGAGGGCGCGCCCGAGGGCCTTGGCGGCAAGAAGGCCGTCTACACGGTGACGCTGAAGGCTTTCCGGCGCCGCGTCCTCCCGACGGACGCCGAGTTCGCGGAGAAGGCGAAGGCCGAGTCGGTCGAGAAGCTGGCGGCGACGATCCGCGAGTCGCTCGAGAGGCAGGCCGTCCAGAACGAGGCGGTCCGCCGCGAGAACGAGGCGGCCGACCTCCTCCTCAAGAAGGCCGACTTCGACGTCCCGCCGAGCCAGGTGCGCCGCGCGACGGACGCCTACCTGACGCAGCTCGCCGAGCGCGCGCAGTACTCCGGCCTCGACGCCTCCTATTTCGAGCAGAACCGCGACAAGATCATGAAGGACGCCGAGGAGGCGGCCACGCGGCAGGTCCGGCTCTGGTACATCATCGAGGCCATCGCCGCGGCCGAGAAGATCGAGGCGACGGACGGGGAGCGCGGCAAGAAGGTCGTCGACTTCGTCCTTGCGAACGCGAAGAAGTAGGGGTCGGGGGTCAGGAGCCAGGGGTCAGGGGTTAGTGATTGGAAGGGAAGTCTGATAAGATGAAGTCATACATGATACCGTATGTCGTCGAGCAGACCGGCAAGGGCGAGCGGACGTACGACATCTACTCGCGCCTCCTCCTCGACCGCATCGTCTTCGTCTCGGGCGAGGTGACCGACGAGATGGCGAACGCCGTCTGCGCCCAGCTCCTCTTCCTGCAGTCGCAGGACCCGAAGAAGGAGATCTCGGTCTACGTCAACTCGCCGGGCGGCAGCGTCACGGCGGGGCTGGCGATCTACGACACGATGCAGTTCGTGAAGTGCCCCGTCGCGACGTACTGCATCGGACAGGCCGCGTCCATGGGCGCCGTGCTGCTGACGGCCGGCGAGAAGGGGCGACGCTTCGCGCTTCCGAACGCGCGCATCATGATCCACCAGCCGTGGGGCGGCGCCGAGGGCAAGGCGAGCGACATCGAGATCACGGCCAAGGAGATACTGCGCCTCAAGGAGATCCTCAACGGAATCCTCGCGAAGCATTCCGGGAAGAAGATCGCGGACGTCGTGAAGGACACCGACCGCGACCACTTCATGTCCGCCGAGGAGGCTGTCGCGTGGGGCCTTATCGACAAGGTGGTCGGATGAAGAAGCTTACATGCTCATTCTGCGGGCGGTCCTCCAACGAGGTAAGCATGATCCCGGGGCCCGACGCGAACATCTGCGTCGACTGCGTGCGCCACGCGAACGAGATGGTGACGCGCCACGAGAAGGCCGCGAACGACGCGCCCCCGCTTCCGCCGACGCCGACGCCGAAGGAGATAAAGTCATTCCTCGACCAGTACGTGATCGGACACGACGAGGTGAAGAAGGTCCTTGCCGTCGCGGTCCACAACCACTACCGCCGCCTCGAGGCCGCCGAGGGCGGGAAGAAGGACGACGGCGTCGAGATAGAGAAGTCCAACATCCTCCTCATCGGCCCGACGGGGACGGGTAAGACGCTCCTTGCGCGCACGCTCGCCAAGATGCTGGGCGTTCCGTTCGCCATCGGCGACGCGACGGTGCTCACGCAGGCGGGCTACGTGGGCGAGGACGTGGAGAACCTCGTCAGGTACCTCCTCCAGAACGCCGACGGCAACGTCGAGCTCGCGAAGCGCGGCATCATCTACGTCGACGAGATCGACAAGATCGCGTCGAAGACCGACAACGTGTCGATCACGCGCGACGTCTCGGGCGAGGGCGTGCAGCAGGCGCTGCTCAAGATCCTCGAGGGGACGATCTGCCGCATCCCGCCGAAGGGCGGCAGGAAGCACCCCGACCAGGAGTACATCGAGGTCGACACCTCGAACATCCTCTTCATCTGCGGCGGAGCGTTCGTCGGGCTCGACAAGATCGTCGGCGAGCGCACCGGGAGGCGCGCGATAGGGTTTGGCGCGGCGGAACGGAAGCCCGAGAAGGGGGAGCGCGGGAGGGGGGGCGCGGACGTCCGCCCGGAGGACCTCGTCAAGTTCGGGCTCATCCCCGAGTTCACCGGGCGGCTTCCCGTCATCACGACGATGAAGGAGCTGTCCGAGGACGACCTCGTGCGCGTCCTCACCGAGCCGAGGAACTCGCTCGTGAAGCAGTACCAGAAGCTCCTCGCCATGGACGGGGTCGACCTCAGGTTCGACGACGGGGCGCTCAAGGCGCTTGCGAAGGCCGCGCTTGCCCGCAAGACCGGCGCGCGCGGCCTCCGCGCCGAGATGGAGCGCCTCATGACGGACGTCATGTACGAGGCGCCCGGCGACGCGAAGATGAAGAACGTCTCCATAACGAGGAAGACGATCGAGGAGCGAAACGGCCTGTCGGGCGCCGGCGGTTCCGCCGCGTAGGCGCCGGGAGGGCACCAAGCACCATGCTGGTCGAGATGCTAAAGGCGAAGTTGCACAGGATCCGCGTAACCGAGGCGTGCCTCGACTACGAGGGGTCGCTGACGCTCGACCCCGACGACATGGAGGCGGTCGGGATTCTGCCGTACGAGAAGGTCCTCTGCGCCGACGTGGAGAACGGCAACCGGTTCGAGACCTACGCGATCGCGGGCAGGAGGGGGAGCCACGTGTGCTGCCTCAACGGCGCGGCGGCGCACAAGGGCGGGATCGGGGACCGTCTCATCGTCATGGCCTTCGCCCGGATGTCTCCGGAGGAGGCGCGCGGGTGGACGCCCCGCGTCAAGCACTTCACAACCTGACACCGCATGAAAGACACGACAGCCAAGCCCTTCCTCGCCCTTCTCTGCGCCGCCGCCGGCGCGGCCGCCTTCGCCGGGGAGTCGCTTCCGGCGGACGCCGCCGACTGGCCGGCGAAGCTCGGCATGACGCCGAAGATGCTCTTCCTCGTCCTGCAGATCGGCATCATCATCTTCGCGGCGAAGATCGGCGGGATGCTGGCCCGCACGCTGCGCCTGCCGGGCGTCCTCGGCGAGCTCGGCGCGGGCATCCTGATCGGCCCGTGGGCGCTGGGCGGGATCCCGATCCCCGGCTTCGACGGGATGTTCCGCTACGGGCTCTTCTACGGCGACGCGCTGCGCGCGCAGGCCGCCGCGGGCGGCAACCCCTTCGCCGCGACGCCCGAGCTCTACGGCATCTGCACGATCGCGTCCGTCGTCCTCCTCTTCCTCTCGGGCATCGAGACGAACCTCAAGATGTTCCTCAAGTACGCGTTCGCGGGCTCGCTCGTGGGCATCGGCGGCGTCGTGTTCTCGTTCGTCTTCGGCGACCTCTGCGCCGTCTACGCGACGACGCTCCTCCCCGGGCCCCTGGGCGACATACAGTGCCTCGCGGAGCTCGGCGTCCTCGTCGGGCGCGGCGAGTTCGTGAAGGCGTTCCTCTCGCCGGCGGCGATGTTCATGGGCATCATGTCGACGGCGACGTCGGTCGGCATCACCGCGCGCATCCTTTCCGAGAAGAGGAAGATGGACTCCGCCGAGGGCGTGACGATCATGGCGGGCGCGGTCATCGACGACGTCCTCGGCATCGTCGTCCTCGCGATCGGCATGGGCATCATCGGCTCGCAGCGGCCCGACCCGCAGACGGGCGCGGTCGCGCCGCTCTCGTGGGGCTCGATCGGCATGACGGCGGTCAAGGCGTTCGGCGTGTGGCTCGTCGGCACGGTCGTCGGCGTGACGCTGGCGAAGCGGATCTCGTGGCTCCTCAAGCTCTTCAAGGCGCCGGGCGCGATCGCGACGCTCGCGTTCGGCCTCGCGCTCGTGATCGCCGGCGCGTTCGAGGCGCTCGGCCTCACGCTGATCATCGGCGCGTACGTGATGGGGCTCGCGCTCTCGCGCACCGACATCAAGCACCTCGTCCAGGAGAACCTCGCGAACCTCTACACGTTCCTCGTGCCGATCTTCTTCTGCGTGATGGGCATGATGGTCGACGTGTCCGCGCTCTGCTCGAAGCCCGTCCTGATCTTCGGCGGCGTCTACACCGCGCTCGCCGTCGGCGCGAAGATCGTCGGCTGCGCGATCCCCTCGCTGTTCTGCGGCTTCAACGTCCTCGGCTCGCTCCGCGTCGGCGCGGGCATGATTCCGCGCGGCGAGGTCGCGCTCATCATCGCGGGCATCGGCCTGTCGAACGGCTACCTCACGCAGGAGGCCTTCGGCATCGGCATCCTCATGACGCTCGTCACGACGGTCGTCGCGCCGCCCGCGCTCGTCGCCCTCTTCGTCCCGAAGGCGAAGGGCGTGCGCCATCCGAAGGCGAACGCCGACGGCGGGCGCGAGGTCGTGTTCGAGCTCGAGACGCGCGAGGTCGCCGAGCTCGTCGTCCACCGCCTCGTCGAGGAGTTCCGCAAGGAGGGCTTCTTCGTCACGCTCCTCTCGCAGGCCGACCACATCTGGGAGATCGCGATGGACGACATCGACATGTCCCTCCGCCGCCTCGGCAAGAAGATCCGCTTCACCTGCACGAGCGCCGAGGAGACGATGGTCATGACGGCGTGGATGGAGGTCGCCTCGCAGATGAACGACCTCGCCCGCGCGATCGCCAAGCCCATCCGGAAGGAGGACCTCGACAGGATGATCGCGAAGAGCGAGCCGGTGAAGCGGGGGCACGAGGGCGTCGGGCGCTACCTGCAGGGGTTCGTCATGCTGCCGAAGTTCCGCGCGACGTCGAAGAAGGAGGCGATCCAGAAGATGGTCGCCGAGGTCGCCGCCGCGTGCCCGAACCACGTGAAGAACGCGGGCGAGGCGGTGGAGGCGGTCATGAAGCGCGAGGCGTCCATGCCCACGGGCCTCGACCACGGCATCGCCGTCCCCCACGGCCGCTGCCCGAGCGTCCACGGCATCGCCGGCGCCGTCGCGATCGTCGACAACTCGGGGACGGCCAACGGCTGCATCCCCGACTACGAGACGATCGACAACTCGCCCCTGCAGATCATCGTGCTGACGCTTGCGAACGACGAGGCCCAGGCGCCGTACCTGAAGCTGATGAGCTACATCTCCCGCGCGCTCCGCGCCGACAACGGCTACGAGCGGCTCGCCGCGTGCCGGACGCCCGACGAGATGCGCCGCTTCTTCAGGAACGTGAAGTGAGCCGCTGCGACACGATTGCGGCGGTCGCGACGGCGCCGGGACGCGGCGGCGTCGCGGTCGTGCGCGTCAGCGGACCCGACGCCTTCGCGGTCGCCGAGCGGCTGACGGGGCGCGCGCCGGCGCCGCGCCGGGCCGTCCTGGCGCCGGTCAGGGCCGTCCTGGCGTCGGTTGGAGACCCCGCCCCGGCCCTCGTTGACACCGCGGTCGTTCTCGCGTTCAGGGGCCCCCATTCCTACACCGGCGAGGATGTCGTCGAGTTCCAGTGCCATGGCGGTTCCGTCACGCCGCGCCGCGTCCTCGAGGCCTGCCTCGCCGCCGGCGCGCGCCTTGCCCGCCGGGGGGAGTTCACCGAGCGCGCGTTCCTGAACGGCCGGCTCTCGTACGAGGAGGCCGAGGCGGTTCTCGATCTCGTCGACGCCAAGACGGACCGCGCGGCGGACGCCGCGCTCGCGGGGGTTTCGGGCGCGCGGCGCCGCGAGATGCGGGGCCTCTACGAGGCGCTTGTCGCGCTGTCCGCGGCGGCGGAGCACGCGCTCGACGTGAGCGAGGAGGAGCTTCCCCCGGGGTTCTTCGAGGGGCTTGCGTCGTCCGCCGCGTCGCTTGCCGGGCGCCTTGCGGACGCGGTTCGCCGCGCGCGCGAGGGAAAGATCCTCCGCGAGGGCGCGCTCGTCGTGATCGCCGGCCCGCCGAACGCGGGGAAGAGCTCGCTTCTGAACGCGCTCCTCGGCGAGGACCGCGCGATCGTCTCGGCGGCGCCGGGGACGACGCGCGACGCGATCGAGGAGTGGCTCGACGTCGACGGCTGGCCGGTCCGCCTCGTCGACACGGCCGGGCTTCGCGAGGCCGCCGACGAAGTCGAAGGCGAGGGCGTCGCGCGCGCGCGCGAACTCATTGAAAAGGCCGACATTGTGCTGAACCTGACCCCCGCCGACGGCGAGCCGGCCGGCGGGGCGTGCGGGACGCGCGGGACGGGCGTCGTCATCGACGTTGTCTCCAAGTGCGACCTCCTCGAGTGCCAGGCGCCCCGCGCCGACGCGGCCGTGCCGCGCGAAGGCGCCCCCCTCGTCAGCGCGAAGACGGGGGAGGGGCTTTCGGCTCTCCGCGGCGAAATTGCCGCGGCGCTGGGGCGCAGGGCGTCCGCCGGGGGCGCCGGGGGCGCGGGCCTTGGGCGCGGCGCGGCGGCGCTTGCCGAGGCGCTCGCCCTCCTTTCCCCCGCCGACCCCCCGACCCGGCCCGACCCCGTTCTGCTGGCCAACCGCGTCCGCGCGGCGGCGGAGCGGCTGGGCGAGGCGCTTGGCGAGCGGTATTCGTCCGACTTGCTCGACGCGCTCTTCTCCCGCTTTTGCGTCGGAAAGTAGTTTCGGGGCAATTGCAGGAAGCCGCCATAATTGCTATAATTCCCCTATCACGAGAGGAAGGTCTAACCAGACATGGCCACATTTCAGTACATCGCGAAGGATGCCGCGGGCGCCGAAGTCCGCGGGCAGATCGAAGCCGCCGACCGCAATTCGGCCATCATGGCCGTTCGCGCGCAGAACCTGCTTCCGACGGCGCTCGGCGAAGTGAAGGGCGCGTCGGCGCAGCCTGCGGCGGCGAGGAGGAGGCCCCAGAAGGCCGCGCCCGGCGCGGCGGCCGCCCCCAAGGGCAAGAGGGGCGGCATGCACAAGGAGATCAACATCAGGCTTCCGAGCTGGCTGCGCGGGAAGGTGAAGACGAAGGTCCTCACGCAGTTCACGCGCCAGCTGGCGACGCTGGTGAACGCGGGGCTTCCGCTCATGCGCGGCATCGAGGTGCTGAAGCGCCAGATGAAGGACGCGCAGATGAAGGAGGCGCTCGAGGGCATCGGCGAGAACATCTCGGCCGGCGGCACGTTCTCCGAGTCGCTGACGGCGTATCCGAAGATCTTCGACAACCTCTACGTCAACATGGTGAAGGCCGGCGAGGCGGGCGGCGTCCTCGAGGTCGTCCTCGGCCGCCTCGCGGAGTTCGCCGAGAAGAGCGAGAAGATCAAGAACAAGGTGAAGGGCGCGATGATCTACCCGATCGTCGTCCTCCTCGCGGCGATCGGCATCACGGCGTTCCTGCTCATCATGGTCATCCCGAAGTTCAAGCAGGTGTTCAACGACATGCTCGGCGGCGCGGAGCTCCCGGGGGTCACGCAGTTCGTCATCAACGCCTCCGAGTGGGTCCAGCACAACTACGTCACGATCGTCGTCGGCGTCGTCGCGCTCGTCGTCCTGAAGAAGATCGCCGGCAGGACCGAGAAGGGCGCGACGATGTTCGACTGGGTGTCGCTGAGGGTGCCGGTGACGGGCACGCTCGTGCAGCGCACGGCCGTCTCGCGCGTGACGCGCACGCTCGGCACGCTGCTCTCCTCGGGCGTCCCGATCCTCCAGTCGCTCACGATCGTGCGCGACACGACCGGGAACCGCATCGTCTCGAACGCGCTGCAGGACGTCCACGACGCGGTGAAGGAGGGCGAGGGCATGACGGCGCCGCTTGCGCAGTGCTGGGTGTTCCCGCCGATGGTCGTGTCGATGGTGGAGGTCGGCGAGGAGACGGGCGCGCTCGCCGAGATGCTGACGCGCATCGCGAACACGTACGACGACGAGGTGGACAACGCGGTGGCGGGCATGACGGCGGCGATCGAGCCGGCGCTCATCATCGTCCTCGCCGTCGTGGTCGGCACGATCGTCATCGCGATGTTCCTGCCGATGATCAAGATCATCTCGTCCGTGTCGGGAGGGGCTGCGTGAGATGAAGGCGAACAGGGCATTCACGCTCATCGAGATGATGGTCGTCGTCGCCGTCCTCGCGACGCTGATGGCGATCGTGTTCCGCATCGGCAACATCGGGTCCGACACCGAGGCGCGCACGATGACGATCTCGCGCATGCAGCGCCTCGAGAACGCCCTGTCCGGGTTCCACGCGGCCTTCGGCTGCTACCCGCCGGTGAAGCTGCACGGCAACCGCAGCCTCGCCAACCAGGAGCGGACGATCAACTGGGCCAACGAGGGCGAGGCGTGGCGGTGGGTCCGCGAGGTCTGCCGCGCGCAGCCGCTCGGGTGCCGCTTCCCGTTCCCGAAGGGCGCGGGCGACTCGATCACGGAGGCGATCCACGAGCTGAGCGACTACGTGCGCGAGGCGTCGCAGATGGAGGAGTTCAAGGACCTCTTCTCGAGCCAGGACATGCAGAACTGGGCGAGCGCCGGCTTCATGTCGGCGTGCGAGTCGGCGGTCGAGGGGCGCCTGTCGAGCAAGCGCGACGAGGTGCTCTGGAGCGAGATCAAGCTGTTCCAGTACGGCGTGATGAGCTTCCTCCTGCCGCGCTACCTCGTGATGATGGGCGGCGACCGCCAGTACTACGAGGGCAGCGACGGCAGCGGCTACGCGCAGTGGTCGAAGAACAACCAGAACCCGAGCGACCCGTTCACGGGCCACGAGATCTCGTGGAGCCGCATCTACGACTGGGTGCAGACGTACATGAACGGCGGCGAGCGGCTCGACCAGAACGTGGTGAAGCTCAGGATGATGCCGTCGCAGGCGGCCTGCGCGCGGTGGATGCCGAACCTCGAGGGCATCTGCAGGTGCAACCGCGACACGACGCTCTTCGGCGTCCACCTCAAGAGCACGCACTGGCGCGACCAGGGCATCTTCGACGGCATGAGCATGGACCGCCTCGTGGGCGCGCTCCGCGGCACGTGCTTCGCGCCGGACGGCGGCTCGTACCAGGACCAGTACCTCCTCGACGAGATCACGGTGCAGGACGGCTGGGGCAACGAGTTCTACTACTACTCGCGCTCGCCCTACCAGAGCTACACGCTCTGGAGCTCGGGCCCCGACGGGAAGACCTTCCCGCCGTGGATCTCGCGCGACAACCTGCAGTCGAACGCGCGGGGCGACTCGGGCGGGACCGGCGAGGCCGACCGCGCGGCGCAGTGGACGAAGGACGACATCACACACCTGAGCAACTGACCATGAAAAGAAAAGGCTTCACACTCGTCGAAATGCTCGTCGTGATCGGGATCGTCGCGATGCTCATGGGCGTCACGGTCGCGTCCGTCGCGAAGTTCCTCAAGGCGGCCGAGCGCACGCGCTGCCAGGAGCTCGTCGCGAACACGGCGACGGCGCTCGCCGCGCTCTACCAGAGGGAGGGCGCGTGGCCGCGGGCGCTGATCGCGAACCACAACACCGAGCAGGGGCTCGACGCGCGGGCGGCGCTGCCGCTCGCGAAGGGCGGCTACATGACGCTGACGCTGAACGACGCAAAGACCCAGCTCTCGGGCTACGACCGCCTCGGCGTCGTCTCGCCGTGGGCCGCGGCCGTGATCAAGCGCAGGGGGGCGTCCGCGACGCTGTCGACGGCCGTGCCCGGCGGGGGGACGATCCGCGACCACGTCCTCCGCTATGCGATCGACCTGAACGGCGACGGCGTGATACCGGGCGTCTCGGTCGGCGGCGAGACGGTCGACATCCGCGCCACGGCGGCCGTGTGGTGCTGCGGCAAGGACGGGAAGCTCGAGTCGTACCGGCTTGGCGAGAGGAGGGACGACGTCTACAGCTGGACGGTCGGCCAGACCGTGGAGGTGCAGAAGTGAGGCGGGGCTTCACCATCGTCGAGCTCGTGATGGTCGTCGCCATCCTGGGCGTCCTCCTGGGGATCGTGACGACCGCGGCGGCAAGCTCGATCAAGCAGGCGCGCAAGCAGAAGGCGGACGCCTGCTGCAAGGTCGTCCAGGCCGGCTTCGAGACCTACTACTCGCAGAAGGGCGAGTGGCCCGGCAACATCGAGTCGAAGCTGACGGGCGACCGCGCGAACAGCGAGGGGCGCAACTACAACTCGGACGACGACGTCTACGTGCTCGACCCCGCCGACGTCGACGAGATGATGCGCGACATCCTCAAGGAGTACAAGAGGGGCAACCCCTGCCTCGACATCTCGGGGCTCTTCGTCTCGCGGCACCAGGGCAACGCCGGCTCGCGCGACCTGGGGATGGACTTCATGACGGCGATCCGCGGCACGAAGAAGGAGCGGAACGGGCAGCGCATGACGACGGGCGAGATGCATTTCGGCTACCCCGAGGAGAGCCACGGCTACTTCCGGCACTTCAAGGTCGTCTACTCCAAGCCAACGGACCAGATGAAGGTGTCAAAGCAGTGATGAAAAGAAGCGCATTCACCCTGATCGAGCTTCTCATGGTCGTGCTGATCATGGGCATCCTCGGCACCGTCACCGTCGGCGGCTACCGCGCGATGCAGCGCGGCATGGAGGAGCGCGGCGTGATGGAGAACGTCAACCACTTCATCCGCTCGGCCTACCGCCGCGCCCAGATCGACCGCCAGCCGGTCGCCGTCTACTTCTGGAACGAGCTGCTCCGGGCCGAGACCGAGACCGAGACGCTCGTCGTCGTCGGGAAGGCCGTCGCCGTGCGGCGCGCGGGCCGCCTCTCGCGCGTGTCGGACCCCTACCTCTACGACGAGTTCGCCGACCTCGACAAGGAGCGCCTGGTCGAGGACGCGAACGACGAGTCGGGCGAGAACGCCGACAGCGGCTCGGTGCAGAAGGACAACCTCGTGCCGATCTACAAGATGAACTCGCGCAGCTCCAGCGGGCGCTCGCTCGTGAGCCAGACGACGAAGAACGTCTCCGCGCAGAACAAGGACACGCTCCTGTCGGCGATGCGCGTCGTGGAGATTCCGTGCTACGCCTACGTCCTCCAGGACGCCGGCACGGCGGGCCGCTGGCAGACGGGCGACGCCTACGGGTTCGAGTTCGCCGAGATCCAGCTGCCGCACGGCTACATCTTCGGCAGCAGCTACCCGAAGCAGGCGGGCGGCCGCCCCAACCCGACCATGATCTGGTTCGACGTCAGCCTCAACTCCGGCTCGGGGGCGGACGACGGCGCGACGGGCAGCTCGACGGTGCAGGTCTACAGCCTCCGGCCGGGCGAGTCGGGCGAGCTCGAGCCGCAGGTCGTCGCGACGTCCGACAAGCCGACGGAGGGAATCCACTGATGAAAAGGGCCTTTACTCTCATCGAGGTGAACCTCGCCATCATGGTGATGGCGGTGGGCGTGCTCGGCATCATCTCGCTCTACGCGCTCGGCTACCGCGAGGAGCGCCAGAGCCGCGAGGACGTCGCGTCCGCCGCCTACGCCGACGCCGTGATGGGCCCCCTGGTGACGGCCCTCACCGCGACGAACGTGAAGTGGTCGGCGTTCCGCCAGATCCAGGACGCGCCGGGCTCGGAGGGCTGGGCGCACTACATCCAGAACCGCACGACCGGCAAGATCGTCTCGAACCCCGAGTCGCTCGCGCAGGCGGCCTACGCGAAGACGGTCGGCGCGCTCGGCCTCGGCGACTTCAAGACGGGGTGGCCCGTGACGCGCTCGCGCGCGGGCGACCTCCAGGCGGCGCTCGTCGTCATGCACGACGAGGACAGCGCGGTCGTCCAGATCTCCTTCCGGGCGGTCGACAAGGAGAACCTCCTCTTCTCGGCGCCGCTCTACTACACCGAGGCGAGGTTCCAGGGGGTTGTGGACGAATGAAACGCGGATTCACGATACTCGAGCTTCTCGTCGCGTCGCTCCTTCTCGGCATGCTCGTGACGGTGCTCACGATGATCTTCAACCAGTCGTCGATCGCCTGGCGCACGGGCGTCGCCGGGCTCATGGACATGGACGAGGTGCGCGACAACGTCGCGGCGGTGCGGGACGAGGCCGACAGCCTCTACGTCTGGAACCGCGAGACGCACCGCACGGTCTCGATCTGGAAGGAGGGCGGCGCCACGACGCAGCTCCGCAAGCGCGCGATCGACTCGTCCGACAACGGCGACGTCTCCGAGCGCGAGAAGATACAGATCCTCCGCGGCAAGGGCGACCTCGTGAAGGACGAGCCGGACCTGGCGAACGTCTTCGGGCCGGTCAACGTCAAGCAGAGCGAGTCGCACGCCGGGCGGAACTGGATCGTGAACGTGAAGAGCTGCGGGCCGAACCGCGTCCTCAACGACTACGACGACATTTGGAGCAATCCCGATGATTTCGAATAAGAGAGGCTTTACGCTCATCGAGCTGATGGTCGTGGTCGCGATGATCGCGATCTTCATGTCGGCCCTCGGCACGTCCGTCGGAAAGACGCGCGAGCGCGCCCGCATCGAGAAGGCGCGGAGCGACGTCAAGACGATCTCGCAGGCGATCCTCGCGTGGGAGAACTACTCGCGCGGCGGGAAGAACGAGCTCGAGGAGAAGAACGACGAGGAGGCCGACGCGACCTCGCTCAAGGACATCCTCGGCCGGGGCGAGACGGCGAAGTCCGGCCAGATCCCCGTCCTCTTCCTGGCCCAGCTCTCGGCGGGCGGGAAGATCCGCGACCCGTGGGGGACGCCCTACCGCATCCGCATCAAGGAGGGCGCGATCACGAGCCCCGACAACCTGAACCTGGACACGTGCTACTACCTGCCCAACCTCTACAGGCTCTCAGCGGAGGAACGCAAATGAAGAGAAATGGCTCCGCGCTGCTCATCGTCCTCGGCGTCCTCTCGTTCCTCGTCGTCTCGGCCGTCGCGTTCTCCGCGTTCATGCGGCGCGCGCGCCTCCCCTCGAGCTACCTCCGCCGCGTCGTCGCCTCCCGCGAGCTCGCGAAGGCGGCGCTCGCCCGCGCGATCGACGAGATCGACCGGGCGATCGGCTCGGGGGTCCACCCCAACGTCCCCTCTTCCGGGAAGAACACCTGGCGCAACCGCGTGTTCTTCAACGGCGGCGGCGAGCAGGACATCTCCCAGACGGCCCCGACGCTCACGCTCGAGGGGCTCGCCTACATCCCCCCCGCGCTCGTCAACGAGGCGCGCTACTGGTCGCGCCGCACGCCGACCGCCGCGTGGCAGACGATCCCCTACGACGTCGGGCGCTACGCCTACTGCGCGCTCGACGTGTCGGACTACTTCGACGTGAACCGGCTCGTCGCGGACTACCCGCGCTCGTCGGCCGCAAACCGCCGCATCACGATCGCCCACCTCTTCGAGGACCCCAACCACCGCACGGCGCCGGCGAACGCGTCCGAGTGGGACACGTTCATGGAGAAGTTCCGCACGATCGACGACGAGACGCTCGAGGTCGACTTCGGCGCCGGCGGGAAGATCCCCCTCGTCTCCGTCGCCGACTTCAACCTCGCGCTCGCCGACAAGGGATCGGTCGGCGACCTGAAGAGCCCCTTCGGCGAGTACGTCAGGAACGCCTCCGGAAGCTTCTACCCGACGGGTTCCCAGAAGGAGCTCGAGACCTGCGCCGCGATGACCTTCGTGACGGACGGCTGGTTCCCGCAGGGAAGCCGGACGACGACCGGCTCGGACGGCCAGGCCCGGACGGTCGAGACCTACGACCTCTCCGACGGGCGCTACCAGCCGTTTCCGCCGACCGTGCTCAGGAAGAACGCGATGAAGCTGTCGCTCGCCGTCCTCGGCACGGGCATGCGGTCGCAGAGCGGGGCGACGCAGGACCTCTGGCTCAACCGCCTTTCGGGGCTCGGCTGCGCCGCGCTCGCCGACTACCTCGACGCCGACCGCACGCCGGTCTCGCTGGCCGTCCCGACGACCGAGCGCGTGCCGATGATCTGCGGCATCAGCCCCCAGCCCGGCGAGGCGAGCTTCAAGGTCTCCTGCGAGGGCGCGGACGGCGAGCCGACCGAGAAGGCGAAGAACGGCGAGCTGCAGCGAACCGTCGAGCAGACCGTGACGTGGAAGATCAGCGCGGCCGAGTTCGCCAAGCTGTTCGCTCGCGGGCGCGTGCAGGCGCTCGCGGTCTACCCGTTCCTCCACAAGGACGAGGGCGACGGGGCGTTCAAGGTCGACGGCCAGTTCTCGCTCTTCTTCAGCTCGCCCGACATGAAGCTCCGCACAAGCCCGCAGGACGTCCTCCATCTCGAGCAGAACCAGATCCAGCAGTCGGCCATCGACCGCGGCGTCATCCGCGTGAAGCTCGACACGGCGACGCCCGCGATGAAGACGCTTTCCTCGGGCGTCGCCGAGTCGCAGGAGGACGCCGTGTGGGACAGCGCGGTCGGTCTGACGCTCCAGTCGGGGTCGTCCCTCGCCACGGAGCTCAACAACGCGGGGCGCGAGTTCCTCAAGGTCGTCTACACCTGGAAGCAGAAGCGCGAGGACAAGGACCAGCCCTGGACGCCCTCGCTCCAGGAGCTGATGCAGACCGACGTGTCGGGAGATCCCGAAGTCACCGTCGAGGCCTCCTGCGGGCTTCCCGCGCTGACGGCCGAGGGGAAGGTGGACGAGGACTTCACCTCGCGGCTCTCCCAGAACGTGAAAAACCCGAACTGGTCGAAGCAGATCCGCCTCAACGCGGCCGTCTGGCTCCGCGTCCTCAATCCGCAGGACAACAACAAGGTCGTCGACCTCGTGCCGGCCTGCATCAACGACGACCGCATCCAGAACAACGTCAACGACCCCGACGAGCGCGTGCAGATCATCGGGCAGGACGAGTTCGCCGGCAAGCCCTATCCCGTCATGCGCTTCGGCACGGGCGTCTCGCTCGACTTCGGCGTGCGCAAGCTCCTGGATTTCGCGGAGAAGAACGCCGACGGGATCGGCATCGAGATCTCGCCGAAGGCGGTCATGGTCGGCGACCCGCGCTTCAACTACGCGCCCGAGCACTGGTTTCGGTGGGACAACGCGGAGCTCAAGGCGTCCGACTGGCTCCAGAACAACGGCACGGGCTCGGGCGGAGAGCACCAGGACGACATCTTCCTTGCGACGAGCGACGCCGGCTACCTCCAGTCGGTCTACGAGCTCGCGTTCCTCCCCCGGTTCACGAACCTGCGCTCCTACGGCGGCAGCGTCGCGAGCGGCAACCTCCAGAGGCCCGACGCGGGGTTCGCCGACTTCCCCGCCAGGGGCCAGGAGCGCAACCGCGCGTTCATGTGGGCGTCGTACGACCCCGTCGACGTCGACGCGACGGCGTTCGACGAGCTGCCGTTCACGAGCGAGGGGACGGGCATGAAGGTGAACCCCTACTCCGACTCGACGAACATCCTGATGGCCGCGTTCGCGAACACGCCCGTCGACTGGCGCCGCGCGTCGACGAACGCGATGGAGGGCGCGACCGACTACGCGACGATGTCCGTCAAGGATTTCAACCAGAAGTACGCCTGGAACGAGTACTCCTCCGGCGGCTCCTTCGCCTGGGGCGACCTCGAGAAGGTCGCCGGCAGGTTCATGGACCGCATCCGCGCCAACGGGAACGCGGCCTGGCAGAACGTGTGGAACGAGCTTGGCTGGTACGACTCCGACGACGACGGGTCCTCCTTCCTCGGCATGAAGATGACGGGCGACACCGATTCGCTCTGGGAGGCCGACCGCAAGTTCCTCTACGGCTTCTGGCGCGACTGCTTCGCCGCGAAGCAGCAGCTCTTCCTCGTCTTCGTCCGCGCGGAGCCCCTCCTTCTCGGCGGCGGGACGGCCGACCAGCTCCCGCCCCAGCTCGGCGCGAGGGCCGTCGCGCTCGTCTGGCGCGCGCCGCGCAACGAGAAGGGCGACAACGGCTACCCGCACCGCACGCGGCTCCTCTTCTACCGCTCACTCGACTGACACCGACATGAAAAAGGCCTTCACGCTCCTCGAGCTCCTCGTCGTCATCGGCATCATCGCCGTCCTCATGGGCGTCCTCCTCGCCACCCTGGCGGGCGGGACGGAGTCCGCGCGCGCCGCGCGCTGCCTCACGAACATGCGGAGCCTCGCGACCGCCTGCAACGCGCGCGCGGTCTCGCAGGGCTCCTACCCGCTCGCCGGCTCGTGCGAGGTGCGCAGCATCAACCTGAACGGCGGCGGCGGAAGCGACAGCGGCTCGACGTACAAGGAGGCGCGCGGCTGGCTGAGCTGGAACTCGCGCGGCGCCTACGACGGGACCGTGCGCTCGCACGTCTCGAACGCGGGCTGGCTGACCTCCGCCTACAACGACGACCCCGACGTCCGCGAACACGCGCTGACGAACGGCGTCCTGTGGAGCTGCGTGTCCGCCAACGCCGACCTCTTCCTCTGCCCGTGCCACCGGCGGACGATGAAGAACAAGAAGCCGATCTGGTCCTACGTGATGAACCAGCGCTTCGGCTACGACGACTCCCACGGGGCGAGGGCCAAGATCAACTGGCCCGGAATCGAGTACGGAAAGCTCGCGCGCGCCGACCGCACGCTGATGTTCGCCGAGCTCCAGTTCCTCCAGAACGACCGCCTCGAGGTCCGGACCGACCCCGGGCCGGGGCCCGACCTCGACTGCACGCTGGAGTACCGGCGCAAGGAGGTCGTCGGCGTCAACCACGTGAACGGGAAGCGCGGGCTGTTCGCGCACGTCGTCTTCGCCGACGGCCACGTCGAGAAGCTCGTCGTCCCCGCGCGCCCGACCGCGAACGGCTGGGCGATCCAGGTCGGCCGCGGCGACCTCGAGAACCTGACGGAATGGCTTTGCCAGGGAAAGGACGTCTCGTACAACGGGACCCGCTACGAGAAGCTCCAGGACTGACGGCATGATCTCGCTGATGATCGTCGACGACCACCCGATGGTCAGGGAGGGCCTCGCGGCCATGCTCGAGAGCGAGCGCGACTTCGTCGTGAGCGCGCTTGCCGCGACGGGCGAGGAAGCCGTCGCCATCGGGAGGATGGCGCGCCCCGACGTCGTCCTGAGCGACATCCGCATGCCCGGAATCGACGGCTTCGGCGTGCTCGCGAAGCTGAAGGAGGCCCATCGCGACATCCGCGTCCTCCTCATGGCCGGCATGCCGCTCAAGGAGGAGGAGGCGCGCGCCCGCGAGGAGGGCGCGAAGGGCTACCTCCCGAAGAACGTCGACCAGGACCGCCTCGTCGCCGCGATCCGCGCGATCGCCGACGACACGCCCGTGTTCATCTGCGAGGAGTTCCAGTCCGCCCCCTCGACGCTCACGGCGCGCGAGCTCGACGTCCTCCGCCTCGTCGCGAAGGGCAACCAGCGCGACGCGATCGCCGCGTCGCTCGGCATCGGCGCCGAGTCGGTCAAGACCCACCTCAAGGGCATCATGACGAAGCTCAACTGCCCGAACGCGACGAGCGCCGTCTCGCGCGCCTACGAGCTTGGCATCCTCCGCGCCTAAGGAGCCCGGCATGAAGAAATTCCTCGTCGCCCTCCTCCTCCTCGCGCTCGTCGCCGCCGGCGCAGGTTCTGCCGTCCTCCGTTTCTGGCCCGACACGGAGGCCGGCGGCTACGCGGCCCTCGCCTGGGAGAGGGCGAAGGAATGGTGCGGCGTCTCCGCCGAGTTCTGGGTCGAGCAGTGGCGGCGCTTCCGCCCCGCCGGGGAGGAGACGCCGCCCGCGCGCCCGAAGCCCGTCGAAACGACGGCCGCCGAGAAGCCCGCCGCCGTGGAGGAGACCCCCGTTCCGGCGGTGGAAAGGCCCCCCCAGCCCGCAGTCGACCTCTCGAAGCCCTGGAAGGGCCTTGATCCAAAGAACTGGTACGGCGGGCCAAAGCTCACCGAGAAATCGCTGGAGGGGAAGATCGTCATGGTCTACGCGTTCAGCGAGTCGAGCGAGGACAGCGTCGCGCTCCTGCCGCGCATCGAGAACGTCTGGTCCGCCTACAGGACGAAGCCGTTCGTCGTGCTCGGCTCGCACCGCGGCGGAAGGTCCGCGAAGGTCGCCGGCATTCTGAAGAAGAACGGGGTCACGTTCTCCGTCTACGAGGACGCGGGCCGGACGAAGGAGCCGGCCCCCGGCGGGCGCTACCCGATCGTCTACGTCGTCGACGACACGGGCCGCATGGTCTACCGCGGGCGCAGCGACCTCGAGGCGACGGAAGCCGTGGTCACGGCGATCCCAGATGTCGGCAGGCGGCGCAAGGGCGCAAGATGACCGACGCCCACTGCCACGTTTCCTGCGGAGACCCGTCTGTGCGCGAGCTGCTTGTCGGACGCGACTTCTTCGGGGTGCATCCCTGGGAGACGCTGGACGGGACGGCCGGGACAAGGCGCGCATCCGTCCCGGACGTCCCGTCTCTCGCCGCGCTCCGCTCCGCGCTTCGCGCCAAGCTCGTCGCCAACCCCGCTGCGGGCGTCGGCGAGATCGGGCTCGACCGCCTCAAGGCGAGGGACGTCTCGCCTCTCATGCGCGACGTCTTCGAGGCGCAGCTCGCGCTCGCCTTGGAGCTTCGCCGCCCCGTCGTCCTGCACGGCGCGAAGTGCTGGGGCCAGGTCGTGGCGGCGGTGCGCGCCCTCAGCTCGCGACAGGACCAGACTCAGGCAATCGGGCAATCGGGCAATCGAACGCTTCCCCCGCTTCTCTTCCACGGCTTCTCCCGCTCCGACGGGCTCATTCCCGAGATCGTGGAACTGGGCGGCTTCATCTCCGTCGGCCCCGCCGTCCTGAACGACCACGCCGTCAACTACCGCGCCCTCGTGGGGAAGGTCCCCCTCGACCGCCTCCTTGTCGAGACCGACCGCACCGAGGCGAACGCCGCCGCCTGCCCGTCCGTCCGCGACGTCCTCGAGAAGGTCGCGGAGCTGCGCGGCGGATCCGCCGCGGAACTCGAGCGGGCCACGGACGAGAACGCGGAGAGGTTCGTGGGCCCCGCTTGCGATATTTTGGTATAATACGCACATGAAAAACGCGAAGAGACTCCGCTCCGCCGTCGTCGCGGCGCCGTTGTTCGCCGCCGGCGCGCTGTTCGCGCGCCCGGCCGGCGAGCTGAAGGTCACCGCCGACCGCGTCGCCGCCGACAACGTGACGGGGGCCCTTGCCGCGACCGGCAACGTCCGCGCCGTCGCGAGCCCTCTCGTCCTCCATTCCGAGTCCGTCACGCGCGACGCGGGCGGCGAGTTCGTCTTCGCGAACCCGACGACCATTACCACGTGCACGAACGAATGGGACCACCTCCACTGGAAGGCGACCGGCGAGGTCGCCTTCAAGGACGGGCACCACGTCCTCCTTCGCGACGTGTGGGTGCGGATGTGGGACGTCCCCGTCCTCTGGCTGCCGTGGTGGTACTATCCGATGGACACCGACTACGGCTGGCGCGTCATGCCCGGCTACACGTCGCGCTGGGGCGCCTACCTCCTCACGAAGTACGTGTACGGGATCTGCGGCAGCATGCGCGAGGGCGCATGGGGCCTCGCCGGCGACACGCGCCTCGACCTCCGCGTCAAGAACGGCGTCGCCCTCGGGCAGATGCTGAAGTGGAACCTCTCCGACTGGGGGACGGGCAAGTTCAAGGTCTACTACGCGTGGGACCAGGACGCCGACCGCTACGACCGCCACTGGAACGACGCGAAGGAGTGGAACTACAGCCACTGGGGCAACGAGGTGCCGAACGAGCGCTACGGCCTCAGCTTCGAGCACCGCGTCGAGCTCACCGAGCGCGACACGCTCTGGGCGAAGGCGGCCTACTACAGCGACTCGCACTTCCACCACGACTTCCTCCGCAAGACGATGATGAACCCCGCGAACGTCTTCGCGACGCACCTCGCCAACGAGGGCGCGTGGGAGCACGTCGAGAGCGCGTTCGCCGTCGGCGCGAGCGTCTCGGGCCCGCTGAACGACTTCTATCCGGGCGTCGCGCGCCTGCCGGAGGTCTACTTCGACGTCAGCCCCGTGCCGGTCCTCTCGCTGCCGCTCGACTACGAGTCGCAGACGCGCGCCGGCTACCTCGACCGCGACTACGCGAAGTACGGGAACCGCCGCACCCCGGCGGCCTACCGCTACTCGCCCGGCCCGTGGGCGAACTTCAACGCGTTCCGCCTCGACACCTACCACCGCCTTTCGCTGCCGATGAAGTTCGCGGACGTCCTCTCGGTCGTGCCGCGCTTCGGCCTGCGCGGGACCTTCTGGAGCGACTCGGGCTCGTTCGCCGAGCCGGACCGGCGCGCGCAGGCGACGGGCGACGACGTCTGGCGCGCGATCGTCGAGGGAGGCGTGACGTTCGCCGCGCGCGGGCGGGCCGACGTCGGCGACGGCGTGACGCACGTCGTCGAGCCCTATCTCGACTTGCTCGCCCAGGAGGCGCACATCTCGGGCCTCGACCGCGACGGGCGCCTCTACGCCTTCGACAACGTCGACTCGAGCCAGGACTGGCTCGACCAGTTCGCCGGACGCTCGCGCAACCTGCCCTACTCCTGGTACGGCGTCACGCCCGGCGTCCGCAACGCCCTGCGCAAGACCGGGGAGAACGGCCAGTCCCGCACGCTCCTCGACCTCGACGTCTACTGCGCCGTCCAGTTCAACGACACCGAATGGACGTCGGGCGGGAAGTACCACCGGCTCGTCCGCGACCTCGAGGACCCGAACTACGGCGGCGACGCCCCGATGGCGGTCCCCGGGGTGCGCGTCAGGTGGATGCCCGGCAGGGACACCGTCCTTTCCGGCCGCGTCGAGTACGACACCGAGAACGACGAGCTCGCCTACGGCGGCCTCAGGTGGTCGCACCGCCTGTCGGACGACTTCAGCTACTACGTCTCCTACTGGGGCCGCAACCACCGCCGCTGGGACTACTCCTCGACGGCGTTCGACCGCGAGACGATGCGCCGCGACGAGCTGAACTGGGTCGACTACCAGTTCCTCGAGGTCGGCTTCGAGCACGAGATCTGCGACGCGGTCGCGTGGAGCCCGTACGTCCGCTGGGACTGCCGCGAGGGCGAGTTCGACGAGGTCGGCGCGTGGGTCGACTTCCGCACCGACTGCCTCGGCTTCCGCTTCAGCGTGTCGTACGAGAACGACTTCACCCGCGTCGACGGCTCTCGCTACGACAGCGACTGGAGCTTCGGCTTCTACGTCTACCTCCGTGCGCTCGGGCCCTCGTCCGGCAATCCCTTCTCCGGCGACTGAACGGGCCATGAAGACGCTTGTCTGCGGACACAGGAACCCCGACGTCGACTCCGTCATGAGCGCGTACGCGCTCGCCGACCTGCGGCGGCGGACGGGGCTCGCCGACGTCGAGGCGATCTGCGCCGGGCGCGTCCCGCCGCGCGCGCAGTGGGTCTTCGACCACTTTCGCCTCAAGCCCGTCCGGGCGGTGCGCGACGTCTACGTGCGCGTCCGCGACCTTGTCGACCCGTCCGTCCCCTCGGTCGACGCCGCGACGCCGCTCGTCGACGCGCTGCGCGCCCTCGAGGCGTCGGGCGAGTCGTCGCTGCCGGTGAAGGACGCGTCGGGCAAGTTCGTCGGCATGCTCTCGCCCGCGAAGCTCCTCTCGCTCTTCATCGCGAAGGCCGACCTTTCGGTTCCGGTCGGCCGTGCGCCGCTCCACGCCTGCAGCCAGGTGCTTTCCGAGAACGACAGGGTCCACGACATCCGCTCCGCCGCGGTCCGCAACGCGCACAACCACTTCCCGGTCGTCGACGACCGGGGCGCCCTCGTCGGGACGGTCCTGAAGCGCGCCTTCGCCGAGCCCCCGCCCGCGCGGATGATCCTCGTCGACCACAACGAGACCGACCAGGGGGTTCCCGGGCTCGAGGAGATACCCGTCGTCGAAGTCGTCGACCACCACCGCATCGCCTTCGCGGCGACGAAGGACCCGATCAAGTACACGGCGGACGTCGTCGGCTCGACGTGCACGCTCGTCGCGCGGATGTTCCGCGGCGCCGGAGAGCGTCCGACGAGGGAGGTCGCGGGCGTCCTTGTCGCGGGCATCGTCGCGGACACCCTCCTCTTCCAGTCCCCGACGACGACGGAGGTCGACCGCGCGATGTGCGCGTGGCTCGAGCGGCTCTGCGGCGAAAGCGCCGCGTCGGTGATGGAGGGTCTCATGTCGGTCGCCTCGCCGCTTGCGTCGATGCCGGCCGCCGAGGCCGTCGCGAGCGACGCGAAGCTCTACGGCGAGGGCGGCAGGAAGTTCGTCCTCGCGCAGATCGAGGAGTCGCACCTCGCCGTCTTCCGCCGCCGCCTGGACGAGCTTGCCGCCGCGCTCGACAGGACGATGAGGGAGGGGGGGCTCGACTTCGCCGCGCTGATGGTGACCGACCCGGTCCGCGGCAACTCGGAGCTGCTCTTCCGCGGCGACGAGTCCGTCCGCCGCGCGCTTCCCTACCGCCGCGACGGGTCGGGCGTCCTTCTGATGCCGGGCGTCCTCTCGCGCAAGAAGCAGCTCCTGCCCGAGGTGCTCGCGGCGCTTGCGTAGGCCTTTGCGGAAAGGAGCGAAAGGGAAAGATGAGATCCTGCAGGGAAATGCGCCACGACGCCTGGACCGTCCTCGTCGGCTCGAGGTGGGGCTGGCGGCTTGCCGCGAACTACCTCGCGCTGCTGGCGGTCGGCGTCGGGGCGATGGTTGCGCTCCGCTACATGTTCGAGCTGGGCGGCATACAGACGTGGGAGTCGTTCCGGGAGGCCCAGAAGGCCGCCAGGCAGGCCGGCGTCGACCTGTCCGTCCCCTCGTCGCGCGAGGCCCTGCGGATGGCCTTCGCGTCCGGCCTCTCCAGCTTCCTGGAGTACCTCTTCTCGGGCATTGTCGCGTTCGGGATCGCCCTGACGCTGCTCAAGTGCCTCAGGAACGAGACGGCGGGATGGTTCTCCGGCGCGTTCGGCGGCTTCAGGCGTCCGCTCGAGATGTTCTGGCTGACGGCGCTGATGTCGCTCAAGGTCTTTCTCTGGACGCTTCTGCTCGTCGTCCCCGGGTTTGTCGCGTGCTTCCGCTACGCCCTTGCGTGGTATGTGAAGGCGGAGAATCCCGAGATGGGCGCGGACGGCTGCATCGGGCGGAGCTGCGAGCTGATGAGGGGGCGCAAGGCGAAGCTGCTGCGCTTCGCCCTTTCCTATTCCGGATGGATTGCCCTTGCCCTGGTTCCGACGGTCGCGGCCGTCGCCCTTTTTGCGGAGGCGGCGCACATGGTCGAGGGCGGGGCGGCGCCTTCCGGAATGGACGGCATTGCGCTTCTCGGCGCCATCCTCGTCGCGTTGGCGCTGACGTCCTTTGTCTCGATCTACATTGCGGTCGGGCAGGCGGTGTTCTACCGCGACGCGAAGGCCGAGGCGGAAGAAGGGGAGATCGGGGCCGTCTAGGGGCGGCCTCCCGGCCGGCCGGGGGCGAACGGGGGCCTTCGCGCGCGCGCGTGCGCGCGCGAAATATGGTATAATACGCACATGAGCGAAGAGAACAAGGATCAGGCCCCCGCTGCAGAGGACGTCGCCCAGGCCGCGGCGCTGGAGGACGTCAACATCGAGGACTCGATGTCGCGCGACTACATCGACTATTCGATGAGCGTCATCGTCGGCCGCGCGCTGCCCGACGTCCGCGACGGGCTGAAGCCGGTTCACCGCCGCTGCCTCTTCGCGATGCACGAGCTCGGCAACACCTACTCGTCGAAGCACGTGAAGTCCGCCCGCGTCGTGGGCGAGGTGATCGGCAAGTACCATCCGCACGGCGACTCCTCGGTCTACGACACGATCGTCCGCATGGCCCAGCCGTTCTCGCTCCGCGTGCCGCTGGTCGACCCGCACGGCAACTTCGGCTCGATCGACGGCGACGGCGCGGCGGCCATGCGCTACACCGAGGTGCGCATGCAGCGGATCGCCGACGAGATGCTCGGCGACCTCGAGCGCGACACGGTCGACATGGCGCCGAACTTCGACGAGACGCTCGAGGAGCCGACGGTCCTCCCCGCGAAGCTGCCGAACCTCCTCCTGAACGGCTCGTCGGGCATCGCCGTCGGCATGGCGACGAACATCCCGCCGCACAACCTCGCCGAGCTCTGCGACGGCATCGACCACTACGTGAGGAACCGCGAGACGTGCACGGTCGACGACCTCATGCAGTTCGTGAAGGGGCCCGACTTCCCGACCGGCGCGCAGATCTGCGGCTACAACGGGATCGCGGCGATGTACAAGCTGGGGCGCGGCCAGCTCACGGTCCGCGGCAAGGCCGAGGTGGTGGAGGAGAAGGGCGGCCGCTCGAAGATCGTCATCCACGAGATCCCCTACGGCGTCAACAAGCGCGAGATGATCGAGCACATGGCCGAGCTCGTGAAGGACAAGGTCATCGAGGGCGTGAGCGACATCCGCGACCTCTCCGGCGGCCATACGAAGGACGCGAAGGGCAACGTCCGCAAGGACGCGAAGAACGACGAGATCTGCATCGTCGTCGACCTGAAGCGCGACGCGGTCGGCGAGATCGTCCTCAACCACCTCTACAAGCACACGCAGCTCCAGACGACCTTCGGCGCGATCATGCTGGCGATCGTCGGGGGCCGACCGAAGATCCTCAACCTGAAGGAGTACTTCGCCTGCTACGTCGGCCACCGCTTCGAGGTGATTACGCGGCGCACGCGCTTCGAGCTCCGCAAGGCCCAGGCCCGCAGGCACATCGTCGACGGTCTTTTGCTCGCGATCGACAATCTCGACGAGGTCGTCTCGACCATCCGCTCCTCCAGGACGCGCGAGGAGGCGAAATCGCGCCTCCAGGCGCGCTTCGGCTTCTCCGACCTCCAGGTCAACGCGATTCTCGAGATGCGGCTCTACCAGCTCGTCGGCCTCGCGCGCGAGGCGCTCGCCGACGAGCTCGCGAAGCTCGTCGCGACGATCGCGGAGCTGGAGGCGATCCTCGCCGACCCCGAGAAGGTCTACGCGATCATCTGCCAGGACCTCGCCGAGCTCAAGGCGAAGTACTGCCAGAAGGAGGACGCGAAGCGCCGCACCGAGATCGTCGCCGACGAGAACGAGGTCTCGATGAAGGACCTCATCCCCGACGCCCCGTGCGTCATCACGCTCTCCAACCGCGGCTACGTCAAGCGCGTCCCGCTCACCGAGTACCGCGAGCAGAAGCGCGGCGGGCACGGCGTCCGCGGCGCGCAGGTGAAGGAGGAGGACTTCATCCGCCTCGTCTTCGTCGCGCAGACGCACGACTCGCTCATGTTCTTCACGAACACGGGGCGCCTCTTCCTCAAGGACGCGTACCAGATTCCCGAGGCGCCGCGGACGAGCTTCGGGCGCCCGCTCATCAACCTCCTGAACCTCCAGGAGGGCGAGCAGGTCCTCGAGCTGCTGCCGATCCGCTCGTTCGAGGGCGACGTCGACGTCTTCTTCGCGACGGTGAGGGGCACGGTCAAGAAGACGCTCCTGGGCGAGTTCAAGAACGTCAACAAGTCCGGCATCCGCGCGATCAACATCGAGGAGGGCGACGCGCTGGAGGACGTCCGCCTCGTCAAGCCCGGCGACGACGTGATCATGCTCACGAAGAACGGCCGGGCGATGCGCTTCGCCGCGGCGGACGTCCGCCGGATGGGCCGCGCGGCGACGGGCGTGAGGGGCATCCGCCTCCTCGGCGACGACAAGGTCGTCTCCCTTGACGCGGTGGACGATTCGAAGACGCTCTTCATCGCGACGGCGAACGGCTACGGCAAGCGCTGCGAGTTCAAGGACTTCACGCGCCACGGCCGCGGCGGGCAGGGCATGATCGGCATCAAGGGCGCGGACCGCAACGGCGCGGTCGTCGCGGCGCACGCGGTCTCGGACGACGAGAGCGTGATCTCGATCACGAGCGACCAGCAGATGGTGAGAAGCGCCGTCTCCGACTTCAGCGTCCAGGGCCGCATGGCGCAGGGCGTGAAGCTCGTCCGCCTCTCCGAGGGCGCGACGCTCGTCTCGGTCTCCGTCTGCGAGGGCGAGGAAGACGGCAATCCCGACGGGGAGGCGCCTGCCGCCGAATGAAGCCGACGACGATACCGATGACGAACGCGCTCCGGGCGCTGGACGCCGCGAAGGTGAAGTACGAGGCGCGCTGCTACGACTTCACGGAGCACGGCGGGACGGCCCAGGCGGCGACGGAGCTCGGCCTCGACCACCACGCGACGATCAAGACGATCGTCCTCGAGGACGAGGCGAAGAAGCCGTTCGTCTGCCTCATGCACGGCGACTGCGAGATCTCGACGAAGAACCTGGCGCGCGCGCGAAAGGTCAAGACCGTCCGTCCGTGCGACCCCGCGACGGCCGACCGGCACTCGGGCTACCACGTCGGCGGGACGTCGCCGTTCGGCACGCGCAAGCGCATGACGGTCTACGTCCAGAAGACGATCTACGACCTGCCCGAGATCTACATCAACGCGGGGCACCGCGGCATTCTCGTCGCGATGGACCCGCACGACCTCGACGTCGTCCTCGCGGGCCTCGTCGTCCCCGTCGACGTCGCGGTCGCCTGACGCCCGCGCAGCGGATTTCCGACGATTTTCCTTGTGGCCGCGCGCGGCGTTTGCTACAATGGAGCGGAAATCGCAAAAGAAAGGAACCACGCGATGGACATGATGACCCGGCGCTCCCTCCTCGACCTCGTCGCCCGCGGCGGCCTCGCCTGCGGCGGATGCTGCGCGCTCTCCCGCTTCGCGCTCCTCGACGCGCTCGCCGCGGACGCGGACGACGCGAACCCGTTCCAGGTCTCGACCGTCGACTTCCACGGACGGCGCGTCTCGCGCCTCGGCTTCGGCATGATGCGCCTGCCTCAGAAGGGGCGCGACGCGATCGACGAGGAGCTCGCCGACAGGCTCGTCGACTACGCGATCCGCCACGGCGTCAACTACTTCGACACCGCCTGGATGTACATCGGGGGGAAGTCCCAGTACTACACCGGCAAGGTGCTCGAGAAGTACGACCGCGAGAAGCTCGTCATCGTCAACAAGATGCCGGGCGGACACGGCGCGACGGGCCTCGAGGACGCGAAGAGGAAGTTCCAGACGCAGCTCGACGCCTGCCGCACGAAGTACTTCGACGTCTACCTCCTCCATGCCATCGGCAACTACCGCCGCTACGAGGAGTTCTATCTCAAGGGCGGCGTTCTCGACTACCTGAAGAAGGAGCGCGACGAGGGGCGCATCAAGCGGCTCGGCTTCTCGTTCCACGGCGGGAAGGACGATCTCCGCCGCTTCCTCGACCAGAAGGACTCCGCCGGCTGGGACGTCGTGATGCTCCAGATGAGCGCGAACGGCGTCGGACGCGAGTTCTACGAGATGACGAAGCCGACCGGCCTCCCGATCGTCGTGATGGAGCCGCTGCACGCCGGACGCCTCGCGAACCTCAACGTCGCCGCGCGCAAGGCGCTCGAGGAGGTCAAGCCCGGGCTCTCGCCCGCCGGCTGGGCGCTCCGCTGGGTCTCGTCCCAGGAGAACGTCAAGGTCGCGATCTCGGGCATGAGCCGGCTTTCGGACGTCGTCGAGAACTGCGAGACGTACCGCGACTTCCAGCCGCTGGCGGACGCCGAGATCGCCTCCTACCACGCGATCTGCGAGAAGTACAAGGGCGCGAACCTCCTGCCCTGCACGGGCTGCGCCTACTGCGCGCCGTGTCCGCACGGCGTCGACATCCCGGGCGTCTTCGGGCTCGTCAACCAGTGCAGGACCGACGGGCTCCTCGGCCCTGCGGGCGACGGGAAGGGCATGTCGGCCGCGGACCGCAAGAAGTTCCTCGTGATGTACAGGAACAAGGTCGGCGCGAAGTCCGACGCCTCGCACTGCACGGCGTGCGGCAAGTGCCATCCGAAGTGCCCCCAGCACATCAAGGTCTCCGAGGAGTTCAAGAAGGTCAACGCGATGGTCGAGGACATCCGGAAGGGCCGCGCGTGAAGCGCGCCCTGAAGCCGCTGCGCGTCGTCCTCGCGCTCGCCTGCTTCGTCTCGGTGAACGCGGCGTTCCTCATGCCCGTCGTCGCCGAGGCGCTCTGCCTCGAGTCCTCCCCCGACTTCTCGTGGGCGGCGAAGATGCAGTTCCTCCCTGCGCTCCTCGCCCTGAACTTCGCCGTCGTCGCGGCGATTCTCGCCGTGACCGCGCTCGTCGGACGCGTCTACTGCTCGACGGTGTGCCCCTTCGGCGTCCTCCAGGACGTCGTGATCCGCATCCGCCGTCTTTTCACGCGGCGGAGCTGCAGGGAGACGGTCCCGACGTGGCTTCTCGTGGAGTTCTTCGGCGTCCTGGCCCTTTGCGCGGTCGCGTCCGCCTCGCTTCTCGCGGTCTGCGATCCCTACGCCCACTACGGGCGCATCGCGGCGAATCTCGTCCGTCCCGCCGTGCAAGGGCTCGCCAACTGCGGCGCGGCGTGGAGCGACGCGCACGAGAAATACTGGCTGATGTCGGTCGACGTCGCGGCACCCGCCGCCTTCGCGCTCGTCGTCTCCGTCGCGACGCTCGTCATGGTCGCGGCGCTCGCGCTCTGGCGAGGGCGCTGGTTCTGCAACCACGTCTGTCCCGTCGGCGCGTGCCTCCGGCTGGCGTCGCGGAAGACCCCGCTGCTCAAGATCCGCATCGACGCGGCGAAATGCGTCGGATGCGGAATCTGCGAGCGCGGCTGCAAGGCGGGCGCGATCGACGCGAAGGCGAAGACCGTGGACAACGGACGGTGCGTGCGGTGCTTCGACTGCCTCGGCGCCTGCGGGAAGGGGGCGATCGGGCTATGAGCATGACGCGTCTCAGATTTCTCGTCGGGATGGGCTCGAGCGTGGTGGGTGTCGCGACGGCCCAGGCGATCAGGGAGTGGAACGATCCTGCGCGCGCGGTGATGCCGCCGGGCGCTGTGTCGCTCTCGCGCCTCAAGCGGTCCTGCACGGCGTGCGGGCTCTGCATGTCGTCCTGCCCGTCGAAAGTGCTTGTCCACGCGGGCTCCTGCGACTACGGCCGCACCCTGTTCGGGGGAGCGCTTCTCCCGAAACTCGACTTCTCCCGCGGCGCGTGCGACCCTTCGTGCGCGCGTTGCGCCGAGGTCTGCCCCGCGCAGGCCTTCCTTCGCTTCGGCCATCCGTCGGAGCGCGCGCGCATCAAGGTCGGCGTCGCCGAGTGGACGCGCGCGAACTGCCGCACCTCGTCCGGCGAGGCGTGCACGCTGTGCGGCGAGCGGTGTCCGAAGGACGCGATTTCGTTCGTGAAGGACGAAGGCGGCGGCGTCGCGCATCCGAAGGTCGACGCGGCGAAGTGCATCGGCTGCGGACGGTGCGAGAACTACTGTCCGGCGGAGACGAAGGCGATTCGCGTCAAGTCGCTCGACCCCCAGGACTTCGCCTTCGGGGACGAGACCCTCGTCGCGTATCTCGCCGACGGGTCGGAGTGGACGAGCCGCGCGCGCGGCGTCAAGCCGCTCCTCGACGCGATCGACAACGACCTCGCGAAGTTCGCGGGGGCAAGGTGCTACGACCGCATCGTCGGGCGCGCGGCGGCGTTCCTCTACGCGAAGCTCGGCGTCGCCGAGGTCTTCGCGCCCGTTGTCGCGAAGGGGGCGGTCGCGATTTTCGGGCGCCACGGCATCCGCGTGCGCCTTCGCGAGGAGATCGCCGGCATCAGGAACCGCGCGAACGACGGGCCGTGTCCGATGGAGCACGCCGTCGAGGGCATTGCCGACGCGGAAGTCGACGCGGCGCTTGCCGCGCTCCGCGAGACCTCCCGCCGCCTTTCCGCCGCGGCGCGCTGAGCCGCGGCGTCAGTGGATGGCCCAGGCGGGGGAGGGGGTGCGGATCTCGGCCGGATCGCCCGAGGCCGGGTGGCGGAACTTCGCCGCGAGCGCATGGAGGGCGTGCCCCGTCATGTCCTCGACGGCGAAGGCCCCGTAGAGCCGGTCGTTCACGATGTGCATCCCCGCGAGCGCGAGCTGCGCGCGGATCTGGTGCGTGACGCCCGTGAAGATCGTGACCTCGAGGAGCGTCTGCTCCTCCGTCTCGGACGAGACGAACCCGACGGGGCGGAACGTCGTCACGGCGCGGAGGGGCCTGAGGCCCGCGCACTGCGCGCGCGTGAGGCGGTTGCGCCGGAAGTCGACCATCCGGCAGAAGGGGAGCGTCGGGTCGTGGACGAGGTCGTTCTCGAGCGTGCCGCCCGCGGCGACCGTCCCCTCGACGAGCGCAAGGTAGGTCTTCTCGACGGCCTGCGCGGCGAACTGCGCGCGGAGGCCCTCGAACGCCTCCGCCGTGCGGGCGACGAGGACGAGCCCCGAGGTGTCGGCGTCGATGCGGTGGACCGCCCCGGCCATGAGCGGGCGGTCGCCGAGCGGAATGCACTCGGGGTGGCGCGCCGCGACGCCGTTCATCAGCGTCGTGCGCTCGGTGCGCGAGAGCGGCTGCACGGGCATCCCCGCGGGCTTGTCGTAGGCAAGGAGGGCGTCGTCGGCGAAGACCTCGCGGAGGGGGACGGCGGGGTTCGGCGCGACGGTGTTGTCGCAGGCCTCGGCGAGCGCGTCGACCTCGACCGTCTCGCCGCCGCGGAGCTTCATCCCCTTCGCGGCGCGCCGTCCGTCGACGCGAACGGCGCCCGCCTCCACGGCCTCGCGCACGAACGCGCGCGTGCTCGTCGGAAAATGGAGAAGAAGGGCGGCGTCCAAACGCACGCCGCCCCTCTCGACTCGAATCGTCCTTCCCTCGATCATGCCTAGTCGTATCGGTCCATGACGGACGGCGAGATCGGCGCCATGCCCTCCCAGGACTTGTTCGAGGCCCAGGGAAGGTCGGTGTCCTCGGCCGTGTCGGCGATGCAGCCGGCCAGGGTCGCGAGGGCGAACGCCGCGAGGAGAAGCTTCGCGAGGTCCATCAGTCGGCGAAGATGATGTCGTCGGGCTTGATCTCGTCCTGCTTCCAGGAGCCGAGGATGTCGCAGATCACGTAGTTCTTCTCGCGGACCTCCTGGCGGAGGCGGATGCGCCCGATGAACTCGCCGGCCTCGCCGCTGAAGCCCGGGCGCTTGACGCCGAACTCCATGTTCGGGATCGGGTGGTCGAGGTTGTCGCCCTTGAGCTCCTTCATCGTCTTGTCGGTGAACTCGACGATCGCGAACATGTTCTCGTTGTCGGCCTGGATGACCTTGCCCTTGTCGCCGGCGGGGAGGGCCGTGAGGTTGTTCTTGTCGCCCGTCTGCTGCGACTGCTGGGCGATCATCTCCTGGATGAGCTTCTTGAGCTGGTCGACGAGCTTCTGGCTCTTCTGGAGCTCCTCCTTCGCCGCCTCCGTCTCGTCCTGCGCCGTCACGACCTCGTCCTTGAGCGAGGTGATCTCGGCGTTGAGCTCGTCGATCTGGGCCTTGATCTTGACGATCTGGTTCTCGAGGTCGGCCTTGATCTCCTCGAGCTTGGCGATCTTCTCGTTCTTCTCGACGATCGTCACCTTGTCCTGGCGGGCCTCGGGCTTGAGCTTGTTGATCTCGTTGATCTGCTCCTCGAGGATGCCGTGGACCTTGACGAGCTCGGCGCGCGTCGAGTTGAGCTTGGCCTGCATCTTCTTCGACGCCTCGAAGAGCTGGCTGAGGAGCTCGTCCTCCGTGCCGTTGCCCTTCATGAGCGGGACGGTGCCGTCCATCACGACCTTGCCCTCGTGGTCGAGGACGTAGACCGCGCGCAGCTGGTTCTTCGTCTGCATGTTGTCCCAGCTGAAGGTCTCGAGGTTCGCCTGCTCGAGGTAGGCGTTGTAGTCTTCGAGGACGTTCTCGGTTTCGGGGATGTCGACGAGCTTGGCCTCGACGGGCGAGACGTCCTTCTTGATCTCGGCGGTCGCGTCCTTGTTCGGGTCGACCTTCTCGACGGTGCTCGCGATTTTGATGAAGTACTCTTCCTGAAGACGGTTGCGGTCCGTCAGAAGCGTCCGCTTCTTGTTGAGCTCGATTTCGAACCACAGCGCGGCGGCCGAAAGGATCAGGAACAGGTACACGAGAACGTGCAATGCTTTATTCATATGGGTGTATTCCTCTATGTGTCGCGTAAAATGATACACCATTTCCGCTCTAAACGCAACCGTTTTTTGGTAGAATATGCGCCATGGGTTTCGAGGTCCAGAGGGAAGACGGGCGCACGCGGGCGCGGCTGGGGCGGCTTTTGACCGCCCACGGCAGCGTCGAGACCCCTGTTTTCATGGACGTCGGGACCCTCGGCACGGTCAAGGCGCTCGAGCCGCGCGACCTCCTTGCGCTCGGCACGCAGGTCGTCCTCGGCAACACCTACCACCTGATGCTGCGCCCCGGCGCGGACGTCCTCGCGGCCGCGGGGGGGCTCCACCGCTTCATGGGCTGGGACGGTCCGATCCTCACCGACTCGGGCGGGTTCCAGGTCTTCTCGCTCGCGAAGATGCGGAAGATCGACGAGGACGGCTGCCGCTTCAGCTCGCACATCGACGGGCACGAGTTCTTCCTCGGGCCGAAGGAGTCGATGGCCATGCAGCGCACGATCGGGTCCGACATCGCGATGGTCTTCGACGAATGCCTGCCGTACCCCTGCGACCGCGCGCGCGCCGAGAAGTCCGTCGAGCAGACCATCCGCTGGGCGCGGGTCTCGAAGGACCAGCCGCACGCCGGGGGGCAGATGGTCTTCGGCATCGTGCAGGGAGGGGTCTACGACGACCTCCGCCGCCACTGCGCCGAGGAGCTCGTGAAGATCGGCTTCGACGGCTACGCGATCGGCGGCGTCTCGGTCGGCGAGCCGGAGGCGTGCATGTACCAGGCGGTCGACGCGTCCGTGCCGTATCTCCCGAAGGACCGCCCTCGCTACGTCATGGGCCTCGGCGTCATGCACCAGATGGCCGAGTGCGTCGCCCGCGGCATCGACATGTTCGACTGCGTCATACCGACGCGCATCGCGCGCCACGGCACGGCGATCACGCGCCGCGGCAACGTCGCGATCAAGGCCGCGAAGTGGGCGTTCGACCAGGGCCCCGTGGAAGAGGGATGCGAATGCTACTGCTGCCGCAACTTCACGCGCAGCTACGTCCGCCACCTGCTCGCGTGCGGCGAGATACTGGGGCTAAGGCTGCTGACGATCCACAACGTCCGGGCCCTCAACCGCTTCATGGAGGAGATGCGCGCCGCGATCGCGGACGGCGCATTCTCCGAATGGAAGGACGAAATCACACGCAACACGAAAAAAGGAACGAACGATGAATAACGGCACGATGCTCTGCGACGCCGCGCCCGCGGCGGGCGCCGCCCCGCAGCAGTCCGGCATGGGGATGATGATCCCGATGCTGCTGATCCTCGCGATCTTCTACTTCATGATGATCCGCCCGCAGCAGCGCAAGGAGAAGGAGCGCCGCAAGATGATCGAGGAGCTGCGCGCCGGCGCGAAGATCGTCTTCGCGGGCGGCATCGTCGGGACGATCGTCGAGGCGACGGAGAAGACGTTCAGGGTCGAGACCGCGCCCGGCACCGAGATGGAGATCCTCCGCAGCTGCGTCCAGGGCGTGGTCGCGCCCGAGGAGGGCGCGTCCAGGTAGCATGTCCTTCCAGCGGGGCAAGTTCGGCATCGAGTACAATCCGCGCCCGGTGGACGAGGACTCCCCGGGCGTCGGCTGGATCGTCGCCGCCATCGCCGTCTCCGCGCTGACCTTGGTCGCCGTGGCGGCCGTGCGCCGCGCCCGCGCGGCGCGCCCCGCCGCCCCGCCGCCGCGCCCCGCCGCCGTCCAGGCGGCGCCGCGCCCCGCGGCGGCGGACGCCCCGCCGCTCCCGCCCGCGCCGCCGCCCGCTCCCGCGTCGCGCGCGCGCCCGCAGGTCGCCCAGAACCTCCTCCTCAAGCTCGAGCGCGCGCAGGCCGCGCGCGACGTCGAGCTCGCCGTCTCGACGCTCGAACAGCTCCGCGCGCTTCCGCCCGACGCGGTCGGCGACATCGAGGACGACCTCGCGCGCCAGCTCGGCGCGCTCAACGTCCGCCGCCTCTTCGTCGACCGCAACCGGCAGTGGGTCACCGAGGTGACGGTCCGGCGCGGCGACATCGCCTCGCGCATCGCCGCCGAGCACGGCGCCACGCTCGCCTCGCTCCTCCGGCTGAACGCGCTCCCCTCCGCCGACCGCCTCCAGGTCAACCAGCGCCTCTACGTGCTCGACCACCCGAAGTTCCGGCTCGTCGTCCACCGGTCGAAGAAGTCCGCCGACCTCTTCATCAAGGGCCGGTTCTTCCGGCGCTACGACGTCATCGCGCCCGTCCGCGCGGAAGAAGGCGAATACGAGACGCCCGCCAACCTCCGCTCCTTCCTGTCCGCGAAGGGAATCGCCTTCTCGCCGGCGGACCGCGCCGAGCTCGAGACGCTCCTCCCCGCGAAGACGCCCGTGGCGGTCGCGGACCCCTGACGGTTCCTCATCTCCGGCTCACTTTTCCCCCCGCCGCTTTTGGTAGGATGGTCCCGTGCAAGGGGACCGTCCATGACCTGTCCGGCGAAATGGCTCGCGCTCTGCGCCGCGCTGGCGGCGGGCGAGGCGTGCGGCTTCGCCGCGTCGCGCTTCGCCGCGCTCTGGCCCGCCGCGCTCTGCGCCGCGCCGCTCCCCGCCCTCGCGTGCCGCGCCGTCCGCGGCCGCGGCGGATTCGCCGCGGCGGCCTTCGCCGCCGGCCTCGCCCTCGCGCTCGCCGCCGCGCACGCGCGCAACGAGACGCTCGCCGAGGCGACGGACCGCTCCTGCGGCTCGCCCTTCGCCCGCGCCTTCTCCGTCGGCGAGCCCGTCCGCGTCCTCCCGCCGAAGGGCGGCGTCCGCTGGGTCTCGTTCCCGAGCGCCGCCGGCCGCCTCCGCGTGCGCGTCGTCCTTCCCGTCGGCGAGGGGGGGCGCGTGCCCGCGCCGGGCGAGACGTGGGCGTGCGCCGGCTGGCTCGAGCGCACGGCGTCCGACGACCCCTCGCGCCGCCGCGCGCTCTGGGTGAAGGGCGCGGGGACGTACGCCCGCCTTGCGGCGGAGGCGCCGTCCGGCACGCCCGCCGCGCGGCTGCGGCGCGTGCGGGAGGACCTGTCGCGCCGGATGGGCATCGGCCTTCGCGACGCCTCCGCCGCCGATCTCGGACGGGCGCTCCTCCTCGGGGAGCGGTCGCGCCTGCCGAAGCGCGACCGCGACGCCTTCGTCGCGGCCGGGACGGTCCACGTGTTCGCGATCTCGGGCCTCCACGTGATGCTCGTCGCGGGGACGCTCTCCTTCGCGCTCGCGCTCGCGGGCTGCCCCGTCCGCCTCGCCGGGCCCGCCCTGGTGCCGCTCCTCTGGCTCTACGTCGCGCTGGCGGGCGGCGCGCCGAGCGCGGTCCGCGCGGCGGCGATGGCGAGCCTCCGCTGCCTCGCGCCGCTCTTCTGGCGGCGCGACGACGGGCTCGTCGCGTGGTCCGCGACCTTCCTCGCCGTCTACGCGGCGGACCCGCTGAAGCTCTACGACGTCGGCTGCGCGCTCTCGTTCGCGGTGATGCTCGGGCTCGTGTTCTGGGGCCGCTTCGCGCGCGACTACGTCCCGAACCGCCTCGCCGCGGCGCTCGTGACGACGCTTGCCGCGTGGGCCGCCGGCACGCCCGTCGCCGCGCACGCGTTCGGGCGCGTCACGCCGGGAGGGGTCCTCGCGAACCTCGCGCTCCTCCCCGCCGCCGCGGCGAGCGTGAAGGCGTCGCTCCTCGGCCTGGCGGCGAGCTTCGTCTCCGACCGGCTCGCCGCCTACGCCAACAACGCCGCGGCGCTCGTGACGGACGCGATGTCGTCGCTCTCCCGCGTCGTCGCGTCCCTTCCGGGCGCGAACGTCGAGGTCGCGCCCTGGTCGCTGCCGGTCTGCGTCGCGTGGTACGCCGCGCTCGCGCTCCTGCTCTGGCTCCTCCGGTCGGTGCTCGCGCGGCGCCGGCGGACGCTCTGAGCGCTACGCGTAGACGATGTCGGCGGGAGGGGGGGAGGAGAAGGTGACGCGCCTCCCAGTGGCGGGGTGGAGGAACGAGAGCTCGACCGCGTGCAGGAGCTGGCGGGCGGGGCGGCGGCGGCGGTCCTTTTCCGCGCTGCCGTACGTCCTGTCGCCGACGATCGGGCAGCCCAGCTCGGCCGCGTGGATGCGGATCTGGTGCATGCGCCCCGTGTCGATCCTGAACTCGACGAGGGAAATCCCATCGTGCCGGCCGAGGACGGTCCAGTGCGTGACGGCGCTCAGGCGCTCGCGTCCGACCGGCGTGTCGACCGTCCCCGCCTTCGACTTCGGCGCGCCGTGGACGACGGCGAGGTAGGTCTTGCGGACCGTCTCGTGCGACTCGAACTGGCGCCGCAGCGCGAGGTAGGCGCGCTGCGTCTTCGCGAAGACCATCACGCCGCTCGTGTCGAGGTCGAGGCGGTGAACGACGCCGGGCCGCTCGGGCGAGCCGACTTTCGCCATCTGCGGACGGAGCCGGACGAGCGCCTCGGCGAGGGAGCCGCTTTCGTGCCCCGGCGCCGCGTGGACGATCGCCCCCGCCGGCTTGTCGACGACCGCGATGTCGTCGTCTTCGTAGATGATGTCGACGTCCATGGCGTGTCAACGGCGGGGCGCGGCGGATCCGCCGCGGGCCTGGCGCCGCCTATCGGGCCAGCCAGGCGTTGATGCCCGCCGCGGCCTTGCGCCCCTCGCCCATCGCGAGGATGACGGTCGCCGCGCCGAGCACGATGTCGCCGCCCGCGAAGACGCCGGGGATCGACGTCATGTTCGTCTCGGGGTCGACGACGATGTTGCCGCGCTTGTTGACCTCGAGGCCGTTCGTCGTCGCGGGAATGAGCGGATTCGACGCGTTTCCGACCGCGACGACGACGGTGTCGACGTCGAGGGTGAACTCGCTGCCCGCGATCGCGACGGGGCTGCGGCGCCCGGAGGCGTCCGGCTCGCCGAGCTCGTACTTGAGGCACTCGAGCCCCGTGACAAAGCCCCTGTCGTCGCCGAGGACGCGCTTGGCGTTCTCCAGCATGTGGAACTCGACGCCCTCCTCCTTGGCGTGCAGCACCTCTTCGCGGCGCGCGGGCATCTCGGCCTCGCTGCGGCGGTAGACGAGGTAGACCTTCTCCGCGCCGAGGCGGAGCGCCATGCGGCTCGCGTCCATCGCGACGTTTCCGCCGCCGAGGACGGCGACGCGCCTGCCGTGCCAGAAGGGGGTCGCGGCCCGGTCTTCGAGGTAGGCCTTCATGAGGTTCGCGCGCGTCAGGTACTCGTTCGCCGAGAAGACGCCGTTCAGGTTCTCGCCTTCGATGCCCATGAACTTGGGAAGCCCCGCGCCCGTCCCGACGAAGACGGCGTCGAATCCGTCCTTCTCCATGAGGTCCTTCAGCTTGCGGGTGCGTCCGACGACGTAGTTCGTCTCGATCCTGACGCCGAGGGACTTGAGCCCGTCGATCTCGTGGCGGACGATGGCCTTGGGGAGGCGGAACTCGGGGATGCCGTAGACGAGCACGCCGCCGCACTTGTGGAACGCCTCGAAGACGGTCACGTCGTGGCCGGCCTTCGCGCAGTCCGCCGCGCACGTGATCGACGCGGGGCCCGAGCCGATGACGGCGACCCTCTTGCCGGTCTTCGGCGCGCAGGCGACGGGCTTCTCCGCGCCCGTCTCGCGGGCGAGGTCGGCGACGAAGCGCTCGACGCGTCCGATCGCGACGGACTTCTCGGCGTCCTTGAGCATCTTGCCCATCGTGCAGAACTTCTGGCACTGCTTCTCCTGCGGGCAGACGCGTCCGCACACCGCCGGGAGGAGCGACGTCGCCTTGATGACGTCGAGCGCGCCGGCGAAGTCGCCCTCCGCGGCCTTGGCGAGGAAGCCCGGGATGTCGATCGCGACGGGGCAGCCCTGCATGCACGGCTTCGCGGGGCAGCCGAGGCAGCGCGACGCCTCGCGCTTCGCCATCTCCGCCGTGTAGCCGAGCGCGACCTCGTTCATGTTGTGCGCGCGGACCTCGGGGTCCTGCTGGGGCATTTCCTGCGGCGGAATCGCCATTCTTTCTTTCGGTGTCATGGTAAGTTCAAGGTTCAAAAGTCCAAGGGTTCAATCAAACAATCAAGCAATCAGAAAATCCCAGACTTGCAGACGTGCTCCTTTGCGCGCTGCTCCTGGGGCTTGAACGCGCCCATGCGCTTGAGCATCTGGTCCCAGTCGACGAGATGCCCGTCGAACTCGGGACCGTCGACGCAGACGAACTTCGTCTCGCCGCCGACGGTGACGCGGCAGCCGCCGCACATGCCGGTGCCGTCGATCATGATCGTGTTGAGCGAGACCGTCGTCTTGACGCCGTAGGGCTTCGTCGCGAGCGAGCAGAACTTCATCATGACGGGCGGGCCGATGGCGATCACCTCGTCCACCGCCCCCCGCTCGCAGAGCTCCTTGAGCGGGTCCGTGACGAGGCCCTTGCGGCCCGACGAGCCGTCGTCCGTGACGAGGATCAGGTTCTCGCCCGCGATCCTCTCCATCTCCTCGCGCATCACGAAGAGCCCGACGTTGCGCGCGCCCATGATGATCGTCACCTCGTTGCCGGCGCGTTTAAGCGCCTGGGCGATCGGGTGCATCGGCGCGACGCCGATTCCGCCGCCGACGCAGACGACGTGCCCGGGCTTCTCGCCGTTGAGCCCGCGGATCTCCGTCGGACGGCCGAGCGGACCGAGGACGGCGGGAAGGGCGTCGCCGACTTCCATGCGCGAAAGCTTCGTGGTCGTCGCGCCGACCGTCTGGAAGACGAGCGTGATCGTGCCGCGCTCGGGGTCGGCGTCGCCGATCGTGAGGGGGATGCGCTCGCCGAGCTCCTCCTCGACCATGAGGATGACGAACTGCCCCGGCTTGCGCTCCCGCGCAATGAGAGGCGCCTCGACTTCCATGCGGAAGACGTTCTCCGAGAGCTGCTTCTTGCTGATGATGCGGTTCATAAGCCGGATATTATACCACAATTGCCGCCCGCGTGTGCGCGCGCACGAGGCATCTTTCCTTGTCCGTGCGTTCCTCCGGAAGAGGGCAGACGTCTTTGAGGAAGAGCCGTTCGATGAAGAGGTCTTGTCAATTCATTTTGCCGCGCGCAGCGCAAATCGGATCTGTCGGCACATGTGGAACAGTAGATGCGGAATCGCGGCGATGCTGACATGCCGCGTTTTCCTGCATAAAGGCTTCGGTACGCCCAGAACCGCACGGGCGACATACGGCTCCTTTTCATGACGGGCGTCAGCAAGTTCACGAAGCTCTCCGTGTTCTCGGCGCCCAACCGGTCGACAGGACGTTCCGGCAGATCCGCGAGAAGGGCTACGCCGAGCCGTTCAAGGCCGATTCGCGCCCGATCTGGCTCGTCGGCCTCTCGTTCGACTCCAAGACGCGCCATCTCGTCGACTTCGCCGCCGAGTCATTTTGAGGACTTCGCGGGCTCTCGGCGCATTTCAGCCGCGAGCTCCTTTTGGCATTGCTGGTTGCAAAAAGGACGATAGGGGATGGCGGCTCAAAAGCCGGTCGTTTACCACAAGTTGTTGTCCCAGAAGAATTTCAAGTGGTGTTCGCTGTTCATGGGCGTTCCAGGGGGGACGGGACGCTGCTGCTCCTGGATCCGGAAGTTGTCGTCGTGGGCTGGAATGACGATCTCGAGAAAATCCTCGTAGCCCCGCCTGAGGCGCGGGTACTTCGCGGCGTAGGCGGGAAGCGTGACGAGCGACCCTGCGCGTATGAGGCGTTGGAGAGAGTTCGACATTGCCGTGAAGTCGGAGAACATGATGTCGTAGTCCTTCATGATGTATGCCGCGACGATGTCGTTCGTGTTCGCCGCAAGACGCGACTGCGCCAGTTCGAAGACGTTCGAGTACGCCCCGCTTCGCCAGTCGTTGGTTACGGCATGGTAGGTGTTCTGGGTCGGCGTCGCGCCGACGGTGAGGGCGGCCGCCGTCCAAGCGGCCATGATCGTTGTTTTGGCTGTCATTGCATGTGCTCCTTTTTTGCTTTAGTTTTGCGGAATGGTTCCGCGGACTACGCCAGGTGACAGAAACTGTCGGTTGTGGTCGAAGTCAGTCGTCAGAGTCTCGGCATGATTGTCGGCATTCGCCGGGTTGGGCCAAAGCGCGAACACCTTGCTGTTTTCCACGCTCCCGTTCGCGACCTGGGTCCACATGTTCGTCGCAAGCGTCGTCGTGAGTTCGACAAGATTGGTGCCGCCCGAGTTGGCAAAGTCCGTGCCGGCATCCCAGCTCATGTCGCCCGTGGCGTCGTT
>Ga0310690_10000510_pt1 | contig 81697 bp, 82 predicted proteins | sample AusTroGonzalo_MG_2_FD_207661 | JGI IMG/M metagenome (GOLD analysis project Ga0310690, IMG submission 207661) | Bovine rumen microbial communities from tropical cattle in Woodstock, Queensland, Australia - Gonzalo_04 (v2) (version 2) | ecosystem: Host-associated > Mammals > Digestive system >...
TCCTTATAGTTCGAGACTTTCGCCTTGGAGGCGCAGTACACCACGAAGTCGGGCTCCTGGTCGAATTCCTTCTGGTTCTTCGGACGGATGAACATGTTGGTCACGAAGTGGGCCTGCCAGGCCACCTCCATGATGAAGCGCACTTTCATGCGGGTGTCGGCGTGGGTGCCGCAGAAGCCGTCGACCACGAACAGGCGTTTGCCGCTGAGCTGGTTCTGGGCCATCTTCTTGACTTCCTTCCACACCTTGACGCTCATCTTGTGGTTGTCGTTGGGGTATTCCTCGGTGGTCCACCAGATTTCGCCCGGGGCGCCTTCCTTGGTGGTCTGGTCGTAGACGATGTATTTGTCTTTGGGGCTGCGGCCGGTGAATTCGCCGGTCATCACGTTGATGGCGCCCAGTTCGGTGACGACGCCTTTGTCGTAGCCTTTCAGGCCGGGTTTGGTCTCCTCGTTGTAGAGGACTTCATACGTGGGGTTGTACAGCACTTCCTTCGTGCTCTTGATTCCGTACTTTTTCAGATCGATGCTAGGCATAGTATAGAATAGTTAGATGATTGAACAGATTTGGTGTCGCAAAGGTATTCTTTTTTATTCAAAAAAATATCATTATTTTTGATGATGCAATCAGCGCGTTACTGCAAAAATTGTGCAAATGCTCGAAACGCTCAAAAAATATTGGGGTTATGACCGGTTCCGGCCCATGCAGGCGGAGATCATCGCCGAGGCGCTGGAGGGACGCGACGTGCTGGCCGTGCTGCCCACGGGCGGCGGGAAGTCCGTGTGCTTCCAAGTGCCTGCAATGCTGCGAGATGGCATCGCCATCGTGGTCTCGCCCCTCATCGCGCTGATGAAAGACCAGGTGCAGAACCTGCGTGACCGCGGCATCCCCGCGCTGGCCGTCCACGCGGGCATGAGCCGCCGCGAGATCGACTTCACGCTCGACAACGCGATTTATGGCGACTACAAATTTCTCTACGTGTCGCCGGAGCGCCTCCGCACCGAGCTTTTCCAGGCCCGGCTGCAGCGCATGCAGGTCAATTTTCTGGTGGTCGACGAGGCGCACTGCATCTCGCAGTGGGGCTACGACTTCCGCCCTGATTACCTGGAGATTGCGTCCATCCGCGAGATTGTCGGACGGCAGGTGCCGGTCATCGCGCTGACCGCCACCGCCACGCCCGAAGTGGCGAAGGACATCATGGCGCGGCTGGGCTTCAAAAAAGAGAACCAGCTGACCGGCGATTTCGCGCGCCCGAATCTTTCCTACATCTTCCGGCAGACCGACAACAAGATGGGTCAGCTGCTGAAAGTCTGCCGCGGGGTGGAGGGGAGTGGTATCGTGTATGTGGCCCGCCGCAAGAGCGCCGAGGACATCGCCGCCGTGCTGCAGGCGCAAGGCCTTTCGGCCGAAGGCTATCACGCCGGCCTGCCTCGCGACGCCCGCAGCCGGATCCAGGATGCGTGGAAGGCAGGGGAGACCCGTATCATCGTCTCTACCAACGCGTTCGGCATGGGCATCGACAAGCCCGACGTGCGCCTGGTCTGCCACTATGACATGCCCGACACGCTCGAGGGATACTTCCAGGAAGCCGGCCGTGCCGGACGCGACGGGCAGCCCGCGTACGCGGTTTTGCTCTGGAACCGCAGCGACGTGGCGCGCCTCCGCCAGACCGTCCGCAGCACCTATCCGCCGCTCGACACCATCCGCACGATTTATCAGCAAGTGTACACGTATCTGGGCTTCGCGTACGAGGAAGGAAAGGACGCCTGCGTGAAGTTCGAAGTCGTGAAATTCGCGCGCCGTTTCCACTACCACGCAAGCGTCGCTTACTACGCCGTAAAATACCTCGAAACAGCGGGTTACTGGACGCTTTCCGAAACGCTGCAAATCCCTGCCAAAGTGCAGTTTACGATCAGTCGCGACGAGCTCTACAAAGTGCAGCTCGGGAGCGACGATACCGACCGTTTCGTGAAGCTTTTGCTGCGCATGTACACCGGTCTTTTTACCGAATATGTGCCGGTCGATCTGGCGCGTATCGCGCAGTCCGGACGCTATGCCGTAGCCGTGGTCGAAGAGAAGCTCCGGGCCCTCGCGCGGCGCGGCGTGCTACAGTTCATCCCGGCCATCAACGCGCCGATGCTCACGCTCCACTACGAACGCCTCGACGAACGCAACCTTCGCCTTCCGCAAAGCGAATACGACGACCGCGTGGCCCGTCGCTCCGAGCGACTCGAAGCCCTTATCTCGCTGGTAGAGAACGACTCGGAGTGCCGCTGCCAGCAGATGTACCGCTACTTCGGACAGGCCCCCGGCATCCCTTGCGGGAAGTGCGATGTGTGCCGTGTTGAAAAGTAATTACTTTTTCCCTTTCTCCTACGGAGAATTATTCGTATATTTGCATGAATTATTCCGTTTTTTAGAAAAATCGGGTAATTTTATCGGTTCGCGGACCCCGCCCATGGATGTGGGCAAGACCGTAGCGCAGGAAAAAAATCTGCGGGACCGTAGCTGCTTGCCTGCACATCCGCAGGGGAGGAGTGAAAGGTATGTCCCGCCGGCAAGAATCACTGAATCAGGCTCATGGATCCCCAGGAAATCCGCTGGTATGCCCTCAAGGTCTTCTACAGCAAGACCCTCGCCCTGCAGGCCGCCCTCGAGGCGGAAGGCATCACCACCTACGTGGCCATGCACCCCGTGGAGCGCGTGGTCCGTGGCAGGAAGGTCACCGAGAACAAGCCCCTGGTCAGCTCGCTCCTCTTCCTGCGCTGCAGTGCCGACTGGCTGAAGGAATACAAGCGCACGCACGACACCGCCTTCCTGTACTACCAGGACTTCGCCACGAAGCAGCCCGCACCCATCGACGACACGGAGATGCGCAGCTTCATCATCCTGACGGCGGCTGACCGCGGCACCCGTGTGCAGTACCTCGGCGAAAGCATCCCCGACTTCCACCGCGGCGAAAAGGTTCGCGTGACCGCCGGCCTCTACGAAGGCGCCGAGGGCTACATCAAGAAAGTCCGCACCGACCGCAAGCTGGTCGTCGAAATCAAAGGCGTCGCCGTCGTGGCCGTCTCGTACATCCCGCCGGAGTTTTTGGAAAAAGTCAATTGATCATGAAAATAGCAGTAGCAGGCACCGGATACGTCGGCATGTCCATCGCAACGCTTCTTGCCCAGCGCAACGAAGTCGTCGCTGTCGACGTGATCCCCGAAAAGGTCGACAAGATCAACCGCCGCGAATCGCCCATTCAGGACGAATACATCGAGAAATACCTGGCCGAAAAGCCCTTGCAGCTGACCGCTACGCTCGACGGCCGCGCCGCGTACCGCGATGCCGACTTCGTCGTCATCGCCGCCCCGACCAACTACGACCCCAAGAAAAACTTCTTCGACACCTCCCACGTGGAAGAAGTCATCGAACTGGTCCTGGAAGTCAACCCCGACGCCGTGATGGTCATCAAGAGCACCGTCCCCGTAGGCTACACGCGTTCCGTCCGCGAGAAATTTTCCTACCGCGAACGCCAGTCCGACGGCAAGATGAAGGTCGTCGTCCCGCAAATCCTCTTCGCCCCCGAATTCCTCCGCGAAAGCAAAGCCCTCTACGACAACCTCTACCCGAGCCGGATCATCGTCGGGAATGATTCCCTGCGAAGCGCAGCGGAGCAGTTCGCCGCCCTCCTGAAAGAAGCCGCCCTCAACGACCCGCAGGTCCTCTTCATGGGCACGACCGAAGCCGAAGCCGTGAAACTCTTCGCCAATACGTACCTGGCCCTCCGCGTCTCGTATTTCAACGAACTGGACACCTACGCCGAGATGAAGGGCCTCGATACCCAGGCCATCATCGAAGGCGTGTGCCTCGACCCACGTATCGGCTCACACTACAACAACCCATCCTTCGGCTACGGCGGCTATTGCCTCCCCAAGGACACCAAGCAGTTGCTGGCCAACTTCAACGATGTTCCCGAAAACCTCATCAAGGCCATCGTCGATAGCAACCGCACCCGCAAGGACTACATCGCCGACCAGGTGCTCGGCAAAGCCGGCTACTATAGCGCCAACAGCGCCTTCGACTCTGCTAAGGAGCACGAAGTGGTGGTGGGCGTGTTCCGCCTCACCATGAAGTCGAACTCCGACAACTTCCGCCAGAGCGCGATCCAGGGCATTATGAAGCGCATCAAAGCCAAAGGCGCGAAAGTCATCGTCTACGAACCCACCCTCGAAGACGGCACAACCTTCTTCGGCTCCCGCATCGTCAACGACTTGGCCGCCTTCAAGGCACAGAGCGACGCCATCATCGCCAACCGCTACGACCCCTGCCTCGACGATGTGCAGGAGAAAGTATATACCCGCGACATTTTCAAAAGAGATTAATCGTCATTCCCGGCTTGACCGGGAATCTGAGATATGAAAATCCTCGTCACCGGCTCGGCCGGTTTTATCGGAGCAAATTTGGTAAGGCGTCTCTTCAGAGAGATGAAGGGAGGGATGATTGTGGGTGTTGATAACCTCAATAACTACTATGATCCGTCACTGAAGGAATATCGTTTGCGAGAACTCGATAAAGCCTATTCCGCCGTCATTCCCGGCTTGACCGGGAATCTCAAATATCAGTTCGTTAAAGGCGACATCGCCGACAAGGCCTTCATCGACCAGCTCTTTGCTCAATATCAATTCGATGTAGTGGTAAACCTGGCTGCCCAGGCGGGTGTGCGATATAGCATTGAAAATCCCGATGTGTATATCCAAAGCAACGTCCTCGGCTTCTACAACATCCTCGAAGCCTGCCGACACCATCCCGTGGAGCACCTGGTCTACGCCTCCAGTTCCAGCGTCTACGGCGGCAATACGAAGATTCCCTTCGCCGTCGAAGACCGCGTCGACAACCCCGTGTCGCTCTACGCAGCCACCAAGAAAAGCAACGAACTCTTCGCCCACTGCTACTCGAAACTATACGGCATTCCGACCACCGGCCTGCGCTTCTTTACGGTCTACGGTCCTGCCGGCCGCCCCGACATGGCCTACTTCGGCTTCACCGACAAACTCCGCCGCGGCGACACCATCCAGATCTTCAACTACGGCAACTGCCGCCGCGACTTCACCTACATCGACGACATCGTCGAAGGCATCGTCCGCGTGATGCGGAAAGCCCCCACTGGCGAGGTACCCTACGCCATCTACAACATCGGCGGCGGCCAGCCCGAGAACCTGCTGGACTTCGTGACGATCCTGCAAGAGGAACTCCTCCGCGCCGGCGTGCTGCCGCCCGACTACGACTTCGAAGCCCATAAACAACTTGTCCCCATGCAACCCGGCGACGTCCCCACCACCTACGCCGACTCCACCGCCCTCGAACGCGACTTCGGCTTCACCCCGAAAATCCCCTTGCGGGACGGATTGCGGAAGTTTGCCGAGTGGTACAAAGAATACTATCAGTTATGATTCACCTCAACGATAAAGACAATACCGTCAATTTCCAGGTGTATTGGTAGATTGTTGAATAAGTAGGAGAATTAAGACAAGTGCGCTTCATTCCGTTAAAAATTAACGGATAAATACCGAAGAATTAATGATCATCTTCCATAATTTTTATATTTGCGGGTATTTTTAACGTTTTACTGTCATGTTGCTGAGATTTGTAGTTAAGAACCTGTATTCATTTAAGGATGAAACGGAGTTTAATCTATTCCCGAGTAGCAAAGCTACGCATCATCTTCATCACAAGGTTCACTGTGGAGAAGTGGATGCTATGAGGCTATCTGCTATATATGGGGCTAATGGCGCTGGTAAAAGTAACCTGATAAAGGCCCTTCAAGATTTAAAAACGTTTATTACAACAGGGAATATTCGCAGTACTGTTTTTCATAACTATAAATTTCAGTTCTCAAAGAATAATTTGAGCGAACCGGTCTCTATGGCGATAGAGTTCTGTACAGGTGGCGTCAATTACTACTATTCTATTGAGATGGATACAGGCCTAGTATCGTATGAGTCATTATCTATTTCTCAAAAGTCTAAGGACGTTCTGGTTTTTGAAAGGAAGTCCAACGGAACCCAGACCATCAATTTCGGAGAAGGTTATACTGCGAATAAGTCAAATAAGCTTTTCTCTTCCGTATTGCAAGATAAATTACTTGGTAAAGAGACGTTCTTGCTTAGTTTTATGGCAACCAACTATACAGAAGAGATTCCTGATATAACCAATGCATATAAATGGATTGTCAACGATCTTATTGTTCTGAATCCTAAGTATCTTAAAAACCTTGTGCTTGCCTATTTATTCAGTAAGAATCCGGGGATGAATAGTCTCCTTCAGGATGTTCTTAGTGGCACAAAGACTGGTATCACATCTGTTGAAGTCGTGACTCGAGTGGTTGAAGAAAACCAACTGGATCCTAGTTTTGTAAAAGGACTAAAAGATACTCCTGGAGTTCCACAGATTCTCCAGAACTCACCGGATGATAGGATTAATAACTCCATTGTGTACGAGAATGGTCAGATTGTATATATGGAGATTCAACCTAATCATCAGCTATCTGATGGAACAGTAATCAAGATGCCCATTAGCTTTGAATCTGACGGCACTATCCGGTTAATAGAGTATATTCCGCTGCTATATCTTGTTCTTACGAAAGAGTGTGTGGTGGTCATTGATGAAATAGAAAGAAGCTTGCATCCTATTCTTATTAAGGAGATCATTACTAAAATTTCGGAGAGCTTGTCTGCAAAAGGACAAATTATTTTTACCACGCATGAATCGTGTCTGCTAGATCAGGAAATCCTCCGCCCTGATGAGATTTGGTTTGCGCAGAAGGATACTGAACAAGCTACGCAGTTCTATCCGCTTAGTGACTTTAATATTCACAAAACAGCTAATATCGAGAATGGGTATTTGAACGGCCGTTATGGTGGAATTCCTTTCCTTTCAAATCTTAATGACTTGCACTGGTGATGATTACTCGAAGGAAAGATTATTCAAAACAATTGCCCAGCAAAGATGCCAAAAAGATGTATCTATTTTGCGAAGGCAAAGGAACTGAGCCCGATTACTTTGCATTCTTTAAGGGGTTGTCAAGCAATCTGGAGATTATCACCCTGCCACCTGAAAACGGAACGGATCCGCTTAAACTTATGGAACTGGCTAAGTGCAAGTTGTTGAAAGAAGATAGCCGTTACATGATGGACTATCTTGCGAAAGATTCTGTCTGGTTTGTTATTGATACGGATACCTGGGAGAGGGAAGGTAAAATAAAACTTTTGAGGGATTTTTGTTTGTCCGCTAATAATGTTTTTCCTGAGAGATGGACGGAGGTTAAACCATATAGCGCGTGGAATGTGGTTCAGAGTAACCCCTGCTTCGAAATTTGGTTGTATTATCATTTTTATAAGGAAGCCCCCGCTCCTAATATGATTGATGCCCATCCTTCATTTAAGTCTTTCGTCAGCAGCGCTATTTCTGGAGGGTTCAATTTTCAGACTGATCCGGTGAAAGTAGAAACGGCTGTTGACAATGCCAAAACAAACTTCAAATGCGATAGAGACGGCACCCCCCAATATCTCTCCACGGAGGTATTTGGACTGGCCGAAGAGATTATCCCTTTTGTGCGGCAACACCTCGAAAGATTAAAGGGCAAGATGATGTAAGATCAGTTGAATTATGGCAGTTATGGAAGAACAGCGTATAGATATTAGTAAATATTTGAAGTTCTTGTCCAGAGAGGGTTGGTCTGATTTGATTGATGAAAGATGGAAGGAGGATGTCAAGAATGAGTTGTTGAACAAGTATCCTTCTCTTTCGGAACAAGAGTGGAAGAGGATCTCCGATGTTGTTTTTATGCGATAATGATGAAACAAATGAATGATATAGAGCGCAATGCGGTAGTGGCAGACATGAAATCCTTTGATGCACCGATGCCGTCTGTGGGCTCTTTCTCGTTCGATCCGACAAAGAAATCCTTGTTCAATGTGCGCAAGATGGAGATCACGCCGAAAATGATTGAGGATGCGCGAGCGAAAGGTATTGAAGTAATTGAGTCTCCGGCCCAGTATGTTGATCGATCAGTTCTTGGAGGAAAAGTTAGATGGAATACCGACAAGTTTGAAATCTATGTAGGCCACTGGGTCGAGCCCATCTTGGACGAGCTTACGGAACTTGTGGAGAAAGAGTTCTTCCTACCATACTTCGAGTTCGTTTACGACAAGCACTGGGACTTGGGACACGGCTGGAGTGGCGATATACTGGGGAGCCGGTAGCCGAAGACCCGAGCATTGGAGTTGGCTGTTCCCCATAGTAATTTCCGGAGTTTTTTTTGAAAGAGAATGGAAGCACAATATTCATATCAGAGTCGCATCGTATGTTTTATTGATATACTTGGTTTTGCAAACAGAGTAAAACAAACAATAAAGAATACGGAAGAATCAAAGCAATTATTAGATTCTACATACCGGGCACTTGCGTTTTTTGCTGAGTGTAAGACTATTTTGATGGATAATGCCAAAGTCAAAGATATGCAGATCACTCAGTTTAGCGATTCTATTGTTATTAGTTTTCCTAGTGAAAACGGTAGCGACTTGTATTTATCTCTTGCTTTGATAAAATACATTCAAGTTAGTGTATTGCGAGAATTTGGTATTCTTTTGCGGGGTGGAATTGTTATTGGCGATTTGATTCATAATGATAAGATTCTTGTTGGGCCGGCTATGATTGCTGCATATGATATTGAATCAAAATGCGCCTTTAGTCCACGGATAGTTCTTGATCCAAAGGTTGCATATAGATTTTTAGGTATTCGAAAGAATATAGAACAAGAGGATAAAAAGAGAAATATTGTTCACAAGGACTTGGATGATACTTCATATATCGATTATTTCAATATTGACGATAACGAAATCTATGGATTTGATGAAGATGCTCGTTATGATTATTTTAGGATTCTTTGTCAAAAAGTAGCTGAAAATGTGAATAGTACAGATATGAGTATTCGAATGAAGTATCTTTGGATGAGAAATAAAATCAAGAGATCTACTCTGTTTAAGATTCCCAAATATGCAGCGGCATATAAAGAAATTGTGACAGATAAGAAATAATTATTGGTTATTTTATGATTAATAGCATGTCCTGTCTCGGCTATAGAGGCTTTTCTACGAAGGAGACGCTTAATCTGGCCATTCCTAATGGAAAGCCGGGTAGTGGTTTGACTATTCTTGTGGGGCCGAACGGTGGCGGAAAGTCGACGCTAGTAGAGTGTTTTTACCAATTATCGCTGGCTAAAGCCTATAATAATTCTGTTTCTTTTTCCAGAGGGAAAAGAAACTTTAAGGCTGGGGATATAGTTGAGATATCTATAAATTTTGACGGTGCATCAGGTGTTTTAAGTACACGAAATGGAGGTAGTCAAGCACAATGGTCTGGACAACAATTGCCTGATATTTACTATCTACCCTCACGTCGTTTCTTTAATCCTTTCTTTAGTATGATGCCATGGGATCGAGAAACTTATTTAAGGAATCAACGGAGTAATCAGTTCCGATCCAGTAGTTTAGATCAGTATACTAGTCGACTTATAGATTTGAATTCTAAAGGCCCTCGACAGTTTAATGAAGTGTTAGGAAGGATTCTGGGTGAGCAGATCGAATGGACCATTGACCAGGATGATAATGCACAGTATCTTGTAAAGATTACGAAGAAGAATGGCTTATCTCATAATTCTGATGGGTTGGGTGAAGGCGTATTGAGCCTCATGTTCATTGTTGATCCATTGTGCGGAGAAGATAATCAAACGGTTGTGATTGATGAGCCGGAGATGAGTTTACACCCACAACTTCAGATGCGTTTATTGAGAGAGATATTGGAACGAACTCGTAAGTCACAGGTGGTGATTTCTACCCATAGCCCCAATATGATTTCTTTAGAAGCGATTGCAAATGGCGCGATGGTTGCCAGGGTTTTCGATGATGGGGATGGTTCAAAGATCTGTCCGATTGATGAACCCTCTCGGCAATTTGTTGCTTCTACGATTGGCGACATTTGTAATCCTCATATTCTGGGTTTGGATGCTCGTTCCTGCTTTTTTGCTGAAGACGGGATTATTATTACTGAAGGACAAGAGGATGTTGTTCTTTACCCCGTCATTTTGAAGGGTCTACATAAGAATTATTCTATTCCGTTTTTTGGCTTTGGCGCTGGAGGTGCTTCTTCTATTCGGAAAGTAGCGCATCTTCTGTCGCATCTTGGTTTTAAGCGGATAGGTGCCATATTCGATGGTGATAAAGAAGAAGAGTATAAGAAGTTTAATGAGGAGTTTTCCCAAGCGGGATACAAAGCTTGGATGATTCCTGCAGATGATATCCGATGTAAAAAAGCGATTCCTGAGAAACCGCCGGTAGATGGTTTGTTGGCGGAGGATCGGAAGACATTAAAGGATGAATATGTCGGTAAGATGTCTATGATTCTTGATGAGATTAATGATTTCCTTGAATAGAAAAATCTCTAAGACAAAACGATAATAATTAAATCGCTTAGAGAATGGTTATGAAGGAATGCTAAACTGTATTGAAAAATATCTGGAGCGACGGGGGAGCAGCGGCGGGTGTTTTTGTGGATGAGGGCGGCGCTGGAGTTTCCGGGGTTGAATCAGTTTGTGGAGGAGGTCAGGCGGGCGGGGGCGTGCCAGGGGAAGGTGTCGTGGGAGTCGTTGCGGAAGGCGGTTGCGTTTGCGGAGTCACACAATGAGTTTCAGATACGGAGCCTGGCGGTTGATGATGAGGTGAAGGAGGATATGGTGCGGTTGGAGAAGATTCGGCTGAAAGAGGTAGCGGTAAGGATTGAGGAGACGCTGCGGTATTTGGGTTGGCTTCAATAATGGAATAGAAATAACATAATTCTGACAACTATGAATAAAGAAATTTCAAATATTATCAAAGCAGGTTTATTTACGGCCTGCCATATTGCGCTAATGGCGCAGTATCGTAATCAGTATCTGTCTGAAAGGGATAGTCTGTCTGGTAAAAGTAATCATCTGACGGACGGAGCGAGAACGCTCAACGAGCCAAAGGAGAAAATGTACACACAAGCATTTTTATCTGGATTTGGGGTTGCGTGTCTATTTGCAATTGGAATTTCGGGATTGATAGAAAATCGCAAAAACGACTATTTGACATTAGATTGAAGTCGGGGTGTGGCAGGATAGAATAAGTATAAAAATGATTAATTGATCAAGCATGAAGAATCACATTCTCGCATCAATAGCCCTATTTGGTATCTATCGAAATAATAATCAAGATACCTATGATTTGCTTGCACAATATATTTCCGCAGTTATTGCTCAAAACGAACTAATTAGTTTTACTCCTGCAAATGTACAAGAGGGTTTAAAAGATTTATATCAGATTGAGATTCCCATTGGTGTCATAAAATCAGTTTGCAAGAATAAAATTGAAGGAGTTTTCCTTAATAACGGGGTTTTCACATGTACACGCATTCCTAAAGACGAAATAGAGAAAGAGTACAACGAATTAAGCGATGAATATGAAGAGCTCTTCGTACGACTTCTTTCATTTGTAAGAGAGAGAACAGATGAGTTCGACGATCAATTTATTAAAGATTGTTTTGGCGATTACCTTACTGAAGGAATTACATCTGAGACAGATCTCAATAATTTATATGCCGCATTCATTTCAAGCACTAAAGACGATAAGTTAATTCGTCAAAAGATTGATTTGTTGTCATCCGGTCTTATAAGCTACAACGGTTTGAGTTATGCTGATTCTGCTGGTAATAGCGGCGCATGGGTAGATAAGCTAACTATTTATTTGGATACGGAATTCCTATTCAGTTGTGCTGGATATAACGATAATTATCATAAGGATGTATTTCTGGAACTTTATAATCTCGTTAAGGAGGTCAATCAATCATATCGTCGACGCACTAAGAAAGAGGACGACCTTATTGAACTTAAGTATCTAGAGGATACTCGTGATGTTTACATGTCTCTTTTGGGTACGGCTAAAAGCCTAATAGAAACGAAGGGCGCTCCTGATCCTTCAAAAAAGGCTTTAATGAAAATCGTTCAGGAGTCTCTAAGCATCACAGATGTTATTAGACATCAATCTATCATTGACTCTGCCATTAAAGATACTTACCATATAGTTTATGATGACAGAGACTATAGTAATTTGGTTACTGATCCACGATATGTTTCTTTCGATGAAAAGACAATTTCGGATCTTAATGTGAAGTATAACCCTGATAAAGATGAAAATAAGCGAAGAAAGATTGATTATTATGCCAGGGTATATACTATTATCAAAGGTCTTAGAGGCGGGAAAGAAGTTAGCGTTTTTGAAAACTGCCGATACATATTCCTTACTGGTAGCCGCATCGGACGTGGCGCTTCTCTTGAGGTTAGAAATGACCACAAAACGGTGACTTTAGCAACTGATATAGATTTTGTGGTTTCCCGTTTGTGGTTCAAACTTAATAAGCAACTTGTAAACAATCGTATACCCGTCTCACTCGATATTGTAGCACGTTCGCAGGCTGTTTTAACCAGGGCAGTATCCAGAAAAGTTCGAGACATGTTTGAAGAACTTAAGGAGACAGATCTTTCATTAGAAGAGAAGAGAATGATGTATGCAAACCTTAAAGAGGCAGGGGAATTTTTGGCACCATATAATGATACCTCGACAAAAGATGTATTGTCTTTTATCGAATATACACATATTGATGAGTTAATAGAGGCTAATCACAATCTTAGGAAAAAAGCCGATGTCGCCGATAGGGCAGAAAAAGAATTATCCGATGTAAAAGAAACACTGGCAGAGAGAAACGCTGAAATTTCAGAATTGAAACTTTCTATGGCCGAAATTATAAAGGATCATAAAGAATTTCAGGAGAATAATAAAGCACATAGAGTTCACCTAGGTAGAATAATTAAACTTTTAGTTTTGATAGTGGTAGTTTTAATTGTTGCCTTAGTCTTCGCATTGCTATTGAAATGACGAGCGAACCGAGAATCTGTGTTAAAGCATTATTCATTCATCAGAAGTATGTTAGCAATTGCTGTTTTTCTGGAAAGGCTTTAGATGTCAGATTAACGGAATAACTGTTGATGGGTTCATGTGACGAGTGATCAATTTGTATAAAGTATCGAAACGTTTAATAATATGTTATACACAGAACTAAAATTCCCCAAGGATACACTTTTTCTTGTGACTGGCGGAGCCGGCTTTATTGGCTCCAACCTTTGTGAGGCGATATTGAAAATGGGGTATCGTGTGCTTTGCCTTGATGACCTTAGTACGGGTAAACAGGCTAATGTGGATTTGTTTAAAGGCAATCCAGACTATGAGTTCATTAAGGGCGACATCAAAGACCTTGATACTTGTATGGAGGCTTGTGAGGGTGTGGATTACGTGCTGAATGAGGCTGCGTAGGGCGGTGTTCCGCGTTGGGTCTGGACTTGTACAGATTCTGGGCGCTGGGGTCAAGTGTTGTATCAATGTGTCTCAATCCCGAACGGTCGGTGATTTGTGCGAAGAGTATCTATAGAAACTGGGACCGACTGTTGAACTGGATTGCGTACCAATAGCCGAGACACCGACATGGCCGCTTCCTACTATTTATAAAGTTCTGATCGTTATTATTCAAACACTGTAATATGTTAAGTCCATTATGAAAGGAATCGTTCTCGCCGGAGGTTCCGGCACTAGATTATACCCGATTACTAAAGGTGTGAGCAAGCAGTTGCTGCCGATTTATGATAAGCCGATGGTGTATTATCCTATCAGTGTATTGATGCTGGCGGGAATTCGGGATATTCTCATTATTAGTACACCAAGCGATTTGCCAGGGTTCAAAAGGCTTCTGGGCGATGGAAGCGACTTCGGCGTTCACTTTGAGTATGCAGAACAGCCTTCTCCAGATGGGCTGGCCCAGGCCTTCATTATTGGTGAGAAGTTCATTGGCGATGACTCTACATGTTTAGTCCTTGGAGATAATATATTTTACGGGGCCGGGTTCACTGGATTGCTTCGTGCAGCAGTTAAAGATGCGGAGGAAAATAAAAAAGCAACTGTGTTTGGCTATTGGGTAAATGACCCCGAACGATACGGTGTGGCTGAGTTTGACAAAGAGGGTAATTGTCTCAGTATTGAAGAAAAGCCCAAAGAACCGAAGAGTAACTATGCCGTAGTAGGGTTGTATTTCTATCCTAATAAGGTCGTTAATGTGGCCAAGCATATCAAACCTTCTGCCCGTGGTGAGTTAGAGATTACCACAGTGAACCAGGAATTCCTAAAAGATGGAGAATTGAAGGTACAAGTTTTTGGCCGTGGTTTCGCATGGCTGGATACGGGTACTCATGATTCTCTAAGTGAGGCGTCAACTTTTGTTGAGGTTATTGAGAAACGCCAAGGCCTTAAAGTGGCATGTCTTGAGGCAATCGCATTTCGCAAAGGCTGGATTTCTGAGGAACGTATGGCTGAGTTGGCTGAACTTATGAAAAAGAACCAGTATGGCCAATATTTACTTCGAGTTATCGAAGAAAAAACGTGAGATTGATTCAGATACTTTTAGAACAATCAAATAATAGGCATATTTATGAAGACAATTGCAATGACGGGTGCATCCGGTTTTATCGGCCAGCACCTGCTCCGGCATTATTTGGAAGAAGGCGCTCATGTGATAGCTTTTGTCCCAGATCCGGAGAATCTGGAAGAATATAAGAAATATCCCAACTTTGAATTAGTTAAAGCCTTCTTTGAGGACTTTGATCATTTGTCTGGGTTGACTGGGACTCGGAATATTGATATTTTCTACTATCTGTCTTGGGGCGGCTACGGTAAAGCTACCAACGATTACGCTGTGCAGATTCAAAATATCAAACCTATTTGTGATGCAGTTGCTGAGGCTGGGAAGATGGGATGTAAGCGATTTTTGTTCAGTACCTCTTTCTCTGAGTATATGATTAGTGAGCATGAGACACTCAGTCATAATGCAGGTGCACATTGCAATGTGTATGGCGCCGCGAAGCAGGCAGCTCGTGTTATGGCACATGCAACAGCAGCTCAGAAAGGTGTACCATTCCTTTGCGTGGCTTTTGCTAATACATTTGGAGTTGGTGACCGCTCTCATCGTAGTACAAACCTGTTTGTTCACAAACTGCTACGTGGCGAGGCCTTGGATTTGACTGAGGGTGTTCACTTGTATGACTGGAACTACATTGAGGATACCCTTAATGGTCTTGTACTAGCCGGAGAGAAGGGTAAGCCGGATTCTGTTTATTATATCGGCAGTGATCGTCGCCGTCCGCTGAAGGATATTGTGGGTGAGGTTCGTGATATTCTGGCTCCTGGTGTTGATATTCGCTTAGGGACATATAAAGAGGATTTCCATGTGGATTACGCCAGTGTGGATGTTACACGTCTATACCGAGATACAGGCTATCAGCCTAAATGGGATTTCAAAGAGGCTGTCTTAAAAACGGCGGAATGGGTTAAAACATTAGATTGGGAATAAATCATGGCATATACAAAAATCGAAACTAAACTGCCTGGCGTTTTTATTCTTGAACCTCAGGTTTTCGGAGACCATAGGGGCTGGTTTATGGAGTCATGGTCTGAAAAGAATATGGAAGATATTGGTCTTATAGTGAACTTCGTGCAGGACAATCAGAGTTTTACATCAAAGAAGGGGACACTGCGTGGTATTCATTACCAGCAGAATCCGATGGCGCAGGCGAAGCTAGTTCGCGTTGTCCGTGGGGCCGTGGTTGATATTGCTGTGGATATTCGTAAAGGATCTCCCACATATGGTCAATGGGTCGCGGTAGTGCTGTCCGCTGAGAACAAGAAGCAGTTTTTTATTCCAAAAGGATTTGGTCACGCATTCTTGACCATTACTGACAATGTTGAGTTTTGCTACAAATGCGACAATTTATATAGCAAAGAATGCGATCGCAATATTCGATGGAACGACCCGGAGATAGGCATTGATTGGAGAGCATTAGGTCTGGATGCGGATGTCCCATATCTCAGCGAGAAAGATGCGAATGCGCCACTATTAATTGAGAGCGATTGCAACTTTGAATACATGGTATAGAGATTAGCAATATGGTGGTGGTGAATGGGAAAATGAAGTAGATTGATAGATAGAATAAACAATTAGTACGATGACTGGAGGCGTATGTGGTAGGCTGAGGATTGGATACGTAAATCATGAAGAAGGAAATAACGTATTATGTCTTCTTTCCAAACAAATAATCAACGCATAGCAAAGAACACCATTTTTCTGTATTTAAGGATGCTGGTGGTCATGCTGATAACGTTTTATACTACAAGGGCGTTATTGGCTGTTCTCGGCGTTGATGATTATGGATTATATAATGTTGTGTGTGGATTTGTCGCAATGTTTGGTTTTTTAAACACATCAATGGCAAACGGGACGCAACGTTTTTATAATTATGAGATAGGAAAGAAAGGCGAAGGATCAACCGAACGTGTTTATACGCATGCATTAGTCATTCAATTTGCGATAGCACTCATCATAATATTAGTTGTTGAGACCTTTGGTTTATGGTACTTAAACAATAAGATGGCGATACCAGAGGGAAGAGAAGCCGCAGCTAAATGGGTGTTTCAGTTTTCGATGCTGAGCCTATTCTTTGTTATTATCTCCGTGCCATATAGTGCGGCTATAATGGCATACGAAAGGATGCATTTCTTTGCACTGGTTGGAATTATTGATGCTTTGCTAAAGTTGGGTATTGTATTCTTGCTGCCAATCTTGCCAAACGATTCGCTAATATGGTATGGAGCGTTACTTTCATTAATAAGCTTGATAGATCTATTCCTATATTTTTCCTATTGTAAGCTTAATCTTAAAGATATCAGAATTGTAAAGGCAATTGACAAAAACCTCTTTGTCTCAATGATTTCTTTTTCGGGATGGAACATTTTTGGATCCTTTGCCCACCTCTTTCGAAATCAGGGTGTTAATTTGGTGTTCAATGCCTTTTGGGGAACTGTAGTAAATGCGGCAAATGGAATAGCAGGCCAAATAGATGCTGCGGTTAATAGTCTTACCCAGGGCTTCTTGACGGCGATCCGACCTCAGATGATAAAAAACTATGCATCCGGAAATGAGGACCATATGATTAAAATGATGTTCTCTGCATCAAAACTAACATTCTTTTTAATAATGGTATTAGCTTTGCCTTTGATAAGTGAAATTTCTCCTATCCTTGATTTGTGGCTTGGCAGGGGCAAATATCCAGAGATAACACCAGTGTTGTGTCAGTTGACTATTATTATGTCTCTGTGTAATAGTTATTCTACGCCCATTTCCATTGTGGTACATGCCTCCGGTCAAATGAGAAAGTTTCAAGTCATATGTAGTATCGTGGTTTTGTCAGTAGTACCTTTGGCTTATATCGCGGCCAAACTTGGTGGAAGTGTTGAGGAAATTATGATTGTTTCTATATTGATTGTAATAGTGACACAGGTGGTTCGCCTTTTTTTAGTGAAAGAAATCGTATCTTTTTCAATTAAAGAATATGCTCAGAAAGTTATTCTACCTTGTGCTATAGTTCTTGTATTTTCAGCAACGTTAACTTATGCGATGCATACGGTCTTACCTAATGGATTTACATTCTCGCTAATAGTTATTGCGGCAAGTATACTGATTGCGACAATCCTTGTTCTTTTTATCGGTCTAAATGAAGAAGAAAGAAATTTGTGTTATTCTATATTAAGAAAAAAATCAAATAAGTGAATAATGAAAACTGTACGAATTGGTTATACATCTGGTGTATACGATATGTTTCATATCGGACACTTGAATATATTAAAAAGAGCTAAAGAAAACTGCGATTATCTTGTTGTCGGAGTGACTACGGATAAGCTTTGTTTTAAGAGAAAAAATAAAAATCCAATTATTTGTGAGCAGGATAGAGTAGAAATAGTTAAGTCGATTAAATATGTTGACAAAGTTGTGCTACAGGAAGATATGGACAAACTGAAGATGGTCAAGGAACTCGGCGCAAATATAGTATTTGTGGGATCTGATTGGGAAGGCACACCTGCATGGATTCAATACGAAAAAGAATTTGCCACTGTGGGTTGTAAAGTGTGTTACCTGCCTCATACGGAAGGGATTTCATCAACAATATTAAGAAAATTGTTAAATGAGGCAGATCTGTAGTTGAACTCATTATTTCAAACGAGATTTCCCTTTCTTTATGTACCTCAAGAAGCCCGACGGCGTGATTGCTATTTTCAAAGAACTATTATTCTGCGGCGTTCGGGATGTCGCATGTCATTTTAAATAATATGGGATTGTTGTAAAGTATACGATATTGTGTGGACAGGATAATCATAATGTATGGTAAGAGATAATAGAATTGACAGTATAAAGGGTTTCTTAATAATTCTTGTAATATTGGGGCATCTTATAGGTTCTTGTGGTAGTGGAATTATGAATGATAAAGCGTGGCTTTTTATCTATACTTTCCACATGCCTCTCTTCATCCTTATATCGGGATATTTTTCTAAAAAAAGAGTCTCGTCTTCTGATTTTTTTAAAAGTTTATTGCCGATTGTTAAGCCGCTGGTTGTGTTTCAAGTAATCAATGTGTTTCTACATTGTATTATTTTTAGAGACTCTTTGAGATTATCGTATTTGTTAGTTCCTTATTGGACTTTATGGTATTTGCTAAGTTTGATCTTTTGGAGAATAATGACACAATATTCACCTAAGTGTCTGCATAATAGACCATTATTTTATTTGTGCGGAGCTACGGTTGTTGCATTATTTTTTGGATTACTGCCCCATGGGAGAGTATTGTCTATACAGCGCACATTCTATTTTTATCCTTTTTTTTTATTGGGTTTTTATATGCGCCAAGGGTTAATTAAAACGAAAATTTGGCCAAATAGTATTTCCTATTTAATAATTATAACCGTTGTATTGCTTATCGCATTTGACTTATATCCAACAAATTCAAACATTTTGTTGAAAGGTGCTGACCAATATTCAATTAAAGATATTCCCAATAAGGTTTTTTTACTAATGTGTTCTTTTGCCACCTCGGTATCCTTTTTCAATCTATTGGGCAATATTAAATATCTTGACCTAATTGGAAAAAATAGTCTATTCTGGTATTGTTATCATGGCATCATAATTAGATTTTTTGTCGCACCAATTATCAATCACTTCCATTTGCCTAATTCTTTTTTATTTATGCTGCTTTATCTCATCATGATAGTTTTTGCCTTATATATGATGAATAAAATAAAGTGTTTAAGATGGCTAATAGCACCTTCTGTCAACAAGGAGCCAATGAAGAGTGCTGTATAATCGGCTGAAGAATTATCTTTACATGAACCACTAACCAGTCCTACTTTCTAAATAAATTGGCAAGGATTCGGTGGGGTTCGAATTCATTCAGTATTAATGTGTGACATCTGCCGGTCGATGGTGACGGTCAGACACCTTGTGAATACGATTAATGAAAACGATAACTAATATACCTGTTATTTACTCACGTCACGCCGTTGTTGCGGGATAGGGTTTGACAGGCTTGAATAATATAGAGAAATTCGGTATGGATAGGGATAAATTGAGAGAGCTTCAGTTTGTTCAGATGCTGGTTATGGATGAAATCCATAAGATATGTAAAAATAAAGGATTGAGATATTACCTTATAGGAGGGTCTGCGCTGGGTGCTGTTCGGCATAAGGGTTTTATTCCATGGGATGTGGACATCGATATAGCTATGCCTCGTAAGGACTATGAACAGTTCGTTACCGAATGCTCAAAAGAATTGCCTAAAGGATTTGTATGTGTTGACTACAGAACCGATAAGGCTATATATTCTCCTCATGCACTTGTGGTTATGGAAGGGACAAAACTGGTTCAGCAAGATGATATCCTGAATCCTCAATTAAAGCGTTATGGAATATTTGTAGACATTCTTCCGCTGGATCAATGCCCAAATGATAATAAACAGTGGGAGAAACAAAAGAAACAAATTGCGAAGTGGGCAAATTTACGATATCGGAAACTATCGCTGATCTATGCCAGTAATACGCCAATAGAGAGAGCCATAAAAAAAATTACACGTTTTATGATGTTGTGCTTGCCAATGTCTTATATCAACAGAAAACAGTCGGAGGTAATTCAAACTTACGATTTTCTTGCTGATAGTGAATGCAAAAGATGGTGTTCTATGGTGAGCCATTATAGTTTGGATAAATTGAGTATGCCAAAAGAGTTTTTCGGAGAACCTAAGTTAATGCAGTTTGAAAATAGGGAGTATTATGTGCCTGAGAGAGTAATTGATTATTTAACTCAATTGTTTGGCGATTACATGAAACAACCAAGCAAAGAGAAACAACAAGAAATGTATGACTTTTTTGTGGACGCAAGTTGGTGAGTGATAGATTAACTATAAGTGTGATATGTGATTTTATTGAGTATGTTCTTGATTGCCTTACCGACACAGGGTACCAGTCTACAGGTTTTCTCCAATATTTTGGAGATAGCCTTAATCTTTTTCTTACTAAAAGATTCCTTAAAATATCCCTATAAAGTAAGTAAACAGAAACGTAACCTGGCGATTATCATTATGTTCGTTTTTGTGATTTTTTCTTACTGGGGGGCTGACTGGTTTCATTATTATGAAGGTTATGTTGATATGCTCAAGGGTGACCGAGGACATATGGAGCCAGTATATGAATGGATAGCAAAACACCTCAGCTTTAATTATGTGTCTTTCCGTTTTGTGGTTTGGGGAATCAGTTTGATATTGATCATAGACCTTTTTAAAAGACTTCCAGTAAACTATAATCTCGCATTGTTTTTTTGGGGCACTATCTGGATATTATGGTTTTCATATGCCCGTGTAGGTGCCGCTATAACCCTGGCCCTTTGGGGACTCTCTTTGTTGTTGATTCCATTTAAAAAAGTCCCTCACATAGAATCGTATCTTATAGGTTTAGCGGCGATGACTGCTTCACTTGTATTTCACAAAACTGCGTTCTTTATAATATTGGTTATAGGAATCTCATATCTTACCATTAGAATTAAGACAGGATGGCTGATAGGTTTGTTGGGTATAGTTGTGTTTCTATTTGTTAATCACATGAATTCCTATATGGACTATTTTTTCTCTCTTGAAGGGAATTTTATGGAAAGTGGGGCAAGTCAAGCGATAGCATACGGACAGTTCTATCTGTCAACTGAAGAAGTTAAGCATGGTATGGGTATAAGGATTGCATTAATGATTGAACAATTATCTTTTTTTCTCGTCGGTTTGCAGTGTCTTCTTTTTTTGGTAAAAAAATGTTCCCCACAACCCCCGATGGCAGTACAAATGTTTATCCGCATAACGATGTTCATTGTTATGATATCTGTGCTTATTTATTTCGTTGGAGGATATAATACCACCACTTTGTATAGACGTTTTTTGAGGTATGCTCAGATTCCCTCGGCGATTGTTTTTTCTTATTTTTGGGAGCTAAAGAGATATGTCAATTTAAACAAATTTACGCTTTTGACAGGATTGCTAAGTTCAGTCTATGCTCTTGGCTATCAGTGGTATCTAGCCCCTTAATTATGATTGAATATGAAAGTTTTATTAATCAATCAAACATTTGCCCATTCGGGTGGGGCCAATGTGGTGTGTTTGAATACAGGACGTATTCTTGAACAGTACGGGCAGAAGGTAATTTATTTATCACAGAAATCCCAAAATAATGAGCCTTTGGGGGTGGATAGGTATTTCTATGAGGCGCCACGGAATGTTGTTGAACGATTTATTTTTGATTATTATAATTGGCGCTCGAAAAAGTGTTTGAGGAAGTTGGTTGTAGCAGAAAAACCAGATATTGCCCATATACATGAATTAGGCAATATTTCTGACTCAATACTTCCTGTATTAAAAAAACACAATATTCCAGTTGTTCTTACGGTTCATGATTATCATCTAGTTTGTCCGGTTTCACATTTTCTGGATAAGTATGGAAACACCTGTGAGAAGTGTATAGATAAACATTTTAGTAAGTGCATCAGATATTCGTGCTATAAAGGAAGTCGACTAAAGAGTTTGTTGTTAACATCACAGTTCCTTTTTCGTAGGAAGTTTTATTCTCCTTTTAATTATTTGTCAGGTGTGGTGTTTGTAAGTCGCTTTTCTCAAAATAAGAATTTAGAACACGAAAAGAAATTTTGTGAAATTAAGCACAGAATTATTTATAATAGCGCCATAGATCATACGAATGATAATCAGATATCTAAAGGGAACTATTTTCTTTACTTTGGGCGGTTGTCATATGAAAAAGGAGTAGATGTCCTCATTCGGGCATTTTCTAAAATTCACACGCTTAATCTTAAAGTCGTAGGAACAGGACCCTTAGAAAACCAGTTGAAAGAAATGGCAGCAGATTCAACGAATATTGAATTTACGGGATTTAAGACTGGTAGAGAATTATCTGATTTGATAAGTCATTCATCTTTTGTCATTATCCCGTCTGTCTGTTATGAGAATAATCCTATGGCCATAGTGGAAGCATACTCTTTTGGTAAACCAGTGATTGGAGCGGATTCGGGCGCTATTCCTGAAATTGTTACTTCAAGTACAGGTTACTTATTTAAAAAAAATAATGTTGAATCTCTCGTTAATACTCTGAAAGATGCTAATTCGATATCCGAGGAAGATTATAATAGTTTATCAAACGGTGCAAAGCTATATTTCAGAGAGCATTTTTCTGAAACAAGATACTATGCTGAACTTATGAGTTTTTATAAACTGGTATTAAATCATAAAGATATAGATGGGTATGATAACAAATAGAGCGCAGCTAAAAGAGTATTTGGACGCTGATTTGTCAGTCGCATATGTCCCTAAGAATGAATTAATACGATTGCTCTATACAATCCATGGAAACGAACAATGTCATTCTTATCGCTATGTAAAAAGATTGCGTTACACGGAATACTATTTAAATACTGGCCATAAGATTTTTTATCTACTTAGCCGTTGGCGTTTGAGCCGTTTGGGATTGAAGTATTTTGTGAGGGTGCCGTTGAATGTGACCGGTAAGGGATTGAATATCATTCATTTGGCCGGTGGCGGGGGATGCTACTTAAACGCCGATTCCATTGGCGATTATTGTACCGTCCAGTCGGGCGTTATTCTCGGTAGTACACAAAGTGGAACCCCGATTGTGGGTAATAGAGTAAACTTTGGTTTAGGGTGTAAAGTTTATGGGGGAATAACAATTGGCGATGATGCCTGGATAATGCCCAACGCGGTTGTGACGCACGATGTGCCCGCAAATGCGATTGTGGGGGGGATACCTGCGAAAATAATTAAATACAATGATTTAAACACTAAAAATGAATAAAAAGAAAATTTACATTGCCGGTTGTGGCGGTATGCTGGGAGAAGCTTTTTACCAGCAATTCAAAGATGAATACATCATCAAGTGTTCGGACAAGGACGTCAATGCGGATTGGCTTTCATTTCTCGACTTCAGAGATTACGATGCCTATCGCAAGGATGTGGAGTCATTTAAGCCAGACTACCTGTTCCATCTCGGAGCTTACACGGATCTTGAGTGGTGTGAGCAAAACGCAGATGAAGTATATTTGACTAATACACTTTGCGTTGAGAATGCGGTTTATATTGCGAATTCACTGGATATCCCTTTGCTGTACATAAGTACTGCTGGAATCTTTGATGGGAAAAAGCAACTTTATGACGATTGGGATCAGCCTAACCCTCTTGGCGTTTATGCGCGTTCTAAGTACATGGGTGAGCGTTTTGTGGTTGAGAATGCCAAACGTTATTTGGTATGCCGTGCTGGATGGATGATGGGCGCAGGCCCTTCCAAAGACAAGAAGTTCATTCAGAAAATTATGAAGCAACTGAAAGAGGGAAAGAAGGAACTATTCGTTGTTAATGATAAGGATGGTACACCTACATACACGCAGGACTTTGCACGCACAGTGAAGAATCTTATCAAGAAAGAGTATTGGGGCCTTTACAACTGTGTATGCGGTGGGCAGACCAGCCGCTTGGAGGTATGCCTGGAACTACTTAAGATTTTGGGATTACAGGACGAGATTGCGATAAATGTCGTAACTTCCGAATATTTTGCAAAAGAATATTTTGCAGAGCGTCCGGCTTGCGAGCGCTTGTGGACCCGTAAATTAGATCTTCGTGGTGTAAATGCTATGCGAGACTGGCGCGTGTCTTTGAAGGAATATATTGACAACTATTATAATGGATATTTAGACTGATATGTCTGCGAGTAAGTATTTCTTGTCTCTCTGTATTCCAAGTTATAACCGACCAGAAGGCATCAAGCGCGCTTTAGAGTCTGTGGATGCAGTTAAATATGCCAACGAATTGCAGATTGTTGTCTGTGAAGACTGCGCTCCTAAACGGCTTGAGGTACGCGATGTTGTTGAAGCGTTTAAGGAGAACACCAAGTACGCGGTCAAGTATGTGGAGAATGAGGTTAATCTCGGGCATGGCAAGAACTGGCGCCATTGCGCACACGAGGCAGAGGGTGAATATTTGATGTATATTGGTGATGATGATATGGTTGTGCCGGAGGCTCTTGATAAGTTTATGGAGTGGTTAAACCAGCACAATAATTTGGGATATGTATGCCGAGCATATCAAACGTTGCATCCTGACGGAACGGTTACTGACAATCGTTATTACAATAAAGACAAGTTCTTTGAACCGGGTATTGATGCGTACGTTGCTTTTTTTGAAAAGAGCAATCTGATGACGGGTTACACCATCAAGCGTAAGTATACGTATGACTTTGAGGATCCAAGTGTTGATTATACTCTTTTCTATCAGATGTATTTGATGGGAGAAGTCTGTTTACGTTACCCTTCGGGTTATTGTAATATCCCTGTGGGCATGTATGTTGGTGACGGGGTTTCATATTTCGGTGTCAATGAGGCCGAAAAGGCATTCTATAAGCCAGGGATAAATGCGGCAACGGAGTTGTCGAATACAAATAAGTTCTTTGTCGTTTCTGATCTAATTGATAAAAAGAATGGGATATCATCAACCCCTCTATTAAAAAAGGAGTGGGCGAAATATTCATCATATCCCACCTTTATCAAGTATAGAATGATGAACCGAGAAGAATTGAGGAAGTGTAAGAATACTTTAGAAGAAATGGGGCTTAATCAGTCCAAGTATTTTTATTTCTATTATTACATGCTACTTATTTTTGGCGTACGCTTTTGTCAGTGGGGTGTTAATATGATCAGGAAGATTCACGGGGGACGTCCAGAATTATAAATTGAAGATATGAAATTTGATAATAATAGACTGGCAATTGTCGTAGTCTCATGTGACAAGTACAGCGATTTATGGGACGATGTATTCAATCTTCTGGATATTCATTGGAAGAATCGGCCCTATAAGACATATTTGGCGACAGACTCGAAGCCTTTTGAACGAGAAGGCGTAGAAGTGTTGCACTTCGGTAATATCCGACAGTGGATGGTATGTACTAGAAAAGCGGTAGAACGTATTGATGCAGAATATGTACTGTTCTTAATGGAAGATTATTTCGTTATTAGGGATATTGATACAGAGGTAATTGAGGAAGATATAAAGTTTATGGATGAGCAAAAGGCCGATTTTCTTAATCTACACCAGAAACCACATTTCCTAAATGAAGCAGATAGTATATTCGTAACGAAAGATATAAGAACAATACCCAACAATACCCGTTATGGCCTTGACACTGCTGGCGCTATATGGCGGAAAGAATTCTTCATGGAACAATTAAACAGGGAGGATGGCGATGCGTGGCGTTTTGAGGCCATGCTTGTCAAGGACTCACAGAGTCCTAAAGGTGTGCCCGGAAAGTTGTTTTATGATACAAGAAAGCCCCTGAATTTATGCCCTGGAGAAGTCGTTAGACTGGGTAAGTTTACACTTGATACTGTAAGGATTATAGAAGGAACTGGTTATAAAATCCAGTCAACCCGTGCAAGAATGACAAAAGGGGAATACTACAAGGATAGGTTAAAAGGGCGGCTTGCAAATGTAAAACATGGGCGCAGATTATTGAAGAGGATAGGAAGAAAATTCGGATTCGTGTTCTTTACGGATGACTAAATACTATTTATTGTGAAGGCATTAGTTACTGGCGGAGCAGGTTTTATAGGAAGCCATCTCTGCAAGAGGTTAGTAAAGGAAGGGCATCAAATTGTAGCTATTGATAACCTTTCCAATGGTAGTCTGGAGAACTTGAAGGGCTTGGAAGATAGCCCTCAGTTCACTTTCTACGAGTTTGATGTTAATAATACCATTAAGTTAAGGGCTGTGTTTGATAAGCACCCCTTCGATATGGTGTTCCATCTGGCAGCTAACGCGGATGTTAATAAAGGAGAGGAAAGCGCAGTAATAGATATAGAAAACACGCTGCAAACCACGCTGAGTGTGTTGGAGATGATGCGGATCTATGAAATTAAGAAGTTCTTCCTGGCATCCTCTTCTACCGTGTACGGTAATGCTGAAGAACGACTTCAAGAACATCGGTCTATCATGAGGCCTATCTCTCATTATGGCGCCGCGAAATTGGCAAGTGAGGCATTTGTAAGTTCCTACAGTAGTTTGCACGACTTCCAGGTATGGATAGCTCGTTTCTGCAATGCGGTTGGCCCTAATATGGCTCATGGCGTGATACATGACTTGATTATGAGGCTCAAGGGTAATCCTGAGACTCTTGAAGTATATGGTGATGGTACGCAGACGAAGCCCTATATCTGGATTGATGATTTGGTGGATGGCGTTATGACGCTGCTTGAGAAGACTAACGAGAATTACAACTGCTATCTGGTTGGTGTAGATTCTAATGTCACAGTCGACCAGATTGCCCAAATTGCGATGGATGAGGTCGGCGTTCATGTACCTATCCACTATGGGGGTAGATATAGTGGCTGGAAGGGCGATGTCAGGCAGTATAGATACGATGTCTCTCAATTACGCTTGATGGGATGGACGCCCAAATACTCCGCGGAACAAGCCGTAAGGAAAGCTGTCCAAATTAACATGAATAATTTGTAATTTAGTAGATATGGCAAAAAAAGCATTGATAACTGGGGTTACTGGTCAGGATGGCTCCTATCTTTCCGAGTTCCTTCTTGAGAAAGGATATGAGGTTCATGGAATTATCCGGCGTTCCTCAGTGGATTTTCGTGAACGCATTGCACACCTTGAAGGGCATCCCAAGTTTCACCTTCACTATGCAGATATGGGAGACTCCATGTCACTGGTAAAAGTTGTTGATAAGGTGAAGCCGGATGAGATTTATAACTTGGCCGCCCAGAGCCATGTTCAAGTTTCTTTTGATAGCCCGGAGTTCACTGCAGATGTGGATGCTACTGGTGTACTTCGAATCCTGGAAGCAGTCCGCACCAACCATCTGGAAAAGACTTGCCGCATATATCAGGCATCTACTTCTGAGCTTTATGGCAAGGTGGAGGAGGTCCCTCAGAATGAGGACACTCCCTTCCACCCATATAGCCCGTATGCTGTAGCAAAACTCTATGGTTTCTGGATTGTGAAGGAGTACCGCGAGGCGTATGATATGTATTGCTGTTCAGGCATCCTTTTCAATCACGAATCTGAGCGTCGTGGCGAGACATTCGTGACCCGCAAGATTACCCTCGCGGCCGCACGTATTGCAGCCGGTAAGCAGGACAAGCTCTATCTGGGCAACCTTTCCAGCTTGCGCGACTGGGGCTATGCCAAGGACTATGTGGAATGCATGTGGCTGATTCTTCAGCAAGATGAACCTGAGGATTTTGTGATTGCAACAGGTGTACAGCACACAGTCCGTGAGTTTGCGACCCTGGCTTTCCGCCACGTCGGTATAGAACTCCGCTGGGAGGGTGAGGGCGTAAATGAAAAGGGTATTGACAAGAAGACCGGCAAGGTGCTGGTTGAGGTAAGCCCCGAGTTCTATCGCCCAACTGATGTGGTTAATCTATTGGGCGATCCTTCCAAGGCAAAAGCCCGCATGGGCTGGAATCCGTCCAAGACATCATTTGAGGAACTGGTTGCGCTGATGGTGAAACATGATGTAGAGAAGGTTGCCGTTGAGCGTGCCGGTGAGCAAGTGAAAGTAAACCTTGCTGAAAAAGAAGAGTGGTCAGGGACAATGTAATAGGAGAGTAGTTATGAACGTAAAAGATTTTGAGATTCATCGTTCGGAGATTATTCCGGATTTGGTTTGGTTTAGAACCAAGAAGTTTTCTGACCTTCGTGGTTCCTTGTTTACCACCTTCCACGCGGAGGTGATGGAACAGTATATTCCCAAGGATTTAGAATTCAAGCACGACAAGTTTGCGCTGACTTTCCATAATTGCCTTCGAGGAATCCATGGCGACACAAAGACATGGAAACTTGTCACATGTGTTTATGGCGAGATCTGTCAGGTGGCTGTTGACCTCCGCCCGGGTTCTCCTACTTATGGTAAATGGGAGAAGTTTATCATCAATCAGGACAATCAGGTTTCGGTGCTCCTCCCTCCTGGATTTGGCAACTCTTTCCTGGTATTGAGCGAGGCCGCTATGTACCACTACAAGCTGGCCTATATTGGAGACTATGTGGATGCGGCAGATCAGTTCTCCGTCCGTTGGGATGACCCGAAGCTGGGTATTGACTGGCCGGTTAAGAATCCAACTCTTTCAGAGAGAGATAAATGCTTGGATAATTTAAAGTAAACAAAAGATATGCAGAGAATTGTACACGATGGCTATCTGGTAGCTATCATTTACCGTGACGAAGACTGGGTGGAAGGTTTGAACTTTGTCACCCCTAACGAGATGTTTGTCCAGGTTGGATCCTGGTGGTACAAGAAAGGTCGCAAACTGGCCTCTCACATTCACAATGATTTTGAGCGTAGCGCTATGCGTACGCAGGAAATGACTTACGTGAAAAAAGGTTCCATGCGAGTTCTGCTGTTTGATGAACAGAAGAACTACATTGGTGACTTTATCTTGAAAGAGGGCGACCTTGCAGTGTATGCTTACGGTGGCCACGGCTATGAGATTCTTGAGGATGACACCAAAATTATTGAGGCCAAGAACGGTCCGTTTGTGGACGTTGAAACCGACAAAACCAAATTTGAAGATCATTGCTAATAACAACAAATAGATATGGAAGAAAGATTTATCCCTCAAATGGAGCCTTGGTTCGACGAGCGCGAGAAAAAGGCCATTAACGATTATATGGAAGAAGGCGGTTGGCTTACTGAATTTAAGCGTACCGCAAAGTTTGAGCAGATGATTGCCGAATATACGGGCGCCAAGTATTGCGTGGTGGTCAACAATGGTACCATCAGCTTGACCCTTGCGGCTATGGCAGCCGGTGTGGAAGCTGGCGACGAGGTGATTGTTCCTAACTTCACGATGATTGCTACTCCAAACTCTGTGAAGATGTTTGGCGCTAAGCCGGTATTTGTTGACGTGGAGCCTGAGACCCTCTGCTTAGATATTGAGAAAGTAAAGGAAGCCATTACTCCCAAGACCAAGGCTATTATGTTTGTGAATGCCAATGGCCGTTATCCGAAGGTTGGTATTGACGCTTTTGTTAAGCTTTGCAAGGAGAAGAACCTGATATTGATTGAAGACTCTGCACAGTCTCTTGGTTCACGCTACCCAGATGGCCGCCACCAGGGTACTGTCGGCGCCGTGGGTAGCTTCTCTTTCTCCGCACCTAAGATTATCACTACTGGCCAGGGAGGTGCTTTGATTACCAACGATGATGATATCATTTACCGCCTAAAGAGACTGAAGGACTTTGGCCGTTCTGGTGGTGGTAATGATGTTCACGACAGCATTGGTTTCAACTTTAAATTCACAGAACTCCAGGCTTGCATTGGCCTGGTTCAGATGGAGAAGCTTGCATGGCGTGTTGAGCGTAAGAAAGAGATTCTGAAGCTCTATCAGAAAGAACTGTCTGGTTGTCCCAACATAAAGTTCTTTGAGCAGGATCTGACTTGCACCACACCTTGGTTCATTGATGTGCTGGCTGATAATAAGTTGGAACTCCAAGCTTATATGAAGGAGCACGGCGTTGGCACGCGTGTGATGTATCCGCCTATCAATCAGCAGGTGGCATACAAGAATATCTATGGTGAACCAGATAAGAGCAAGTTCCCGGTCAGCAATTTGGTGGGCGAGAAGGGCCTGTGGTTGCCTTCTGCTGGTCAGTTGACGGATGAGGAGATTGTTTCTATTTGTGGTAAGATTAAGGCATTCTATAGAAAATAATTTAACTTGAGAAAGTTATTCCTCATATTTGTTTTTTTCGCTTTTTGTCTGCCCCTTCATGCTGGTGACTTCTTTAAGGATGATTTAACGTCCAAGAGAATCCATGTCGTTATTGAAGGGGCAGTCGGAGGGGATTTCTATAGAAGTCCATTGAGTCCGCTGTATAAAGAAAATCAATGGGTGTTTACTGGAACTGTTACTATAGGATACAAGTTTAACAATAGTATTTATGCCGGCCTTGGTGGGGGACTTCGCCATTGTCAGAATGACCAGAAAACAGGGTTTCCAATCGCAGGCTCATTCCCGGCTTACGCCATGGTCCGTTATTCTTTTGCTAATGCTTGGCATCAACCATATTTGGACGGAAAGGTGGGGACTGTGGTATATCCAAAATGGAACGACAGCATAAAATTCCATACTTCGATTGGGGGCGGAATTCACATTATCCCTCGTTTAACAGCAGGTGTACAGTGCGGTTGGTATGGTACGCTGGATAATAAGTATTCGTTTGGACTATTCTTTTGCTTAGGTTTCATCTTATGAGGAAGGCTGTCAAGTTCGTGTTGTTTCTTTGTTTCCTGGATCTTGCAATTTCATGTTCTCAGGATTCAATTTTGGGGTTTAGCAATAAAAAGGAACTTGTCAAGTGGTACAATTATCAGTTGCCCGCTTTTGTTCATCTGAACGAATGTAACTCATCCTGCATGTATGAACTCCTGATGTCTGATAGCGAGGATTTGATATACTGGAAAATCAATCACAATTTCAGAGAAGAGGTCGTGCATAAAGGAATGGATGAAGAGGAATTTAAGGAGCAGGTTGGGTCGTATTTCAAAAAGATAATTCATAGATTCAACGATCACAAGGTTAACCCTGGCTTGAGCGACTCTTATGAACCGTCATCTTTAGTATCAGACGATGGTGATAGAATAGAACTGTTTAGCCCCAATGGCAAGTACTATGAAAGCTTTGATGGTGTGAACTGGACTAAGGGTGAGAAGCTTGTCATGTCTAATGGCTATGTCCCCCGGCACTTCTCTGTCAGCAAGATTGACGGGATGTACTTTCTTACAGGTAGGGTAATTGAATCTGATAAGGAGTATATGGATTTATACGTTTCTGCAGACAGAACTCATTTTGACTATAAAGGGCATATTGTCTCAACCGATGACAATCTTGGAAATGGATTTAGATTCGATAGTTTTGGTAACTCATTCTTAATGAAAACCCCGGAAGGAAAGTATTACTTCTATTATGAAGGGGCAGAGCATCGCTCCAATTGGAGTTTGTGCTTGATGACATGCGATAACGTATTTATAGCCGGAGTTGATGGCCATATTGGGGATTGGCAACAGTGCGCTGAGAATCCAATACTACTTTATTCAAACAAGAATTTTGCGGGAGAGACACCACAATTATACTGTAATCCGGAAATCGTCAAGGGGGAGGATAATCAACCGCTGATAGTTGATGGTAATTATTTTATGTACTATCTTACTTACTTTTATAAGGCAAATACGATGTATGCCACGCTCAATAGAATGTATAGTTCTGACTTGATTCACTGGACGGATGAAGGAAGTATGTTTGACGTTCGTGATGTCCCTTCCGGAGGTGAGGCGCGTGGAGATAATGGGGACCATAGCTTGTGTCAATTCAAAGGCAAGTCGTACCTTTTCTATACGCTGAATGCAAACAGTTACGGATACGGGACTCCAAATATCAGATATACTGTTGATAACAGGCCATTGGCAGAATTGATGAGACTTAAACCATAGAGTCATTTGATAATGATTTTGAATAGATTAATATGATACACGCTTTAGCAGATTGTAAAAACCATCATATTCCAGAGTCCACTAATGTGTGGCAGTTTTGTGTGATTTTTCCGAATTGTAAAATAGGGGAGAACTGCAATATATGTTCCCACTGCCTCGTTGAAGATGATGTGGTGATAGGTAATAACGTAACTGTGAAGTGTGGCGTTCAGATATGGAATGGCATCACCTTGGAAGATAATGTAATGGTCGGTTCCAATGTGACTTTCACCAACGATATGTATCCGCGATCAAAGAATGAGGGTTGGAAGTTGTTGAAAACACGGGTTTGTAAGGGGGCTACCATTGGAGCTGGCTCCGTGATTCTACCAGGCCTAACAATAGGAGAAGGGGCTTTCATCGCCGCTGGCTCCGTGGTGACAAAAGATGTTCCGGCGGGTGAATTATGGATGGGCAATCCTGCTAAGTTTTTTCGTAAAGTAGATTTTTAAATATATGATTCCATTTTTATCTTTGAAACAAGTCACTGCACTGCATGCTGCAGAGATTAACGAGGCAGTAACTCGAGTAGTTAACGGGGGCTGGTATCTTCAAGGCAAGGAGAACGAGAAGTTTGAGACAGATTATGCCAAGTTTATAGGTTCGAAGCATTGCATTGGTTGTGCAAACGGATTGGATGCTCTTATTTGGATATTTCGAGCATACATTGAGATGGGAGAGATGCGGCCTGGCGACGAAGTGATTGTTCCGGCGAACACTTACATTGCGACCATCCTGGCTATCACGGAAAATGGATTGAAACCTGTTCTTGTTGAGCCTAAACTCAATACTTTGGAGATTGATGACAATCTCATAGAAGATGCTATTACTTCTAAAACAAAGGCTATTACTATTGTCCACCTTTATGGGCGCAACGCCTATACTGACAAGATAGGATCTTTGTGCAAAAAGTACAATCTTAAACTTGTTGAGGACAATGCACAGGCACATGGTTGCAAACATACTGATGGACGTGTAACTGGCAGCATCGGAGATTCCGCAGGTCATAGCTTCTATCCGGGCAAAAATCTTGGCGCATTGGGTGATGGTGGCGCAGTGACCACCAATGACCCCGAACTAGCCGCTGCCGTTCGTGCATTGGCCAACTATGGTTCTCAGAAAAAGTATGTGTTCAAATTCACTGGTCGCAACAGCCGTCTGGACGAGATCCAGGCTGCGGTACTGGATGTTAAGTTGAAGTATTTGGTTGAGGATAATGCTCATCGCAAAGAGGTAGCTCATTATTACTATGAGCATATCAATAATCCTCTGATTTCTATGCCCGATTTGCTGCCCGACGAGCAAAACGTGTATCACCTGTTCCCAATACTTGTAGCTAAAGGAAAACGCGATGCGGTGCATGATTATCTGGATCGGAATGGAGTCGGCACCGTTTGCCATTATCCGATTGCTCCTCACAAGCAAGAATGCTATGCTAAGGAAGAATGGAATATTCCGCAGTTGAGTCTGCCTGTCACTGAGAAGATCGCAGACGAGGAACTGAGTCTGCCCATCGGCCCGGCAATCACGCTTGAGGAGGCCGCGGTAGTTGTTCGTCTGATTAACGCCTTCAAATAATGGGTAAAAGAATCTGGATAGTCAATTACTATACAAGCCCGACATGTTCCAATCCCCGGTATCAGGAATTTGCCGCTGCCTTCCTTTCTGCGGATTATGATGTGGTGACTTTCAATGCTGCATGGGTTGACAATGTAAATGTCAAAGGTGCATACCGGGAGGAGAACTACGGGCAGTACAACTTTGTGCATATCCATGCGCCAAAGTATCAGGGGAATGGCCTGAAACGGATGTGGAGCATATTCGCCTTCGCGATGAAGTTATATTTGAATCGCCGAAAATTCGCGAAGCCAGATGTGGTTTTGCACAATGTCCATACCCCGTTTGACTATCCAGTATATTGGGCAGCGAAGAGACTGAAAGCTAAATATATCGCGGAAGCATGGGATCTGTGGCCGGAAGACTTCGTCACTTTCGGGCTGTTGAAGGCAAACAGTCCCGCTATGAAGTTCGCCTATTATATTGAACGAAAACTGTATGAAAATGCAGACCGAGTAGTGTTTACTTTCGAAGGTGGTCTGGATTACTTAAAATACAAGGGTTGGACTACCGACTGTGGCGGAACCATTGATCCGGCCAAGGTTCATTACATTAACAGCGGGGTGAATCTGGAGAAGTTTGACTATGACTGCAAGACGCATCCACGCCCTGATGCCGATTTGAACGACCCCGAAACATATAAGATTATCTATCTGGGCTCTATCCGGCTTGTTAATCATGTGAAAGAGCTGATAGATGCCGCTGCTATGTTGATGAATAATCCCAAGTATCGTTTCTTCATTTATGGTAACGGCAATGAGCGTCCTGAATTGGAACAGTATGTAAAGGACAAGGGTATCACCAATGTCGTATTCAAGGAAAAACAGATACCTTTTGAAGAGGTTGCGTGGGTGGTTAGCCAGGCGACAGTGAATGTGATGAATTACCAGAAGAATTTTGGCCTCCATGGGGTTAGCTCAGGAAAGATGTTCCAGTATCTTGCTGCCGGAAAACCCATTCTGTGCAATATCAAGCTAAACTATTCTGAGATAGCTAGAAACAATATTGGTATTGACCGAGACCTTGATACTCCTGAACAGTATGCTGATGCAATTCGTGAATTGGCTGAACAGCCACAGGTTGATTTTGATGACATGTGCAAGCGAGTTCGCGAAACTGCCCAAAAGTTTGACTATAAAGTTTTGGCGGCTGAAGAATTGAAAGTGATAGAGAGATAGAGACAAGCGTGATGGACGAACAAGTTATTTTTTCGCTTCTACGGTTAGGCCTCGGAACAAGCAAGGATATTCAGAATGAGAACATATCTGATTTGTTTCTTGCGACAGAGGATCAATGGCTTCAGTTAGAAGAAATGGCCCGTTTTCATGGCGTTTCTGGCGTAGTGCTCGATGGTATTCAGGCCATTATAGATGAATTGGGGCCTGAGTGTCTAGGCCGTTCATTTACACCCGAAAAATGGAAGATGTATATCCTTCATTGGATAGGGGAAGTTCAGCAGGGCTATGAGGCTGGAAATATGCAACAGATGGTGGTGGTCAACGACATCCAACACCGCTGGGGTGAAGCTGGTATCCGAATGATGCTAATGAAAGGTTTGGCAACGGGCACATATTACCCCGACCCCAAGCACCATTGCCCAGGAGATATAGACTGTTATTTGTTTGATGATTATGCCAAAGGAAACGAAATAGCGAAGGAATGGGCAGACAAAGTAGATGAGGGATGGTATAAGCATTCCGTCATCAGCTATAAGGGGCAGACAATTGAGAATCATCAATTTTTCGTTCATACACGTGAGGGCAAGAAAAGTAAGCAACTGAACGAGGCGTTGTGTGACACATTGAAAGATGCGCATTATGAAACTTTGTCAGGTACGAGTGTATTGCTGCCACCGCCCATGTTCAATGCCTTGTTCTTAACTTATCATGCGCAAGCACATTTTCTTGAAGAGGGATTGAGATTAAAGCAACTCTTGGATTGGGCTATGTTCCTAAGGCGAGATGCTAGTAAGGTAGATTGGCAAGTGTTTTATATGATTTGTGAAAAATATCACCTGCTTAGATTCGCAGTGATCGCCACTGATATTGCCGTTCATTATCTTGGCGTTAATATAGAGAATCCTGAGATTGTGACAGATAGTCCTTTTACCGCTAAGGTAATACATTCGACACTATATGATAAGGATTACGTGTTTAGTAGTGGTAAGAGCGGCTGGGCAAATAGATGGCATATAGTAAAGAATCTGTTCAAGTACCGCTGGAAATATCATGACATCTATCAGCATAGCGTTATATGGCAATTGTGGTGGTATGCTGCTGGGTTTCTTTTTAAAGGAGAATAAGATATATGTATAAGCACTTCTTTAAACGAGTTCTTGATTTCCTAATTGCACTGGTAGCATTGTTGCTAATTGGGTGGTTCTTGCTGATCGTGGCAATTTGGCTACACTTCGCCAACAAAGGAGCAGGGGCATTCTTTACTCAGGATAGACCCGGTAAGGATGGTAAAATATTCCGCGTCATCAAATTCAAAACGATGACAGATGAAAGAGACGATAACGGTAAATTACTCCCTGATGCTCAACGTTTGACAAAAGTGGGACGCTTTGTCCGTAGTACCAGTATTGATGAGTTGCCGCAGTTAATAAATATCTTGAAGGGCGATATGTCTTTGATTGGCCCTAGGCCTTTACTTGTTGCCTACTTGCCCCTATATACTCCAGAACAAGCTCGACGTCATGAAGTACGGCCTGGTATTTCAGGATGGGCACAAGTGCATGGCCGCAATCATTGTAAACTAAGTGAAAAATTTGCCTTAGATGTTTGGTACGTTGATCACTGCACCCTTGGAACTGACTTAAAGATTATCGGGATGACAATAATAAATGTATTGAGGCGTTCTGATGTGGGGGAAGGGGCTAGTGATATGAAAGATGTAGATGATTTAGGTTTCTCAGAAAGATTATAATAATGAAATAATGAAAAAGATTATCATTGTTGGCGCTGGCGGGTTTGGGCGTGAAGCGTATTATCTTATTAGGGATATTAATAAAGTGCAACCAACCTGGGATTTGGTAGGTTTTTTGGATGATCGGATTAAATCTCTGAACGATAAGAAGATAAATGTTCCGATTCTTTCAACGGTTGAAGCATGGAACCCCGCTGATGATGAATATTTCATCCTTGGCATAGCATCACCAAGAACAAAAGAAATTGTTGCTAATAAACTGAAAGCAAAAGGAGCAAAATTTGCTACGTTAATCAGTCCAATGGCGAGTGTGAATGAAACCGCAGAAATTGGAGAAGGATGTGTCGTTTCTGGCGGTTCTATAGGGGACTGCACCAAGCTGGGGAATTTCGTCCATATAGCAGGATCGATGATTGGACAAGATGTGGTAATCGGAGATTATTCCACAACTACGGGTTTTGTTAATATTCCAAAGGGAACAATTGGAAGAAGAGTTTTTATCGGTAGCCATGCTGTGATATTAAACGACCTCGAAGATGATGTTGAGGTCGTTTCTGGGAGTGTTGTTTTCCATAAAATTAAAGCCGGATATAAAGTAATGGGTTATCCGGCAAAAAAAATAGTTTTGTGACCTCTACTTTAAGTTAACCTTATTTAATATTTATATTTTAGCAATTATGGAATTAAATGAATTCATTGCGAACTTCGCAGAACAGTTTGATGAAACCGATGCCAACGAGATTACCGCGGCGACTGAGTTTAAGAGCCTCGACGAATGGTCAAGCCTAATCGCCTTGAGCGTTATTGCAATGGTTGATGAAGAATATGACGTCACCATCAAAGGTGAAGACATCCGCAACTCCAACACCGTGGAGGATTTGTTTAATGCTGTCAAAGCAAAAGCTTAACATATGGCATTTCTTAAGATTGAGAATGTAGCAATAAGAGGTATATCCGCTTGTGTCCCTCCCAAGGTGGAGGAAAACAAGGATATACCTTTCTACACTCCCGAAGAGGTAGATAAAGTAATTGAGTCAACAGGTGTGGAACGTAAACATATTGTTAGCGATGGAATTACGGCTTCAGATTTATGTCTAAAGGCGTGTGAAGAATTGCTGAACAAATTGGGCTGGGATAAAGAATCTATTGACTTGATTTGCAATGTGACCCAAACCAGTGACTATACCAATCATCCTAACGTTTTTGTCCTTCATGAAAAATTAGGGCTGAAGAACGATTGTATGTCACTGGACTTTTATCATGGCTGCCCGGGATGGGTGATCGGTCTTAGTTCGGCGGCATCTTTGATAAGCCATGGAACAATTAAAAGGGCATTATTGCTGGATGGTGATAATATCACTTCCGTGCAATATGGACAAGATCGGGAGAGTCGGCCTTTGTTTGGCGATGCTGGTACCGCCACGGCTCTTGAGTTTGATGAGGATGCAACACCTTTGCTTTTTCAGACAGGCACCAATAGTGTAGATGGCGTCGCTTTGATTCATAAAAAAGGAGGTTCCCGTGAGCCACATACTTTAGATTCTTATAAGCAGGAACTCGGAATGCTTTCCGGAGAAATCTCAACAGAAGGCGTCGAAGACCTAATGGATGGTATGAGTGTGTTCTCTTTTGGTATTTCAACGCCGCCTAAGAGTGTAAAACAGCTTTGTGAGCATTATGGAATCATTATTGATGACGTTGACAAACTGGTGCTTCATCAAGCGAATCTCTTCATGGTAAATAAGATTGCTAAGAAATTAAAAATGCCTGCTGAGAAAGTGCCAAGTTGTTTGAAGGATTATGGTAATACTACTAGTACGTCTATTCCATTAACCATAGTTACGCAGTGTCAAGAAGATTATTCTAAGGGAAAACAAAAGACCCTGGCATGTGCTTTTGGTACTGGCTTGGCGTGGGCATCAACTTATTTTGAGACAGAAAAAATCATTATTCCAACCATTATTACATACAAAAATGTATAATCCATATTCACTAGAGAAAAAAAAGGTACTTGTTACGGGAGCCTCTTCAGGAATTGGAAGAGCGACAGCACTCGAATGTGCCAAGTTGGGCGCTTCATTGGTAATAACTGCCAGAAACGAGGAAAGGCTCAAGGCCGTATATGATGATCTTGATCGATCTATGGGGCAGGAACATCATATGGTTATTGCGGACGTTGCGACAAATGAAGGCTTAGCCTTACTCGTTGAGAATGTTGAAGACCTAGATGGTGTTTCAAGTAATGTTGGTATTGTTGTCAATAATGCCCCTATTAAATTTATAAAAGATGATGTGTTAGAGCAGGTTTTCAGTGTGAATGCGTTCTCACATGTCAAATTAGCTCGCGATCTTTATAAAAAGAAAATCCTGAAGAAAGGGGCTTCTTATGTCTATACGGTTTCTGTAGGAGGCGTAACAGCATTTAATGCCGGTAATTCTGTATATGGAATGGCTAAAGCTGCTGTCAATTCCTTTATGAAATTTTGTGCTGTAGACTTCTCTACTCGTGGAATCAGATGCAACTCGATCTGCCCTGGTATGATTGTGACTCCGATGACAGGAACAAATGGGACATTTACGGAAGAGGATTATAAGAAAGACATGGAGCATTATTTGCTGAAGCGATATGGTCGCCCGGAGGAAGTCGCATGGACAACAGCATTTCTTCTTTCAGATGCGTCTTCTTTCATTACGGGTATGTCATTATTGGTGGATGGCGGTGCGTCCATAGTTAAATAATTACAATGGCTTTTTGGGAAGTTAAGAACGTAGAGATTAAAGGCATAGCCACTTGTGTGCCAAAACAGGTTAAAGTGGCTAAGGAGATGCCTTACTTTACAGAGGTTGAGGCTGACAACTTTACCAATGTGACAGGCGTCGTAAGTTCGCATCTTGCTCCTGCCGACATGACGCTTTCAGACCTTTGCCAAGCAGCAGCAGAGAGGTTGCTGGCAGAGTCTGGTTGGGAACGTGAATCAATTGACTTAATCATGTTTGTCAGCACTTCTCGTGACTTTTACATCTGTCCTAACACATCTAATATTTTGCAAGACAAGTTGGGGCTTCGTACTTCATGTGTGGCTCTTGATTTGCCATTTGCCTGTTCTGGCTATGTTTATGGTCTTTCTGTTGCTGGTATGATGATGCAAAGCGGCCAGATCAAACGAGCATTGCTCTGTGTGGGTGAGATGACAAGCAAGAATCAATCCCATTTAGACAAGACGGTTTGGTCATTGCATGGCGATGCTGGTTCTGCCACATTATTGGAGTATAGCCCCGTGGCCAAACACCCGATGCAGTTTAATTTGGGTGGTGATGGTAGCGGTTGGGAAGCAATCATTTGCCGAGAGATGGGTGTCCGCAATATGACCACTGAAGAATCTCTCAAGTATAAGAAGTATGAAGAGGGAGTAGAGCGTAACGCTACTCAATGCTCTATGGATGGAATGAGTGTGTTCTCATTCGCAATTACTCGTCCAGGACAGTGCATTAAAGGCCTATGTGAGCATTTTGAGTTTGACCTTACTAAGATTGACTACCTTCTTATTCATCAGGCCAATAAAATGATTGATGAGAAGATACGACGCAAATTGAAACTAGGCCCTGAGCAGGTACCGTACAGTATGACTTACTATGGTAATACAAGTTCCTGTACTATTCCTATCACCATGACCACACAGATTAGCAAACAACTCGCATCTAAGGAAAACGAATTGGTGATGTGTGGTTTTGGCTCTGGTCTTTCTTGGGGCGCAGCCCATTTGTTTACGGATAAAATAATTTGCATAGAGCCCATAGAAATTGACTGATGAAAGATTTAGAGAATAAAAATGCCATCGTTACCGGTGCCCGTACTGGTATCTGCCGTGCCGTTGTTGAGGCTTATGCAGAGGCAGGCTGCAATGTATGGGCTGTAGTTCATCGTGATGACGAAGGTTTCCTTGCTGATATGGAAGCACTCGCCAAACGGTGTGGTATATGGATTAAAGTTGTTCATATTAATCTTGAAGACGAAGAGGATATCAAACGAGGAATGCGCGAGATATCTTCAGAAAAACTACCTATTGACATACTAGTTAATGGAGCCGGAATAACAAGTCCGAGTAGATTGATTTTAATGACCTCTTTGAAGGATATGCATCGCGTGATGCAGGTCAATTTCTTTGCCGCTGTGCAAATGGCTCAACTTTCTTTTAAAGTAATGATGAGGCAGAAGAGCGGGAGTATCATCAACATAGCAAGTATTGCTGGTATTGATGGCGATCTTTCTCAGCTTGAATATGGTGCTAGTAAAGCAGCTCTGATTTGCGCCACAAAAAAGATGGCTTACGAATGGGGTGACTTTGGGATACGTGTAAATGCTATTGCACCTGGGATTATAGATACAAAAATGCTTGGTGAAATGGAATCTCAAGTCATTGAGGAACTTATTTGCAAAACCTCGCTCCATAGAGCAGGTAAACCTGAAGAAATTGCTCAACTTTGTGTATTCTTGGGAAGCGATAAATCCTCATATATTTCTTCAGAGACTATTCGCGTAGATGGGGGGGGGTACAAATTTCGTTTCCACTTTTAAGCGTACATAATAGAGTCTATATGGTAGAAGTAAAAATAAAACAGAATGTCTTTGAGATGAAACTCAAAGCTCTCGATATGGCTTTAAGTACTAGTTTCGGCGCTCATATCGGTGGAGGCTTTTCTGCTATGGAGATAATGGCATGCCTTTATGAGGTGGCTAATATCCCATCAATGGCAGAGGAGGGTAGAGACAGAATCATTTTGAGTAAAGGTCACGGCGTGTTAGCTCTCTATACTGCTTTGTGGAAGAAAGGCTTTATGACAGAAGAGGATCTGGCTACCTTTGAAACCGACGGAACAATGTTCCACGGTCATGCCCATCGCAATTTAGAGAAGGGTATTGAGTTCTCTGGTGGAAGCCTTGGACTGGGCATTTCCTATGCGGTTGGTGTGGCGAAAGCGTGTAAGTACAAGGGACTTAACAATAGAATCTATGTCATTCTGGGGGATGGCGAAATGGATGAAGGAATCGTTTGGGAGGCCTTAATGTCCATTGCCAACTTTTCGCTGAATAATGTAACGGTAATAGTTGACCGCAATCAATATCAGTTGGATGGTCCTACGGCCGATATTATGAACCTCCTCTCTATCGAAGATAAGCTGAAAGCCTTTGGATATGATGTCAAGGTCGTAAACGGCCATTCCATCTCCGAATTGCTCGATACCTTTGGAAAGGCATCTGATAAACCCTGTGCAATCATTGCCAATACAATCAAGGCCAACGGAATATCCTTCTTGATGAACAATAAGATCTCGCACCAGTGCGTGTTGCCTAGAAAGAAATATGAAATAGCAGTTGAAGACATAAAACATGCATACAATGGAGAATAAGGTGAATTTCAAATTGATGTCGATGGCCGGCCAGGGGGGGAGTATATTTGGAATCTCCCTTATAGAGCTGATGAACCAGCGCAATGACTTGATGGTGCTGTCGAGCGATATGTCAACGCCTGCTGGCCTTGATAAGTTTAAAACGACATACCCAGAACATTTTATGAATATGGGTATTGCGGAACAAAATATGATAGGAACAGCTGCCGGACTTGCAGAGGAGGGCTATAAACCCATTTGTGTGGCCCAAGCCTGTTTTATTACCATGCGTAGTTTTGAACAGGTAAGACAGTATTGTGGCTACATGCAGATTCCTATGGTAATCATTGGTATTGGATCTGGAGTATCACTTCAGTATATGGGAAACACCCACTATGCCATTGAGGACTTGGCCTTAATGCGTACCATTCCAGGTATGGAGGTGATTGCGCCGTGCGATTCATACGAGGCTGTCCTGTCATTTGAATATGCCGTGGATAGCAATCATCCCGTATATATCCGTCTTTTTGGCGGTACCGCCATCCCTGCTGTATTCAATGAAGAAATAGAATTTAAAGGGGGCAAAGCTATCAAGATGAGAGATGGTAAGGATGTGCAGATTATTGCTACTGGCAGCATGGTTGGGAATGCTCTGAAAGTGGCAGAAGAACTTGCTGCTGTGGGAATTGAATCCTCTGTTGTAGATATGCACACCGTAAAGCCTTTGGATAAGGATGCAATAGATTATAAAAAGAAACTAATTGCTACCCTTGAGGAACACAATATTATTGGTGGTCTTGGTAGTGCTGTCGCTGATGTTATGAGTCAGTACACCAGCCATCCTAAACTATTGAAGTTGGGAATCAACGACCGTTTTGTTCCTGTGGGCAGTTATAAGTATTTGCTGCAAAAGTGCGGCCTTGATATAGAAAGCGTTAAAAACATGATAATCAATAATTTAAAGTAAATCACAATGGATACATTAGAAAAAGTAATTGAAATCGTCGCTACTACATGCGATGTTGACAAGAGTGCGGTTACCGAAAGTAGCATGGTGGGTGATTTTCCTGCCTGGGATTCTGTCGGTCACCTCAGCATTCTCTCCAGTGTGGAAGAGGCTTTTGACATCAGCTTTGAACCTGAGGAGATGATGGAACTTGAAGATGTAAAGGACATCGTGGCAGCAGTAACCGCAAAACTCCAATAATGACAATTGAACAACAGATATATCAGAACTCAATCCAACATCCAGACCGTATTGCGCTCATTACGGTCGATCAAAAGGTGACGTATGCCCAACTCTGGGAACGAAGCCTGCTTGCGTCCTCCAATGTGCGACGTAAATATGGTTTGCAAAAGGGCGACCGAATCATTCTGGCTGCTGCCGCTAATATAGATTTCATCTACGCCTACTTCGGTATACACATGGCCGGTGGCATTTGTGTTCCCATTGACCCAGATACGAACCAGACCCGCTATGAGTTAATCCGACAGTCAACCAATCCGGTATGTACTATGGGTGCGTTACATAAAGTGGAGGGCTACGATGTCGTACCCTTCAATGATTTATTATGCCCTTGCGACCAGCTGGATGAATACCAGGTACCCGATCCAGAGCAGATAGCTGATGTGCTGTTTACCACGGGAACCACGGGAGCCCCTAAAGGTGTAGCATTAAATCATAAGAACTTGACGGCTGCCGCCCTCAACATTAATACCTTTATCAAGAACACCGCTGAGGATGTGGAACTGCTGGCCTTGCCGGTGAGCCATTCCTTCGGTTTAGGACGTGTGCGTTGCGTACTTTCCAAAGGAGGTTCTTTGGTGTTGTTGGGCACCTTTGCTAGCATGAAAAAGTTTTTCGGTCAGATGGAGCAATTCCACTGCACGGGCTTTGGTATGGTGCCTGCTGGTTGGGGCTACATCAAGAAGATGAGCGGCCGCAAGATAGGGCAGTTTGCAAACCAATTAAGCTACATTGAGATCGGTAGTTCCTTTATGTCTGTTGAGGATAAAGAACTCCTTTGCGAACTCTTGCCCAATACCCGTATCTGTATGCACTACGGCCTTACTGAGGCTTCCCGTTCTGCCTTTATGGAATTCCATTCAGAGCATGACAAACTGAATACAGCAGGTACCGCTTCACCCAATGTCGAGGTGGCTATCTTTGATAACGAAGGTAATCGCCAGCCCGTTGGTGGAGAAGGGGAGGTGTGTGTCAAAGGTGAACACGTGACATGCAGTTATTGGAATGAAACGACTGAAAGATTCCAGAAGGATTTCTATGACGGTTATTTCCGTACCGGAGATTGTGGTTATTTGGATGATCAAGGTTACATTCACTTGAAGAGCCGCATAAAGGAGATGATTAACGTGGGTGGTAAGAAGGTGAGCCCTATGGAGGTGGAAGATATTCTGAACACCATCCCTGGTATTACCGAAAGCGCCTGTGTGGCTATGCCTGATCCTGAGGGGGTAATGGGTGAACTGGTGAAAGCATTCATTGTATGTAGTAATGATTCACTGACCGATGCTGCTATCTTAGAAGCCCTGCGTCCCAAACTGGAAGTGTATAAATTGCCCGCTGTCATTGAGCGAATCGCTGAGATTCCCAAAACGGCATCTGGGAAGGTTCAACGATTGAAATTGAAATAACGATATGGATGAGCAATTAACTTATATGGATGAGTTGTTCACATTGCCGGCTTTTGCGGACGATGAGCAGCAACAAGCCCTATATCTGAAAGCCCTGCGGGAAGAACTGATATTCCATTATGAGCATAATGAGATGTACCGTCAGTTCTGCGACCGTAAAGGCTTTGATCCCAACGCTGAAATCAAGAGCATTGAGGACATCCCGCCTGTGGCCGTGAGTGTGTTCAAGGATCTGGGAATGGGCTTGCAGTCTGTACCCAAAGAGGACATCAAATTGCGCTTGCAGTCTTCAGCCACTTCCGGTACTCCCAGCACCATTGTGGTAGATAAGATAACAAGTAAACGCCAGGCCAAGGCCATGGTGAAGGTGATCCAGGAAGCCATTGGTAAGGAACGTAAGCCGTTCCTGGTGATGGATATAGATCCGAGGTCGGAATTCCGTGCACTTTTAGGAGCAAGATTCGCAGCCATTACCGGTTATCTTAACTTTGCCTCCAAGGCCGGTTACTTCCTGAAAGCTAAAGATGGCGTGTCCTACTTTGACGTGGATGCTATGGAGGAGTATGTGGCCGGTATTGACAAAGACCAGCCCGTGGTGGTGTTTGGTTTCACCTACATTCTCTACAGCAACGTTTTGAAAGCCGTCAAGGAGAGCGGTATCACTATCCCTCTTCCTAAAGGCTCTAAGATAATCCACATTGGTGGTTGGAAGAAATTGGAAAGCGAGAAGATTAGCAAGGAACTTTTCAATCAGCAGTTGGCAGACTGCTTTGGCATTGAGCCAGTGGACGTGATTGACATCTATGGCTTTACTGAGCAGATGGGCTTGAACTATCCCGACTGTCCTTGCGGTTGCAAACATGAGTCTAGCTATGTGAAGGTACTGGTACGTGACATTGTGACCAACGAAGTGCTTCCAGCTGGTGAAGAAGGAAAACTGGAGTTCATTACTCCCGTTCCCCATAGTTACCCTGGCAATGCCGTATTGACCGACGACTTGGGAATGTGGTTTGATGAGCCTTGCCCTTTCGGAAGACCTGGTAAACGTTTCAAGATTCTTGGTCGTTTGAAAAAGGCTGAGGTCAGAGGTTGTGGAGACATCCTTTCCAATAAACTCACTTTCCAGAAACGTGCAACGGGTGGTACGGTTGATACCCGTTTGGAAGTACAATCTTTCCATGGTATGCTCATTGAAAGCGACGAAACCGAGAAGACAATGCAGGGCATTGTTGACGCCCTGAAGGAGCAACTGCCATGGCTGCGGAAGCAGCCTATTGAGGCTCTGATCGGGCTGATTGATGCCGCAGCCAAGCGTTGGGTCACCGATCCCAAATACCTGTTCTTGAAAGATAAGGGGCTGAACTTCTTGGCTACTTGGTGTAGTGAGCGTCATCTGAAGGAAGTTGCCACCTTTGGACTGAGAGGTAATGTGGAATATGCGGATGCCTACCTGCCGTTCCCTGATTCATCCAAGCACCTGTTGAAAGCCAATTCTCGTGGCCTTTGCTGTCACTGGATGGCTGGTAACGTGCAGATTCTTGGCCTCTTTGCGCTGGTTCAGTGCATTATGACTAAGAACGTGAACCTGCTTAAGGTCTCTTCGCATGATGAAGGTGTCTTTGCCGGTCTGTTGAGTGCCTTTGAAGGACTGGAATATACCACTCCTAATGGTTATACCATCAAGGGTGATGACCTGTTGCAGACCATGGCGGTGGTTTACTTCAGCCGGAATGCTGTGAAGTTGGGTGAGAACATGTCCAAGAATGCGGACGTGCGTATTGCTTGGGGCGGACGTGAGGCTGTTGAAACAGTAGCAGGTTATCCTTCCAAGTATGACTGCGAGACCGTCATCTTTGGCCCCAAACTCTCATTTGCTGTGGTGACCAAGGAAATGCTTCCCGACGAGCAGGCCGCCAAGAAACTGGCAAGACGTGTATCTGTAGATGTTTCAGTCTTCGACCAGACGGGTTGTGCCTCAGCCCACAATCTCTATGTAGAGAAGGGTGGTGCTGTAAGCCCTGAGAGGTTCTGTGAGATTCTAAACGATTCTATGGCAAAGACGGAAATTCAGATCCCGAAGCCAACGATGTCACCTGAGCAGGTTTCTGCTATCCATTCCATCCGTGGCGTATATGACTTTTGCGGTACTGCTATTGGTAGTGAGACCATGTCATACTCCATCCTGCTGGATGAACATGATGAACTACACAAGCCGGTTTATTCCCGCGTGTTGTTTGTTCACGCTGTAGATAGCATTATGCAGAGCATCAAGCACATTACCGAAGATATTCAGACTATTGGCATTGAAGCTACCCAGGAGCAGGCCGTCGAGTATGCAGAAGAAGCAACCCAGAAGGGTGCTGTCCGCTTCCCGCAGATAGGCCGTATGCTTAACTTTGAGATGCCATGGGATGGTATTGTGCTGATTGATAGGTTGGTAAAATGGAATACATTGTTAGGACCGTTAACCTAAGCGAATGATTGAAATCCACGACATTACCAATACGATTTTTACCTCTAAGACCTACATCCTCTCCAAGCAAGGGGAGGAAAAGGCTTGGTTGGTGGATATCGGGGACGTTGAGCCTGTGTTGTCTTTTCTAAATGAAAGGCATTTGTTTGTGGAAGGCGTGTTCTTGACGCATGCACATTTTGATCATATTTATGGCATATTATTGCTGCTAGAGCGTTTCCCAAAATGTAAAGTATTTGTAAACGCATACGCCAAGGAGGCTCTTGCTTCCGAGAAACTAAATATGTCAAAGTATCATGAGTCTCCAGTTTCCTATTCAGGGAGCAATGTGATTGTTCTAAAAGAGGGGGACGAGATCAAGCTCTTTGAGGGTGAACCTATGATGCGGTTTTACGAGACCCCGGGTCATAATCCGGGGTGCTTAACGATGGTAATAGGAAACGTCATCTTTACAGGTGATGCATTTATTCCCGGCGTGGGGGTGAATACTGTTCCTCCTTATTCGAACAAAGAACAAGCTAAACTTTCATTAGATAGAATATTAAAACTGGCCGAAGGAAAAACAATTCATTCTGGCCATCTCGTATAGATGTATTGATGAAAGAGTTTGGGTCCGATTTTCATTACATAGCACCTTCGTTACAGAAAGGTAATACAATTCATTGTTTTTATCCTAAAGCCAATTATTATGCAGATGGAAGACAGGCACTGATCCATTTGTATAAGAAACAAGGTTGGGAGAGGCTCTGGGTGCCTGAATATTTCTGTTATGACGTGGTAGAGTCCTTGAAACAAGCCGGACTCAACTTGCGTTTTTACGCAGATTATCCCGGGTATTATGGTGACAGTAAAACTCTTGAGGTTATTCAAAAGCACGGCTATTTCAAGTCCAACGACGCCATCTTGCGGGTAAACTACTTCGGGATGCGCTCATTCAGAGGTCCGGAGAAACTTCCCGTGGCGGCTGTGGTAGAAGATCATACACATGACTTAATCGGAGGCTGGGCCTTGAGCAGCCATGCGGACTGGTGCATAGCTTCCCTTAGAAAAACGTTGCCTATCCCAGAAGGAGGAATCCTTTGGTCCCCTGTGGGATTGAGGCTTCCCGATGCTCCGGAGGTTTCAGAGGAAAATGAGCGTATTGCCAATATCCGATGGGACGCGATGAAGCTGAAAGCTAGTTATTTGGCTGGAGAAAAAGTGGAGAAAGCAGTATTTCGGGCTGGCTTTGTGGATTCAGAACCCTTCTTTGATGCAGCGCCTGTATGTGCACTTGATCAAGGCAGCAAGGAGTATCTTTGCTCATTCGATATACGGGATTGGTATGAAAAGAAACGGGATAACTGGGAACTTCTCCGTGATATAAAAAAGGATGGTGTTAAAGTGCTTGGTTCTGATAACTATGGCTGCCACCCGTTTTCTCTGGTGCTAGTATTCGATTTCCAGGCAGACAGAGACCGTGTTAGAAAAGCCCTGATTGAACATCAGATTTATCCGGCGATTCTCTGGGACGTGCCGTCTCCTACTGAAGGAGAGATTTTCAAATTCTCTTGTGGGATGCTCTCGATCCATTGTGATGCAAGATATACCAAAGATGATATCGTAACAATGAAGTCTATTATAGAATCTATATTGTAAACAGTGATACAGTTAATTGATTTAGTTCATTCAAGCGAATGGGATTCTATTGTTAAGTCGTTTTCCAACTGGGACGTTTACTACCTGAGTGGCTATGTAAAAGCATTCCATATTCATGGGGATGGGGATCCGTATCTTCTGTATTATGAGGAGAATGGGCTTCGGGCTATCTATGTGTATATGCGACGCCAGACGGCATTGGACGGAGTATTTGACTCAGTTACGCCATACGGCTATGGTGGGGTGCTATTTGAAGGCAAAGATTCAAAGAAGAATCGTCAGTTATTTTGGAAGGAATACGTGGAGAAAATGAACGATGAGAGTATTGTGGATAATTTTGTGCGCTATCACCCTGTTCTAAAGAATGCATTACCCATGAAGGAAGTTTCCGATGTAATTGACCTAGGACATACTATCGCTATGGATTTGGCTTCACCAGAGGTTATTTGGGAAAACATCGTAAGCAAGAATCGTAACATGATTCGAAAGGCAGAAAAGAACGGTATCGAGATCCTGAATGGTAAAGGCATGGAATTGATGGACCAGTTTATGGAGATATATAACGCCACAATGAGGAAAGACAACGCGGAGGAGTATTATTTCTTTAAACGACCGTTCTATGAGAGCGTTGATCGTGACCTAAAAGACAATTACGAGATGTTCTATGCAATGTATCAAGGTCGTCCAATCGCCATGTCAATTATGATTTTTGCCAATGGACGGCTTAATTATCATCTGAGCGGCTCAGATATAGAGTATCGCAACCTCGCGCCTTCAAACTTATTATTATATAAGGCAGCTTTATGGGGTTGCGAGCAAGGGTTTAAAACCTTCCACATGGGCGGTGGTGTAGGAAGTAGTGAAGATGGCCTATATAAATTTAAAGCCGCGTTCAATAAGTATTCAGACTATCAGTTCTCAATAGGGAAACAGATATTTGATCAAGAGAAGTATGATGAGTTGGTGAAGATTCACCGGGAATCGGATGCGGGGTTTGATGAGGATTCCCACTTCTTCCCGTTGTATCGTGCATAACTAGTAATATAGTAATACCAATATAATGTCAACAAAACGAATCTATCTTTGCTTAGCACACATGAGCGGCAAAGAGCAACATTTTATTCAGGAAGCATTTGATACCAACTGGGTAGTTCCCCTTGGCCCTAATGTGAATGGCTTCGAGGCGGATCTTGAAGATTTTTGCGGGCAGAATAAGCGTGTGGTGGCTCTGAGCGCAGGAACAGCAGCTGTCCATCTTGGTTTGCTCGCTTGTGGTGTGGGCCCTGGTGATGAAGTGTGCGTGCAGAGTTTTACTTTCTGTGCCAGTTCTCACCCCATTACATATCTTGGTGCAACGCCTGTGTTCATTGACTCCGAGAAGGAAACATGGAACTTGGATCCTGAGTTGTTGGAAGAAGCCATCAAGGACAGAATCGCAAAGACCGGAAAGAAGCCAAAGGCAATTGTGCCGGTAGCACTTTACGGAATGCCGTATAAGATTGACCGCATTATGGAGATAGCCAACAAGTACGACATTCCTGTGGTAGAAGATGCCGCTGAGGGTTTTGGCTCAAGGTTTAATGGTCAGGTACTGGGCACATTCGGCAAGTATGGCGTTCTCTCATTTAATGGCAATAAGATGATAACCACATCTGGCGGTGGTGCACTGATTACTGAGAATGAAGACGAGTGGCGTGAAATAATGATGTATGCCACTCAGTATCGAGAGAGCTATCCGTATTACCAGCACGAAAAGATTGGCTACAATTATCGAATGAGTAATATCTGTGCTGGTATTGGCCGTGGACAGATGACGGTGGTTAATGATCATATTGCGCATCACAAACATGTGCAGAAACTCTATGAAGAACTGCTGAAGGATGTGAAGGGGGTGACTGTTCATAGTCAGCCCGCTACTGGTGAGTATGATAGTAACTATTGGCTGTGCACCATTTGCCTTGACCCTGATTTGAAGATAAAAGGGCAGGAGAATGCGTACAAGACCATCGTAAAAGGTGCTGTCGGAGGCGCAGCTGGTGTTATCCATGTCGCAGATAGTGCAACTACTGATTGTCAGCCCAATGACAACGTGGAAGCTCTGCGCGTTTATATGGATGCCGCTGGCATTGAAGCGCGTCCAGTATGGAAGCCAATGCATAAACAACCAGTGTATAAGGACGCACCTGCGTATGTGAATGGTGTATCAGAGGCCATTTTTAAAGTGGGTATGTGTCTGCCAGCTGGACCGTATGTGGGCGATGAGGATGTGAAGTACATAGTTGACACAATTAAGAGTGCAATTGAATAACCAAATTATAGATAATGAAAGGTATCGTTTTGGCTGGTGGCTCGGGAACTCGTCTGTTCCCGATCACGAAGGGGGTCAGTAAACAGCTACTTCCGATTTATGACAAACCGATGGTTTACTATCCCATTAGCGCCTTGATGCTGGCTGGGATACGTGACATCCTCATTATAAGCACACCATACGACTTGCCGGGATTCAAGCGACTACTTGGCGATGGCTCTGACTATGGCGTCCATTTCGAGTATGCTGAACAGCCTTCCCCTGACGGGCTGGCGCAGGCTTTCATTATTGGTGAAAAGTTTATTGGTGATGATTGTGCTTGTTTGGTGCTGGGTGATAATATTTTCCATGGGGCGGGCTTCACATATTTGCTGAAGAAAGCCGTCGAGGATGCGGAGAAGAATGCAAAGGCGACTGTATTTGGATATTGGGTGCATGACCCGGAACGTTACGGAGTGGCTGAGTTTGATAAAGAGGGTAACTGTTTGAGCATAGAAGAAAAACCTGCTAATCCGAAAAGCAATTATGCAGTTGTGGGTCTTTATTTTTATCCCAATAAGGTCGTGGATGTGGCCAAACATATCAAGCCCTCAGCGCGTGGCGAGTTGGAGATCACTACAGTGAACCAAGAGTTCTTGAAAGATGGAGAATTGAAAGTCCAAACCCTTGGACGTGGGTTCGCCTGGCTTGATACGGGAACGCATGATTCTCTTTCTGAAGCGTCCACGTTTGTTGAAGTGATAGAGAAGCGTCAAGGGCTGAAGATAGCATGTTTGGAAGGCATTGCTTATCGGAATGGCTGGATTTCGGAGGAGAAGATGCGCGAGGTGGCAAAACCTATGCTGAAAAATCAATATGGCCAGTACCTGCTGCGTGTCATTGATGAGCTAAAGGGATCGGTTAATTCTGACACTTTTAGATAATAACTATGGCAACAGTTGATGACGTTAGAATAATCGATCTGCCCAAGTTTCTGGATGCGCGCGGCAATTTGTCTTTTGCGGAACAGAATAACCATATTCCGTTTGAGATAAAAAGAACTTATTGGATCTATGATGTTCCGGGCGGTGAGGACAGGGGAGGCCATGCTTTCAAAGAGAATCAAGAAGTCGTAATTGCATTATCAGGTGCGTTTGATGTGGTAGTAGATGATGGCGTTCAAAAGAAAACTTTCACGTTGAACCGTTCGTATTACGGACTGTATATCCCTAAGGGATTGTGGCGCACAATGGAGAACTTCTCAACCAATTCATTTGCATTGGAGTTTGGCTCAGTTGGGTATTCAGCCGATGACTATATTCGCGATTATGGTGAATTCATAAAATTGAAGAAGGATGGCAAAATATAGTGTCTTTGACTGTTTGATGGTGGAACTGGATAAGCACCATAGTGACCGCAAGGGAAACTTGACGGTAGTTGAGAATGGAACCACTTTGCCATTTGATGTCAAACGAGTTTACTATCTCTATGATGTACCAGGCGGTGAAAGCAGAGGATCGCATGCACACAGAGAATTAGAACAACTGATTATTGCCGCTTCCGGATCATTTACCGTGACACTGGATGACGGTAAAAACAAGCGCTCTTTCTTCCTGAACCGGCCATATCAAGGTCTGTATGTAAAACCGGGTCTCTGGAGAGATCTTGAAGACTTCTCATCAGGTGCAGTCTGTATGGTCTTAGCATCTGAGATTTATCAGAAGGATGATTATATTAGGGATTATCAAGAGTTTCTTGATTTCAGAAAGGGCGAATATTGAGGATTAAGCAATATGGCATTATTTGTCCCTCAATTGGGACGGAACAAGCATTTAAATAGAATATCTTGCTATATCCAGAAGGAGGGGAGTATGGAGTCAATATCCCAAAAGGCGAATGGCACAAGGTAGAGTCTTTAGCCTCCGGTAGCTGTTTCTTTGAATGTAAGGAAGGCCCATTCGTGCCTCACGAAGAGGACGGTATCTTAGAGTTGCCAAAGAAATGAATAAGTATTAAATGGTCTTGTGGCAATTCTTTTCTTGTGTGTTTGTGCCGCAAGTGGGTCCAAGGATTATTATAATCTACAATTAATTCCTATTACAACATCATGGGCAATAAGATTGCCCATGATGCTCAGAAGACTCAACATGCCTCCGCAGATTGTGGACAGAATGTGCGCGGCCATAGATGAGCAGAAAAGGCAGAACTATTCAACCGTATCCTTAAAGAGTACAATGAGTGGCTATTGAATCAGCCGCGGCAGCAGATGTACATCCAGCAGTATTTGAGGTAGTTTTATAAGTACAAAGACGAGGTGAACGCTGAATGGTCAGTTAGGGGAGATATAGGAATGAGGTAAGTTACAGGAATAATGGCATAAAAAAATACTCTTATATGTTATCAATTAAATCAATAGAAATAGTTCAACTATTTGGTACAATCAATCATAAGATAGAATTCTCAAAAGATGATGATATAACTATTCTCTTAGGTCAGAATGGTATAGGAAAAACAGCTATTCTGAGACTAATTAATATGCTGTTTAATCATCAATTGAGTAATTTGACCGATGTTCCTTTCCAGAAAGCCACCATTATTTTCTATGAAGGTAAGGAACTTCATATTAGTTTGACAAAGGGTGATGTGGCTGATGTGATTGATTATGAACTGACTAACGGTGATTCCAAAAATAGCACAACTTGTAGTCAAATAGCAGATAATGTTAAAGAGGCGCTCCGAAATATACGGGGCTACATAGCGCCTAACTACAGAAATGATGAGGATATTTGGATAGACAAAAATACAGGAGAATGCTTTACAGGCGAAGAACTGGTATGGAAATGTGAGGAAAAGCACCCAGGATGGTTAGTTGATTTGAATGAAATCTACCCGCTTTGGTTGCATGAAATCATTGACAACCTTCATGTTAGCTTTATTCATACGCAACGTTTGCAGACACTAGTAGCAACTGTTGTCCCCGGAAGGGTGGTGGCACGGAGTAATGTGGAATTTCAAAGTACGCTAAAACTTATTGCTGATGAGACAAAAGAAAGGCTTGGCAGAATACAACAAGAATACGGACAGAAGGCGGCAGAACTTGAAGAAAGTTATCCCTACCGTTTGATTGATAACTTAGAGGAAATTGTGTTTACTAAATCTGAATTATCCTCAATTAAATCCTCTTTAGATGATCAAGAGCAAAAAAGAGAAAGATTAAGAGAGGCAGGACTGATAAATAAATCGAAGTGGGGATCCAAGTCGTTTAAGACAAATACCAGAAGCCCATACGTTTTGAAAGCAATCTCCATGTACATCAGTGATACAAAAGAAAAATTCGCTGTTTTTAATGATGAACTAGAACGGATAGAACTATTCCGCAATCTGATCAATGAGAGATTCTTGCAAAAAATAGTTGTGGTTAATTCGACGGAGGGTATCTCCGTACAATCAACCAGAACCGGGGTCGCAATTCCATTGGAGAAACTATCTTCAGGAGAACAACATTTGCTGGTCCTTTACTACGATATGATTTTTAGGCTTCCAGAAGGCACATTAGTGCTTGTAGATGAACCGGAGATCTCATTGCATGTGTCATGGCAGAAAAGATTTGTCAGTGAAATGAAGAAAATCATGAAGGTTAATGGTATGAAAGCCATTATTGCCACTCATTCACCTACTTTGATTGGAAGATACTGGGGACTGACCAAAGAATTGGACAATAGCATTGAATCTGAAAACAATGGGCCTAAAGAATGAAGTGAGTATAGAAGCTATCCGCAATGAGATAGCGATGGATAGCACCCATTCCGAGATAAACATTATAGTTGAGGGAGCAACAGATGCGAAATTGTTTGAAGACTTCACTGATGAGGAAAAGTGCACCATTTATCAGGTAAAGAATAGAGAGAACGTAATCTCTCTGATGCGGCAATTGGAAGAAATCAATAAAAATGGCTATACCATAGGTGTAGTAGATGATGATCAGAACAGATTGCTGGGGAATGAACTGCTACCTGAGAATACACTATATACAGATACCAATGATATTGAAACCATGATATTCTGGTCGTCCGCTTTTCCGAAGATAGCTAGACATCTATTCGCATATGATAAGACCCCTGATAGCGCTTCCATAATAAAGTTGCACAAAATGTTTACAGACAGGGCTCTGAAGGTAGGGGAGTTGCGAATTGTTGATAAGCGGATGGGCTGGGGGCTGTCGTTTAAAGATAGTGGAGGCAAGAAAGACCTTGAGTTTGAGAAGTTCATCGAATGGAAGACTGATATGTCTTACAAAGGTGATTCTGATTTGGTAAAAGTAGTCAAAGGTCATAGTAAAAGGCCTGAGATTAACGATGCTGAAGCCATTGCCGGCCTTCGTGATCTGAGAAAAGAGAAACACAAACCAGTAGAGATTGTTGTTGGCCATGATTTGACCAAAATGATAGCATTGGCGATGAAAAAGATGCTTCTCAAAAAAGAAACAGAACGATATGGAAGGGAACAAGTGGAAGTATCTTTCAGGTTAGCGTATACATTGGATATATTCAAGAAGTCACAGCTATATGGCAGGATGATGGACTTAATGGGGCATCATGGAATAGCCTTTTTGTTGTAGTTTTTTTATCATTTGTGCCCACATAAATTACATGCTGATCTTTAAGGGCGTTGATTATTAGATGGTTAAGAGGCTCTTAGGGCTAAAACGGTTTTGATTTTTTATTTTGCCGGCAAATCAGCGGGTTATGATAAACAGTCATACGTTTTCACCCAATAAGCATCGCATCTGGATCGGAATATGTTCAAACATCTCGTTTGTATGTATCACGGTGACAGTTACATTAAGACATTCTCATGTTGGAATCAGTTGAAAGTTCTTTTATTCAGCCAACTCTCCAGACGCGATAGTCTTAGAGATAGGTCCTCGTCATATAGGTTCATTTCGGTTAGTCTGAGTCCCACGTTTATTGGCGAATATTTGATACGAAGCAACCTGATTAAGGCGAATCAAGTTCTATTGGATCCATTGTGCAGGTACATTCTTCGTTGTAAGAGCCAAGAAGAGCATCAAGTATAAGGAGGTCAAATGTAAGCAAGGAATACCCAGCGCAACGTAGGAGCGCCGCGTACTACGACGATTAGTTGTTTTTTAAATGGCCGAAGCAGCGACTGAGGATAAGTAGTTCTGATGACAAAGAGCTTGATGGGTTCTTGAACTCACAAAAAGTCCACGTGTTTTAGAGGACAGCCCTGAAAGGATAATTTAAATGGGCGTGTCGAATAATCCATGAAATGATTTAACAGATTATTTTCAAATGATTTTTTTAATTTGTGGACTCTGTTGTAATACTATAAAATGATATAATTATTATATTCTGAGTAAATTGAAATAGTTAATTTTGTGATTTTGAACTTAATATTAAGTAAATGGTTAATGCATTTGACAGAGAAAAATTTTCAGAGTCTCTAAATAATTGCCACGATATAATTAGGGACAATGATAAGTTGTCGCCAGAGGCTGCTTTTGACGAAATAAGTAAGGTGCTTTTTGTGAAGATTCGTTTCGAAAGAGAGGAGGGAATAATTTTTACAGAAGATATTTATTTTCGGCACCGTGCTATTTTTGACTTGAGCCCTGTTCAACCATCAACACATTATTATCAATACCTATTTGAAGAAGTTAAAGACTATTATCATTGTGAACAGATCTTTGAAACGAATGACCATTTTAGAATAAGGGAAAGCAGTTTCTGCCGTATCGTTAAGGAACTGGATGGTTATAACTTGTCAACTGTTTCTGATGACGTGAAGGGTATGGCCTTTGAAAATTTTCTTGGAACAACTTTTCGAGGAGAATTGGGGCAGTTTTTTACACCGCGGCCAATAGTTAAGTTCATGGTTAGTGTATTGAATCCACTAGAGGGAGAAAGTGTTCTTGATCCTTGCTGCGGTTCAGGCGGTTTCATAATTCGCGCATTTGAATATGTGAGAGATCAGATTATGGCCGACATAGATGATAGTCATTATGAAGAAAGAATCAAATTATTAGCCACAGATTGTATTTACGGAGTAGATGCCAACCCTCGTATGGCACGAACAGCGAAGATGAATATGATAATGCATGGTGATGGGCATAGTGGAGTTCATCATCACGATGGTCTCGTGGACTGCGACAATATTTTTGAAGGCCGTTTTGATATGATTCTGACTAATCCTCCTTTTGGAGCTAAGGTTAGCAAGAAGTTGTTTGTTACTGCTGAAGATGTGTACGTATCTGAAGAAAAAGACAAGCAGTATCAGAATCATTATGGCGAAATCTATACTTCAAGCCGGAAGAAAGTTGAAGCAAGTGTTGGGAAAACCATTTTAAGTCAATATGAATTGGGAAAATCAAACTCTCAGACAGAAGTCCTTTTCCTTGAACGCTGCATACGGCTATTACGCCCAGGCGGGCGAATGGGAATCGTCTTGCCCGAAGGCATTATGAATAATACCAATATGGAAAAGGTTCGTCAATATGTGGAAGACAGAGCTAAATTATTACTGATAGTATCACTTCCGAAATCTGTTTTTATTAAATCTGGTGCTGACGTTAAAACCAGTATTCTTTTCCTCCGCAAGTTCACTAACGAGGAGAGGGAGATATATGAATCATTACTGCAACGATATAAGAATGATCGAAATGCCGTAAAGACTCATTTTAACTATAAGATACCTGTTACAGAGATTGAAGATCCTAATTCAGGAACTCTTGAAGATACTGATTTTAGTGTTATTCTTTCTCAGTTCTGTGATTATCGTGACAGTCACAATTTGTGGTAGCGTATGCAATTTATTGATTATAGAGATATTTCAAACTGGAGTCCACGACACCTAATGGGTTCAACTATTAATTACCGCCCGGAATATCCCTTGGCTCGATTGGGCGATATTTTGGTGCGTAGCAGGGACACGGTAAAAATACAGCCAGATATAGAATACACTCGATTAACGATTAGAAATAATTATGGGGGCATTCAAATACGTGATAAAAGGAACGGGCAGGATATTGGGCGCAAGTTGCAATACCGAGTCAAGGGAGGTCAACTGTTAGTCAGTAAGATTGATATTAGCCAAGGTGCGGTGGGAATAGTACCAAAAGAATTGTCGGGAGCTGTTGTAACCGAAAATTTCTGGGTGTATGATTCTGTCGACCCTAAGAATGTGAAACTAGAATATTTAGCTCTTGTTATCTCAACTTCTGCATTCATGTCTATGGCGATTGAGAATAGTAATGGTACAACGGGACGACTATATATGCGGGAAGCCATTTTTCTCAATCAATTTGTTCCGTTGCCAGATGTCTCTGTACAGAACTCACTCGCTCGCAAGTATAACAGTATAGAGAAACGTTGCTATCAAATGAGAGAAGAGGCGAAGCAGAAGGAGCAGGAATTGTATGAACGACTATTTGCTGAACTGGGACTTAACTTGACATGTGAGTCATTGGCCAAAGGGAAGTTACACCTATTTAATAGTAGAGAGTTAAATGAGTGGTCATACGATAAATTGAAAACAGATGCAAAATGGGCTTCAATTTATTACGAAGATGTGCGTATAGGAGAAAGTCAGGAGTCTTTTCCAATGGTGAAACGAGGAGTGAGCCCACATTATACCGATGATGCTGGGGCAGGCATGTTGAACCAGAAATGTGTTCGATGGTACAATCTGGACTTGAATTACATGAAAAATGTGACCATGGATTCCCTTTCTAAGTATCCCAGAGAGATGTTTACAAAGCGTGGAGATTTGCTCGTCAATTCTACCGGAGATGGAACTATAGGCCGTTCTGCTGTTGTGCGACAACAAAAAGAAATAGAAAGACTTTTTGACAGCCATGTGTTGTTGTTACGAGTTAATAAAGACGTTATCGACCCAGAGTATCTATGCCTTTTGTTTAATAGTCGATATGTTCAAGATCAAATAGAACGCTTGAAATCCGCTGTCGCAACATCACAGACTGAATTGGGAGTGGAGAATCTTCGAAAGGTGCGGATTGTTCTTCCACCTATTGAAAAACAAAAATCCATTGCGAAAGAATTAAGCATTATGCGCAAGAGGATTCCCGGGCAGGAAGTCACGGACAATTTGCGTAATAAAGCGAGACAAGATTTTGAACAAGCAATACTATCAGAAGAATGAGAATTAAAAGCATTTACGTCAAATCGTATAAGAATATCAGAGAGCAGATATTGGAGTTGTCGGGATATACGGGGTATGTGGCTTTGATCGGTCTCAACAATTCCGGCAAGAGCAATTGGTTGGAAGCTGTTAGTTTGATATTCCGAGAGTTATTTATGGACACACCATGCGGGTTTGAATACCGTGTTCAGATCGAGTCTGAAGGAAATTTAATTGAACTGGTGCATGACCATTGTACAATTAATGGGAATGAAGTGCCTAAATATTTACTGCAAGTGCCTTCTAACATTATAGCCTGTTATAGTGGCGAAAGTTTGCGATTATGGCACATGGCTTATGAGGATTACTATGCACAGTTTTTTAGCGAAGCAGTTAAGAATGAATATGATGAGCCTAGAATGTTATACATTAACAAATACAACTGGGCCATCTGTTTAATAGCTATGATGTGCTCAGAAGATGGATTAGTTGTGGATTTCCTTAGAAGCCATCTAGGAATTGAAAACATGGCTTCCGTGGAAGTACGTTTTGACCTTGTAGAGAAAAACATTGAGCGGTATCATGATAATGAGGTGATGCGGCTTATAAATCGAATCTATACTCCAGGGCAGCCCGTGAGTCAATTAGCGATGTCAACACTCGGCTCGTTTGAGCTAGGTGCCCAGAATAGAGAAGAGCATTGTCGCAAGTTGTTCTACCTTTTGTTTCTTGCGGCTATGCCCAAGAAATTTGATGGCAAACAGGTGAACGACAGAGTGATAAATGATATATCCATTCAAATAGGCGGACGGTCACTGGAAGATGTGAGTGAAGGTGAAAAGAAACTTATACTGATAACCTGCATAACACGAATTCTTGCTGATAATAACTCGATACTCTTATTGGATGAACCTGATGCCCATGTACATATGGCAAACAAAATTCAGATGCGCGATTATTTCGAGTCCTATGACGGCCAAATATTCCTGACCACTCATTCTCCATTGTTTGCTGATCTTTTGGGACACGATAATTTGAAATTCATAGAAAATGGTAGAATAGAGGATGTAGATAAAAATAAACGCATATCCACTCTTTCAGACGGTTATATTACGCTAGTTGACGGTGCTTTTCTGATTACGACCAAAAAAGTAGTTGTAACTGAGGGACATTCCGACATAGTTTACATTAAGCAGGCCATAGAAAAGTTGTCTGAAGAAGACGAAAAGTACAGGAAATTAAACAAACTGTCTTTTATTGCACAGGGCAGTGCAGATCATACTCGCAATTTCTGTGAGGATACCATTCAGCCTATCATTGACACATTGGATAAAGTGCTGTTTATCTTTGACTTTGACACAAATGGTATAAACGGCGCCAAAGTGATAAAGGGAAAACGCGACTCGAAGTGGGAATCTATTTATTATTCAGCAGATTATAGTAAAGAACCAGAATTGTATTATCTCGAAGATTTCTTCCCAACAGCCTGCTATGAGGCAGATTTGAAGGCGGCTGTTAAGAAGATAACTAGTGCAAAGAGCTACCGAGATATTAAAAAGAAGAGCAATGATTTAGGTAGTAGCGTGAAAACAACGATATCCAAGAATTTTCTTATTTTCTCCAAGGATAGATACTCGGGGTTTAAGCCGTTATTGGATAAATTGATTGCGGTATTTGAGCTTTAAGATGTTTGTAACTCTGTCGAATGGCCTGAGTATCACTATATCGTTTTAGGTAATACGGCCTAAGACCAGAGATGGGAGATAACGTATTATACTTGGTTAGCCCTCGATGAAAGCCATTTCGTACAAGTAAGAATAAGGATGTGCCTTTGCCTCAAAAGGCCGTATAGCCATAACGACAAAGGAAGAAGTGGTAGCGATAAAACGTACTGCCAAGAGTACAAAGTGAGTTTCAAGCTGTGATTAGCGGAGTGTTCTTGATCCACTAAAAATAATGAAAATCACGCAAGCCCTATTGGACGAACTGACGGCACAGGCCCAGGCATCGCCGCGCCTGCGGATGAACCTGGACCTTCGCAATTCTGCTTACGATCAGTCGCAGCGGATGCTCAATGCGCTCGAGCCTGGCACTCCGTTGCCCATTCACCGGCACATGAAGTCATCTGAGACAGTGGTGTGTCTGCGTGGGCATCTGAAAGAAATGTTTTACAATGATAACGGAGAGGTCACGGATGTGATGGATCTCGCGCCGCAAAGTGCGTGTGTCGCGCTCAATATACCGATAGGGCAATGGCATACCGTCGAGGTCTTGGAATCCGGCACTGTGATCCTGGAAGTCAAGGATGGCCCGTATGAGCCGTTGGCATCTGAGGACATCCTATCTATTTGAGCAATAACTTATAATCCTAATACTTATCATGAATTTATTCAAAAAAGGATCTTTCTGGGCCATCCTCACCTTAGCCCTGGGTATCCTTCTTTTTGTCGCCGGCACTGCGATACGCAATTCATCTTTACAATATGCCGGCGCTTTCTTTATCGCTGTCGGGATATTTATTACTGATGCGGTGGCGGCTGAGAGGCGGCAAGGGAAAGCAGAAATATGATGGCAAATGCCTGCCCGAGGAGACCAACCGCCGCATCGTGGACATTATCAGCGACGTGAACATGGCCTACAGCGAGCATGCGCGCAGGTATCTGGCTGAGTGCGGACTGCCCCGTGAGCGCACCTATGTGACCGGCAGCCCCATGGCTGAGGTGCTGCACCAGAATCTGGCCGAGATTGAGGCCAGCAACATCCACACGCGTCTGGGCCTGCAGAAGGGCAAGTACATCCTGCTGAGCGCGCACCGCGAGGAGAACATTGACACGGAGAAGAACTTCCTCTCGCTGTTCAATGCCATCAATAAGATGGCCGAAAAGTATGATATGCCCATCCTGTACTCGTGCCATCCGCGTTCCCGCAAGCGCCTTGAGGCATCCGGCTTTGCGCTGGACCCGCGCGTGATCCAGCACGAGCCCCTGGGCTTCCATGACTACAACTGCCTCCAGATGAACGCATTCTGCGTGGTCAGCGACAGCGGCACGCTGCCCGAGGAAAGCAGCTTCTTCACCAGCATCGGCCACCCGTTCCCCGCCGTGTGCATCCGCACCAGCACCGAACGCCCCGAAGCCCTCGACAAAGGCTGCTTCGTCCTCAGCGGCATCGACGAGAAAGGCCTCCTGCAAAGCGTGGAAGTGGCCGTCGCGCTCATCCGCTCCGGCCACCCCGGCATCCCCGTGCCCGACTACACGGACGAAAACGTAAGCACCAAAGTAGTCCGCATCATCCAAAGCTATACGGGCGTGGTGAACAAGATGGTGTGGCGGAAGTTCTGAGGGGGGAGGGGGGCGACCGGTCGGCGCCATTCAATGCCTCTTAGGCGAAGAAGGCAGTGTGGGCGGGGGCTTCTGCGTGTGTAGCGAAAGGCTCGAATGGTTGCATGTCATTTCAGTCTTCAGCGGGGAAAGATTATTAAAGTTTCTACCATGGCACAAGAAGAAAGGTGGAAAGCAAAGTATGATGAAATAATGGCCTTCATGGCGCAGAACCATAGAAGGCCATCGAAATATTATGCGGAGGAGAGGAATAACTGGAATTGGATGCGCCACCAGCAGAAACTGATGGGTAAAGGCGAAATGAAAGAGGAGAGAGTGGAGTTGTTTGAGAAATTGCTAGATTTGTGTGGGGAGTATAGGAGGGTGAATCAGTATAAGTAATGTAATAAAGATATGATAACACTTCCCAAAAGTATCGAAAAACTAATATACAGCGTTGGAAAGAACGCTGTATGGAGATGTTATGGTCAAGATGAAATCAGTATTGATAATTCCGTTATAGCTGATATTAAAAGTCGTAAACCCTTTATTGTTGAACAAGGCGGTCGCCGAATACTCTTTACGTCAAATCCTGATGAAGTTATACCAATTGATTGCCCATATGCAATATTGGTAAAACGTATGCTTACAACTCCGCTTTTCCAGGCTGGTGATTTGAAGATTATAAGATGGCTAAAGCATCCTTTAATTACTGATGCTATATCTCCCGACGAATTGGCACTGACTTGGCGGGGAAAGTTTACATTCATTCAAGAAGATAGAGAAGCACACTTGGATGGTTTGAGGCAACCTCAATCTAGTGCAATCCATTCGTGGTTAGCTACTCAAAAAACAAGAAAAGATAGAGCTATTATTGTTATGCCTACTGGTACCGGGAAAACGGAAACCATGTTGGGTATTATGGTGGCAGGGCAATGTAAGAAACTTCTTGTGACCGTTCCTAGCGATGCCTTACGTGACCAGATTTCTGAGAAGTTTCTTACCCTTGGAAAACTCCATGAATTCAGTATCATAACGGAAGACTGTAAGAATCCTTATGTCGCTGTTATCAATTCTGGCTTGGACAACATAGAGGATTGGCGAGAAATTCTAAATCGATCGAATGTAATAGTCACAACGATGGCCTTATTGGTAAAGACTACCCCTGAGATCAAATCGTTGCTTTCAGAAACAGTTACTAATGTCTTTGTGGATGAAGCGCACCATGTAGAAGCTAAAACGTGGAGCGAGTTTTTTGATACGTTTGATCGTACAAAAATAACACAGTTTACGGCCACTCCTTTTCGTAATGATGGAAAGAAACTAAAAGGAGAGTACGTTTACACATTCACACTTCGTTCAGCGCAACAACAGGGGTATTATCAAAAGATAAACTTCTGCCCAGTGTATGAACTAGAAAAGGAGAATGCGGACAAGGAGATAGCTAAAGAAGCTGTAAGAATCTTGCGTGAAGATCGTGAGATAAAGCATAAGAATCACTTCTTGATGGCTCGCTGTAAGGACACAATAAGGGCTGAGAAAGTATTTAGTTATTATGAGGAATATGCTGAATTTAACCCGATTGTAATTCACAGTAAAACTCCAAACAGGGAAAAAAGACTTGAAGAGATTAAGAACGGAGAGCACCAAATAATTGTATGTGTTAACATGCTTGGTGAAGGGTTTGACCTTCCCCAATTAAAGGTTGCAGCAATCCATGATGAGAAGCAAAGCCTGCCTATTACCCTCCAGTTCATAGGGCGCTTTACCAGAACAGCAAGAAATATTGGAGAGGCGAGTTTCGTAACTAATATGGCCAATCCGCCGATGGCAGATGATGTTAGAAACCTATACCTCAAGGATGCTGACTGGAACTTTATTATCCCGGGACTCAATGATAAAGCAACCGAAGAGCAGCAGGAATTTACGGAATTGCTTAATGACTTTCCGGACTTACATGAGACAGAGATACCTTTTCAGAGTATTAATCCGGCCCTGAGTACTGTTATTTATAGACTTGACCGTTTTGAGTGGAATACAGACAATTGGAGAGAGATATTCACAGAACGTGATTTTGACTATCGTTACGGTAGTGTGAACGAAGCTAACGATATGATGATCATTATACTGGGAAGTATAGAGGGTGTTGATTGGACAAACTATGAAGGGATACAGAATAGATCATGGAATGTTATTCTACTCCATAAGTATGATGCGGGGAATTATAAACATCTCTATATTAATTCCTCATTTAGCAAACCTTCTTTTGATAAACTAGTCAAGGCTTTGTTCGGAGCCGAACAGGAAAAACTGTCTGGTGATATAATGTTTCGTTCTTTTCATGGGATGAACCGTCTGTTAGTTCAAATTTTTGGAGGTCGGAAAGCAATAGCGGGCGATGTGTCATTTAAATCCTATGTTGGGAAGGATGTGGAAAACGGACTGAGAAAGTTAGAACAAGGTACTCTCACTCAGAATAACATATTTGCATCTGGCATAATAAATGGGGAACGCACTACTCATGGTTGTTCGAAAAGTGGCAAAATATGGAGTTACCGTAGAGGAAACCTTCATTCTTTTAAAGGTTGGAGTCATAGAATTGGTGCATTAGTTGAGGATCCGACTATTAGAACCAATGAAATCTTTAAGCATACATTAAAGGTTGATGCAGTCGCCAGTCCACCCCAATCAGTTCCTATTTCAATTGACTGGGATGATGAGATTTATAAGAATGCACGATATAATCAAGTTCTTCAATTTGAGGGAAGAGATGAAGAGGTGTACATATTTGACACCGCAATTGAACTGACCGAGAGAATATTTGAAATGAATAACCTCCCCTCTGACATCTTGTTCCAAATCACATATAATGATCTTTGTACAAAGTATCGTATTTCATATTCATCTGTTGAGAATGGCGACAGGATAAAGTATTCTTACAGAATTGAGAAAGTAGATGGCCCGAATATCTGTTTTAAGCGAGGTTACATTTCATTTGGTGATATAGTTGATTATTTCAACAAAGAAAAGCGTTCGCCGGTATTCTTCTTCGCTAATGGCTCAATGCTTTATGCTAACAACCTTGTTCAATTGCGAGAGGAAGTAATAACACCATATAAAGTAGAAGACTTAATTGGATACAATTTTATTGGTAACGGGGTTAGTATTGGAGATGAGTCTATGGATTGGCCACATAAAACAAACACAATTCAATATTATATGTGGCAACAGATATCTGATGATTATGAACTTTTGTTCGACGATGATGGAAGCGGAGAGGTCGCAGATTTAATTGGAGTCAGACAAGACGTTGATACAATCTATGTTGATTTGTATCATTTGAAATTTGCGCAAGATAATCGAATATCAAAGCGTATAGATAATTTTTATGCCGTTTGCGGTCAAGCCGAAAAGAGTCTGAAGTGGCGGAATGGGGACATGAATATTTTTAAGCGATTAATCTATAGAACAACTCATACGGTAAAAGCACAGAACCGCATACTTAAGGGAGATGTTGAGATGCTTAAACAATGGTCTCAAGAGGCTAATTATTTAAAAAAAGTAAAGTTTCATTTACATATTGTCCAACCAGGACTGAGCAAGGCTGATGCTCCTGCTGATATTCTGCATTTGCTTGGAGTGGTTAAGAATTATGCTTTTGAAGTATGTAATTCAGAGTTGACGGTTCATTGCAGCGATTAGAAGAAAACAACTCTTTTGCGGGGGAGGAAAGATAGAGTGGGCGCACGCCCCTGGCGGGCGGCCTCTCTGTATGCGGGAGCGAAAGGCTCTTTGGGGCAACGCCCCAATGTGCCTGAAGCGGGGAAATGTCTTAAAAAAAGAATAATTATTCCGAAGGAATGCAATAAAATACAGAGAGAATCGTTAATTTTGTAGCCAAACTCCCGAATGGAATTGCGCCAAATTCCCGAACGGGGTTGCGTCAAACTCCAGAATATAGGGCGTAAATTATTGTATGGAAGGAAATTACAAGCATAGAGTGGTCGATACTTTGCTTGAGCGTAAGTTGTTGGGCAAAGGGGCCGTGCTAGTGGAAGGTGCCAAGTGGTGCGGAAAGACAACCACATCGTCTCGTATGGCCAAAAGCATACTGAAACTCGGCGAGACGAGTGTGCTTCGCTCAAGCAGACAATTGGCCGAAATGAATCCTGCATTGTTGCTTCGTGGAGAAACTCCCCGTCTGATAGATGAATGGCAGACTATTCCCATTCTTTGGGATAGTGTCCGTTCTGAGGTTGACGACAGGAGTTTGATGGGGCAGTTTATCCTGACAGGTTCTGCCGTTCCTGTGGATTCAGACGAAATAGAACACACTGGAACCGGGCGCATTGGACGGCTGATGATGAGGCCTATGAGCCTATGGGAGTCGGGAGAATCGAGCGGCGCTATTAGTTTGGGCAGTTTGTTTGATGAACCCAAAGAGATCTTCTCAGAGAACAAACTGGATATTGAGCAACTGGCCTATCTCACTTGTCGTGGTGGATGGCCGCAGGCATCGATGCTGGATGGCGCTGTGGCGTTGGATCAGGCAAGAGACTATTTTGATTCGGTGGTCCATTATGATATTCAAAGGGCTGACGGTGTGGATCGTGACCCCGAGAGAGTGAAATTGCTGATGCGTTCGTATGCCAGACATCAAGGTGCTGCTGTGAACTACAGCGTGATTTGCGCAGATATGAAGACTAACGACAACTCTTCGCTGAATGATGATACTGTGGCCTCTTATGTGAAAGCCTTGAAGAAGATCTTTGTGGTGGAGGATATGAGAGCCTGGAATCCGAACCTGCGTAGTAAAACAGCGGTAAGGACGAGTGATACGCGATTTTTTACAGACCCTTCGATAGGCGTGGCAGCACTGGGTATTGGACCGAAGGATTTTCTGAACGACTTGAATACGTTCGGGCTGTTCTTCGAGACTATGGCTGTGAGAGATTTGCGCGTGTTCGCAGACACGTTGGACGGAGAACTGTATCACTATAGGGATAAGAATGGACTGGAATGTGATGCTGTGCTGCATAGGCGTAACGGGACCTATGGATTGATAGAAATAAAGTTAGGAGGTGAAGGCTTGATTGAGGAAGGTGCTACAAATTTGAAATCTCTGGCAGAAAAGATAGATACCACGAAGATGAAAGCGCCTTCGTTTATGATGGTGCTGACGGGAACGGGTGCTTACGCATACAGACGTAAGGACGGAGTGTATGTGGTACCGATTGGGTGTTTGAAGGATTAGAATAAAAGTTGGGTTTGGAGTGGCGCTCCAATGGGCAGGAAGAGGAGGAGAACCAAAATTCAATGATAAAACTTTTACGTATATTTGCTAATAGGCTTTAATCCAATATGAATATTTTAGACGCAAACATAGGTTCCGCAAAGGACAATATGAGTAGCCCCGTGCACAACTGGTATAAGTTCACGGCAGGTTTCTCGTATAAGTTTGTGGACATCATATTGGAAGACTATGACGGGCAAGATATAGTGGTTTACGAACCCTTTGCCGGTTGCGGTACCACATTGGTAGAGTGCCAAAAACTAGGCTTCCGTTCCATTGGTAACGAGAGTCAGGAACTGATGTGCAACGTGATTCACGCCAAATTAAACTGGACTATTACCAAACAGCAGTTCACACGCGCTATAAACAATATTAGTGAATACGTAGATGAAAATAAGGGCACAGAGGAAACTGTCGCTAAGTTTCATCCGCTATTGGTAACGCTTTATGATGAGCCATCACTTAGGGAGCTCTATTGCATACGAGATGGAATAAAACGGCTCCGTAACAAAGATGTACAGCAGTTCTTTAACCTTGCGCTGAGCCAGACCCTGCATAAAGCGGCTATCCATCCCATAGCTGTACCATATATATCACGTTCCAAATTCCTTTCCGACTCAGGCAAGGCCTGGGAGAAGTTCCAGATGATAGCAGACCAAATGTTTGAGGATATGCAGAAGATGCCACACCACGAACAGTTGGCCACAGTATACAACTGGGATTCACGCGTGAAGAATGAGGCTGTAGCAGACGCATCTTGTGGACTATGCATTACCTCGCCACCATATCTTAACAACCTGGATTACGGGGAAGTGAGCAAAGTACATAGTCACTTCTTTGAGATGACGAACGACTGGAACGACATCACGGAGAAGGTGCGCCGTAAACTGGTGACAGGAGCCACCACGCACTACCGCGATACGGAGTTTGTGATGGAAGAATATAAACAGAAAGAGTTTGCCCAGAATAATCCCGATGTGATGGCCAAGCTGGAGGATATGTATAACCGAATTAAAACCAACGCCAAACAGCGCAAGGGAAAGAAGAGTTTCCACATTCTGATGATGCACTACTTTGAGGATATGTATTATGTGCTCAAAGAGATGCGCAGGGTGCTTGCTACTGGCGCTGAGGCTTACCTGATACTGGGTGATTCAGCTCCGTATGGCATTTATGTGCCTACCACACAGCTATTAGGTGATATTGCCATAAGCGCCGGCTTTCGAGCGTACTCAATATATAAGATCCGAGCTCGTGGTAATAAATGGAAGAGTTTAAAGAACCGCCATAATGTATCATTATCAGAGAATTTATTAGTATTAATTGCGTGATGTTTTTTGAAATTGCTGATGATTATCAAAAGATTGCATTTTCCTCGTCTCCCGAGAGGGCCAAGAAAGGATGGAGCTATTCTAATGTTTATTATTTAAGAGATATTAAAGATATATATCTTGTTCTAAATGGTAATCCCTCATTAAAAACAGTTGCGGATGTTTATACTTTTTGCTTGAATTATGATATCGTTTCTGAGGGCAAAAAGGCGTGGACGGAAAGAGCTATTTTGGAAATCATTAATTCATTAAAGAATTTTGAGTTAGTAGATTCGACATTCACCCCGTTGCGAGGTGTTTTGTTTGAGTCTGGTATTAATGAAGGTTTAACTCCCTCCGACTATGGTGTGTTTAAAACTATTTTCTATAGCTATTTTCGATTCAAAGACTTCATTCGATTGTTTGAGGAGACGGACTGCTTTTCCGGGGTGGTTTTTCCATTTATGGAGAATTGCCGCTTTGTTAATAGACTCGCTCTAATCGACTTAAAAACGGTTTATTATATTGATGATAGTCGTTCGGAGATAATGAGGTTTTGGGATGTCTTTCTAAAATGGGGCCTTACATTGAGTGTTCTTGATAGGGTTGCTGGAATGATTTTATTTGGAGACATCACATATAGCACGTCTGCTGTTTATTTTGTAAGAGAGATGCCGAGTTCCTTTTCTATTATCAGCGCAATTGAAGATCTACAAATGGGATCATACATCTACATCCCCGACGCGCTTAAACAGATAGCTGTATTAACCCATTTCCCAATAAAAACACTAGTCAACAAGCTTGTGACGGAATGTTATGAAGATTCTAAGTATTGTCTTCAAAGCACATCCGCCATATTTGTCCCTACAAAAGATAAGCACCTCTTTCCAGTAATAGATAATACGTATATGTCACATCTTCTTAAGCTATATTGATATGAGTAATCCGAATATCTTCGAACAAATCAAAAGTGTAGAGAATATAACCTCCCAACTTAAAAGCAAGTTTGACTTGGCGTATAATCCTTTCCCAAAATCAGGGATTGCGATTATCGATGAATCAGATGAAATCGTCGGAAAACTTGAGCCTATAGATGAGCAAGTTACTACAACGATTGTTGATTATATCAAAGATGCACTCTCAGCTAGTGTTACTCCCAATAGTAGTAAAGAGAAGTATTTAAGCCTTATAATTCGCGGAGATTATGGCTCTGGGAAGACACAAACATTAATGTATATTCGGTATCTACTAAAGAACCTTGCTGCTGGGAATTATCGCCCATATGTGGTTTATATAGATAATCCTGGACAGAAACTTTCCGAGTTGATTGGTGGAATAGTGGCGCAGATTGGGATAGAGAATTTTCGGAAATATTTATGGAATATCTTCTTGGATTATTTAGATAAAAATGACGCTGAAAAAGTAGTATTGAAACAAGCAGCAAAAAGACTCGAAGAGGCGACAATTTTCTCATCAGGAGCACCCTTATCGTTTTCAGTTACAAACTATAAGGATTTTATTGATCAGATTGAAACGTCACTTAACACGTTCGATCGAAAAATGTTCAAACAGAAATTGAAAGACTCTATGCTCAAATGTTTCTCATGCTATTCGGATTCTCAGGCGGTCTCATCATATTTTTATGACATTGTTTCAGATACTGTGGGGGGGTCTAAGGCATGGGATTCATTGACATCCGGAAGTATGAAAGAACTTGATAAGCGCGAAGTTAATATCCTTAAGGCTGTAGTGGATCTGGTCAAGAATCAAATGGGTTATAGTGATTTTGTCATTTTGATTGATGAGTTTGAGGAGATAACGGCTGAGCGATTAAAAAAACAGGACATTGATAATTATCTTCGTAATCTAAGGCTGCTAATTGATAGAGAGAAAAACTGGTGCTCTGTGTTTGCAATGACTGGGCAGGCGCTTCAGATAATTGACTCATATTCTCCGCCTCTAGCAAGTCGCATTAAAGATAGGGTGATTGACTTAAAACCTCTTGACTTATCCTCTCTTAGGCGTCTCGTTGAGAATTATTTATCAATTGCACGAGTCGATAACAGTGCGAAAGACTCCCTATGTCCATTTACTGAGAAAGGATTACAATCCCTTCTGGAAGTTAAAAATCCTAAATTAAAAGGATCTCCGAGGTTTTTATTAAAAGCCTGTTATCTGCTATTACAACGCGCGTCTGAGAAACTGGAGCCATCACAACATATTGACGAAGTATTTGTGGAGAAGTTTATGGATGATTTAATTAAATAGATCATTTTGTTATGGGTATGATTATTGATGAGAAATACCGAATAAACCTGTATTTGGATACGAATATCTTGGTAGATTATTCTGAAAAAAAGTTCCCACGGCTAACTGAATCTATCAATTATTTGGCGCAGTCCGAATTTGTCAATCTTCGCTCTTCTCACTTTGTGTTATTTGAATATTCTGAAGTAAGAAAAGCAAACCTATTTAGAGAGAAACTTCGTCCAATGCATAAGTGGAGGGCATTATTATCTAATTTTTGCCACAAAAAAAGGGAAGAGAATAAAGCGTATATTAAGCAGCGCAGGTGGAAGGTAAAAGGGAAAGACTATTTTTCTTTTGATACAGAAATAGCTTGTATGGTGAATAATGAGGTGGCTCATATTAAGGATGATTTGAATATCGATTTCGATGAGCATGTCTTACATCCGGGATTAGTCTCGCCTACAATCAAGCTGTGCTTGAATACAAAACTGTCCAAAGAAGATTGCTTGGTTATTATTTCCTCTGTATTACCAAGAGAAAACGAACCGCTTAGCCACTGTGTTCTTTTGAGCCGAGACAGTGATATGTTTAGATCTTTTCAGGAGAGACTACGCTATATCATCCAATTATTTCAGAGTGAGAATTTGTCGCTTCCTGATCTCATAAAAAGTAGTGCAGTTAATAATCGAATTAATTTGTACAAAAACACAAATGAAGATATTAATGAATGCTGGTGTGAAGCAATTAAATATTTCATCTTGAAGAATAACAGAGCTGATTTCATTGGTAGAACATACAAGTTCGGAAATACTGGGAATTCCGCTAGTTGTGTATATTTTGAGTTGGATAATAAAAATGATCAATTGAAGCCAATGAGTTCGCTCTTTTTTATTTCTAAGGATCTTTCTTGGGCCAAGATAGTAAAAGTCAATTTCTCTTTTTGGAATTATGATGGCGAGGTCATTCTCCCGCATAGCAATCCATCCTTCCCGAAGTACTCTTTTAAACCATCGGAACTATCCCCAGATGATCTGGCTTTATTAAGGAAAGAGGGATCCTTGGTTTTCTACGCGTATGATTAGTATTAGTCACTCGGCAACCTCATATAATCATTGACTAGGTATTCGGATGGTTTGGGCTAAGGATGTGGCGTATGAGCATAGGGCCTCTGCACCGAGCGCATCGAGCTTTCCCCGGGCGGCCCGGTTGTGGCCCTGAACATACCCGCTGGCCAGTGGCACACCGTCCGCGCCCTGGAATCCGACTCCGTGATCCTGGAAATGAAAGAGGGCGCGTATGCCCCGCTGGGGGAGGAGGATATCCTGGCATTATGAGAAGTGCCATCGAATGTTGAATGCAGTGGAGCCTGGGACCGACATACCTATTCACCGGCATCCCACGAAGGATGAATCGTTTGTGATTCTGAGAGGAAAGGTCAGATCTACCACATTCAATGATGACGGTTCTGTGATAGAAAGCGTTGTGCTAAGCGCAGAAGAAGGACGGTATGGTGTGGATATTCCCAAAGGCGTCTGGCACAAGTTGCATAAATTGATTTCGTTATATTTGCAAACAAAAGCATTTTATAAAAGTGCAAGAATTGCAAAAATATTAAATGAACAACAATGGAGATTAGGCGTGACAGGTATCTGGAAAGGCTGATTGCCCACAAGGGCAACGGGCGTGTGAAGATAGTGACCGAACCTTGACACTTACGTGACAGGCTCTAACTCTAAATTCCTATCGAAAGATATTATTACCGAATTCAAGGGGCGCGGTGACGAGATGTATCTGCGTCCGTTGAGTTTCAAGGAATTCAAAACCATTCAGCCAGACAAGCCGTTTGACGATGTGTGGACTGAATATATGACCTTTGGAGGCCTGCCTTATTGCGCCTTACTGCCATCGAGGGAGGAGAAGGCAGATTATTTGAAACGCTTGTTTGACGAGGTTTTCCTGCGGGATATCATTGAGCGAAACCGGGTGCAGAATGATGCACAGTTGGAGAGCTTGCTGAATGTGATATCATCGGCAGTTGGCTCGCTGACGAATCCTAAGAAACTGGAGGATACTTTTACAAGTTCCGGTACGGGAAAGTTGTCGGCTGTCACGATAAAGCAGTATCTGGATTACCTGTGCGATGCTTTCATGATAGAACAGGCAGAGCGTTATGACATTAAAGGGAAACGATATATCTCAACGCCGTATAAGTATTATTTCACGGATACAGGGTTGAGGAATGCCCGGCTGAACTTCCGTCAGCTTGAGGAGACTCACCTGATGGAAAATGTGTTGTATAATGAGTTGTGTCTGCGAGGGTATTCTGTTGACGTGGGGGTGGTGGAAATTAATGAGCGCCAGGAGAACGGCAAGTATGTGCGGAAGCAGATAGAGGTGGACTTTGTTTGCAACAAGGCTGATGAGCGAGTGTATGTACAGTCGGCATTCTCGATACCCACTACAGAGAAACGGCAGCAGGAGGAGCGTCCGCTGGTGAATGTGGGTGACGGGTTCAGGAAGGTTGTTGTGACCAAGGACAATGTGATACGGCACAATGACGAGAATGGAATCCTGATTATGAGCCTCCAGGAGTTTTTGATGGATGAGGGGGCGTTGGAGAAATAGAAACATAAAACTGATAAGAAACAAACTTATCGGAGGTATCGGGCATCGGACTAAAAAAGATAAGAGATAAGAGATAAGAGATAAGAGTAGGAGGGGAAGGCGGAAGGTATGAGCCGTTAGGGGAGGAAGATATATTGAAGTAGGTTATGACGCAGGACGAGCGTTGGATGGTTCGGTATAATGAGGTGATTAAGTTTATTGAAGGCAATAAGCGCAGACCCTCAAAATATACTCCAGAGGAGCGCAACGCTTGAAACTGGCTAAGGCATACACAGAAACAGTATGGTGCTGGTGAACTGAAAGCGGAGAGGGTGGAGATGTTTGAGAAGTTGCTGGCTCTGTGTGAAGAGTATAGGAGGGTGAATCAGTACATATAGCGCGAGGGGTTAGGCAGAGTGGGCGCACGCCCCCGGCGGGCGGCCTCTCTGCGTGGGGAGCTGGAGGCTCTGCGGCGCGACAGCGGCGCTGGGCCGGAGGCGGGGAGATGCTTAATGATACTTATGTATGACGCAAGACGAGCGATGGAATAAAAGATATCAGGACGTGATGGAATTTTTGGCGAAGAACCATAGGAATCCGTCACGTCACCGTTTAGAGGAGCACGATATGCTTAACTGGGTTAAGCAGCAAAGAAAATTGAAAAATAAGGGAGAATTGAAGGCGGAGAGAGCGGAGATGTTGGAAAGGCTGTTATCTTTGTGGGAGGAGTATAGGAGAGTGAACCAGTGGGGGTGAGAGGTGCCTAACGAGGGGGAAGGCTTGCATTTTAGGAATGGATTTTGTTACTTTGCGAAAGAAACACTATAACCTATGCGGATTGAAAAGAGCTCACTCGAGGAGATGTACAAGAAAATGATGGAGGAGACGTCGTTCGGCAAAAGTTTTGCTGAACTTGACGATGCCGAAGATAGATTCAAGTCGATTCTTCATCCGGATTACTCAGAATATACTACTTCAACGATAACTGGTAGCATCTGCTAACTATGCCTAGCTGGAGCCGAATTCTGAATGAGATTGAAGCGAGTGCCAATGTTCAACGGACATTGGTGCTAAAGAGACAAGGATATCTTAATGCGATTTCTAGTCTGACGGGCCGAAATGTAATTGCTTACTATTCAGGTTGGCTGAAGTATCCGGCGGCCCCCAATGTTTCAATTAACGAGACTGACAAGAACGCCTTTATGGAGGTCGTTTGTGGCCTTGATCGGAAGAAAGGTCTCGACTTGATTCTCCATACGCCCGGTGGTGATTTGGCGGCTACGGAAAGCATCGTTACTTATCTGAAGAGGATGTTTAACAATGATATCCGTGCTTTTATTCCACAGATTTCAATGTCTGCCGGCACGATGATCGCAATGTCGTGCAAGGAGATCATCATGGGTGAACAATCTTCTCTTGGACCGATTGACCCGCAGATGGGAGGCGTCGCTTGCCAGGCGGTTCTAGATGAATTTCAAGATGCCGTCAAACAGGTTTCGCTTAATCCCGCGTCTTTGGGCTTGTGGCAAACGATAATCTCAAAATATCGTCCAACAGACTTAACTGCATGCCAGAATGCTGTCAAATGGGCAGAGAAACTTGCGACAGAATGGTTGACTCAAGTCAATCCGGAGGTTAATGTAAAAGCGGTCCTGGATGTGTTCCTTAATCATAAGCACAGCTTTTCGCATGCGAAACACATGTCGAAATCTGAATGTAAAAGTGCTGGGTTAAATATTGGGAATCTTGAGGATAATCAGAGTCTTCAAGATGCCGTACTCAGCCTTCACCACTGCTACATGATTTATTTTGATAAATTCATGGTGTCGAAAGTTGTGGAGAATCAGCAAAATGGAAGTTTTATCCAACAGTTCCATCAGCAGCCGAAATGATGACAGATTCTAATACGTAGAACCAAGAGAGCTTATGGTATTTTCCAGGGCTCTCCTTTTTTGTTCGTTGGCGACCGCCAGCGGCTGGTTGGGATTTACCGAAGAGGTCGTGACATACTCCGCCGCAAGAACAAGTGCGACATGATGGGCTTTTGGCTCGTCATGTCGCACTAATTTTATGTTTTTCTGGGAAATGTGCGTCGACGTGGCAGATCAATTCTATGCAGCGGCTTGTGTTGGAATTTGACGGAAATATCGCTGTATGTTGAGAAATTTTTGTATTTTTGCAAAAAGTCCTAATTATGGAGAGAATTAATCGTGATGACTATATCGCTTTGGTTGGCAGTTTGCTGGGTAAGGGCGAGGCTGTGGTGCTGACAGGGCACAGGCGTGCCGGTAAGAGTTGCATCCTTGAGCTTTTAGCCGCAGAACTGTCTTCTAAAGGTAATGTCATTTACATTGATATGGAGAACCCGGAGAACGCTGACATAAAGACGTTCCGGGAGTTGTCGGAAAGGATTAAGGGGGCCGTGGTAGAAGGTCGTCGCAACTATGTGCTGATAGATGAGGTGCAGGAGGTGGAGGAGTTTGAGAAGGCCCTGCGCTACTGGGTGAAGCAGGATGGTGTGGATGTGGTGGTGACGGGTAGCAATGCGGCTATGCGATCGAGCGATATCGCCAACTCGTTTGCCGGACGCTATCACCGGGTTCACGTGAGCAGTCTGGACTACAGGGAGTTTCTGACGTTCTATGGTTTGGAAGACTCTGACAATGCTTTTTCGCAATATCTGCGCTGGGGCGGACTGCCGTTCCTGTACCGCATACCCTTGGAGGACGAGCGCACCAGGACGGAGTATCTGGGCAGCATCTACGATACCATCTTTGTGAAGGACATCGTTCGCCGCAAGAACGTGCGCAACGTGTCGCTATTGGACAATTTGGCCCGGTTTGTGGCGGACAACAGCGGGAAGGTGTTCTCGGCCAATAGTATTGCCAAGTATCTGAAGGGCAGCAATCTGGCTGTATCGGCAAACACGGTGGGCGAGTATATGGATGCCCTCTGCGACACGTATATGATAGACCGCGTGAAGCGCTACGACATCAAGGGTAAGAGCGTGTTTGAACAGCAGGACAAGTACTATTTTGAGGATTTGGGCTTGCGGAATTATCTATGCCGCGACAAACGCAGCCTTGATGTGGAAAAGGTGCTGGAGGGGGCTGTGTATCTGAAACTCAAGCGTAGCGGCTATGATGTATATGTAGGGCAGCTGAACGGGAAGGAAATAGACTTTGTGGCCCGTCGGGGTGATGAGGTGATCTACGTGCAGGTAGCCCTTCATGTGAGCGGCTCGGAGACATACGAGCGCGAGTTTGGCAACCTGAAATTGATCAAGGACAATTATCCCAAGTATGTGGTGACGATGGATCCGAATGTGGGACTGATCCACGATTCGGGAATCGTTGCTTGTTCGGCAAGGCAGTTTATGTTACATTCATCAAGACAAGAGGTGTCCTAATTGATAGTCCAAATGCCCAAGAAAGTATTTGTTTCCGGCTGCTACGACCTGCTGCATAGCGGGCATGTGGAGTTTTTCCGCCAGGCGGCGGAGTATGGGGATTTGTATGTGGGGATTGGGAGCGACAGGACGATTGAGGGGTACAAGCACCACAAGCCGATTTACAGTGAGCAGGAGCGGCTGTTCATGGTCAGGAGCATCCGGTATGTGAAGGATGCGTTTATCAATGCGGGGAGCGGGGTGATGGATTTTGTGCCCAATGTCGAGGCGCTGAGGCCGGATGTGCTGGTTGTGAATGAGGACGGGGACAGCGACGTAAAGCGGCGCTTTTGCGAGGAGCACGGGATTGCGTATGTGGTGCTGCAACGGGTACCGCATCAGATTCTCGATCAGGTCGGGGATGGCGGGGCTACGCTGCCGGCGCGGAGCAGCACGGACCTGAAGAAGGCACAGTCGCAGATTCCCACGCGGCTGGACCTGGCGGGCACTTGGATTGACCAGCCGTACGTGTCGTGCCTGGCGCCTGGCTGGGCCATTACTATTAGCCTGGAGCCTACATTCGAGGTGCGTGAGCGTTGCGGGCTTAGCTCCAGCACGCGCAACATGATCCGCAAGATCTGGCCCTTCCAGTTGCCCAACATGGATCCCGAGATGCTGGCCAAGCTGGTGTTCTGCTTCGAAAATGATCCGGAGCGCAGCGACGGCATCGTCAGCGGCGCTCAGGACGCGATTGGTATCTGCGTGCCGGGGCTGTGCCGCCATTTCTACAACGGGCGCTTCTGGCCGGAGCGTCTGGAGACCTGCACGGATGAGGCGGTGCTGCAGTGGCTGGAGGCGCATCTGGTGATGATCCCCATGGAACCGCGCAGGCCCGGTTGCAGCGTGGTGGAGGGGAAGGACATCACGCGTGCCAAGGTGCAGGCGCTCGCTGCCACGGCAGAATCTTGCTGGGAGGCCATCCTGGCGCGTGATCTGGCAGGCTTCGCGGCCGCTTATCGCGCTTCGTTTGACGCTCAGGTGGCGATGTTTCCGGGAATGGTTCATCCCACTGTCATTGCCGGCCCCGACCGGCAATCTGAGATCCCCGGTCAAGCCGGGGATGACATTGACGGGCATGACGTGCAGTCTTTCATTGATCGATGGTCCACTGTTCCAGACGTGCTGGCCTGGAAGATGCCCGGGGCCGGCGGGGGAGGATACCTGGCGTGCGTCGTCACAGACGCATCAACCTTCGCCGCAGTCCATCCCGAGGCAATCCGGCTGACCATCCGCCGGCCGGGCATGTAAATCGTTAAGCCACACCGATGAAAGCCGTTGAAAAGAGATATTTGCTGCCCTTCGCACTGGTGACCTCGCTGTTCGCGCTGTGGGGGCTGGCCAACAACATGACAGACACGCTGCTGGCGGCGTTCAAGCGCATCATGGACATGAGCGACACGCAGACCAGCTTCATCCAGATGGCGTTCTACGGGGCCTATTTCTGCATCGCGCTGCCTGCGGCCCTGTTCATCCACAAGTACAGCTTCAAGAGCGGCGTGATCCTGGGTCTGTGCCTCTATGCGGCCGGGGCACTGATGTTCTGGCCTGCGGCGCGCGTGGAGAGCTACGCTTTCTACCTGATTGCCATCTACATCCTGGCTGCCGGCTGCGCGGTGCTGGAAACCACGGCCAACCCGTACGTCATGAGCATGGGCAGCGCCGAGACGGCCACACGGCGGCTGAACATTGCGCAGAGTTTCAATCCCATCGGCTCGATTCTGGGCATCCTGGTGAGCAAGTATTTTATCCTGCAGGACATCTCGCTGTACTCCGTGAGCGGGACGTACGCGGCTGTGGGCGTGGTGCTGCTGGGGATCATGGTGGTGATGCTGTTTGCGAAGATGCCGGAAGGGCGGGATGCCGCGGGCGCATCGGGCACCGGCTTGTGGGCCACGCTGGGGCGGCTGTTGCGGAACAAGCGGTATGTCGCGGGCGTCGTGGCGCAATTCTTCTACGTGGGGGCGCAAATCGGCGTGTGGAGTTTCACCATCCGCCTGGTGATGAAGGAGTTGGGCTATGTGGAGGCGCAGGCTGCCACTGTATATCTTGTGGCTATCATCGGGTTCTGTGCTTCGCGGTTCATTTATACCTGGCTGATGAAGTTTGTTGCGCCTGTGCGTCTGCTGGTTGCGGGCAGCGTGCTGAGTGCCGTGTGTGCGCTGGTGGTGGTGCTCTCTGGCGGCTGGACAGCCGTGGCGGCGCTGGTGCTGGTCAGCGTATTCATGAGCCTGATGTTCCCCACGATCTACGGCATTGCGCTGGGCAGCGTGCGTGACGCCGGCCGGCCGGAAGACGTAAAAATAGGCGCGAGCGGGCTGATCATGGCCATCCTGGGCGGCGCGCTCCTGACCCCGCTGCAGGGCATGGTGAGCGATGCGACCGGCAGCATCAATCTCTCGTACCTGGTGCCGCTGGGCTGCTTTGTGGTGGTTTTCTGCTACGCTTTATTTGTTTCGCGACATGAAAAGATACTGCCAAACCCTGACGCTGGCCGATGACCCGGCGCTGATTGAAAAATATTGTGAAGTGCACCGCCACGTCTGGCCGGAAGTCATTGCCGGTCAGCACGAAGTAGGGATTCTCCGCATGGAGATCTGGCGCCACGGCCGCTCGCTCTTCATGATCATGGACACCGTCGACGGCTTCGACTTTGCCCGCGACATGGCCCGCCTGGCAACGCTGCCTCGCCAAGCAGAATGGGAGGCCCAGGTCGCCCAATTCCAAGGCTGTCCCCCCGACGCCCGCAGCGACCAGAAATGGCAACTGATGGAGAAAATCTTCGACAGTGAATAAAATATCCGGAAATGGATCTATGAAACATTCTCTCAAGACATACTTAAGGTTGTTCCATATCTGGCAGGTGCTGGGGGAAAATCCCTGGAAGAAGCCGCGTGCCGCCAAAAAGGAAGGCAAGGACAAGGACTTTTATAAAGGCGCCTTCGAAAGCATCCCGTTCCTCAATGACGATGCCAAGCGCACTTTCGTGCACCTTCTGCTGAGGCCCGGGTATATGATTCGGGACTACATCAACGGCAAGCACGACCGCTACCTGGCGCCCCTGGCAGCACTTATCATCTTCTACGCGTTCTTCACCTTGATATCGTCCGCCCTGGCGCCCCTAGAGACCAAGAAAGAGGAGAAAAAAGGCGTTTCGATAGAAATGAAAGATGAGCAGGCCGATAAAGACAAGTCCACAGAAGATGACACCGTGTACAAAATCGTATATGCTGCCCGACAATTGATCATCCTCCCTTATCTGGACAAGCATCCGGAAGCGGTGGATTCGCGCCCCAAGGCCATTCTCGCGGCTATAGAAGACTCACTGAGAAGCAAGGGCATCACGTTGTTCCTGGGGAGTTTCTTCCTCCTGTGGCTGTCCATGCGCTTCGCACTTCGAAAAGACGGGGTTTCCTGGTCGGCGGCCGCGGCGGCATCGGCATACGTGCTCTGCCAGTTAAGCTTTTTCATGCTTTTCGCCGTCCTCCTGAGCGGGGGAAGGAGCGACTCTGTGGGTCTCTTCGTCCAGGCGATTATCCTGGTGGTGGATTATCGGCAATGGCTCTCGCTCTCCTGGCGCAAAAGCATAGGCCGAACCATCAAGACGGGCATTTACTATGGCCTCGTCTGGCTCCTCTTCTGGGCTCTGTTGGGCGTGGTTATCCTCTGTATTGCCTGGGCTAAAGGGATATTTACGCTAGATCAGATATTCTGATGCTTTGAAGCCGTATGCAGTATAAAATCTCACCCAACAACCTCCAGCTCAAGGCCTCTTTCAAAGTGAAGAAGGAGGCTTTTGCGCGGGAGCTGGCGAAGATCCGGGAGAAGCATCCGGAGTGCCTGGTGTGGAAACGGGGCCTCCGGTCGCTCACGCGGGAGTGGGCGGCCCACAATGCATTGCATGCGCTGGGGATTTTCCGCACGCGGACGGGCGATGCGGATCTCAACTGGCCGCAGCCCTGGTATATCCGGCTCGGCTATGCGGTTTTGGGCGCGCTGGCCTGGCCGTTCATCAAGTAGATTTCAAGTCCAGATTTGTTGCGCTTTCGGATTCTTTTCGTATCTTTATCGGCAGAATAAACCATTAGAAATCAATGTTTACACTCATCGAATTACCTTACGCGCCGGACGCGCTGGAGCCGGTTATCAGCGCGCAGACGCTGAGCTTCCACCACGGGAAGCACCTGCAGGGCTATG
>Ga0310690_10000511_pt1 | contig 81407 bp, 73 predicted proteins | sample AusTroGonzalo_MG_2_FD_207661 | JGI IMG/M metagenome (GOLD analysis project Ga0310690, IMG submission 207661) | Bovine rumen microbial communities from tropical cattle in Woodstock, Queensland, Australia - Gonzalo_04 (v2) (version 2) | ecosystem: Host-associated > Mammals > Digestive system >...
AAATAATATATCAATATCGGGATCACCCAATATAGCCGCTTATGTTTGGCCAGTAAATGCTGGTAAAAATAACACCTTCTCTAATCTAATTGACGTTAATGACAAAGAATATTATGTTTCTGCGCAAGCAGGTGCTGCAATTAGATACATCAATCAGCCACTTTCATATTACGGAAGTGCTTGTAAAAACATTTTACAAAACAATATCATCGATATCAATCATCCATATATCAGTTATAGTTTAGCTGAAGTTAATCTAGATTCTGTATTAAAATCGCCTTCGCCTGAGGCTCACGGTATCGTTTGGAAGATATTAGTAGATGGTATAGATGCACAAGACGAGTTTGAGTTATTACCTCCAATTGGTGTTGGACAACACAAATGCGATGTCTATTTCAATCGTCCGATGGACGTAAGTGTTGCGCCAATTGTCTCATTTGGAGTACGCCAGCCATATACGCAACATCAAGTTGCAGAAAATGGTTCTTGGTCTGCGGATAGTACGATTTACACGGCATATTTTACCATCGATGGAAAATCAGTTACCGATGGTCTCAATACTTTCTATGTATATGGGGCAAAAGATAATGAACACTTTGAGATTCCAGACGAAAATGTTCGTTTCCATATGGAAGTGGCTGCTGCCGGTTCCATGTCAACTGGACTAATGGCAGAGGCTGGGCTTGGCAAAGTTACTCTTACATGGGAAACCGATGAAGAAGATTTCACAGACTTGTTAGGCTATAATATCTACCGCTGGACAGATGCAAATGATACCACATGTATTAATTCAGCATTGATTGATTCGCAAGACACCGCATTTATTGATTATAACGTTATTCCAGGCAAGGACTACTACTATGTTATCCGCCAAATGACGACTTCTCTCAATTCCTACGATCTTTCTAACCCCGTTGTCGCTCGTCCGCTAACTGCTATTAAGGGAGACGCAAATGGTTCGATGTCTGTGGATGTAGCAGATGTCATTACTGAAGTGAATTACATTACCCATCAAAATCCGCAGCCGTTTATCTTCGAAGCTGCTGACGTGAACTCCGACAACGATGTGAACATTATCGATGTAGTTGCAACGATTGACATTATCTTGCATCCACAAGCCAATACAGAAGCCCTCCAAGAATCTACGGCATACTATTACATCGAGAATGGTATCTTATACGTAGAAAGTGATGCCGTACTTGGCGGCGTACAGTGTACGTTCGAAGCCGAGCAAGGTCATACCTTTACAGCCCTTGACGCGCTGAACGAATTCGAAAAAGTCGGTACTTGGCAGGCAGAGAACAATTATCTCTTCATGGCATATTCAATGTCCGGCAAAACGCTCGGTGTAGGCAAGAACGCCCTTCTCCAAATCGGTGATGCAGACCTCACAGATATCATCCTCAGCGATGCACAAGGACATAATGTAGCAGCCGCTCCGAAAATCTCTACGGCACTGGATGGCACTACTTTTGTTCCTGCTGCCAGCAAGTACTTGCAAGAGGGCAACCTCTTCATCAAGCACGGTGAGCACATCTACAATGTAATGGGAACTCTAATCAAATAACACCATGCGTCGCTTCTTATTCATCATAATGAGCGTGTGTGCGTTAGCTGTCTCTGCCGCCAACACTCTTTCGCTGTCAATGGTCTCCGGTCATCCCGGCGAGACCGTGACAGTAAGCGTGTCGCTGGCAAACGAGGATGCTGTGACGGCTTTGCAGATAGACATCCCATTGGACGAGAACCTGCAATATGTCGCCAATTCTGCTGCGCTCAATAGTTCACGCTCGAATGGACACAGTCTCGTAGCATCTGCCTCCGAGAACACGCTTCATATAGCTGTTTTTTCACTCTCGCAAGCCGCATTGAACGGCTCAGAAGGCGAGTTGCTGACTTTCCAAGTAGCGCTTGGCATAGCCCCCGCCACCTATCCGCTTTCGGCAACAACTATTCTCACGGGCACAAGCGGGCAGCAATTGGAAAGTGCTGTGACGGCAGGTAGTATTACGCTGCTTGCGCCCAAAATCCAAGTGGTGACAACCTCACTTGACTACGGACATATTCCTATCCGTGCGAACTACAATCGTACGCTGCAAGTGCGCAACATAGGTAACGAGCCGCTACACATCAGCAATGTGCTCTTCTCTGCGCCGGACTTCTCCGTAACCGAAACGGAATATACCATCCCCGCCGGACAAACACAGAATATCGTCATTACTTTTGCACCGACCGTTCATGGCGTCATTAGCGAAAGCGTTCGCCTGCGCTCAGATGCCATTAATGATCCTGATGTATATGGCGCAAACGTGTGCTCTTTGATAGCAGATCCGTTCTCTGTAAACGAGTTGCGTGTGCAACCTGCCTCCGGCATCTCGGACGAAGAAGTGACGGTAGTAGTGCGGATGAACAACATGGAGCCCATTGTAGGTGCACAGTTCTCGTTTAAGATGCCTGCGGCATTGGAGTACGTTGCCGGTAGTGCCGTACCTTTGGAGCGTTCTTCGGGACATAGTGTGCTTAGTACTACATCCAATGACTCGCTGACGCTCATCCTCTATCACCCGCTGAACGAAGCCGTGTCCGGAGATGACGGCGACTTGCTATCCTTCCGAGTACGCTTAGACGGCAAAAGCGGTAACTATGCCCTCAACCCGGTTAAGACAATGCTCGTCAATGCCACGCACGAAAACATGGTTTCTGCCGTTTATAATGCGAATGTCACTATCCAAAGCCCAACGATTTCCGGCAATAATTCACTCAACTTCGGACATATACCGGTTGACCGTGCGCACACGGTTTCGTACGCTATCCGTAATACCGGACAGGTGCCATTAACAGTGGAGCGCGCGACCTTCTTAAGTGAAGGACTACGTGTCATCACCTCGTTGCCCATCGAGATAGCCCGTAACACAACACAGTATATCCAAGTCGAACTGACCCCTTCGCAAGAAGGCTCCTTTGCCACGACCATGCAAGTTTATTCCAATGATCCTGCATGCCGTATGAAGTCCGTCAGTCTTTCTGCTGACATCTATGAGCCGAACAGCCTTGCCTTCCGCGACGAGACAGTAGGCAAAGAGTATCATCTGTTTGTGGATTTAACGAATTATTCCGACATCGCCGGAGTGCAATTCGATGTCGAAGGCCTGACTCCGTGGACATCCAATGCCCTTACTTCCCGTGCTTCCGGTCATCAAGTAGTCATTCAACCGCTGGACGATACCCATCATCGTATCATCCTATTCGCGTTTAGTAACACCACTATCTCTGGCCATGATGGAGCAATATTGGAATGGAAGTGGGATGCTTCGCTCGCACAAGCTATGAATGGACGAACAATAACAATGGATAATGTCGTTTTGGTTCATCCATCCAAAGGTAATCGTGAAGTGGTTGCTGCTGAACCGTTTGAGGTAAGTTATACGCCCAGTGGTGGCACCGGCATTAACCAAATCGTAAATTGTAAATCGTCAAATCGTAAATTGATCATCGACGGCCAAATCCTCATCCTCCGCGGGGAGAAGGTATATACTGTGACAGGTGTTCAAGTTAAATAATACCCTCTTAGGCGGAGGCCGCTTCTCCCGTTTCATCGGGAGAACGCTCCGGGTAAGAGGTGAAAAGTGAAAGGGCGTCTTCGGACGCTCTTTTGCGTTAAAATAGGCTTTGAGATATTAAAAAGTGTGAAAAAATACACTTTTCTCTTGCATATATCAAAAAAATGTAGTACCTTTGCTGCAAATTATAACAACTATACCGGAAATATTTCGATTTTTTGGATTTAGCTTTATGTTCTATTCCAACGAACATGAGCCTATTCATGTACACGTACGGAAAGGTTCAAACGGAAAATTTATCGAAGCAAAATTCGATTGGTCTGACGAACAACAGAAATTTATTCTCGTGTACAATCACGGTGTCAAAGCATCAGAAATGAATCATATTCAAAGTATCATAGACGAGAACGCGGATATTATTCGCAACACTTGGAGCAAATATTTTTACAATGATTGAGATCAAGAAAATATGGTTTGATGGCGAGTGGTTATTCGGCCAAGACAAAGAGGGGAATGTATATAAGCAATCCATTCTTTGGTACAAACGACTTGTAGACGCAACGCCGGAGCAACGCAACAACTATGAGTTGAGCGATGAAGGCATGCATTGGAGATGTATCGACGAAGATATCTCGTTTGATAGTTTTGTTGATCGTAATGGCGTTGAGCCTACTCCCATGCAGAAGTTCTTCTTATCTCATCGTGAATTTAATATCGGAGGCCTTGCTAAGATATTAAACCTCAACCCTTCACTTTTGTATGATTACATCAACGGTTGGAAGACTCCTTCGCCCAAACGGGTAGAAGAGATTCAAAATGGCTTACTTCACTACGCTCAATCGCTTGAACAAGTGAGTTTCGCCTAACTCAAATTTCCTCAACTCCGAGCCTCCCCGTTCGGAGTTTTTCTTAATTATCCGTTCATTCTGTCAAATCTGTGAGAGATTTTTAGCATCTTCCTTGCTGGTCCCCGTTAGTTGTTCGTTCGTTCTTACTTAGATATTCCTTAGTTATTACCCTTCCATTAACGGGGTTATCCTATTCTATAGTCACTCCATCACCCTCATCTTTTCAACATTGATTTTTTGCGTGAGATTTTTGAGACTTTGAGACTTTCTCTTCTAATCTACTCATTTATAGAATCTTAAAAAGTCTCACGAAAGTATCAAAGTCTCATTAGTCTCAATAGTCTCATTCTTTTTTCCCGTGTCGCTTTGTCGCTATGTCGCTCTTGAAATTTTTGTCATGGCAAAATGGCAAAGTGACAATTTCTAATTTATCTCTCTTATTTACAACTATTTATATTTTTCCACAACTTTGCCAAATTGTCAAATTGTCATAGCGTCAATAGCGACACAGCGACATCTGCATGATTTTTTCATCCTCCTCGGGAGAAATATCCGATTTTTAAGATTCTATGCTTTTGATTGGCTTTTCCTCGGGTTGTTCTCGGGACGTGATCCCGTGATGGTCCCGTTCAGACCAGGTAGAGACAAGGTAAAAGGTAAGATGACTAAACCTGAAAAAGGTTGACTCGAAAACTGAGTTAGTATCTTAAAAATCGTAAACTTTTGACTCGATACCTAAAAAGGTTGACTGGAGTGCGAAAAGGTTTACTGATCAAAAGACGCTGCAAAGATACTATAAAAAATTGATATATGCAAATATTATTCATTAAACCTATACCTTTAACCTATAAAATTATTGTTTCCCTCATACACCTGCGCAGGTGTGCGCATACTGAGGTTGAGATGAGGACGTAACGTATTGTACGTGTGGACAGCGTGGTCGACTAACGGTAATGCTTCATGCAGATTCTTAGGAGTTTGTAAAGGCTCCAGGAACTCATTCTTGATGATACCATTAACCCGCTCTGCCATACCGTTATCCGTAGGATTGCTGTCTTCGGTCATACTGATGCGTATATGATGCTCCTTGAGCTGCGTGATATACTCGTCACAGCAGTACTGAACGCCACGGTCCGAATGATGGATGGTTCCACACAAGTTGCCGCTTCCGGCATGGCTGATGGCTTGTTGTAAGGCCTCAATGGTGTACTTGGATTCCAATGTAGGCGCCAGAACGTAGCCGATAACCATGCGCGAGAAAGCGTCCGTTACGAGATGTAAATAACAAAACTTATCATCTGCGGTGTAGATATACGTTATATCGCACACCCACAGTTGATTAACATACGTAACAACGAGTTCTTTGACAAGATTTGGATACTTAAAGTAAATGTGATTAGAGTTAGTCGTGTGATGCGATTTGCGCGGAGGGATGATCAGCTTATGCCGATGTAGCAAGTTAAGAAACTTGTCTCGTCCCATCCCCAGCGCATCGCCAAGCACAAAACGTACAAGGTAGTATAACTTGAGACCTCCTATCAAAGGCATCTCTGTCCGATAGGTTGCCACAATGGCTAATACCTCTTGCTCTATTTCTAACTCGCTGAAAGACTTTCGTTTGTGCTTGTAATAGGCCTGTTTAGACTTGCCAAACAGCCCGCAGAGCGTCTCCATCGTTTCAGACGGATACTCCACGGACAGGCGTTCTACTGTTTGGCACCATCTTTTTTTAGCAGATCTATGCCGTCTTCCTGTTTGACAATCTCAAGAAGGCGCTCATAGCCTGCAACTCGGAGTTTGTTGTACTCCACCTCGCGACGTAAACGCTCATTTTCTACGCGCAGGTTCTCAATGGCTTGATCTTTTGCATCCATGTAAATCGAATTTGAGCACAAAGATACTGCTTTTTTTTGACATTTGCAATCGGAAAGCCATCTATTTAGCGTTTTAAATGGCATTTGCCACTTGCGAGCGCATTCACGTTGATTCATTCCTGACAGAAAATAATCATCCAAAACTTGTTGTTTGAACGATTGAGAATAATTAATCCTGGTTCGTTTCATAAAACTAAAATCTTAAAATTTGACACTTTTTATTCGTTTTATGAGTAAACCTATTTCAGGATAAGACAAGAAGTAAAAGGTGAGGCGGAAGAGACTCTCGTCCTATGCTTAACCTGCGTGCTACCCCTTTGAGGGGTATCACTAACACGGTTTTTTAATGTCTTTTTTCTTTTTTCTTTCGACTTTCTACTAAAATATTTGCAAATATGAATATTTTTTCGTACCTTTGCAGCCGAAAGGATGGTTATGAAAACAAAACTGCTTGTAATATACTTGGTCATGAGTGCGTTGCTACCGGCGCAAGGAGCATCGCGCACGGTACCCAAAGACGCTGTGCGGCAGATGTGCGAAGAGATACAAGCCCGTTATCCGGTAGCCACCTTACAAGATGTATATAAGACCTGCTATCAGGATTTCTTCGGCGCAGAGCATATGATGCGGGACACCGCTGCGGCAAGGCAATATCTGCATTTTGAGCTGGAGAACTGCGCCGAACTTGACTTGAGTGCTATGCCGCTCCGCGAACCGACAGGTTTTCGTCACTGCTATGTGCGCGTGAATCTGCTCACCATCATAGAAGGGCAGATGACGGAGGAGGAGTTGTTGGCGCGGTTTATAGAAGCGGCTAATTCGACAGACAGCGCGCTCCCGGCATCCGCAGCCGAATGGGAAAACGAATGGCAACAGATAGAAGCGATTGCGCTCCAAGTGAATCCGGATTGGCACAATGAAGAACTGCAAGCCCTCTTACGGGAAGCAGCCAAGAATAAACAGGCAGTTCACCATAGTGAACCCATGCGAAACGCCTATAATCTACATTACAGAATCATTAAACAATGAAACGACTGATTTTTGCAGCCCTGCTGTTAGCCACGCTGACCGGCTGCCACCGACAAGAGAAAGAGCTGTTAGCCATGCTCGAAGACGAGCAGATCGGCATGGTCATTTCCAACCACGGAGAGTTGTCCACATACGGCGCTCCGGGCGTACAGGATCTGTTGCGTCTGACCGCCGAGGAACCGGAGCGCATGAAAGGAGCGGTAGTGGCCGACAAACGCGTAGGCAAAGCGGCAGCATCGCTGCTGATAGCCGGTGAAGTGAAACGTGTCTGTACGCCGCTGGTCAGTACGCCCGCCCGCAAGATGCTGGAGCAAGCGGGAATACCCTTGTATGCGCTGGAAGAGATTCCGCTGATGCTCAACAAAGACAAGACGGATCTGTGCCCCATGGAGTCCAAACTGCTGGAAGCGCAGACAGCGGAGGATTGTGTGGCTATACTGCGGGGCGGTTCGCTCGTCGGACGGCAGATGTTGCATATGCTCAACGAGCAGGGGCTGAGTCTGTTGGTGTATAACGACAGCGTACTGACGACGCACGACAATCGCGGTATTCAGGATTTGGTACAGTTGATCACAGACCATCCGGAGCGCCTGCGCGGAGCGATCGTAGCGGATAAGATTATCGGTAGGTCGGCTGCGGCGCTGATGGCGGCCGGAGGCGTGGAAGAAGTGCACACGAACGTCATCTGTGTTGCCGGAAAAGAACTGCTGGAGAGCGCAGGAATCAAAGTGTTCGCCGGCGAACTCACCCCCATGATCCGTAATCGTGAAGGCACCGGCATGTGCCCGATGGATACGCGTATCGCTGAGGCTACGACCGTGGAAGAATGCGTGGAAATACTGACTAATATGACCAAGTTATGAAAACGTACAGCAAACTCCGCATCATCCGCATTGTGCTGGCAAGTGTCTTCTTTGCGCTTGTTACCTTGTTGCTGGCGGGTGTCAACTGGGAGCTGAGCCGTCATATAGCGTGGGTCGCACGGATTCAGTTCCTGCCGGCATTGATGGCGTTGGATCTGGCGATGCTCCTGGTTCTCATCGCACTGACGCTCCTTTTCGGCAGAATCTATTGCAGCATCATCTGTCCGCTTGGCGTGATGCAGGATCTATTCAGTTGGTTCGGCAGAAAAGCGAAGAAACACCGCTACAGCTATTCGCCGGAGAAGCGCAAGTTACGTTATACCGTGCTGGTGATTTTTCTGGTATGTCTCATCGCCGGCTTTGCGCCGGTTACAACTCTTCTGGCGCCCTATTCGGCCTACGGCCGTATCGTTAACGCGATCACGCACCCGCTTTTCTACAGCGTTTCTGCCGTGGCATTGGTAACGCTGGTCGTACTGGCAGTCCTCGCCTGGCGTAACGGGCGTACGTATTGTAACACGATCTGTCCGGTAGGTACGATACTGTCCTTCTTCTCCCGCTTCTCGCTTTTACGTATTCAGGTGGACGAAAGCAAATGCAACAAATGCTCCTTATGCGAGCGGAACTGCAAGGCTGCGGCGATCGATTCCAAGACGGGCAAGGTCGATTACACGCGTTGTGTGGCCTGCGGCGATTGTTTGGAGGCCTGCAAGCATGGGGCGCTGCATTACAAACCGATATCGCTGTCGGGTACAGCTACCGAAGAGCCCTCTTCGCCGGAGAGAAGAGCCATGCTGACCGGTGCGGCGCTGGCTATCGGATCAGCGGCGATGGCGCAAGCCAAGATAAAAGTAGATGGGGGATTAGCGGAGATAGAGGAGAAGAAAATACCTCGCCGCGCTACGCCTGTTACACCTCCCGGATCACTCTCCGCGCGTCATCTCCAGCGGCATTGTACCGCGTGTCAGTTATGTGTGAGTGCATGCCCGAACGATGTACTGCGCCCCTCCTCCGACCCCTTGCGTTTCATGCAACCGGAGATGTCATTCGAACGTGGCTACTGCCGTCCCGAGTGTACCCGCTGCTCGCAGGTGTGCCCGACGCATGCCATCAAACCAATCCAGCCGGAAGATAAACCGCTTATTCATATCGGTCATGCCGTATGGATCGCGGAGAATTGTATTCCGGTGGTTAACGGAGATCATTGCGGCGCATGCGCACGACGCTGTCCGACGGATGCCATACAGATGGTGGATTACACAACGCCGGACGGACGATTAGTACAAGTGCCGGCAATAGACAACGAGCGCTGTATAGGCTGCGGCAAGTGCGAGTACCTCTGTCCCGCACGCCCGTTCAGTGCTATTTATGTAGAAGGAAACACGATGCATCATTATGAATAGAAGAGATTTTATCAAGCATAGCGCCGCCGCCGTAGCGGGCACATCGCTCTTGTTGTCGGCGTGCAAAGGCGAAAGACCCAAAGCACAAAGGGATCTTCCGGAGTCCGATGGCGCAGACATGACGATGCGCGTGAACCCGAACACAGGTGACCGTGTATCCTTGTTAGGCTACGGCATGATGCGTCTGCCGGTACAGACCGGAGGGTCGGGTAGAGAAGATCCCGATGCACCGATAGACCAAGAGGCAGTAAACGAATTGGTGGATTATGCGCTGGCGCATGGTGTGAATTATTTCGATACCTCGCCGGTGTATTGTCAGGGAGAATCGGAGAAATCAACCGGTATAGCCCTCGCTCGTCATCCGCGTAATACGTATTTCGTGGCTACCAAGTTGTCCAATTTCTCGCAATCGGTATGGCCTCGCAAGGAGTCAATAGCGATGTTCGAGCGTTCGCTGCAGTTCCTCCAGACGGATTACGTTGATTATCTGCTGCTGCATAGCATAGGCGGCAGTTCGAAAGGGAAGGATGCCATGCAGACTTTCTACGGCCGATATATGGACAACGGTATTCTGGATTGGCTGGTGGAGCAGAAAACCAAAGGACGCATCCGCAATCTCGGATTCTCGTACCACGGCGATATACGCATCTTCGATATGCTGCTTAAATGGCACGATGAAGGAAAGTACCATTGGGATTTCGTGCAGATCCAATTGAACTATCTGGATTGGCACTACGCCAAACGCAATAACCCGCGCAACACGAATGCGTCCTACCTGTATGCGGAACTGGAGAAACGCGGTATTCCAGCAGTCATCATGGAACCGCTTCTGGGCGGGCGTCTGGCGAAGCAGCCGACGCATATTTTGCGTGAGATGAAGCGGAAAGATATCAACGCAACGCCTGCTCAATGGGCCATGCGTTATGCCGGTACACCGCAAGGCATACTTACCGTACTAAGCGGTATGACCTATATGGAGCACCTGCGCGAGAACTGCTTCACCTATTCGCCTTTGCGCCCGATTACGGCGGAAGAAGATACTATGCTGATGCATTTGGCGGACAGTATATGCGATTTGAATGCGATACCGTGTACAGCCTGCAATTACTGCATGCCATGCCCATACGGCCTGAATATACCGGCTATCTTCGGCTATTACAACAACTGCTTGATGGACAATATATCGGACAAGCATTGGCTCAAAGGCTATGACCGCCAGGTAGAGCGTATGCGTCAGGCAGACCACTGTATAGGCTGTGAACACTGTCTCCCGCATTGTCCGCAGCGAATCAATATCCCCGCGGAAATGGAGCGTGTGGATAATTTTGTTGAACAACTAAAACAATCATTATCATGATCGGAACTTGGGAAATTATTTTAATCGTACTGGTTATTCTGCTTATCTTCGGCGGTAAGAAAATCCCGGAGTTAATGCGCGGTTTAGGCAAAGGAATCCGCTCGTTCAAGGACGGCGTGAACGGCAAGGAGGAATCGGACGAGGTAAAAGATAAAAGGGAAGAAGTAAAAGAAGAGAAATGACGGACAATCTCTCCTTTTGGGAGCATCTGGAAGAGTTGCGCGGAGTGATTTGGAAGTCGTTGGCGGCATGGTTAGTGGCCTCTATCGTAGCCTTTTGTTTCAAAGAGCCGCTTTTCGCATGGATCTTCAAGCCGCTTGAACCCGGGCAAACACTCATCAACATAGATGTGACGGCGCAGTTCATGACGCATGTGCAGGTCTCTCTGTGCGTGGGCTTTGTGGTGGCGTTACCGCTTATCATTGCATGGCTGTACGGCTTTGTGGCACCGGCGTTGTATAGCCATGAGAAGCGCTATACCGTCATTTTCATCGGAAGTGCGCTACTGCTCTTTGCAGCAGGAGTGGCACTCAATTATTTTCTGATCTTTCCCCTTTCTTTTCGTCTGTTAAGCACTTATCAGGTGAGTGGGGTGGTCGTTAATCAGATCAGCCTCAGTTCCTATATCTCGTTGTTCATAGTGCTTTCTATATTACTGGGCTTGCTCTTCGAAGTGCCGATAGTAACTTGGATATTGTCGCAACTGGGTATTCTGCGTCGTGAGCACCTCAAACGTTACCGCCGGCATGTGTTTGTCGCTATTCTGATTCTTGCAGCGGTCATCACGCCGACCGGAGACCCGTTCACCCTCTTGCTCGTCACTTTTCCCGTCTATGCACTCTATGAACTGAGTATCCTAATCATTCGTGATTCGAAGGAGTGAAAAACAAAAAGAGCCATCGTGATGATGACTCTTTTGTCGAGAAGACGTGACTCGAAAATTGCGACCTCGCAATAATCGTTCGAGAGAAACGAGATAAGAACACGCGTGATTCGAGCCGTCGTAACAAAAAGGATGGCCGTTTGACCATCCTTTTGTCGAGAAGACGTGACTCGAACACGCGACCCCTACGTCCCGAACGTAGTGCGCTACCAACTGCGCTACTTCTCGAAAGCGGGTGCAAAGGTACTGCTTTTTTTTGACATGACCAAATATTTTTGCATTATTTTGCACTTTTTTTGCGGAAAGTGCGTTTTCCGGGCTTAATTGGCTCCGTTTTTGCTATAATTTCGCGTACTTCTGCTTCGGAAATGGTTTCTGCCGTAGTACCTTTCGGTAACTGATAGTTGCCTTCCGGTGTGTGGATATAATCACCGTATCGACCATGCAACACTTGAATATCGCCCCATTGAGCTATCGGGGTCTCGCTTACTTTTTTCTCCATAATCAGCTGAACCGCCTCTTCCATGGTCAGTTTGAGCGGGTCTTTGCCGCGCGGAATAGAGATAAACGACTTGTCGTAGTGTATGTATGGACCGTATTTGCCTTCGCTGACCACGATTTCTTTGCCTTCGTATTCACCCAGTGTATATGGCAAGGATGTTTTGAACAGTTCCAGCGCTTCATTGAGAGTGATTGAGAAAATAGACTGCCCTTTTTTGAGACTTGCAAAACGCGGTTTGTCCCCTGCCGCATCGCCCAACTGCACGCACGGACCGATCTTACTGATCTTGGCGATGACCGGTAAACCCGTAGCGGGGTCATTACCCAATACACGACCGGCAACTTTTCCCGATGGAATCGAGGAAAGTAAAGGTTTGAAGGTCTTGTAGAACGTGTCCACGGTATTAACCCAATCTGCCTTTCCGATAGCAATCCGGTCGAACTGCTCTTCCTCATGTGCCGTGAAATCATAGCTGAGAATAGACGGGAAATGCGCAACCAGAAAATCATTGGTGATGATGCCGAGGTCGGTAGGCAGCAAGCGTTGGGTCTCCGCACCGTACATCTCCGATTTGGTGTGCTCTGTCACTTCGCCGTTCTTAAGCGTTAGCACAGCTGTCTCGCGTTTCTGTCCGGCAATAGATCCTTTCTCTACGTATTTGACATTCTGAATGGTCTCAATGATCGTGGCATAGGTGGAAGGACGACCGATACCTAATTCCTCCATGCGCTTGACAAGCGTTGCTTCGTTATAGCGGAAAGGCGGTTTGGCGTATGTCTGCACGCCTTCTGCACCCTGTAGTTTGAGCCGTTCGCGTTGCGCCATAGCAGGCAAGATACGGCGTTCTTCCGCTTCTTCGTCTGTCGATTGTACATAGACGCGGGTGAAACCGTCGAACGTAATCACTTCGCCTACTGCTACAAAAGCATATTTGCTGCCGTGAATAGACACCTCAATGGTCGTTCGTTCACTCTCCGCTTCTGCCATTTGGCTGGCAATAGTCCGTTTCCAAATCAGTTCGTACAAACGCTGTTCATCACGGCCGGTACCTGCGCTGAGCACGCTCATGTAGGTCGGACGGATAGCTTCGTGCGCTTCCTGTGCACCCTTTGACTTCGTATGGAACTGACGCGTATGCACATATTCCTGCCCATACTGCTCGGCGATGACTTCTTTGGAAGTAGCCAGTGCCAGCGAGGAGAGATTGACGGAGTCGGTACGCATGTACGTTATTTTTCCGCTCTCATAAAGCGATTGTGCGAGACGCATGGTCTTGGAAACGGAGAACTTGAGCTTGCGTGCGGCTTCCTGTTGGAGCGAGGAAGTAGTGAATGGAGGCGCCGGCATATGCTTGGTCGGCTTGCGTTGTACATCACGCACGATGAACTGCGATTTAGGCAGGCTCTCCAAAAACTCAATCGCATCTTTCTTATGGGCAAAACGATGGTTCAGTTCGCATCTGAGCACGGAGGCATCGCCCGGATTTGCCCCGATGAAATCGGCAAAAATTCGATATGAGGACGATGCACGGAAGGCTTCTATCTCGCGCTCCTTTTCCACGATAAGACGTACGGCTACGGATTGTACACGGCCGGCAGAAAGACCTGTCGTCACTTTTTTCCACAGCACGGGCGACAACTCAAATCCGACGATACGGTCTAACACACGACGCGCCTGCTGGGCATTGACCAGATTGTAGTCGATATCCCGCGGATGAAGGATCGCTTCCTGAATAGCGTTCTTCGTAATCTCATGGAAAACGATGCGCTTGGTGTCTTTGTTCGCCAAGCCCAACACTTCTTTCAAGTGCCAGGCGATAGCTTCTCCCTCGCGGTCTTCATCGGAAGCCAGCCAAACGGTATCAGATTTCTTAACCTCGCGCTGTAACTGATCCAGCAAATGCTCTTTGTGCGCATCCACAACATAATTGGGCGCATAGCCGTGCTCGAAATCAATACCCATGGAGTTCTTACCCAGCGGTTCGATGTCGCGGATGTGTCCCTGACTACTCAAAACATGGTAGTCTGTTCCCAGAAATTTCTCAATCGTCTTGGCTTTTGCCGGAGACTCAACTATTACCAAATTTTTGCTCATAATGCAATATAATAAGGTGTACCACCTCAAAAAATCGCCGCAAAAGTAGTATAATTAATTTATTTATGCAAATTTTTTTTATTTGGCTTGCGTATATCAAAGATATTTAGTATCTTTGCACCCGATTTTGAAAAAAATATTTTTAAATTTTTATCGAAAGGACTTGCATGAATACTATTTTAGTCGTATTATTAGTGCTCGCGGGCGTCGCGTTATTATTAATGGAGATGTTTCTGTTGCCGGGATTCGGCATAGCGGGTGTGAGTGGATTTGCGTGCTTGGTAGGTGCGGTAGTAGTGGCGTGGCTATGTCTCGGTCGTTTGGCGGGATATATCACGTTGGGTGCATGTGTGCTGATGTCGGCGCTGGCTATATGGGGCTTCCTGCGTAGCCGTGCATTGGACAAAATGGCGCTGGATACGAAAATCGAGGGTCATGTGGAGTTGGCGGACAATAAACTGAAGAAAGAGAAAGAAGAGGTAAAAGGGAAGAGTTAAGAGCTAAGAGTATTAACCAATAAACTATACGATTATGGATCCAATTACGCTTGTGTTGATTGTGCTGATTACGATCGGCGTATTCATTTTTCTGTATTATGTGCCGTTCATGCTGTGGATCAATGCCGCAGTGAGCGGAGTGCATATCAGTTTGGTACAATTGTTCCTGATGCGCATCCGTAAAGTGCCGCCCGCAAAGATTGTGAACTGCATGATTGAGGCGCACAAAGCCGGTTTGACGGACGTTAAACGTGACGGATTGGAGGCGCACTATCTGGCAGGAGGACATATCGAACGCGTCGTGCATGCACTGGTGAGTGCCAGCAAAGCCGGAATCGAGTTACCTTTCCAGATGGCGACGGCAATAGATCTGGCAGGTCGTGATGTGTTCGAAGCCGTACAGATGAGCGTGAACCCGAAAGTGATAGATACACCGCCGGTAACGGCTGTGGCGAAAGACGGTATCCAGTTGATCGCTAAAGCCCGTGTAACGGTACGTGCGAACATCAAACAATTGGTCGGAGGTGCAGGAGAGGATACGATTCTTGCCCGTGTAGGTGAAGGTATCGTCAGTTCTATCGGTAGTGCCGAGAGCCATAAGCAGGTGCTGGAGAACCCGGACAGCATCTCCAAGTTAGTGCTGTCAAAGGGCTTGGATGACGGCACAGCATTCGAGATTCTGTCTATTGATATAGCGGACATCGATGTGGGCAAGAACATCGGTGCACAACTGCAAATGGATCAGGCTGAGGCGGACAAGAACATCGCGCAGGCGAAAGCCGAAGAGCGCCGTTCGATGGCGGTAGCCAGCGAGCAGGAGATGAAAGCGAAAGCACAGGAAGCACGCGCGAAAGTGATTGAAGCAGAGGCGCTTGTGCCGCAAGCTATGGCGGAGGCATTCCGCAACGGAAATCTGGGCATCATGGATTACTACCGTATGCAGAACATACAGGCGGACACCGCCATGCGTGAGCAGATAGCCGGAACCGGTGCTTCGGAGAAAAAAACAAAGAAATAAATCGTACATCGTAAATCGTCAAATCGTCAATTGAAAATAGCACTTCTCCAATATCCTGTTGTATGGGCGAACCCGCAAGCGAACGTGGGCTTGTTGGATGAGCGTTTGCGTGCAATAGCTGGGCAAGCCGACATCGCCGTAGTACCGGAGATGTTCAGTACCGGATTCTGTACCGACCGTCCCGGATTGGCAGAGCCGTGGGGCACGGGAGAGACTTGTCAGGCATTGCAACGGATGGCAGACGAGTACAACCTTGCTATTATCGGGTCGATCATGGCAACGGATAACGGAAGCCTGCGGAATCGCGGATTCATGTTCCGGCCGAAGGACACACCGCTGTATTACGACAAGCATCATCTGTACGCAAGCGGCGGAGAGGCGGAGTTCTTTACACCCGGTAACAAGCGCGAAATATGGGAGTACAGAGGCGTGAAAATACGCTTGGCGGTTTGCTATGACTTGCGTTTCCCTGTATGGCTGAGGCAGGATAAGCATAACTTGTACGATATACTCGTCTGTGTGGCATGCTGGCCTACGATCCGTATCCAGTATTGGGACACACTCCTATCGGCACGTGCGGCAGAGAACCACTGCTTTGCCGTGGGGGTGAACATGGTAGGTACGGACGGAATGCAAATGGATTATAACGGTCATTCGGTAGCCTACGATACTTGGCTGAAGGATATAGCCGGATTCGGAGATTATGAGGAAGGTACACGTATTGTGGAGTTCTCGCTGGAGAAACTATGGCATTTCCGGCAAGTACTGCCGCAGTGGCAAGAAGCGGACGAATACGAATTGAAGATTGAAAATTGAAAATTGGAGATTAATTGGAAAATAAAGGAATTGACGGCTGAGGAGCAGAGTGCGGCAGAGCGTCTGAGTGCTGAACTGGACATCAGTCCGGTAGCGGGACGTATATTGGCCGGTCGTGGCTTGCGTACGGCAGCTGAAGCGAGGGCATATATCCGTCCGTCGCTGGATAGCCTCCATGACCCATTCCTTATGCGAGACATGAGTGCAGCGGTGGACCGTCTTTGTCAGGCCATCGATAATCGCGAACGTATCATGGTGTACGGCGATTACGATGTGGACGGTACCACTGCGGTTGCACTCATGTATTCTTTTTTACGTACCCAAACGGATAATCTCATCTATTATATCCCGGATCGTTATACCGAAGGGTACGGTATCTCCACAAAGGGCATCGACACCGCCAAAGAGAAAGGGTGTACTCTGGTCGTTGCATTGGATTGCGGCATCAAGGCGGTTGATAAGATGGAATACGCCAACAGCCTCGGTATAGACTTTATCATCTGCGATCACCATACGCCTGGAGATGTCATTCCCAAAGCCGTGGCGGTACTGAATATGAAGCGCGCGGACTGTCTCTATCCGTTCAAGGAACTGAGTGGTTGCGGCGTGGGATTCAAGTTGGTTCAGGCTTATGCACAACGGCGCGGCATCAACCCGCAGGAGATTTATACGTTGTTGCCTTTGCTGGCTATGTCTATTGCCAGCGATATAGTGCCCGTTACCGGAGAGAACCGCATACTGGCTTTCTATGGCCTACGCGCCCTCAATGCCCATCCTTCGGTAGGATTGCAGGCGATTATGCAGGTGGCGGGTATAGCCGGAAAGACCGTCACGATGAGTGATCTGGTGTATAAATTCGGCCCGCGCATCAATGCGGCAGGGCGTATCAAGAGCGGTGCGGAGGCAGTGCGGCTGCTTATTACAGATGATGCAGAAGCGGCATTGCGTTTTGCACAGGATATAGATTCCTATAATCAGGATAGGCGTGATTTTGACAGCAAGACCACCGACGAGGCATTGGCGCAGTTGGATGAAGATCCGCTGAATGCAAGTCGTCATACGACCGTAGTCTATTCGCCCGAATGGCATAAAGGGGTCGTGGGCATAGCCGCCAGCCGTCTGACGGAGACCTGGTATAGGCCTACTATCGTTCTCACCGCCGGAGAAGATGATATCATTAGCGGCAGTGCCCGTTCGGTAAGTGATTTCGACATCTACACGGCAATAGACTCGTGCCGCGATCTGCTCACGAACTTCGGCGGACATAAATTTGCGGCAGGTTTGAGCATGCACAAAGCCGACCTGCCGGAGTTCAAGCGTCGCTTTGAAGAATACGTAGCGGCGCATATCACACCCGAACAACAAGTACCGACACTGGATATAGAGGCAGAAGTCGAATTGAGTGATATGAACTGGAAGATGTACAAAATCCTCCAGTGTCTCGAACCCTTCGGACCGGGCAATGAGCGTCCGCTTTTCCTATGCCGCCATCTGATTAACAACCGCAACACAAGGGCGGTAAGCGACGGCAAGCATCTGCATCTGGATCTCACTGATCGCCTTGTGGCTATGGATGGTATCGCTTTCGGGCAAGGAGACAAAGCCATGCACTTGCAAAATGGCAATGCTATCGACATCTGTTTCTACCTCGAGGAAAACAGCTACCGCGGTCGTACCACCCTGCAGATGAATGCGCAGGACATCAAGCTTAACAGCTAATAGTAAATTTGAAATTTGATATTTGAAATCATCAATAACATTATGTTTTCAGAAAGAGACACGAAAGGACCGTCATTACGGCGGGGATCGATTGAAGTAGTATGCGGTTCGATGTTCAGCGGCAAGACCGAGGAACTCATCCGCCGTATGAAGCGCGCCAAGTTCGCCAAGCTGCGTGTGGAGATTTACAAACCCGCTATCGACGTGCGGTACAGTGAAGAAGACGTGGTGAGCCATGACCGCAACGTCATTCAATCCACGCCTGTGGACAGTAGTCAGAATATCCTGCTGATGGTAGATGACATCGACGTGGTGGGTATCGACGAGGCACAGTTCTTCGATATGGGAATCGTGGATGTGTGCAAGCAGTTGGCCGATCGCGGCATCCGCGTCATCGTGGCGGGTTTGGATATGGATTTCAAGGGCGTGCCGTTCGGACCTATCCCTGCGTTGATGGCGATAGCGGACGATGTCTATAAGACCCACGCTATATGCGTACAATGCGGCGATTTGGCATACGTGAGCCATCGTCTCGTGGCGTCCGAGAAACGAGTGCTGCTGGGTGAAACGGATAGTTATGAGCCGCTCTGCCGTTCGTGTTACAACAAAGCCTTAGCGAGTGAGGCTTGTTGATATCATATTACCTTTAGCCATCCGAGATTGTTATACGTATAGCATCCCGGATGGTTTGTCTCTACCCACGCCGGGAACACGGGTCATCGTGCCGCTGATGAAAAAAGAGGTGCGTGGTGTTGTACTACGTGAGCATACGGAGCCGATAGATCCTGCGTTTGCGGACAAGATACGGCCGATCACGGCAATAGTGGATACAGCGCCGGTCGTATCCCAAGAACAGTTGACACTGTGGCAGTGGATGAACGGGTATTATATGTGCTCTTTGGGCGAAGTAATGGCAGCGGCACTGCCCGGAGGGCTGGACAAACGTCTTGTTGATCCGCCCAAACGCCGCAGAGCGTCGGAAAAACCCTATGACGGACCTATCGAACCGAAGCATGACTTGTCTCCCATACAGCAGAAAACTGCCGATTCCATCGGGACTTTTTGGCATAACGGAAAAGACATTGTGCTCTTGCATGGCGTGACATCCAGCGGCAAAACAGATATCTATATCCATTTGATACAAGCGCAACTGGAGGCGGGTAAGAATGTGCTCTATTTAGTGCCGGAGATAGCACTGACGACTCAGTTGACGAGCCGGTTGCAATGTGTCTTTGGCGACAAGCTGATCGTGTATCACAGCCGCTTCACGGATGCCGAACGCGAACAGCGGTATAACCAAATTTCAAATTTCAAATCTCAAATTACCAATAACTTCGTTGTTCTTGGACCACGAAGTTCCATCTTCTTGCCGATTCCGAACATAGGATTGATCATCGTGGATGAGGAGCATGACCCGAGTTATAAGCAGGCAGAGCCCGCCCCGCGTTACCATGCGCGTGCTGCGGCTATCGTGCTGGCTAAATCGCATGGCGCCAAAGTCCTGCTGGGTACAGCTACGCCGTCCATCGAATCCTATTGGCTGGCGCGCAAAGGGGTGTATGGATTAGTGAGTTTGACCGAGCGTTTCGGAGGTGCCGAACTGCCGGATATCCGCTTTATAGACCTCAAGCGGCAGTATGAACGCAAGGAGATGTATGATCATTTCAGTGACCCGCTTGTGGATCGGATTCGTCAGACGCTGGAGGACAACAAGCAAGTCATTCTGTTCCAGAATCGCCGGGGCTATGCGCCGCAAGTGCAATGTGTCCAGTGCGGTCAACCGCCGCGCTGTGTCCAGTGCGACGTACCGATGACGTACCATAAGCGAGAGAACGAACTGCGATGTCATTACTGCGGCTATCATACACCGGTTCCTCACGTCTGTCCGCAGTGCGGCGGAGAACTGAAAACAATAGGCTTCGGTACGGAGCGCATTGAAGACGAGATACAGCATTTGTTCCCGCAAGTGCGCGTGTTGCGCATGGATATGGATACGACGCGCAATAAGTCCGCTTATCAGGACATCATCAATGCCTTTGCATGCCACGAGTGCGATATCTTGGTTGGTACGCAGATGATCACCAAAGGGCTCCATTTCGATGATGTGCGTCTGGTAGCGGTGCTTAACGCCGATCCGCTCTTCAACCAGCCGGACTTTCGGGCGTATGAACGTGCGTACCAGATGTTGGAGCAGGTAGCAGGTCGTGCGGGACGGAAAGGAGCGAAAGGCGAAGTGTGGATTCAGACTTTTGATCCGACGAACGCCGTGCTGGCAATGCTGCAGACCCATGACTACGAAGCTCTGTACAACCAGCAGATAGCCGAGCGGGAGCAGTTCCGATACCCGCCGTTCTTCCGCTTGATACGATTGCAACTGCGTGATCATAACGGCGTACGTGTACACCGCGTGACAACAGAACTGCAAGCCTATTTGGTACGTATTTTCGGTGCACGCGTATCGGGTGTCATCATCCCTTCTGTAGAGCGTGTACAGGCTTATATAATCCGCGAACTGACGCTTCGTATTGAGCAAAATGCCAACATAGCCGAAGCCAAACGGCGTCTGCGCGAAGCCATTGACCATATTTGGTCCATCCCCTCGAATAAAAACACAAAAATAATTATAGATATAGATCCGATATGATACCAGAAGAAAAACGCCGCGTGGCGTACATCAACGAGATGATTGAGTCCGGTCATGCCAAAGAGTTAGTGACCGAAGGAGAGAACTATCATGCAGAGCAACTGACGCGAATAGCGCAAGAGATAGTTGCACGCGGAGCACGTGTGGTACTGATAGCCGGTCCGAGTTCGAGCGGCAAGACGAGTACAAGCCATAAGCTTTGTCTTGAGTTACTGGCGCAAGGCAAACAGCCGGTGGCTTTATCGTTGGATAACTGGTATCTGAATGGATCACTCACACCCCTGAAAGAGGACGGAACCAAAGACTATGAATCCGTCTATGCCATTGATCTTGAACAGTTGGAGGAGGATCTCAAAGCGCTTATTGCCGGCAAAGAGATAGCGCTCCCGACCTTTAATTTTGCGGAAGAGAAACGTGAGTATCCGGGAGAAACACTCTGTTTGGAAGAAGACGCAGTACTGGTCATTGAAGGTATCCATGCCCTCAATCCGCTTTTGACCGGGCATATAGACCCTGCATGCAAATATAAGATCTATGCAGCGCCCATGAGTCCGGTGTCGCTGGACGGAGAGACTTGGATACCGACGCACGTGCATCGCCTCATACGCCGTATGAGTCGCGATTTGCGCACGCGCGGAAAGGCACCGATACAGACTATTGCAGGATGGGCGGATGTGCGGGAAGGAGAAGCGAAATGGATAGAACCATTCCAGAAAGAAGCGGACGCACAGTTCGATACGTCGATGCTCTATGAACTGCCTGCTATTCGCTATACCGTCGAGACAGCCTTGCAATCCGTACCCGCTGTAGCAGAGGAATACAAGACAGCCGAAAAACTGCTTTATTACCTCAGTTTCTTTGAGGGACTCGAAGCTTCATATATCCCTCGAACCTCTATCTTACGCGAGTTTATAGGCGGTTCACAGTTCAATGTGGGTTAATTTTGCGCTTTTTTAGAAAAAAAATGCAAAAATATTTGGTCAATTCAAAAAAAAGCAGTACCTTTGCACCCGCTTTCTCCTTTTGGCGGGATAGCTCAGCTGGTTAGAGCGCATGATTCATAATCATGAGGTCCCCAGTTCAATCCTGGGTCCCGCTACAAAAAAGTCCACTCGAATGAGCGGACTTTTTTGGTTATTAATAACGGTTTATCCTACCGAACTGCCGTTTTTAACCGGTGCACTGACGGTCGTGACTACAAGGCGTCCGTCGGCATCGACTGCAGAGAGGATCATGCCTTGACTCTCAATACCCATCATCTTGCGCGGCGGGAAGTTCGCGATATACAGTACTTGTTTGCCGACGAGCACGGACGGATCCGGATACGACTGCGCGATACCGGAGAGGATCGTTCGTCCGCCAAAGCCGTCATCCAAACGGAACTGAAGCAGACGGTCGGATTTCTTAACGTTGCTGCACTCCAGTACGGTGGCAACACGGATATCCGTCTTGTCAAACTCATCAATCGTCGTCGGTGCTTTCACCGGTTCCGGACGCCAGTTCTTGAGCGCTTCCGCTTTGGCTGCGGCTTCGTTCTCTGCTTTGATACGTGCCAAACGATCCAGCTGACCCTGAATAGCTGCGTCTTCGATTTTCTCGAAAAGCAGACTCACTTCACCCAACGATTGACCTGCTGACAGCAAATCTATTCTGCCAAGATCGTCCCATCCGATAGCGGCATCAAGACGTAGCATACCTTTCAGTTTCTCGGAAGAGAAGGGCAGGAAAGGCTCGAAGGCAATAGCCAAGTTGGCAGCAATCTGTAATGCCACATGGAGCACTGTCGCGGTGCGGTTCATATCGGTCTTCGCCAACTTCCACGGCTCTGTATCTGCAAGGTACTTGTTGCCGATACGGGCAAGGTTCATTGCCTCTTTCTGCGCATCGCGGAAGCGGAAATTATCCAGCAGATGCTCCAGCGTCTCCTTGACGTTCTTGAACTCCTCAATAGTCGCCTTGTCGTACTCGGTCAGTTCTCCGCACGCGGGTACGCGAGATTCAAAATATTTACCCGTGAGCACGAGCGCGCGATTCACAAAGTTTCCGTATATAGCTACCAACTCGTTGTTGTTACGCGCCTGGAAGTCCGCCCACGTGAAGTCATTGTCTTTGGTCTCCGGCGCATTGGCGGTCAGCACATAGCGCAGTACATCCTGTTTGCCGGGGAAATCCTCCAGATATTCATTGAGCCATACTGCCCAGTTACGCGAAGTGGAGATTTTGTCGCCTTCGAGGTTCAAGAACTCATTACTCGGCACATTGTCCGGCAGGTTGTACCCTTGTGCTTTGAGCATAGCGGGGAAAACGATACAGTGGAAAACGATATTATCTTTTCCGATGAAATGGATCATGCGTGTATCCTCTTGTTTCCACCATTTCTCCCAGTTGCCGTATTTCTCAGGCTGCGCGTCGCACAGCTCTTTCGTATTGGAGATATAGCCGATCGGTGCATCGAACCAAACATACAGCACTTTGCCTTCCGCACCTTCCACCGGCACAGGGATGCCCCATTCGAGATCACGCGTTACGGCACGCGGCTTGAGTCCGCCGTCCAGCCAACTCTTGCACTGACCATACACGTTCGGACGCCATTCCTTATGGTTATTGAGGATCCAGTCCTCCAGCCAAGCCTGATACTTGTCCAGCGGCAGATACCAGTGCTTCGTGGCTTTTTTCGCCAATGCGTTACCGGTCTCTGCGTTGTACGGATTGATCAACTCATCCGGAGAGAGCGTAGCGCCGCACTTCTCGCATTGGTCACCATAGGCACCAAGCGAATGACAACGGGGACACTCACCTCGGATATTGCGATCCGTCAGGAAATGACCTGTCTCCGGATCATAGAACTGCTCGCTCGTCTCTTCCACAAACTGACCGGCATCATACATCGCGCGGAAATAGTCCGCTGCGAATTGGTGATGAATCGCCGAAGTGGTACGGGAATAGATGTCATAACTGATACCGAACTGCTCAAAAGAGGACTTGATCAACTCATGGTAACGATCTACGACTTGTTGGGTGGTAATACCTTCTTTGCGCGCACGAATGGTGACGGGAACACCATGCTCGTCGCTGCCGCCAACAAAGAGCACTTCCTGACCCTTCAGACGAAGATAGCGGGCGTAAATGTCCGCGGGTACATACACTCCCGCAAGGTGTCCGATATGAACCGGTCCGTTCGCATAAGGGAGTGCTGCAGTGATTAAAGTGCGATTAAATGCCATATTTTGTAAAAAAAATTAACTTATTGTAAAAAAAATTTGGTCAATTCAAAAAAAAGTAGTACTTTTGCAGTCGCAAAAGCGCGTTAACGCCGGAGGCACTCTGCAAAATCGGGTGCAAAGGTACTACAAAAATTTGAAAAATACAAATAATTCGGTGAAAAAACATCAAACATATTGGGTTTTGCTCCTCGCATTGCTGTTTAGCGGCTCAATGAATGCGGAGTTGTATCATTATGTCGGAGGTACAGTCAACATAGGAGAGTGGTCCATACAGCCTAACACGACTAAGTATAATTTGAGTTTGGGTGCAGCTGCCGGGCTGGGCTTCCAGTACGAAATGCAGGTAGCCAAAAGTGTTAGTCCGATACGCTTCCTTTTTGACGCGGGTTTGGCTATCCAGGCGGGAGCAACCGGTTTTTCGGGCTGCAAGGATGCGGAGTTGAGCGTACCTCAATACGGTTTCACATATACATTCACCGACAGAAGGTATGACTATTTGAATGCCACAGCGGTAATTCCGATTATGGTAGGTATGCAGTATAAACGGTTATACTTCCTTGCCGGACCTAAGATCTATGCAAACCTCCTTTCGAAAGCGTATTCGACGGCAACAGTAAGCACGAGTGATGGTAACCTTAACAAAAAGAAACTCACGCAGGAATCCGGTTGGAAGCGCTTCAATTTGGATATGGACTTGAGTCTGGAGGTAGGCGTTCGTCTCGGTGAAATGACCACTTCTACGGGTTTCAATAAGAACAAGAGCAAGATGGAATACCGTCTGGCTGTCTTTGCGGACTACGGCTTAGTGGATATGCTGAATAGTAGTATCAAGTGGCCGGATGCTTTCAAGCACGGTATAGGGGATGTATATATGCCGCCAACGGATCAAAGAAATTCAAATTGGCAGAAAGGTAGCGGCTATGTGGATAAGAACATACGGGATCATACATTGGTGATGATAGATGTATTGTCTTCCAATGATGTTACCAGAGCGGTGACCAATTTGATGGTCGGTGTCAAGTTTACCGTCCTCTTCCAGGCAGGCGAGTCGAAGAAACGCGTTTACTACGATGATTCGCCATCAATCCGCCGCAGCAGGAGTAGAGGAGGAGTGAAGTATGAGGAATAACTCATCCGCTGTAACCTCACGTATTTTTCCCTCTTGAGTCACGGAAATGTGACCGGTCTCTTCGGACACGACTATACAAGTCGCGTCCGTTTTTTCTGTCAGACCCAGCGCCGCACGGTGACGCAGACCGTAATGTTGAGGAATCGACTGATCCTTGCTCACAGGCAGGATACAAGCTGCTGCTACCATCCGTCCGTCGCGGATAACCAGTGCACCGTCATGCAGCGGAGTGTTCTTGAAGAATATATTCTCTATTAATCGCGCGGACACGAGCGCGTCAATACGCTCGCCCGTATCTACAATCTCTTTGAGGTTGCCTTCGCCGGCCAGCACGATGAGTGCGCCGGTCTTGGAGGAAGACATATGCCGACAAGCTTGCGTGAGTTCCAATATCTGCTGACGCGAAGCGGCATCTTCGTCCATCGTTTGGCGGTTGAACAACTGCCAGGACGAGAAACGTGAACCGATCCGGTAGAAGAACATACGTATCTCATCCTGAAAGATGACGATCAGTGCGATAGCACCTACAGATATAATACGGTCGAAGAGTGCGCCGGTAAGATCCAGCTGGAATACAAAACTGACAAGGAACCAAATGAGGATGAACGCCAGAATACCCCAGAACAGGTTCACCGCACCCGTACGACGAAGCAGTCGGTACATCTCATAGAGCAAGCCTGCTACCAACAGGATATCGATCACATCCTTGAATCCGAATGAAAAAGCCAAAAAATGCATGCTTATCTATTATCTATTAACTATTAACTATTATCTCTTACCTATTACCTATTATCTATTAACTCAAATAACGTTGTTATTTGTTTTGTTTCTTTCACATCATGCGTGCGCAATATCGTTGCGCCGTGCTCCAGCGCGTACAACTGCAGCGCCTGCGTGGCGGTCAAGCTGGTCTCCGGTGTCAAACCTAACGGACGCCATACCATCGACTTACGGCTCACACCCACTAAAACAGGCCGATCGAATGTACGCAACGAGTCCATCTTCCGCAAACATTCATAATCCCCCTCCGTGCTTCCGATAAAACCGAATCCGGGATCCAGAATAAGGTCTATATCGTTCATCTCCGGTCGCTGAACCGGCAAGTCCAACTGCCCGCGTAGCGTCCATATATACGGTACGCCGTACGCCCGAACCACTTCATACATCGCCTCGCATCCGCCGGATATATCGTTGATGATCATCGAACCGAATTGCCCCAACGCGCGGCGGGCTATCTCCGGGCGGAATGTGTCCAGCGACAAGCAGGCTTCCGGCAACGCCTCTTTGAGTGCACCCAACGCCGGTTCCAGACGACGCCATTCTTCCGCTTCCTCGGCGGGTGTACTGCCAGGCCGGGTCGAACAAGCTCCTATATCCAGAATATCCGCCCCCTCGTTGAGCGCCTTTTCCGCCCACGCTACAACTTCATCCGATACCAAACGCGATGCGGCATAAAAACTGTCCGGCGTCACGTTGCCTATGGCCATAATTTTCGCTTTCACGCTGCAAAGGTAATACTTTTTTTGCAAAAAAAAGCCGTTTTTGGAATAAAAATGCACTTTTTTTTCATTTTTTCGCAAAAACGTTAGTATGTTTGAGAAAAAATTCGTATCTTTGCAGGCTGAATTGTGTGCGCATACGTCAAGCGCGCGTAAAAAACAATAAAAGTATATATTAAAACTCATTACAATAATATGAAAAACGTATTTAAGTATCTCTTGATCGTTTCGGTGGCAGCCGCTGCTGTTTCATGCCAGCAACGGGAGTTGAACACCCGTGTCAGCAACGCTACCGGTTGGAATTATTTTGACGAACGTACAACGAACTTCCAGGCCAATGAGGGCGTTGGAAACGTGAATCCTGTGGGTATGCTGCCTATCCAGGGTGGTACTTTCACGGTGGGCGAGAAGGATGAGTTCATCACTTCGCCGCGTAACAATGAAACGCGTAGCCTCACCGTCAGCTCGTTCTATATGGACAAGTACGAGGTATCGAACCTGAACTGGAATGAGTACCTCCATTGGTTGGATTTCGTTTTCGGCGCAGTAGCTCCGGAGTTGGTGGACAAAGCGCGTCCTGACCACACCGTTTGGCGTGACGACTTGGCGTTCAATGACCCGTACGAGAATAACTACTTCGAGCACCCGGCTTTCTCCTTCTATCCGGTGGTAGGTATCACTTGGGAGCAGGCGATGGCGTACTGCCAGTGGCGTACCGACCGCGTGAACGAAATGGCGCTCATCAACGCAGGCGCAATCGTTGTGCCCGCTTTCGGAGACTTGAAACCGACGGAAGACGAAGCCTTCAAAGATGAGTGGGAGCAACAGACGGGCTACGAGATGTACTCCTTCGAGGAAGTAAGCCCCGAGGATCCCGAACAGACGGTAACGATGTATCGTCCGAGCTACGAGTGGATCCGCGATAAGTTTGTTTTCAATACCCAGAAATATCTCTTGGACCCGAACTATACACCGGAGTACGGTCGTAAGCCGAAACTGGACAGTTATGGTAGCGCACGCAAAGCTACGATGGCGGACGGTGTGTTCGTAGCTGGCTATCGCCTCCCGACCGAGACGGAGTGGGAGTTCGCAGCTTATGCACCTGTGGCGGGTGAAGACGGTCTGACTGTAGAGGGTAAGGTTTATCCTTGGTCGGGCTACCATCCGCGCGATATGTCGAAGCAGAATATAGGCCAGATGCAGGCTAACTTCGTTCGCGGACGAGGCGACATGATGGGTGTCAGCGGTTCGCTCAACGACCGTTATGTCATCACCGCACCGGTAGATGCCTTCGCTCCGAATGATTTCGGACTCTATAACATGGCAGGAAACGTGAACGAGTGGGTAATGGATGTCTATCGTGAGACTACGTTCCAAGACGCTTCCGAGTATAACTCATATCGTGGTAATATCTTCAGCCGCCCGCTGAAGGATGAGAGCGGCAACTACGTGCTTGACTCGCTGGGCTGCATCTCCATCACATGGGGTAAAGAGGACGATAAGCGTGATGTACTGGATGGCGACTTCGCCAGCTTGCTTGACACCGACTATCCGCTGGATTCGACGGCTGTCAAGAACCTGACTGAGATCAAGACCGACCCGACGGACATCCTCGCGCCGCGTGTAACAAAGAAGAGCCGCGTCTATAAAGGTGGTTCGTGGGCTGACCGTATCTACTGGCTCAACCCCTCTAACCGTCGTTACCTCGACCAGGACAAGGCTTCGTCCAAGATCGGTTTCCGTTGTGCTATGTCCACCGTGGGCGACCAGATCGAGAGCGCTATGTCAAAGAAATAATAAATCGTAAATCGTCAATCGTTAAATCGTAAATAATATGACTTTCCCAAGTGATATTCGCTATACCAGCGAGCATGAATGGATTCGCGTAGAGGGTGATGAAGCGTTTGTCGGCATCACGGACTATGCGCAGTCGGAGTTAGGTGAGATCGTGTTCATCGATGTACCGACCCTCGGTGAGACCGTCGGACAGGGTGAAGTGTTCGGTTCTATCGAAGCGGTGAAGACCGTGAGTGACCTCAACATGCCGGTTACAGGCGAGGTGCTGGAACTGAACGAAGAACTCGATGCCGCACCCGAGTTGGTCAATAACGACCCGTACGGCAAAGGTTGGATCATCCGTATCAGCGTGAAAGATCCGGCTGAACTCGACAAACTGATGGACGCTGCGGCTTACGAAGCAAGCCTCTAAATCCTCCATCTGACAGATCTTTTGAAGGAGAGTCGCACATGCGGCTCTCCTTATTATATTATACGTGTGCGCGCGTGAAAAAACGCAAAAATACACAAAAACACGCAAAAAATACACAAAATTCGTATTTTTTTGCGGATTTATTTGCTTATTTGCAAGATTTGTTGTAACTTTGCGCCGATTATGCGTATATATATGCATATATATGCGCTAATTAATAAAAGTATTAAATAAAAGTATTATGAAAAAGAGTCTGTCCGTATTATGTCTTTTTGTTGCTTGCATTGTATGCAGGCCTGTGACATGATACGGGCAGACTTTGTTATGTCTTACCCTGTCGCAACCTGGTAAGCGTTAGTTGTTAGTTGGTTATTGGTTAGTTGTTCGTTAGTTATTACCCTTACGAAACCCTAACCACAAGCCGATGAAACCAGTACGAGACCGGGACATAATATTAACTAGTCGTCCTAGAAAACCTAGGAATCCTAGGACACCTAGAAAAATAGAGATCTTTGACGTATTGACGGTATGGAAAATCGCTGAAAAGCGACAATAACCGCCGGGAGATTTGCAGATACGAGATTTTTTTCGTATCTTTGCAGCCGATTTGAGAATTAACTAGATTATCTAGGCATCCTAGGACTCCTAGGCCGCCTAGTAACCCTAAAATCGATAGATTATGGCAAAGCTCAATGAAGGCGGATTTTTGGATAGCGGAGGCGATTACAGAGACCTCATCTTCTACAAGAAGACGAAGGTGATCTACGATATGACCTATTGGTTCCAAGAAACCAAACTCCGTATGGGCGACCGCACCAAAGATCAGATGGAGCAAGCCGCTCGTAGCGGAAAGCAGAACATCGCCGAGGGGCACGCAGATGGAATGACGAGTCTGGAAATGGAAATCAAACTGATCAATTCGGCGAGAGGCAGCCTCATTGAGCTTCGCGAGGATTACGAAGATAGACTCCGTACGCACGGTTGGCCTATATGGGATAAATCCCATCCGCGTTATGAGAAGATGGTACAATTCTGCTACCATCATCATGAGCCGGAAGACTATCGACCGTATTTCGAGCGGTGGAGCGAAGAAGAGTTCTGTAATGTGGCGCTGACGCTCATTCATCAGGCGGATCGCGGCATGTGGAGTTGGCTCAAGAAGAAAGAGCAACAATTCCTCGAAGAAGGCGGTATCCGAGAAAAGATGTCTGCGGCTCGCCGAGCCGTGCGAGGCTACTAAATCAATCCTAAAAATCCCATACCGGTAAGCGGAGATGCAGTTAATTGCATTTCCGCTTACTGCGTACTGATTCATACCGTCATTGCAAACCATTAGCCGTCCTCGGATTCTCCGGACTCCTAGTTGCCTTTGGTTTCCTTGGGTTTCTAGTCATCCTCGGTTTCCTAGAATCCCTAGGCCACCTAGTAAAAAAGAAAAAGGACAATATGGTCAATATGGACAAAAAGGACATAGAAAAATAATTAACAAACATATAAAAATAAAAGTATTATGAAAAAACATTTATTTCTAAAATCGTTATTAATAGCTATTGGGCTATTGGTAACAAGTGTTTCACAAGTGTGGGCGGCACAGACGTATAATTATGCCGGAGATAAAAGTTCATGGAGCAACGCGACTATGACTGTCAGTGACGATGGCTTTTATGAGTGGTATGCGGTAACTGCAACAAGCGGCAATCACGAGTTCAAAATTCGTCCGAACGATGATGATAAAGATTGGACAAAGGCTCTGACATATACATCTTCGCAGCCAGGTTTTAACTATACTGATTTCAGTAGTTCTGGCGATAAAGGAATGAGTCCAAGTGATGATTCATGGTCTACAGGTGGAAATATTAAGATATACACGAAGGATGCTATCGATTACTATATCCTTGTGTACTATGCAAATACTACTGTTAATGCTACATCTAGTCCTATAGTTTGTGCATCTACATCATTGCCGAACAATACTCCAATTTCCGTATACTACTTAAATACCAGTGATTGGGGCACAGTAAATGCATATGGGTGGTATTATCAAAATAGCACAGATGGCGCAAGCAATGGTTGGCCGGGTGCTGCTATGACGAATACCGGTAGAACATATAACAGCCATGCTATTATGAGTTACACTTATCCGCAGTTATATGACAAAGCGATTTTTAACGATGGAAGTAGTCAAACAGCGGACATACCATTAGGTTCCGCCGCTAATGGCCTGATGTATGATGGTTCGAATTGGGTGGTTCTTCCTCCTACGGTAAGCGGAGAATGGCGTTATTTTCCGGGACAAACGATTTCGTTGACGGCTACAGCTTCTGTATATGCAGGTCGTACTTGTTCATATCAATGGCAGAAGCATAATGGTAGTTCATATACCAATATTGCAGGTGCTACTTCCGCCACATTAAGTATACCAAATTGTACAACGGCTGATGTGGGAAAATATCGTTGTAAAGTGACATATACATCTCCTGCAGAAACGACATATAGTTGTGGTGATGATGATGATGGATTTGGTGTGAAGATTTATACACTAATTGGCACCTATAAGGAAGATGATGATTGGACTCCGCATGACATTACGCCAACTGGTGGATATACAGGTACGGTTGAACTGACTTTGGATAAAAACAAAGAATACCTGTTCCAACTCAAAGAGCACAAGGACAATTATTGGTATGGGCATGGCGACTATGTGTGCGTGCAAACTTGGGAAGCGACCACATTTACCAAAGATGGTGGTAATTGTAGATTGTTTACCGGTCCTAAAGGAAAATATACCTTCACGGTAAATATAGAAAATGTAGGTAGTAATGCTCCTACAATAGCTGTTTCTTATCCGGAGGTTGCACACCCTAATGATGCTTATGTATATATTAATAAATGGTGGGATCATCTTTATGTACACTGGTGGTATACTGATGGAGAAGGTGACCATACATTGACAACATGGGGATCGGATCCAGAACTTACCACATACACGGAAATTTGTGAAACAAACTACTACTATTTCCCAATAGTTGACGGCTATCCTAAATTTATTGCCAAAGACGCTGCGGGTGATCCCAGTAATACAACAGGCGATCAAACCACTGCAAGCAACGGCGGTAAATATATAACTCACAACGGTGTTAGTTGGGGGTGGCAATCATACAACGTTCACACGATAACTTTTGCAGGGAATAGCAATACAGGTGGAAGTATGACGAATGTATATCCTGTTTGTAATAATACTAATCAGACTTTGGCTGCTAATGGTTTTACGCGAACAGGCTACTCCTTTGCCAACTGGACAGCGGATGTAAATGTTAAAATTGGAGGAGAGACCGTAACAGCAGGAAGTGCTATTGCTAATCAAGCTACTATTCAAAACATCACTGGTGACATTACGTTGACAGCACAATGGACTCCAGTAGAGCTGACGTTTGCTACAGAAGGTAATTGGAATGATGAGAATAACTGGTCGCCGAAATGTGTGCCGACCATCGGACATGATGTAGTAATTGAGAAACCGGTAACTGTAAATATTAATAACGCGAGAGCGAAGAGTGTTGTGATTTACAATAACGGTAGCACTAAAACAGGTCAGCTTAATATTGGCGCTGCAAAAGAATTGGTGATTGCAGAAACCCTGAAGAAGACCACAAATGGTTCAACTTATACAGCAACAGGAGAAAATGACCTTATTATTGGTTCTTCGTCATCCGGTAATGGCGCTCTCATTGTAGGAGAATATGATAAAGCAAACCAAGCTACGGTTGCATTCTATTCAATTTCAACAGGTGCAGCAGACGATGATACATCTGTGAACCAGTATGTTGGTATTCCGTTTACCAATGGTTCTGTATTAGGTTGTTTCTATGATTCATGGGTATATGAAATGAACTATTCCGCAAATCCAATAGCTTGGAAACGAACTGAAGGAAGTTTGTCTCCGTTTACTGGTTATAACATTATCTATAATGGCTCTGCTGGTCATACCTATTGGATGGACGGAACGCTTGTCCCGACAAGTGATAAAACCTGTAGTGGTCTTCACTATGATAGTGGAACAGGTGCGGCTAACTGGAATAACGAGAACCTGTTGGCAAATTCTTGGACTGCACCGATAAAAATCAGAGCGATGCAAGCTTCTGATTTTACAAACGCTGATGCTACCATTTATATCTTTAATTCTGGTAGTCCTGATGATTATAATGCAGAGTCAAAAACAGGTTCTGGAGCTGCACAGTATAGCACATATCCCGTTGCTTCTGCAGCTGCCAGCGCTGTCATTCCATCTATGCAATCATTCTCGGTATTTACGACCGCAGGAAGTGGTTCTTTGGTGCTGGATTACAGCAAGATTGTTTATGACCCAGCTATTGATGATGCTATAACACCTGCCCCGAATAGAGCGCCGAAACGTACGGTGGAGGTAGAAGAGATGGATAAAGTTCGTATTTATGTAGAAGGAGAAAGCGGCTACAGAGATATGATTTATATGTTGGAAGACGCAGAGCAATTCACCGAAGGATTTGACAACGGTTGGGACGGACGCAAGCTGTTTGGTCTGGATGTCGCTCCTCAGTTCTATGCATTGAGTACAGATGGCAATATGGCAGTTGCAGCTGTGCCTGATCTTGATGGAGCGGTTCTTGGCTTCAAGGCAGGAAACAAAGATAGCCAATACACAATTTCGTTTGACTATGCAGGAACAAACGATCTCTACTTGTATGATATCGATTCCAAGCAAGAGACGCTTGTTACGAACGAGAATACATATGTCTTCACTACCTCGGATGAAGTGGCGCACAATCGCTTCGTACTCAGTAAAGTACCGAAGATGCCGACAAACGTTGAGAACACAAGCAGCGAAAAGAAGGCTGTAAAATTCATTGAGAACGGTGAGTTGTACATCCTGCGTGACGGCAAGTTATATAATGTAATGGGAGTTGCTGTGAAATAAGGGTGAAAGGATATTGGTTTTAGTAAATTATGAAAAACATGAAAAAGATATTATTTGTTTGGTTGGCAGCGCTGGTAGCTCTGCCGATCATGGCGCAAAGTTTTGTCGATAAAGACCAGCCTACAGCGACTTTTCAATCGACGAGTGTGATGCAGACTTCGGGAAGTGTATATGCTTCACAACCTGCGATTAATGAAGATGGCACAGCTGTGTATAATGCGGCAGAGGGTTCTCAGTCGCAACTTCCGGGAGGTGGGCCGCGCAAAGTCGCTCCTGTTACCCCTACTGGAGTATCTACTCCTATCGGCGATGCCGTTTTGCCGTTGATGTTGATGGCGGTGGCATTTACAATGTTTGTTTACTTCCGACGCAAACAAACCTTAAAGAGTTAAAATGTTAAAATGGTTTCGATTATATCGAAACGTTAAATAGTTAGCGATCATAGCCTGCGGATAACTGTGGGCTATGATTGTAGTTTTTGGGCTCATTGTTGGCAATTTTTGACCCATGAAAAATCCGTCCCATCCATTTTATCTGTGGGAGAATCAATTCAGGCAAGTCTTCGCCCCAAATTACTCCCAAAAGAAAAAATTTCGTTTAATTTGGTTAATTTGTGAACAAAAAATTTGCATATATCAAAAAAAAACTGTAATTTTGCAACGTGAAAATGATGTAAACAATGAAATCGACGCAGGAATACATATCTACACTAAAGGAACACGCTCCTATTTTACGTGAGCGGTATGGTGTGCAATCTATGTCCTTATTCGGTTCTGTCGCGCGTGGAGAACAGCACGAGGATAGCGATGTCGATATATTGGTAGATATGCCTCCTACTTTGCGCGCAGTAGGCGGAGCGAATGACTATCTGGAAAGTATCTTAGGTTGTCGCGTGGATATGATTCGCGATCATAAACGCTTGACACCTTTCTTCCGAAAACAAATAGCACGCGATGGAATCACTATCTTTTGAAAATTTAGAAATAATCCAAGATACTTTGCTTAATATCCGCAAATCTATTATGCTTTTACAAGAATGGAATGAGGGTGTTAAGAGTACTGATGAATGGGCAAACTCTCCTTCCGGAATGCAGAAATTAGCAGCCAATTGTATGCTAATAGAGGCTATAGGTGAGGCGATTAAGAAAATAGAGAAACGTGCAGGGAGTGAATTTTTAAACCAGCGCTCCGAGATTCCGTGGCACGATGTGATGTGTATGCGAAATCATATCGCGCACGGCTATTTTGAGTTAGACGACGCGTACGTGCTTTCTGTCATTCAAAATGATTTAGATCCTCTATTGGTTGCCATCAATTTCTTGATAAAGCAAACAGAAACGTTGCTAATTGAGAAAAACGTTGATGAGCAGATATAAAACTAAGGCACAGATTAAGACGTTTAAAGGAGATAGATTATAGTCATAGCCTGCGGACAACAGCGGGCTATGATTGTAATTTTTGGGGTCATTGTTGGTAATTTTTGACCATAAAACAAAGAATTCTGTTTCCTTTGGTTACTTTGTGAACGAATTATTTGCATAATTCAAAAAAAAGCAGTACTTTTGCAGTCGATATGACAATATTGTGTATTGAGACCAGTACGGCGGTGTGCTCGGCGGCGATCGTGAAAGACGGAGAAACAGTCGAGCAATGCTTGTGCAGCGAGGGTGGAAACCATGCGCGCTTGCTGCCCCGTTATGTGGAGCAACTGCTGCAAGCGGCGCGAGAGAAGGGATTGAAGATTGATGCCGTGGCGCTGAGCGAAGGCCCGGGCAGTTATACGGGTCTGCGTATTGGAACCAGTACCGCCAAAGGTTTGTGCTACGGTTTGAACGTACCGCTGATTCCCGTGCCGACGCTGGAGGTGCTTTGCGAAGCTGTTAGAGAGAATACAGAATACAGAATACAGAGTACAGACTTATTATGCCCCATGATCGACGCGCGGCGCATGGAAGTATATACAGAGCTTATAAGTGAGGGGTTACAGGTTACAGGAGCGCACGCGGTCGTAGTTGAGAATGAAGAAAGTCTGTGTTCTGTCAGTGACAACGGTCTGTCTTCTGACAGCGAAGCGGTCTATTACTTCGGAGACGGGGCAGAGAAATGCGCAAAGGTGTTCACGAAACCCAATTGGCATTTTATTCCCAACATCGTACCGGAAGCAAGGTTCGTGGGGAAGATAGCGGAACGTGGAAATAGGAAAGTGGAAAGCAAAGATTTGGCGTACTACGAGCCATATTATCTGAAGGAGTTTGTGGCAGCGCAGAGTCATGTGAAGGGACTTGTATAAAGGTTATGGGTTACAGGTTATAGGTAAGAGGTGAGAGGTTATAGGAAAATAGTATTTATTGTGCTGGGGATGGGAATCCTCTTTTCGTCGTGTTCGACGCAGAAGAACACCTGGGCTACCCGGTCGTTTCACCAGACAAAGGTGAAATATAACATCCTTTACAACGGCAATATAGCGTACGATGAGGGATTGAAAGCCATTCGTGACGCGAACACGGATGACTATAGTCGCGTACTCAATCTCTATCCCGTTTCGAACCACAAAGCGGCTGAGGCCAGTACGTCGCAAATGGATAGGACGATCGACAAATGCCGCAAATGTATCAAGTTGCATTCCATCAAATCAAAGCCGAAACGCAATCCGAAGAAAGCACATGATCCGAACTACAAACTGTGGTTGCAGTCGGAGGAGTTCAACGCAAATATGGGTATGGCGTGGATACGTCTGGGCGAAGCGGAATTCCACAAAGGCGATTTTCTGGGTGCGATCAGCACGATGAACTATATCATCAATCATTACAAGAACGACCCGGATATGATCGCGCAATGCCAGCTATGGGTGGCGCGCGGCTACGCCGAGATGGGATGGCAGTACGAAGCGGAGGATATGTTGAACCGCGTGCAGATAGATGCGCTGAGCAAGAAACATGCAAAACTGTATTCGGCCGTCAAGGCGGATGTGTTACTCAAAGGCGAGCAGTACAAAGCCGCTATTCCTTTCGTCAAACTGGCTATACCGTACGAGAAGCGGAAGATTTACCGTCCGCGATTTGCGTATGTATTGGGTCAGTTATATGAACTGGACGGTAAGCGCGAAGATGCCATAGAGGCTTATCGCTCTGTGGTACGCATGGCGCCTCCGACGGAAATGGAGTTCAACGCACGTATTCGCAAGGCGGAACTGGAAGGCAAAAGCGCTTTGAAGCACCTGCGCGCCATGACTAGACAGTCGAAATACAAAGACAAACTTGACCAGATTTACGGCACGATGGGAAATATCTATCTCAATGCACGCGATACTGCCAAGGCGCTGGAGTTCTACGAGAAAGCGATTGCGGAGTCCACGCAGGCAGGCATTGAGAAAGCCGTTGTGCTCGTGCGCGCGGGCGATATCTATTATGAAATGCGCGCGTACGTGGAAGCGCAACCCTGTTACCGCGAAGCAGTGACGATCCTGACGGCAGATAATCCGACGTATGTTCGTATCCAACGTCGTTCGGAAGTGCTGGACGAACTCATCGCAGCGTATAATCAGGTGCAGTTGCAAGATTCGCTGCAGCGGTTGAGCAAGTTGCCGGAGGAGGAACAACGCGCGATAGTGGATCAGATCATCGCCGACCTTGTGGCAGCAGAGAAAGCCGATTCGATTCGACAACTGGAGGAGAAACGGGAGCAGTCGCGTGCTGAATTGGGTAAACGAAGCGTGAACACGGCGAACATGTTAGCGAATCCGCAGCAGAAAGGGGAATGGTATTTCTATAACCCGCAGTTGATCAAGCAGGGTCAGCAGGAATGGCGTCGTCGTTGGGGCAGTCGTGCGCTGGAGGATAACTGGCGGAGACAGAACAAACAAGTGGTAGGTCCGGAAGGCGGAGTGCCCGAGTTAGAGGATGAGGAAGAAGGCATGCTTATGGATTCGACCGGTCTGGCAGTGGACAGCACGCAGCGTAAGCCGGCAGTAGTGATAGAAACAGATGTGCACAAGCCGGAGTATTATTTGCAGCAGATACCGCGTACGGAACAGGACTTTGCTATTAGCGACAGCCTCTGGCGCGAAGGAATGGTGGCGCTCTACTTTATCTACCGCGATAAGCTGGAAGACGAAGTGTTGGCGGACGAAGTGCTGCGCGAATTGGAGTTCCGTTTTTCCGGACACCCGTCTTTGGCGCCGCTGTACGAAGATCTGAGACTCCGCGCGTTGCGTAATGACGCTGAATATATCGCCAAAATGCGTAAGATGCAGGACGAGCAGGATTCGCTCTATGCATCTACCTACAAAGCATATACGCAAGGTCATTTCGCCGAAGTGAAGAGCAACAAGCAATACGCAGAGACGAACTTCCCGCAGAGCCGACTGATGCCGCGGTTCCTGTTCCTCAATGCTGTTTCCGTAGCGCGTACGGAAGGTCAGGAAGCGTTTGCGAATGAGTTGCAAGCACTTGTTGAACGGTACGGAGACACCGAACTCGGAGCTATGGCGAAAGATATGCTCGCGATGATGGGGCAGGGTATGGAGAGCCAGAAGGGCGGTTCTACAGGCAGTCTGGCAGACAAACGCGGCGAAGTGGAAACAGAACCGCAGGATACGACCGAGATTGCACTCCAGTGGAGCGAGGATCGCAAACAACCGAGCGTAGTTCTATTGCGTATCGCACAAGCGGATGAGCAGGCACTGAACGAGTTGCAGTACGAAGTGGCGCTGTTCAACTTCAGCCAGTTCCTGATTCGTGACTTCGATTTGCAGAAGATGCCGGTTCTAGGCGAAGGATGTGCATTGCGCGTGAGCGGTTTTGCCGATATGGATGAGGCGGAATGGTGGATAGGGCTGGTACGCAAAGACTCGCATATGCAAGGTGTGCTCATCGGTATAGACGTACAACCGGTAGCCGAAGTGAACCTGCCGTTAGTGAAGTAAAACAAAAAGAGAACCGCTTGGTTCTCTTTTGTCGGGAAGACGTGATTCGAACACGCGACCTCCGGTCCCCCAGACCGTTGCGCTACCGGGCTGCGCCACTTCCCGTCGCTTATTTTTTCAAAAGCGGGTGCAAAGGTACTACAAAAAATTGACATACGCAAGCAAAAACGTATTTTTTTAACAAAAATGGCTAAAAATTTTTATATTGAGACATACGGATGCCAAATGAACGTCGCTGACAGCGAGGTTGTGGCGGCAATTATGCAGACAACGGATGCCGAACTGACCGACCGCTGGGAGGATGCGGATATCATTATGCTGAACACTTGTTCAATCCGCGACAATGCCGAGCAGAAAGTCGGTGCCCGCCTCCGTGAGTTGAAGGGATTAATGGCGAAAGGGCGGAAGACGAAGGGCGAACGACCCATCATCGGTGTCATCGGATGCATGGCGGAGCGTATGGGACAAGAGCTGATTGATGATTTCGGAGTGGATTTTGTAGCCGGGCCCGATGCCTATCTGGATATACCGAACCTCTTGGCGCAATGCGAGCAGGGACATAAGGCGATGAACGTCGAACTCAGTACGACGGAGACTTATCGGCAGATCATTCCTGCACGTATCGGCCGCTCCATCAGCGGATTCGTTTCCATTATGCGCGGGTGTAATAATTTCTGCTCCTACTGCGTAGTGCCATATACCCGTGGTCGCGAGCGTAGCCGGGATGTGGAGTCTATCCTCAATGAAGTGCGTGACTTGCAGGCGCGCGGATACAAAGAGGTAACGCTGCTCGGACAAAACGTCAATTCATACCGATATGAGGATATTGATTTTGCCGACCTGCTGGAGATAGTAGCTGAGGCTGTGCCGGATATGCGTATCCGCTTCACGACAAGTCATCCGAAGGATATGTCCGACAAAACGCTGGAAGCCATCAGCCGACATAAGAATCTCTGCAAGTTCATTCATTTGGCTGTGCAGTCGGGTTCGAATCATATTCTCAAACTGATGAACCGCAAATATACACGGGAGTGGTACTTGGATCGTATTACGGCTATCCGGCGTATTCTGCCCGAAGCGGCTATCAGTACGGATATCTTCTGCGGATTCCATGACGAGACGCTGGAAGACCATGCACAGACGCTGAGCCTGATGCGTGAAGTGGGATTCGACAGCGCGTTCATGTTCAAGTACTCCGAGCGACCGGGCACCTACGCACATAAGCATCTACCGGACAATATCCCGGAGGAAGAGAAAGTGAGACGACTGAATGAGATCATTGCATTGCAGACACAACTGTCGCTCGAATCCAACCAACGGGAGATAGGTAAAGTGGTCGAAGTGCTGGTGGAAGGCTTCTCCAAACGAAGCCGCGAAGACATGTACGGGCGTACCGACAGATACAAAACAGTCGTGTTCCCAAGAACCGACCAAAAGATAGGAGATTTGGTAAAAATACGTGTATTGGAAGCATCTGCCGCCACATTAAGGGGCGAAATCGTGTAAAAATGAACAAAATAAGCATTTTTTTGCCAAAATATTTGGTTATATCAAATAAAAGCAGTACTTTTGCACTGAAAACAAAAAAATTTTCATAGTTAAGGTTTAGGTTTAATGGCGAAAGGAGGCTGTGAAGTTTCCTTTCGTTTTTAAACAAAAAGAACCGGACAGACGGAAAAATGCAAGGCGTATGCCTTATTTTTTATATGACTGACGAAACGAAAAATAACATTCCGGACATGACGGATGCAGAGGAAATTCGCAAAGCAATTATTGCGAACGAGATATTGAATAGAAAATACTAAATATATTATGGCAGTAACGTACATGACCGAAGAAGGTCTGCAAAAATTGAAAGATGAGCTCCAGCAATTGGAGACAGTGGAGCGCCCTCGCGTGATTGCAGCTATTGCAGAAGCACGTGAGAAAGGCGACCTGAGTGAGAACGCGGAGTATGATGCCGCAAAAGAAGAGCAGGGTATCTTGGAGAGCAAGATTGCGCACATCAAAGCCAAACTGATGGAAGCACGTGTGTTGGACACCACGGACATCAAAACGGATGAGGTGCAGATCCTGACCAAGGTGCGCGTTCGCGTGCGTAATACGGGTAAGGAGAAAACTTATCAGCTCGTGACCGAAGGAGAGGCTAACTCGCTGGAGGGCAAGATTGCTGTGACCACTCCGATCGCTAAAGGTCTCATGGGTAAGAAAGTCGGCGAAGTGGCACAAGTGCAAGTGCCCGCAGGTTTGATGGAGTATGAGATACTTGAGATCAGCCTCTAAATCGTACATCGTAAATGACTAAATCGTAAATGGTATGACGATTTTCACGAAAATCATCAAAGGCGAGATTCCGAGCTACAAAGTAGCAGAGGACGAGAAGAACTATGCCTTCTTGGATATCAATCCGCTCGTTAAGGGACACACACTCGTTATCCCCAAGTTACCGGAGCCGGAGAGCGACTATCTGTTCGACTTGACGGATGAGCAGTATGAGAGTCTGATGCGTTTTGCAAAGCGCGTGGCAAAAGGCCTCAAAGCCGCAACGGGCTGCAAGCGTGTCGGTGTGGCGGTACTGGGCATGGAGGTGAATCATGTGCATATTCATCTTGTTCCGATGAACTCGGAGAAGGATATGCTCTTCACAAATCCCAAACTGAGCCTGCCGGCAGAGGAGATGGCTATTATTGCCAACTCCATCGCCGAGGCTGTAGAAAAAGTGTGAGAATTACATACGGGATAGCGCAGTAGCAGTGAGTGCAGCCAATTTTGCATTATTGAGCACTAACTGAATATTCGCCGCAAGGCTGTCGCCTCCCGTCAGATCTTTCACTTTAGCCAATAGGAAAGGTGTGCATTGTTTACCGTGCACGCCTTTTTTGTCGGCTTCCGCGAGTGCCTGCTCAATCACCGCATTGATGACATCGGCAGGCATCGAATACTCTTCCGGAATAGGATTAGTGACCAACATACCGCCTTTGAGACCGCACGCTATCTTGGCTTGGAAAGCAGCAGCCAACTCTTCCGGTGTATCAATGCGATAGTCCACACCAAAACCGCTGTGACGTGTGTAGAACGCCGGCAGTTCATCTGTACCGAAACCGATAACCGGCACACCTTTGGTCTCCAGATACTCAAGCGTCAGACCAAGATCCAAGATCGATTTTGCACCGGCACAAATGACCATAACGGGTGTCTGCGCCAGTTCCTCAAGGTCGGCAGAGATATCAAAAGTCTGCTGTGCGCCACGATGTACACCGCCGATACCGCCCGTGGCAAACACTTTGATGCCGGCCATGGCGGCAATGATCATTGTGGTCGTAACGGTGGTAGCGCCGTCTTCGCCACGCGCCAAGAGTACCGGTAAATCACGACGGGAAGCCTTGATGACTGCCTGACCTTTCTTACCCAGATACTCGATCTCTTCGGGCGTACAACCCGCTTTTAGTTTACCGCCGATGATGGCGATCGTTGCTGGTACTGCTCCGTTGTCACGGATAGTCTGCTCTACGCGCAATGCCGTCTCTACGTTCTGCGGATAAGGCATGCCATGACTGATGATAGTGGATTCGAGAGCAACAACGGGCTTGCCCTCATTGAGTGCCGCCTGTACTTCTGGCGATATACTAAGATATTTATTCATAATAAGTTTGTATTCTGTACTCTGTATTCTGTATTCTACAATAATATATTTGCAATATCCGGATTAACGGCTTTGGGACTCATAAGCGTTGCGCGAGCTGCCATAAGCCCGTACTGCGCTGTTTGCGGGAACTCAATATTTTTGGCATGCGCATAGACCACTCCTGCCAGAAAAGCATCTCCTGCGCCTGTCGTGTTCACCACATCTCCGGGCAGGATAGGGAAGAGCCACTCCTCTGCTGCATTGCGGCAATAGACACCTTCCGCGCCAAGCGTTATATAGACATGCGCCACACCCAGATTCAGAATCTGCTGCGCCGCTTCGGCATATGTAGTCGTGTTCGTTACTGCCAGTGCCTCTTTGAGGTTCAGTTTGAGCGTGTGCAGATAAGGTAGTTTGCATTTGCGTAGCGCATTGAGCACACGATGCGCTTTGGTCGAACTGACACCGTCGATGAAGAGCGGAGCAGTGACATTATCCATCAGATAGCGAATCGAGTCCTCGCTCATATTGGTGTCTGCCACAATGAAATCGGACAAGTTGATCTCACCGATTCGTTTGGCGAGCCATTCCGGCGTAATCGCTGCGCGCACGGCTTCTGTATCCGCAACCGCCGCAATCATCTCTCCCCCATGGTTATTGATGCAAAGATAAACACCGGTGCGGTAGTCAGTATCGCGTTCGGAGAGGTGCACGTCTATGCCCTGCTGACGACAATAGTCATTCAGCAACCCGCCGAACAAGTCTCCGCCAAAGACGGTAAGCAACTGTGTGCGCGTACCAAGTAACGCCAGATTGTGCGCAATGTTACGCGCTACGCCGCCGTAGCTGATCTCTACATGACCCGGATTCGAATCGGCCGCAATAAACGCATCGTTTAGCGTCGCCGCCAAATCCACGTTCGCCCCGCCGATGATTGAAATAAGTGCGTCCATGATGTTAGTGTGCTATTTCGACCGCAAAATTACTGCTTTTTTTTGACATATGCAAGAAAAAAGTGTATAAAAACAAAGAAGGTTGTCTCACGACAACCCAATCTTTTTACTTAACCTTAAATCTAATACCATGAAAAACACGGTGCAAAAGTACTGCTTTTTGAGCATATGACCAAATTTTTCGTAAAAAAAGTGTCAAAAATCTTAAAAATGCTAATTATACTTTACAAAATGCAGGTAAGTAGTCGTTATATGCATAATTTTATTCTTCGTCTAATAAATCAGGCCTTCTTTCTCTTGTATGGGCGATAGACTGCTCATAAAGCCACTCTTCTATCTTCGCTTGATGCCCCGAAAGGAGTATATCCGGCACTCGCCAGCCTTTGTATTCGGCAGGTCGGGTATAGACACCTGCTTCCAGTAGTCCGTCCTGAAACGAATCGTTGAGCGCGCTCTCTACATCTCCCAGCGCACCGGGAAGCAAGCGCACGATTGCGTCCGTCATCATCGCCGCCGGCATCTCCCCGCCTGTGAGCACAAAATCACCGATGCTATACTCGCGCGTGATAAGATGATCGCGCACGCGTTGATCGACACCTTTGTAATGTCCGCAGAGAATAATGATATTTTCCTTGAGCGACAACTCATTGGCGGCTTTCTGGTCAAAACGTGCTCCGTCAGGTGCGGTGAAGATGATCTCATCGTAATGCCGCTCGGAAGTGAGGTGCGTGATCAGACGATCAATAGGTTCTATCTGAAGTACCATTCCTGCCCCGAAACCGAACGCATAGTCATCTACCTTGCGGTGCTTGTCCAATGTCCAGTCCCGCAAGTTATGCACATAAATCTCGCATAGTCCTTTATTCTTCGCCCGCTGGATAATGGAATGATTCAGCGGTGACTCCAGCAACTCCGGACAACAGGTGATAATATCAATTCGCATAGCTAACTATTTAACGTTTTTATGCAATAAAAACCATTTTAACCTTTTAACTATTTAACGTGACGCAGTCACTCTAGGGCACGGGATCATATCCGCTTCCGCCCCACGGATGGCATCGGAGGATACGTTTGATGCCCAACCAACCGCCCTTGAAAATGCCGTGTTTGAGTACCGCTTCCACCATGTACTGACTGCAAGTCGGCGTATAACGGCACGACGGAGGTGTAAGCGGCGAAATAAACACACGGTAGAAATAGACCGGAATCAAAAAGAGTTGCCGGACTATCCGTTTCCATTTATTTTCTTCAGGGCTTTGCATACGGCTTTTTCAATGACAGAGAAAGGCAGTTCCTCTTTCTCCATATAATTGAAAGCAATAATATAAGGGGAAGTCAGGATCGCTTGGTTGAGGCGGTACGCTTCACGCATCAGTCGACGCATGCGATTGCGTTGGACAGCACGTTTGAACAGCGACTTGGGTGCCCAAACCAGCACGCGTGTGTCGCCTTCCGTCGGTTGGAACGCCACGCGCAGCGGCCATGATGTAAACCGCTTACCCTCTTTATAGAGAGCAGCAATACGCATTTGTCCGCATAGCTTGTTCTGTTTTGGAAACCCGTAACCCATAACCCGTAACCTGTAACCTGTAACCCGTAACCTCTCCCTACTGATTCTTCTCCAAATAGTCGGCAATTGCCATCGGTAGCGAAGCAAAATCCTTGCCCGGTCCTGCCTCAATATCCACGCGTAAACCTGCATCTTCAAGCGCACGCACCGTACCGTCTCCGAACGCTGCAATAAGCGTCTTGCCCTGACGCCATTCGGGGAAATTCTCCCTCAACGACGTCACGCCCGCCGGTGTGAAGAGCGCAATGAGATCATAGTCAAACGGACGCTCTGCCGGCCACGGAGTAGTCACTGTGCGGTACATAATGGCCGGTTGTACTTCGATATTGTTCTCCGCGAACATATTGATTTGATCCTGCGTATGGATATCAGAGAGTACCATGAGATACCGCTCGTTGGGACGACGATGCATGGCAGGCAGCAGATCCTCGAACTTGTTGCCTGTTTCAGGGAAAAATACTTTGCGCTTGCGGTAGTTGATGAACTTCTGCAAGTATAGTCCTACCTGCTCCGAATTGCAGTAATAATGCATCGAGTCCGGCACATTCAGGCGCATCTCTTCGCACAAACGGAAATAATGTTCAATGCCTAATTTGGAATTGAGGATGACTGCCGTGTAGTCCAGCGGATTGATATGCTGCTGGCGGAACTCGCGTGCCGTCAAACCCTCAATGTGAATAAACTGATAAAAATCACATTGTACACCATACTGCTCTTGCAAGCGTGTGTATGGGTTATGCGCCGTCTCCGGGCGCGGTTGTGAAAAAAGAATCTTTTGTATCATAAAGCCGATATCGTTTTCGAAGATAAATAATAGAGGACGCCAAGAGGCAAAACCTCCAATGTGGCTGTATATAAGATGATATAGACGATACTGCGTAGCGAAAACGTATAGTCATTCACCAGACGAATCGTCCACATCAGAATAAACAAAACAGAGATAGCGCCGACTACCCAACGGCTTATTTGCGGATCGCCAACACGTATCATTAGGAGCATACCGGGAAACAAGATGCAAGTTGCTATTGTAGATATGTCGCCGTAATGCTCAAAAATCTGCCCGCCTCTACGGGAAATGCTGAATGTATAATCTATCAGTTTGTTGCATAGCATTTTCACCAGCAGAGTCGCTAAAGTCAGTCCGCCCACGATGGCATAACACACAAACGGGAATGAGCTATACCCGTCTATGCACAGGCATATGGCCATTGCCAGCGTACCAAGACGGAAGACACCGATCAGCGTCTGACCGAAAGGATTAGAAGGGGCGTTCTTATACGTGCGGTCGGTTTGGGCAAAAAACGACGTATGTGCCTGCGTGATGACGCCGGGCTGAAAGAACTCGCTGAGAGCTGCACAGAGCAGCAAACCCAACATCGTCCAACCGCTCCAGGCCGCACTAAACGGAGATACTATGTGCATTATTGCGCTGTCCATAAATAAAGTTTGTCGCCGCGACGAACCAACTTATCCGTCTTGAGCGAGAAATACTGTCCTTTGCCTATCTTATCTGTCGGCTTGCCGTGCGTGTCCCGCAAACCGTCCAAGGTACATTCAATAACACCTGTCGTATCGCCGATGATAAGACATTCCTGTCCGGCCTCAACGGCATCAACGGCTTCCACTAAAAATTCGGCCACGCTGAGGTTCTTGAAGAAATTAGTACATTTGGCGGCATACACTTTCTTGCGGGTCGCCAAACTGCCGTACGTGTGATTCCATTCTCCCAGACGCTGCCCCTGATAATATCCGTCCCAAAAACCGCGGTTGAACACACGACTGAGACGTTCGTCCCATTCCGCTATTTTCGGTACAATGACCGTATCATCGGAGTACTCACCGCGCACCCATGCTTCCACGGCTTCTTTATAACAACTCACTACGGTGCTCACATACTCCGCCCCGCGCGCACGCCCCTCGATCTTAAGCACCCGCACACCGGCATCAAGCATCTTGTTCAGGAAATGAATAGTCTTCAAGTCCTTCGGGGACATGATATATTGGTTCTCGACATCCAACTCTAGATCCGAAGACTTGTCTTTCACCGTATAGCCGCGGCGGCACACTTGTACACAAGCACCTCTGTTGGCCGACAAACCGTAGTTGTTAAGACTCAGATAGCACTTGCCGCTTACCGCCATACATAGCGCACCGTGGCAGAACATCTCAATACGAATAAGTTCACCGCTCCGCCCGCAGATGTGCTGCTCTTGTATGTCATGCCAGATAGACGCGACTTGCGCCATGTTCAATTCACGCGCCAACACCACCACATCGGCAAACTGCGCATAGAACTTGAGCGCTTCCGTATTGGCGATGTTCAGTTGGGTGGACAGGTGTACCTCTTGACCGATAGCGTTCGCGTACTGCATCACCGCTATATCCGATGCAATAACGGCATCTACGCCTACCGCATGTGCCTTGTCCACGATCTCACGCATCAACGGCAAATCTTCCGGATACATAACGGTGTTGACCGTCAAGTACGTCTTCACACCTGCCTCGCGACAGGTTGCCACGATGGTCGCCATGTCTGCAGTGGTGAAATTGACCGAACTGCGGGCACGCATGTTGAGATGTTCTATGCCGAAGTACACGCTCGTTGCACCGGCTTGTATAGCCGCTGCCAGCGATTCCCAACACCCAACGGGTGCCATGATCTCGATATTTACTGTTTTCTCATTTCCCATTTACCATTAGCCATTCGGCTATCTGAACGGCATTTAGAGCCGCCCCTTTGCGAATTTGATCGCCTACACACCAGAAACTTAAACCGCATTCGTCGGTAAGATCCTTGCGTACTCTGCCGACAAAAACTTCGTCTTTCCCGCTGAGGAACAACGGCATCGGGTACACTTTGTTCTCCGGATCGTCCATCAGCACGCAACCTTCCGCAGATGCGAAAGCCTCTTTGGCTTGCTCAATGCTTACCGGCTGTTCTGTTTCTACCCAAATGCTTTCGCTGTGTGCCCGCAGCGAAGGAACACGTACACAAGTTGCACTTACTTTGATGTCCGAATGCATGATCTTACGCGTCTCGTTGTACATCTTCATCTCCTCTTTGGTATAACCGTTGTCGGTAAAGACATCTATATGAGGAATAAGGTTATACGCCAGTTGGTATGCGAATTTCTCTACAGTCGGATGCTCGCCGTTCAGCACTTGGCGGTACTGTGTTTCCAGCTCTTTCATCGCCTGTGCCCCTGCACCCGATGCTGCCTGATAAGTAGCTACATGAACACGGCGGATATGACTGATCCGCTCGATAGCTTGTAGCGCTACTACCATCTGTATTGTCGTGCAGTTGGGGTTGGCAATAATATTGCGCGGACGGTTGAGCGCGTCCGCAGCGTTCACTTCCGGAACTACCAATGGAACATCATCGTCCATACGGAATGCGGAAGAATTGTCTATCATAATAGCTCCGTAACGCGTGATGTCTTGGGCATACGCACGTGACACGCCTGCGCCCGCGGAGACAAAAGCAATATCGACGCCTTTGAAAGCGTCGTCATGTTGTAGCAACTGAACCCTGTGTTCTTTGCCACGGAAAAGGTATGTACTGCCGGCACTGCGCTCAGAGCCAAACAGCCTTAGTTCGGAAACCGGGAACTGCCGCTGTTCAAGAACAGACAGCAGTTCCTGTCCGACGGCGCCTGATGCGCCTACGATTGCAATTACCATATGTCTTATGCTAACGCAATAACAATGTCGGCTTCTGCCTCTGCGAAGTTGACTTTACCTTCGCGAGCCAACCAACCAAGCGCCAAATAAAGCTCTTCGTTTTTGAGTTTGGTTGCTTTTTTCAAAGCTTTCAAATTCAATGCACCATTCTGCAATGCTGCCCAAATAGCACCTGCATTTTCACCAATTTTTGTAACCATAATACCTTAAATTTAGTAAATTCTGTTGACTAATATGAGTGATATATGGGTCACTCCTCCCATTTCTTAAATATCAGACAAGCATTGTGCCCTCCGAAACCGAAGGTATTGCTCAATGCGTAACGAATATCCCGTTTCTGCGCTTTGTCGAACGTGAAATTGATGCGGTAGTCAATGTTCTCGTCCAAATCCTCCGGATCATGGTTAATCGTCGGAGGAATAATTCCGTCCTTCAACGCCATGATACAAGCCAGCGCTTCTACTGCACCTGTCGCTCCGATCAAATGACCGGTCATAGACTTGGTGGAGTCAAGATTCATCTCATAGACATGCTCGCCGAACACGCGCTGGATAGCTTTGACTTCTGTGACATCGCCCAGCGGAGTGGATGTGCCGTGCGTATTGATATAATCAATATTTTCCGGTTGCAAGCCTGCATCTTTGAGGGCGAGACGCATAACACGCTCCGCTCCTTTTCCTTCGGGATCCGGCGCAGTCATATGATATGCATCAGAGGTCATACCTTCACCTACCATCTCTGCATAAATCTTCGCACCGCGAGCTTTTGCGTGCTCGTATTCCTCCATAATCAAACATGCGGCTCCCTCTCCCAGCACGAATCCGTCACGCGATTTGGAGAACGGACGGCTGGCTGTTTCCGGAGATGTATTGTTGGTCGAGAGCGCGTGAAGCGAATTGAAACCGCCGACTCCGGTATATGTCACATCTGCATCTGCACCGCCGGTCAACAGTACATCTGCATGACCAAGACGAATCTGGTCAAACGCAGACCCTACTGCATGAGAAGATGATGAGCATGCGGTGGATACCGAGAAACTCGGGCCGCCGAGGCCGAAACGGATAGAAATCTGTCCCGCAGCTATACTCGGTATAGCCTTTGGTATCATGAACGGATTGAAGCGCGGTACACCGTCGCCTTTCGCAAAATCAATAATTTCCGATTCGGTGGACTGCAAACCGCCCATACCGCTTCCCCAAATAACTCCCACACGACTGCGGTCTTCTTGCTCCAAATCCAGTCCGCTGTCACGCAATGCCTCGTCTGCTACGCAAACAGAGAATTGGGAATAGCGATCCATCTTGCGGGCTTCTTTGCGATCAATGACTGAAGTGGGGTCAAAATTCTTAACCTCGCCTGCAAATTGAGTCTTGAACAAACTGGCATCAAACGCCGTAATAGGTGCAATTCCGCTTACACCCTGAAGCAGCGACTGCCATGTTTCCGGTGCGGAATTACCCACCGGTGTCAGAGCTCCAAGACCCGTTATAACTACTCGTCTTAACTCCATATTTCTTTATTCGTATATATATAGCATACGAGTTTACAGTATTCCCGTAAACTCGTAAACCACTTGTGGAAGCGAATTACTTCGTTGCGTTTTCCACATAAGCGATAGCGTCGCCTACAGTAGCAATCTTCTGTGTGTCCTCATCGGGAATCGAGATACCGAACTCTTTTTCAAACTCCATGATCATCTCTACGGTATCCAGAGAGTCTGCACCCAAATCCGTCTGGAAGTTTGCGTCGTTAGTTACTTGAGACTCCTCTACTCCAAGCTTATCAACAATGATTGCTTTCACTTTTGCGTCAATTTCTGCCATAATACTAAATCAATTAAGTTAATATTTATGTGTGTTTTTTTTATTACTTTTTCAATTGCGGGCACAAAGTTACTGCTTTTTTCTGAATTATGCAAATTTTTTTGCTTATTTTTCAATTTTGTTAGTTAAAAGTAGCATTATTTTGCCTAAATACGCTCCACTTTTACCCATTTGCGCCACAGGAATGGTATCTCCATCAAGATTTGCTACGCGTAAATGGTCGTATAATTGGTGCGTGTGACCACCTACCACGGCATCTATTCCACGAGTTCGATGCACAAGTGCGGTATCGCAAATATCTTCCGGTGCCTTTCCATACGTTCCCATATGACTCAGGCATATAACGACATCGCATTTCTGTGCACACAAGGTATCGGCCATCTTCTGCGCTACAGGATAGGGATCAAGGAACTGAGCCGGCTGAAAATTCTTGTCGGAGATGATTCCTTTCGGATTGCATCCTAAACCGAATACGCCGATCTTAAGACCTCCTTTGCGAATGATTGCATACGATTGTACAATGCCTTCCAATGCCGTGCCGGTAAAGTCATAATTGGCACATACGACAGGAAACTTGGCGGTTTTAAGTACCTCGGCAAGTGTGTCCAAGCCATTATCGAACTCATGGTTTCCCAGCGTGCAGGCATCATAACCCATTTTGTTCATGGCATCTATCTCTACTCTTCCATGGAAGAAATTGAAATAAGGAGTGCCCTGACAAAAATCGCCGGCATCAACCAGCAACAGGTTCTTGTCTGCTTTGCGCTCCTGTTCAATCAACCCCATACGCCGGGCATAACCGCCTTGACCGTTCGCTTTGGGCTCTATCTGCGAATGAGTGTCATTCGTATGCAGAATCGTGAGGTGGTCTTGCGGAGTGCAAGAGAGAAGGAAGAGCGCTAAAATATAGAAAAAAGAATGTTTCATATGTCTGTCAGAATCGTTTGTTGATTTCTTCGTCTGTAAGCAACGAGACAATAATCTTGCCATTCGCCATGCGGCGGTAATTGGGTAATTGCATAAGTCGTGAAACGATGTCACGTATTTCCGCCTCTGTGAGAGCCTTCCCGTACGGGATAGCGGCACTCTCAGCCAGAGAAAACGCTATCTGCTCACGCCATTCTTGTGCGGTATCCGCTCCTCGTTCACGCACTTGCATCAGGATATCTTGCAGCATGGGTACAGCAGAGACATTTGCCAGCTGAGCCGGTACGCCTTGTATCGAAAAACTGTCTGGACTGAGTTGTTCAATATCGAAACCGATGGACAACAAGTCTGGTAGCAGTTGTTGCATCAAAACCATCTCATCGGGTTGCAGTGGCAGAACTTCCGGGAAAAGCAACTGCTGCATCGCTCCTTGCGTGTGCGAGAGTTGCTCCAAGAACTGCGTATAGAGTACCGCTGTATGTGCCCGATGCTGGTTAATCAGCATCAAACCATTGACCGTAGGCATCAGGATATACTTGCCTCCGTACTGCCACATCGGACAGGATTCGGTTTCAGGAACCGGCATAGTATCCGGAGTATTTAGATCGCTTACATTGGTTGAAAGACCGTCATAGAGACTTTCCCAGTTCTTGGGCGGTGCCTGATTCGGATAGATAGTGTTCCGGGTATGAAAAGGATTATACGTCGGATCAACAGTCACTCGCGGCTGACTCACTGTTTGGTGTTGTGCCGCAGGGATATCTATATTGCCCGGCGTATCAAAGTCAATAGTCGGCGCAAGCGTGAACTTACCCAACGCTTCGCGCACAGAGGCCATCAGAATTTGGAAAATGGTCTGCTCATCGGCAAACTTGATCTCCGTTTTGGTAGGGTGTATATTGACATCAATGGCCTCAGGAGCAATGTCAAAATAGATGAAGAAGGACGGCTGGTAGTCATTCGGCAGCATACCCGAATAGGCTGTCTGAACGGCCTTCAGGAAATACGGATGGCGCATATAGCGGCCGTTGACGAAGAAATATTGTTCCGCTTTGCGGGTAGCCGATTCGGGTTTGATCACGAAACCGCGGATAGACACTAATTCTGTTTCAGTATTCACATCCACGAACGCCGAAGTATAGACATTACGTTTCGGGTTCCCGAAAACAGCCTCTATGCGCTGTTTCTCGGTACCTACCGGCAGTTCAAGCAATATCTCGTCATTATGGACGAAAGTGAAAGCCACTTTCGGATAAACCAATACGATGTGATAGAACTCAACAAGCAGATTCCGCAATTCCGTTTGATCTGTTTTGAGAAACTTACGGCGGACAGGAACATTGAAAAACAAGTTACTGATCTTGATGTTCGTGCCTACAGGACAACTGCATGGCTCCTGCCGCACGACATCCGAACCGTGTATTTCCAACAGTGTACCGGTTTCGTCCTCTGCACGGCGGGTCGTCATCTCCACTTGCGAAACGGCGCAAATCGATGCAAGCGCTTCTCCGCGGAAACCCATTGTGCGAAGCGAAAACAGATCCTGCGCTTCGCGAATCTTACTCGTGGCATGGCGTTCGAACGCCAAACGGGCGTCCATCTCACTCATTCCTATACCGTCATCAATCACCTGTAACAGCGTACGACCTGCATCGCGCACAATCACCTGCACGCGCTTGGCACCTGCATCGAGGCTATTCTCAACCAATTCCTTAAGGCACGAAGCGGGGCGTTGAATGACCTCGCCTGCGGCTATCTGGTTGGCGACACTATCCGGTAATAAATGAATGATATCCACACCTTATATTATAATAAGAAGTAAAATGCAAAAACAAGCAGTCCGAGCAGAACAAGCCAGAATACAAGACGCGACTCCTTTTTCTTACGTAACTCGGTCATGTTCTTCTCGTGTTTTTCTCGGAAAGACCCGTGATGAAGACGCGCAAGTTTTTTACCCTTGCGCGCCTCCTTTTCCTCGTCAAAGTAAATGGGGCGATAGTCCCACTCACGGGGTTTTTGTACTTTCGGAAAAAGTACGGACATAATTACTTAACGATAGCCTGGAACTCTGCTTCCTCTGCGAACTTAGCAAACTCAATGTCTGCTGCAGCACGTTGTTTGAGGTTTTCGTCTTGAGCGATAGCAGACTTCAAGTTCTCGATAACGGCAGCCTTGTCGTTCGTACGTGCGCCTACAACAGCCTTGAGGTAAGCGGTCGTTGCGTTCGGCTCCTTAACGTTATTCAGCGTCTGGCTTGCAGCAGCATAGTCCTCGTCAAGAATCTGCTGAACAGCTGCGTTGTTCGTTGCTTTGTTACCGTAAGCTTTCTTTGCTTTGTCGTACTCACCCTTCTGTGTGTACAGCGTACCGAGAGCGGCATCCAAGTCTCCCTTCGTACCTGCTGCCTTGCCCAGATGATACTCTGCCTTCTCCAGGTCATTAACTGCGATGAACAATACACCTGCGTTGAAGTTCACGTCCGGATCATTCGGCTCGATCTCCAATGCTTTCAGATAGCAACGGCCTGCCTCAGGATAGTTGCCGGACTCGAAATACAACTGACCCATTCCGTTCCATGCGCGGTAGTCATTGTACAACTCAGCTGCTTTCTGGAGAAGAGCCATCTTCTCTGCTTTGTCCTCGGTCAGAGTAACAGCATAGAGCAACTCCTCAACGCTCAATTGAGCCGGATCGTTCTTTGCCAACTCGCGGATCTCGTCATCGCTCTTACCGATAATATCGGTCGTGAGGATGAGGCGGCTGCGACGGAGAGCCGGAAGGATCTCTTTGGCGATAGTGCCATAAACTGCGCTCAGGTTCTTGATCTGTGCCTCGCGCTCCTCAGGATCGCTGTACATGGACAACACGCGCAGTACCAAATCCTTGTCCTGCATGTTGCTGTTCTCCATTGCTTTCTGGAAACCTTCCCAGTCCTCTGCGGTGATGTTAGACTCGATCTCTGCGTTCACTTTGTCCTTCTTCATACCTTTCTTGAGGAAATCCTGAGCTACTTTCTGACGGTTCTGAGCCAACTTCTCATTGAGGTCCAGACCACCATCCGGAGATGCGTAACCGGCAACCTCCAGTTTGTTGATCTCTTTGCGCTCAGCATCGTTAGCATCCTTGATAGCAGCCTGCAATTCCTTTACAGCATCGGATTTGGTCTCCGAAGCACGCAGATTAGCACTCTGGATAAGGAACTTGATGTCAGCCTCGGTCAACTCTTGGATAACGCGTTGGAACTTGTCCGGTGTTGCTGCCGGTTTGTTGTCCTCTGCTTGTGCCAACTCGGAAGTAACTTGTACACCATCAGCAATCTTGAGGTCAGGGATCTCAATCACTTTTTTGCCTACACGTGCCTCAAAGCGGAGATAGAGCTCCGATTTGATCATTGCGGGAACAAAGTCGAACGAGCAGCTCTGTGCATACTTGCCACCCTCTTTGAAATTAATGGTCTGACCGTTCTCTTTGGCACCCTCACCTACATAAGTAGTAGGCTCGCCAAGTACCTCTTGACCATCGAATTTGAGGACAGGAGTAACGACCAATACACCTTTCTTGGCAAATTTCTTAACAGGGAACGTTCCGGTAATCTCTGCATCTACCTTGTTACCCACCTTCTCCAGCGGATTCGGGTTGACGTTGATTTGTTCCGGTTGAGGCAACGACTTGTTGCACGATGCCAACAATGCTACTGCGGCAATGAGGCTAAAGAATAAACCTTTTTTCATATTCATATAAAACAATTAATAAATGTTAATGTGCACAATTCTCGTCGGGCGATATTTCGCACTAACTACATAAATCGGCTGCAAAGTTACTACAAAAAATTCGAATATGCAAGGTTTTTTGCTTTTTTTTGTGTAAAAAGTCCTTTTTTTCTTGCGTATGTGCGAAAAAAGTAGTAATTTTGCGCCCGAAAACCAAGAATACAAAAAATACAACCTATATGATTTTGGATAAATTAGAGAACGCCGACTGGTATTATGACAGCGTTCCGGGACTCAAAGAGTTCATGAAATTTTACAACGAAAACGACTTGGAAGAATTGCCGGCATGTAAAATCTATCTGGATGGCAAGGATCTGTTTGTGAACATCACCGATTTTAAGGGAAAAGAGGAGGCGAAATGCCGCATGGAAGCGCATCGCGACTATCTGGATATCCAGATTCCGCTGGGAGATGATGAAGAAATGGGCTGGAAAGCGCAGGTGGACTGCCAGGAGATCACCCAAGAGTATGACGAAGGAAAAGATGTCGAGTTCTACGCAGACAAAGCTACCGCCAAATTCATTGTGCCCAAAGGTCATTTTGCGGTGTTCTTCCCGTCGGATGCACACCAACCCGGTATCGCTCCGGGCAAGGAGTATCGCAAACTCATCGTCAAAGCACGAGTTAATAGTTAAATCGTAAATCGTCAAATCGTAAATCAAATTATACCATGGCAACGAAGAAAGAGAAACATCTGAAGATTGTAGAGCGTGATCCGTATCTGCAACCGTACGAGGGTGCTTTGCAAGCACGCGCAGACTATGCGAAAAATAAAGAAGCTGAACTCACGGGAGGCAAACCTTTGAGCGACTGGGCTTCGGGGTATTTGTATTTCGGGCTGCACAAGACACCGGAAGGATGGGTTATCCGCGAGTGGGCACCCAACGCAACCGCTATCTATATCAAAGGGGATATGAACGGTTGGCAGAAGGATGAGAACTATCGTCTCCAACCGATCGGTAACGGCGTTTGGGAAGCCAAACTGCCGGAAGAAGCCATCAAACATGAGCAGTTGTACAAACTGCTGGTGGAATGGCAAGGAGGTTACGGAGAACGTATCCCGTCGTATGTCCGCCGCGTTGTACAGGACGAGCAGACGAAGATCTTCTCCGCGCAAGTATGGAATGAACCCGAGTTCGCGTGGAAGCATAAAGGCAAAAAACTGAAAGAGAAAGGAGCGCTTTATATCTACGAGTGCCATATTGGTATGTCCTCGGCACAAGAGAAAGTGAACAGCTACGAGGAGTTCCGCCGCGATGTGCTGCCGCGAATCGATGCGTTGGGGTATAACTGCATCCAGATAATGGCTATCCAGGAGCACCCCTACTACGGCTCGTTCGGATACCACGTATCGAATTTCTTCGCAGCCAGCAGTCGTTTCGGCACACCGAACGAACTCAAAGCGCTCATCGACGATGCGCACGGCCGCGGAATACATGTTATCATGGACCTCGTGCATAGCCACGCCGTAAAGAACGAACTCGAAGGTCTTGGCAATTTCGATGGTACGCCGTACCAGTATTTCCATGACGGTGCCCGCCGTGAGCATCCGGCTTGGGATTCGCTCTGCTTCAACTACGGCAAGAACGAAGTGCTTCATTTCTTGCTTTCCAACTGTAAGTTCTGGATGGATGAATATGACTTCGACGGTTTCCGCTTTGACGGTGTGACCTCAATGATCTACCGCAGCCACGGTTTGGGCGAGGACTTCAACGGTTATCCTTCCTATTTCAACGGCAACGAGGACGGTGATGCGCTGATGTACTTGACGCTGGCTAATAAAGTCATCCATGAGGTCAAACCCGAAGCGATCACGATTGCGGAAGAGATGTCAGGAATGCCGGGACTTGCTGCGGCTATCGAAGACGGGGGCGTGGGCTTCGACTACCGTCTGGCAATGGGTATTCCTGATTTCTGGATCAAGTATATCAAAGAGGTCAAAGACGAAGACTGGAAAGCCGGACATATACTCTTCGAGATGACGAATCGCCGCGAGGATGAGAAGACTATCTCATATGCCGAAAGCCATGATCAGGCGCTGGTGGGCGACAAGACGATCATCTTCCGTCTCATCGATTCAGACATGTATTGGCATTTCGAGCATGGTCATTCGACCTATATGGTGGATCGTGGAATCGCACTCCATAAGATGATCCGTCTCGTTACTGCTTCCACTATCAACGGCGGCTACCTTACTTTCATGGGCAACGAGTTCGGACATCCGGAGTGGATCGACTTCCCGCGCGAGGGCAACGGCTGGAGTTACAAGTACGCTCGCCGTCAGTGGGATCTCGTGGATAACCCCAACTATTTCTTCGCAGACCTCAACCGCTTTGACGAAGCGATGATTCATCTGCTCAAGAAACATGTGTTAATCCAAAACCCGACCGCGGAGGAGAAGAAATACAGCGTCGGCAAACACCTGCCGTGGGTAATGAAATGGTGGGACAACGAGGGTGATCAAGTCGTGGCGTACTCGCGTGGTGACTTGCTGTTCATCTTCAACTGGAACGGACAGAAATCCTTCTCGGACTACGGCATCCTCGTGCCGGAAGGCAAATACAAAGTCGTCCTCAACACCGATGCACCGGAGTTCGCCGGATTCGGCTTGGCAGACGACAGCGTGGAGCACTTCACTCAGTATGACCCATTGTATGAACCCTACGGCAAAGGCTGGCTCAAGATGTACCTTCCCGCTCGCAGTGCAGTGGTATTAAAACGTTCAAAATAAACAACAATGAGAAAAAATCTTTTATCTTTTAGCGTAGCGGTCTTTGCTCTTTTAGCGTTAGCGGTCTCTTTCTCCGGTTGCGGAAAGAAAGCGGCTGAACAAACCGCTGAAGAAAACGAGTATATCAACATCACAGCCCTGACACCTGCGGGCGAAGAACTCTCGCTTAGTGACCTCGTCGGTCAAACAGACTATGTGCTCGTGGATTTCTGGGCTTCCTGGTGTGGACCCTGCCGACGCTTTGTGCCGGTGCTCAAAGAGATCTATGCTTCGCAACCCGAAGGACATCTGCAGATTCTCAGTTGCTCTGTCGATCAGGACATCATGGCGTGGCAGGTTGCTCTCAGCGAAGAGCAGATGCCTTGGCCGCAGATACGCCAGGACGAAGCGCACGAGTGTGCCGATAAATACGGCGTGCAGTTCATCCCGCATACCGTACTCATTGACAAGGAAGGTAAAATCGTAGGCGTCAACCTCGAAGAACCCGAAATACAAGAAATCCTTTTAGGTGAGTAAACAAACCGTGTCTGTCCGTTAGGCAGTAGTTATCGGCAGACAAGGGTGATTATATTTATTAACATTTTAACAGCTTAACAGCTTAACAATTTAACATTTAAAAACAATGCGTGTAATTATTGAACCTTCGTATGACCTGCTCAGCCAGTGGGCTGCGAATTATGTAGCAAAACGTATCAATGAGTTTGAGCCCAAAGAGGGCAAACCCTTCGTATTAGGTCTTCCGACCGGCTCTTCGCCCCTCGGTATGTACCGTGCACTTATCGAATTGAACAAAGCCGGTAAAGTGTCTTTCCGCAATGTCGTAACGTTCAACATGGACGAGTACGTTAACCTGCCGGAAGAGCACCCCGAGAGCTACCACAGCTTCATGTGGAATAACTTCTTCTCGCATATCGACATCCGCAAAGAGAATGTCAATATCCTCAACGGTAACGCAGACGACCTCGCTGCTGAGTGCGCACGTTACGAGGAGAAAATCCGTAACATCGGCGGTATCCACCTCTTCCTCGGCGGTATCGGTCCTGACGGTCACATTGCCTTCAACGAGCCGGGTTCATCCCTGACCAGCCGTACGCGTAAGAAAGAGCTGACGACTGATACCATCATCGCCAACAGCCGTTTCTTCGACAACGACGTCAATAAAGTGCCCAAGACTGCCCTCACCGTAGGTGTTGGTACTGTGATGGACGCCAAAGAAGTGCTCATCATGGTCAACGGCCATAACAAAGCACGTGCTCTCCAGCACGCCATCGAGGAGCCGATCAGCCACATGTGGACCGTTTCCATGCTCCAGATGCATCAGCACGGCATCATCGTCTGCGACGAAGCCGCTTGCGAGGAACTCAAACTCGGTACCTTCAAATATTTCAAAGACATCGAGAAGAACAACCTCGATCCGAAAACCTTGCTGTAAAACAGCATCTTTGTATCAACAGAAAACGCATCTTCTGAGGTGCGTTTTCTGTTTTTGTTCTCTTTTTCTTTCGACTTCCAACTAATAAATTTGCATACCATAGTTTCTTTTCATCCCTTTCCTTTTAACCATACATACGCAACGCGCGTGAACGAGAAAACAATAACCCGTAACCCATTTTTTACTCTTTTTTCTTGCGTATGTCCGAAAAAAGTAGTACCTTTGCAGCCGAATTACAAGCATGGTAAATAAAGTTATGGCAAGAAAGAACGAAATAGCAAAAGCAGAATCGGCATCATTACAGCCGCTGGAGAACATAGAGAACCTCATCCACATTATCCGTGGTAAGCAGGTTATGCTTGATCGTGACTTGGCGCGGTTGTATGGTGTAGAGACTTTCCGCCTGAACGAACAGGTGAAGCGTAATAAAGAGCGTTTCCCAGAGGATTTCATGTTCCAACTCTCTAAAGAGGAGTTCGAAAATTGGAAGTCGCAAATTGCGATTTCCATTCCAAACGAAAATATGTCATCGCAAAATGCGAGGACATCAAATGCAGATATGTTATCGCAAATTGCGATGACATCCGCTAAAAGGCGTCCTTTGTCAGCACTTCCATATGCCTTCACCGAAAGTGGTATCGCCATGCTTAGCGGTGTTCTCCGCTCTCCGCAAGCTGTAAGCATGAATATCCAAATCATGCGTGCCTTTGTTGCTATGCGCCGGTTCCTTGCTTCCAACGCACAAGTGTTCCAGCGCTTGGAAGTAATGGAGCGGACACAATTGAGTTTGCTTGCTCATCAAGAATCCACGGATCAAAAAGTAGAAGAGATCTTCCGCCGTTTGGACGATGATAACGCAAAGCCGACAGAGGGTATTTTGTTTGACGGTCAGATTTTTGATGCCTACAAGTTCGTCACGGAACGTATTCGTGAAGCAAAGAAGCGCATTGTGCTGATTGATAATTATGTTGACGAAACGGTTCTTGCGATGTTAGACAAACGTAACAATGGTGTGACCGCAAAGGTCTATACTAAAAATATATCACGCCAATTGTCACTTGATTTTGACAAGCACAATGCACAATACGCACCGATAGAGGTTGAGCAGTTCGACCGTGCGCACGACCGGTTCTTGTGCATTGATGATACGGTCTATCTGATAGGCGCATCTATCAAGGACCTTGGTAAAAAGTGGTTTGGCTTTACGAAGATTGATGGTTGGACCACCGATGAATTATTGAGTAAGATTTGAGGTCACAATTTTCCACCTCAAGTTTTAAGATCGCAATTGCGATCAAAAAATACCGTCCCATCCGTGACGTAAAACCGGACGTCAGCTGCCCAAGACGTAAAATAGGGTGAAGGAGTGCGATGAAACGCACTCCGAGTGAAGCGCCCGAGTAGTCCCCCACTACAAGGAATAAGCGCAAACATAGAACAAATTAAAAGGTGTTTATTGGATCAGTCCAAAACATCCCAAAATGTTTCTCAAAAACTAAAAATCTGCAACAAAAGTGCAGATTTTTTTGCATATATCAAAAATTATTAGTAATTTTGCACCGAAAATCTACGCTGGAGGGATGTGTCTCTTCGTTTAGGGTAGGTTTGAACATATTGAAATAGCGTTTATTGACGCTTTGTGTTTGACAAAACGAAACCTAGCAACTTTCGAATTCTAAATCAAAACAAAGTGAGCAATAGATGCCTATGGGTATGACTATAGTACCGTCTTGCTGTATCTAAGCAAGCGGTTTGTCATATCGGCGTAGGTTTCCTGTTGTTTATTGATTTAGAAGGTTATGCTAGGACCTCGTTTTGTAAGTAAGCAACACGAGGTCTGCGCTTTTTATGTGTGTATGTATATAGTTAATAGCATTTAATACCAAGCCCTGAAGGTGTAAGAAGGGAATAAAAAAATGTTTTTATGAAAAAATTTTTAATTTTGGCTACTGTCATTATTTGTAGTCTTATTAGCGTAACTGCCGCTAACAACATTGATGTGATTATTAAAACCAATTCGGAGAAAATCGAAGCACTCATTCAAGAAGTTAGCGACACCGAAATTCGCTACAAAAAAGCAAACAATCCCAATGGTCCTATGTTTGTAATTAAACTTTCTGAGATTTCCTCCATTCTATACGCAAATGGAGAAGTACAAGCGATTGAGCACACCGCTCGACCTGTAGATAACAATCCTTATGGATATATCCCTAACGGTTCACCAAATTCTTCAGCGTATGGTCGGCCTAATTCCTATGGATATACCTCAGGGAATCAACTAGTCGAAGGTGGAATGCAACGAGTTGGAGAAAATACCTATTCATTAGGAGGGAAAATATATAAAGGCAAAGAATTGGAATATTACCTCCAGCAGACTTGCCCTCAGGCATACACCTATTATGAAAATCAGAAAAACTTGGAAACGACAGGTTATTGTTTTTTAGGAATAGGTGTTCCTGTTTGTCTCGTCATGGGTGTGACAATGATGTTTTGCGGCGATTATCAATGGAATGAAGAGATGTTTATTGCCGGTTGTTTCTTTACCGGACTTGGCGGTGCCATGACGCTTGCTTCTGTGCCTATGATTGCATGCGGCAATATTAACAAAAAAAGGGTAGATGAGGTGTATAACTTGCAATGTGCTCGACGCACGGCCTGCCAAATGGAGTTTAAACTCACTTCGGGCGCTAATGGTCTCGGATTAGCTTTGTCTTTCTAAATAGATGTTATAGTTTTAAAATCAGGGCGGCTCGATATATGAGTGGCCCTGGTGGTGTTTATGCCGAATGAATTGCCTTAAAAATACGGAACAAAATGCCACAAAAATACCGAATAACTTGCATATGTCAGAAATTTTTTGTACCTTTGCACGCAATTAAATACTAAAAAATACTTATATATGAAGAAAATCTTATTATCTCTTATGCTCCTGCTGCCGATGCTCGCAGCAGCGCAGACACAAACACGACCGACATCACTGAATCCTGTTATTGCAGTGATGGATCTGCAAATTCTGTATCGTGATTATGATAATCGGATAGAGGTCGCTGTACCGGGAATAACTAACCCTAATGATTTAACGATAGAGTGCCCCGAGGCGTCTATCAAACAAGTAGCGGGTTCATGGAGCGTTAGACCGAATGCCAATGCAAAAAATTGCAATATTGCGGTATATGCTACGATTAAAGGCCAAAAAACAAATGTGGGCACACGAGAATTCCGGGTGCTACCATTGCCTAAACCCGAAGGGTATTTTGCATATAGAGACAAGAAAATGTATGAAAGCGGTTCGTCGATTCCCAAAAGCATTCTGATGAATGAAAACAGTTGCGTTATAGCGGATTATGGTTCGGGAGCTTTGTTGAGAAAGTCTTTCAAAGTAACTGAATTCAAGGTGGTGATTAATGGTATTGCAATAGATTGTAAAGGGGCAACGTTTAGCAATGAAACACGCGATAGAATCAGTAAGCTTCAACGCGGTAGTAAGATTCTCATTACCGACATAAAAGCCCAAGCCGCAGATGAACAAACCGTGCAGCTGAAGCCTATCAACTTGATTGTTGGATAGCAGCTCTAAACCAATAAAATCCTCTGTGATGGTCAAATCCTCATCCTCCGCGTGGAGAAGGTATATACCATCACCGGACAAGAGGTGAAGCAATCCTTTGTTGATTAGCCCGGCATTGTATGCCGGTATCAATCATCGTGCATTTCGGGCATGGAGAAGCCCATTGACTTTGGGCTTCGAACGGAAGGAACAGTGGGGAGCGTCGTTCCGACATAGAGATGAATTGCGCCCGTTTGCTTTCTTCTATTACAGGGCAATTGTATTGCCCGCTCTCTTCTCCATCCGTTAAATCTGTGGGCTAAAATAATGATAAAATTGCTCTTTTTGACAATTATCTCCTCCAAAATTTGCACAATTCAAAAAAAAGCAGTACCTTTGCACCAGTTTTTACAGACTCGGAGCGACGGTCGAACGACAGTCAAGCGACAGTCAAGCGACAGTCAAAGCTGACGTGAAGCCTACGTCAACCCGAGAACAAGCCAAAATTAATGTATAATACTATATTATATATTTATATATAATATACAATTTTAAAACCCTCTTTTTTATGTCAAAAGTAACAACGTCTTCAGGCATTGAACAAATCCACGGCAAGACTTATGGTCGCGACAGAGGCTATTTTTACATGCGAAATGGCAAACAATTCTATCGCGAACGCGATGAGGACTATCAGCAAAAACAATCTCCCCGCCAGAAATGGAACTCTGCCGCTTTCAAGTACGCCAATTCCCAACTAAAACTTCTGACTACTCCCGAGGCAAAAGCCCAATTGGAGAAGGAGTACGAAGCTGCTAACGGTATTGCTACGAACGGCAAGACTTATACTACAGCTCGTGCATGGAAATTCAATTCCCTTATCTTCGATTACAAGCAAACGCACCCCTTTGAGCCATAAATGGCCATTTTCAACGTTTTTTCTTGTCTTTTATCTTTTTTCTTTTGACTTTCTACTAAAATATTTGCTCACGTCATTTTTTTTTCGTACCTTTGCACCCGCAAAGGTCATTGACTCAATGACCCGATAAATCGTAAATAGTAAATCGTCAAATCGTAAATGACTTTATGTTAGAAATTTATAATTCATTAACGCGTTTTAAAGAAACGTTCAAACCGCTACACGAAGGGCACGTAGGCATGTATGTCTGCGGTCCTACCGTGTACGGAGATGCGCATCTGGGGCATGCCAGACCGGCTATCACCTTTGACTTGCTGTACCGCTATTTGCAGTACTTGGGCTACAAAGTGCGCTATGTGCGTAACATCACCGATGTAGGTCACTTGGAGCATGATGCCGATGAAGGCGAGGATAAGATAGCCAAGAAAGCACGGCTCGAACAACTCGAACCGATGGAAGTGGTACAATTTTATACCAACCGTTATCATCGGGATATGGCCGCACTCAACGTTCTGCCGCCGTCTATCGAGCCCCATGCGTCGGGTCATATCATTGAGCAGATTGCTTTTGTGCAGAAGATTCTTGATAAGGGCTACGCGTACGTATCGAACGGCTCGGTCTATATGGATGTCGAGAAATACGCCAAGGATTATCCTTACGGCAAACTCTCCGGACGCAATCTCAACGATATCGTTACCGAGACGCGCGAACTGGACGGACAGGACGAGAAGAAGCATAGTTATGACTTTGCCCTTTGGAAGAAAGCCGCGCCGGAGCATATCATGCACTGGCCTTCGCCGTGGTCGGAGGGCTTCCCCGGCTGGCATATGGAGTGCTCCACGATGGGAACCAAATACCTCGGTGAGCGGTTCGATATCCACGGAGGCGGTCTGGATCTCATCTTCCCCCACCACGAAGCGGAGATCGCGCAGAGTTGTGCCGCCCTCGGTCATGAGACAGTCCATTACTGGATGCACAACAACATGATCACTATAGCCGGCAAGAAGATGGGTAAGAGTTACAATAACTTCATCACCCTTGAGCAGTTCTTCACGGGTGATCACCCGCTTCTGTCCAAGCCCTTCGGTCCGATGGTGATCCGTTTCTTCATCTTGCAGGCACACTACCGCTCTACCGTCGACTTTTCTTCCGAGGCCCTCGAAGCCGCCGAGAAAGGACTTCAGCGTATGCAAGAAGCTTACGCGCGTTTGCAAAAACTGCAAGCCGGAAAGGAGACGACGGTTGAAGTAGCAGGTCTGCGTCAACGTTGCGTTGATGCCATGGACGATGATCTGAATACACCGTTCGTCATCGCTGCTCTCTTTGACAGTACGCGTGCTATCAACACCGTGCACGACGGAAAGGGTACTATCTCCGAAGCCGACCTCAAAGAGCTCTGCGAAGTATGGAAGACCTTCGCGATTGATATCTTGGGTCTGCGTCTTGAAGAACAAGGAGCCGATGAGGGCAAGCAAAAAGCGTTTAGCGGCGCGATTGACCTGCTCCTCGGTATTCGTCTGCAAGCCAAGCAGAACAAAGACTGGACAACTTCCGATAAGATCCGCAATGAACTGACAGCCCTCGGATTCCAAATCAAAGACACCAAAGACGGATTCGAATGGTCGATTTAAAGGAGTTGATAAGCAAATACGAAAGACGCGGGGTAGTAGTCATTAGTATCCTGTGTCTTTTGTTGTTTTTCACGATCACCATCGTGCGTTGTGCGCGCGGCGGAGAAGAAGAGCCGGTGCCGGAGATCGTGGAGGATAACAGAGTATGGTATCCCGGGCGTTCGTTCAGTTACAAGGAGAAATTCAACGACTTGCAGTCGAAACAGCATGCCGTGGCTTCTACCATCGGCTTGCCTCGTCCGCCTAAGAACAGGGAAGATGCAGCGTCCATGCGGCATAAACTCGTAGAAATAAAGACCAACGAGAACTATATCGTCGATGATCTGACGCACTCTGTACCCTATCTGATCCCTTCCGCCAAGCGCGAATTGGACGCAATCGGAGAAGAGTGGGCGGATATATTAGCCCGCAACGGACTGCCGCACTATCGCTTCTATGTGACCTCTGTGCTACGCACGCAGGAAGATGTCAAGTATCTGCAACGCAGCGGAAACATCAATTCGACTACGCAGAGTTGTCATTGCTACGGCACTACATTTGACCTCGCGTATATGCGTTATGATAAGGTAACGCGTACGCGCGATTACGTGCACGAGGATAACTTGAAACTCGTTCTTGGACAAGTGCTCCTCAACCATCAGCGAGCAGGAAAAATCTACGTCAAGTACGAATGGAAACAATCGTGTTTCCATATTACTGTGCGGGAATAAAGCTTATTGGTTATAGGCGAAAGGTTATTGTTTTTTTTCGCATACTTCGATTAATCCGCAGCCCGAGCAGTCTCCTGCCTCGGGTTTTTCTTGCGGACAATCTTTCTTGGGACGTTTCGCCTTGATACGTTCGTTAATCTCAATCAGCGTGAGGATAACGACCGCCATCCCTATAAATGCAATGAGCGCTTTCATTCGTCAAAGTCTTCTACGCGATCCTCTTCAATCACCAAATTATCAATAATGAACTGCTGACGCTCGGTGGTGTTTTTACCCATGTAGTACGCCAGCAACTCATTCACGGCATCTTCCTTGCGCAGCGTCACTTGGTCGAGACGGATACCATTACCGATAAAACCCTTGAATTCATCGGGAGAAATCTCACCGAGACCTTTGAATCGCGTGATCTCCGGATTCTTGATCTTATTCATCGCTTTCTGCCGTTCCTCTTCCGAGTAGCAATAGATCGTCTGGTTCTTGTCCTTGACGCGGAAAAGCGGTGTTTGCAGGATATAGACGTGCCCTTTCTTGACGAGATCCGGGAAGAACTGGAGGAAGAAAGTCAGCATCAGCAACCGGATATGCATACCATCGACATCGGCATCGGTAGCAATGATCACTTTGTTGTAGCGTAACTCATCCAAGCCGTCCTCGATGTTCAGCGCGGATTGCAGGCAGTTGAACTCTTCGTTCTCGTACACCACTTTCTTGCTTAGTCCAAAGCAGTTGAGCGGTTTACCGCGGAGCGAGAACACCGCTTGCGTGCGTACATCGCGGCTCTTGGTGATTGAACCCGAAGCCGACAAACCTTCGGTGATGAAGATGCAACTCTCCAGACGCAAGTCATCGTCCGCTTCTTTGGAACTCTTAACCGGCTTGGAATCGTTGAGGTGAATCTGACAATCGCGCAGTTTGGGATTGTTAACGAGGTTCTTTTTCGTCCGCTCACGTGCTTCTTTGCTGACCGCTGCAATCGCTTTGCGCTCTTTCTCGCTTTCCTGGATCTTCTGCAGCATCACTTCCGTCACTTCGGGATGCTTGTGCAGGTAGTTATCCAGTTGTTGCTTGACGAAGTCATTGACGAACTTATTGACACTGACACCGCCGGTAGGAGACATATCTTTCGAACCCAACTTCACTTTTGTCTGGCTCTCGAAAACAGGCTCTTCGACGTTGATCGCAATCGCTCCGACTACGCCGTTTCGGATGTCCGCAAGCTCCTGATTCTTGTTAAAGAACTCCTTGATAGTACGACCTATCGCTTCGCGATAAGCGGCTTGGTGTGTACCGCCTTGTATCGTGTGCTGACCGTTGACGAACGAGAAATACTCATCGCCGTTCTGGTCGGTATGCGTCAATGCGATTTCGATGTCTTCGCCGGAGATATGAATGATCGGATATAGCGGATTGACCGTCATCGTCTCTGTCAGCAAATCCAACAATCCGTTCTTGGAGGAGTATTTCTTGCCGTTATAAACCAGCGTCAGCCCCGTATTCAAGTACGCATAATTACGCAGCAGTTCCTCAATATAGTCATCGCGGAAATGGTAGTTCTCAAACAAACCTTTGCTGTCGTCAGGCACAAACTCGATGATCGTACCGCGTTTCTCCGATCCGTTATAATCGAGGATACCTGTATCGCTGGTCAACTTACCCTGCGCGAACTCTGCTCGGCGCGTTTTGCCTTCGCGGAACGACTCCACGGCAAAGAAACTGGACAGTGCATTGACCGCTTTCGTACCTACACCGTTCAAACCCACGGATTTCTTGAACGCCTTGCTGTCGTACTTACCGCCGGTATTGAGCACACTTACTACTTCGACCAACTTACCCAACGGAATACCGCGCCCGTAGTCTCGTACGCGCACACGCCCATCGACTACATCCACTTCAATCACTTTGCCTTCGCCCATGCGGAACTCGTCGATCGAGTTGTCGATACTCTCTTTGATGAGCACGTAGATACCATCGTCGGAGTGACTTCCGTCGCCTAATTTACCGATGTACATACCCGGACGACGCCGGATATGTTCCATGTCATCCAAGTGGATAATGTTCTCGTCACCGTAGTCCACGGCGTTCAAATTTATTTCGTTTTCTTCTAACATAGTCCTCTTTCGTGTGCTAATTTTAGCAAATACGCTTTTGCTGCTTCGTATTCGTTGGGGATAAAGCCGTCGAGAATAGCATCCTTGATGGCGGCTTTTAGTTCTCCCACTAATGAACAGGGTTCAAGATGGAACATCTCCATGATCTCATCGCCCTTTACTGGCGGCTGGAAATTACGGATTCGATCCCGTTCTTCAAGCTCTACCATCTTCTCCCTCACCAGCTGATAGTTCCGATGGAATCGAGCTTTTTTCTCTTCGTTGCGGCTTGTTATGTCGGCATCGCAGAGCAGCATCAAGTCGTCTATATCGTCTCCTGCTTCAAACAATAGACGCCGTACCGCACTGTCCGTCACTGTGTCCTCAATCAAGTTGATCGGCCGCATATGCAGATCCACCATCTTCTTCACATACTCCATTTTCTCATTCAGCGGCAACTTCATCTTTGCGAAGATCTTCGGAACCATTTTCGCCCCGATATAGTTATGATTGCGGAACGTCCAGCCTGCTTGCGGATCCCACGATTTGCTCTTCGGCTTACCGATATCGTGTAATAGGGCAGCCCAGCGAAGCCAGAGATTATCGGAGGTCTCTGAAAGATTATCCAAAACCTTCAAGGTATGCAGGAACACATCTTTATGTCCGCGCCCTTCCTTCACTTCGATGCCCTTCAGCGTTGCCAACTCCGGGAAGATAAGCGGTAAAATTCCGGTTTTATCGAGTAAAATCCATCCTTCCGAAGGTCGTCTGCTGAGCATAATCTTGTTAATCTCCTCCGCGATCCGCTCCTTTGTGATGATTCCGATTCGTTCTTTGTTGCGTACGATAGCATCGAATGTCTCGCCGTCCAGGTTAAAGCCCAATTGGGTGGCAAAACGAATAGCCCGCATCATTCGTAACGGATCGTCCGAGAACGTAATATCCGGATCAAGCGGCGTCTTGATGATGCAGCGCTCCAAATCTCCGATGCCGTCGAACGGATCCAGCAATTCGCCGTAGCGTTCTTTGTTCAGACAAATCGCTAATGCGTTGATGGTGAAGTCGCGCCTGTTCTGGTCTTCCTCCAAACTCCCGTCTTCCACAATCGGATTCCGGCTGTCGTGCTGGTAACTCTCCCGCCGTGCGCCGACGAACTCCAGCTCCGTTTCCTCCAACCATTCGCCATTAACCTTTCGCCCTTTCGCCTTTACTTGCGCCGTTCCGTAAGTCTTGAAGACGGATAAATGCGCGCCTTTGCCCAGCCGCTTGGCTACCGCTTCCGCTAACGAGATGCCCGAACCGACCACCACAATATCGATATCATTGGATGGCCGATGCAGGAATAAATCCCGCACCCAACCTCCGATGACGTAGCACTCCAAGCCTAATTGGTCGGCAGTCTCACCCACCAGATGCAGTATCGGATTGTTTATTTTCGAATCGGTAATGACCATAATTTGCAAAATCGGGTGCAAAATTACAAAAAAAATGCGAATTATGCAAGAAAAATTTGTGTAATTCGAAAAATTGTTGTACCTTTGCACGCTTTTTCGTGTAAAAAGCACGTCATTATTATTAACCCGGGCAGGGATTCGCGCAATCCAACGCCCACAAACCAACAAAACAAATGGCAACAAAAATTCGTTTGGCTCGTCATGGTCACAAAGACTACGCTTTCTACCACATTGTAGTAGCAGACAGCCGCTCGCCGCGTGACGGCAAAATTATCGAGCGTCTCGGTTCTTTCAATCCGAACACAAACCCTGCAGCAGTGATCCTCAATTTCGATCGCGCATTGTACTGGGTAGGCGTAGGCGCTCAACCGACTGACACCGTACGTACGATCCTTTCTAACGAAGGCGTACTGCTGATGAAGCACCTGAATGGTGGTGTCGCAAAAGGCGCATTTAGTGCAGAAGAGGCTCAGAAGCGTTTCGACGCTTGGAAAGCTCAGAAAGATGCTAAGAATGGCAAGATCAGCCAGGCTGAGGCAGACAAGAAAGTAGCTGCTGCAAAGGCTCTCCACGCTCAAGAGGTAGAGACCAACAAGGCAATCGCTGCGAAGATCGCAGAGAAACGTGCCGCTGCTGCTGCCGAGCTCGCTGCTGCTGCACAAGAGGCTGCTCAAGAAGCAGCTGCCGCTGAGGCAGAGGCTAAAGGCGAGGCTGCAGAAGAAGCTGAGGCTTAAAAAATGCCGCTTATTTGGCAAAAAAACGTCCTTTTGGGCGTTTTTTTTTGTATATGTAAAAAAAAAGCAGTATCTTTGTGCGCCTTTGAGCGCACAGGAACAAGAAAAGTGAAGGTCATTTATAAAAATATGGTGTCGTTAGGGATATTGCAGGTAGCTAATTATCTGATACCTTTTCTCGTGCTGCCCATAATCAGCCGTATTCTTGGTGCATCGCTTTTCGGGAGTGTCAGTTATGCGCAGAACATAGTTACTTATCTGACTTTGTTGGTCAATTTCGGTTTTGAGTACTCCGCTACACGTCAGATATCTATTGCCGCAGATGACAAAAAACGTACAGATGCTATTTTCTGGTCTGTTATGTTCGCCAAAACAATCCTGTTGATACTTTCGTTTGTTATATTGGCACTCTTGCCGCTTTTCGTTGAACGTGCTGCTTGCGATCCACGGCTTTATATCTATACCGCGCTGATGAATATAGGTATTGTGCTACTGCCTACCTGGTACCTGCAGGGCGTACAACAAATGGATAAGATGGCGTGGGCGAATTTCTTTGCCAAACTGCTCGGGGCAGTCCTTGTGCTGACTTTCGTGCGTGAGGCATCGGCCTATCGGCTCTATCCGCTACTGATGTCGCTTGCCGGTATAGCGGTAGGCGCAGGAACACTGATCTATGTGATTCGTCATTTCCGTATCAGCCGGCCTTCTTTCCCGCGCGATATGTTTCGCGAGGTTATACATGCAGGAATCCCGATATTTATTAATAATATGTTCATCAGTTGTTACACAACGATTAACATGACCTTATTAGGCATCTATGCCGCGGATGATGTGGTAGGTTATTTCTCCGGCGCGCAAAGGTTGATAATAGCTATTTATACCATAATTGTTTTGCCGGTCAGTATGGCGGCTTATCCGGAGATAAGCAAGCGTTTTGCTCAATCCAAGCGAGAAGGATTAAGATTTCTCAGACAAGTTATTATATGGGCAGGCAGTGGCTCTGCTCTTATGTCTGTCGCTACGTGTATTTTTGCTCCGCTGATGATACGAATCATGTATGGCGTCGGATTTGAGCCGTCCATAGAGATACTAAGATGGCTATCGCCGATACCGTTTCTTGTTATGATGGCCACCTTGCTTACGGTACAAGGTATGTATGGCATGGGATTGCAAAAATACGCGCCATATGTGGGATTGACCTTAGCGATTATTTGTATATCGATGAATATGTGGCTATTACCCTCGTTTGGGGTAAAGGCGGTTTGTATTAGCTGGATAGTAGCTCAAATACTGGAATGTGTGATAGTAGGGGCAATTTTATTAACCAAAGGGCGTGAACGGTGTTCTATCTGATTTGTTTTATCATAATGCTCGTCATGTCGGTGCTTAACATCCAAATGCACGACAAACTCAGTACACAAGTGTTGAGCGGTATTTCGGCGCTGCTACTCATCTGCATAGCCGGTTTGCGCTATGAGACGGGAGGAGACTGGGATACTTACGCAGTGATGTTTGCCGAGTTCCCGCCATTCAGCCGTCTTATCGGACATCCGACAGAACTGCTGCATCAACCGGTCGAAGAAGGCTTTGCGCTCCTGTGCGCCTTCATCAAATCGCTGGGCGGCACGATTCAGCATCTGTTCTTCGTTGTAACGACCGTCAATATCGTGCTCATTACGTGTGCCTTGCATAAGTTCACGAAATATCCCGTGGTGGGGCTGCTGTGTTATTACGGTATTCTGTATTTCTCGCTGGAAATGATTTATATCCGTCAGGCAACTGCTGTGGCGCTTTGTTTCTTTGCGTTGCAATACATCGAGCCGCGCAAGATTGTGCGCTATATGCTGCTGATTGTGCTGGCTTGTACGTTCCACCGCGTAGCGGTGTTGATGATACCGCTCTATTTCCTATTACACCGCAAGTTGCCTGTGTGGCTGTATGTGACGGTCATCGGACTCGGTGCAGTCGTTATGCTGAAAGGCATACCGTGGATGCAAACGATCTTCTTTACGGTAGCGGAATGGTTGGGCAACACCTACGCGATGAAAGCGCAGATTTATGCCGAGAATGCTTTGTACGGTGTCAGCCGCGGACTCAGTGTTGGGTTTGTGCTTAATCTACTGATTCTCATTGTAATAATGATCTTCAAGAAAAGTATAGACGCTATGCCTCATGGCACCGTTATGCTGAATATGTTCGCCATCAGCCTGATGCTCTATTACTACTGCTTTGAAATGGTCGAGGTCAGCAACCGCGTGCGCTTGTTCTTCTTTATCGGTATTATTGCTTTGTTGCCGATCGTATTGGAGACTTTGCCGTATTTTCTGGAGCGCTTGGCAGGCTTGGTCGTCATTGCGCTGTATTGTTTCAGTTTTTCGCGGGGAATCTTCCTGGAATTACCGCAGGCAGCAGCCTATAATCCGTATCAGAATTATATAGAATATAAAATCCATCCGCGCCCGAGTACAGGCAAGCAGCGGTTGGATCAAAGTAAACGTTTCTTCCGAGACGAACGACACCAATGAGGCACATCTTATTCATATCTCACGCACGCGGGTTGCATGGAGCCGAGAGGGTATTGATGCAGGCAGTTACGGCTTGTGTCGCTACTGGTGCACGCGTTACGGTAGTGGTGCCTTCTATTGTGCCTGATGAAGGATTGGAGAACGCTTTACGTGCCATACGCGGAGTACAGACAATATCCTTGCCGTATCGAGCCGCCGGTATTCATCGCTTGCGTACATGGCTCGTGTGCCTGTATAATATTCCTACACTATTACGCTTGAAGCAATTTGTTAGGCGTGAAAACGTGGATGTGATCTATTCCAATTCTGCGGTTACAGTACTAGGAGTCGAATTGGCGCATAGAACCGGTGTACGGCACGTATGGCACTGGCACGAAACGGTAAGTCCGTTGTATGGATGGCATGGCTCATTGCGTTCGCTCTACCGCCGTTTGGTAAGTTATACCCATACCGTTCTTTGTGTGTCACATCGGCAGTATGAGGAATGGCAAGCAGAGTTGCAAATACCTTTTAGGGCAGAAGTGGTGTATAATCCGGTACAAACGATCGCTTCTAAAGAAAAAATCCTTCATAGTACCCTCCGAATCGGGTTTATGGGGCAGTTTGAACAGCGGAAGAACATACCGATGCTTATTCGCGCTTTTTCTCGATTTCATCGGGAAAATCCACAAAGTGAGTTATGGATTTGCGGCGCAAAAGATGAGGGAGAAAAAGCACGATGGGAAGCAATGTATGATATTCCAGGTGTGTACTTTAAACTTCATACGAGCGATGTGTCATCTTTCTATCATACCATAGATATATTGGCATTGCCTTCGCTCTATGAGTCATGGGGATTAGTAGCTGTAGAAGCGATGCAGGCAGGAGTGTGCGTGATACTGACATCCGAATCGGCGTTGAGTGAACTATATACACATGGAGAGGATTGTCTTTTCCTTTCCCCGGAAAATGAAGATGCATGGGTAGAGGCATTTGACTACTGCTTTGATCCTACGGTGCGCACGAAAATTGCCCGAAACGGGCAAAACAGAACAAAAGCTTTAACTTTTACAGAACAGTTTGACCAACAAATACAAACCCTTTTATGCGAGTAATAGCTTATTATCTGCCGCAATACCACTCGATACCCGAGAACGATGCATGGTGGGGAAAAGACTTCACTGAGTGGGATACTGTGCGCAACGCCAAGCCGCTCTTTAAGGGACATCAGCAACCGGTTATACCCGGTGAGTTGGGCTATTACAACCTGTTGGATTCTACTGTGCGCGAACGCCAGGTACAGTTGGCGCGAGAGGCTGGAATAGACGGATTTTGTTATTGGCACTACTGGTTCGGAGGCAAACAATTATTGGAGCAACCGCTGCAACAAGTGTTACAAACAGGTAAACCTGATTTTCCGTTCTGTATTGCCTGGGCAAACGAGAGTTGGTACGCTAAGACTTGGATGGATCATCAAGAGAAGCCGGACAGATTGCTTATCGAGCAGACTTATCCCGAAGGAGACGACGAGCGGCATTTTGCGGCGATATTGCCTATGCTGCGCGACAAACGTTATATACGCGTGGACGGCAAACCGTTATTGCTCGTCTACCGGCCGTTACAACTTCCAGACGGCAAAGCATGGATAGCCAAATGGCAACGAATGGCGAAAGAGGCTGGCTTTGAAGGGCTTTACTTAGTCGGACATACGCTGTACAGCCGCGAGGCAGATGCTATCCGTGCGTTGGGATTTGATGCGGTGAATATAGTGCCGATAGGGGACACGAAACGCAATATACGTCTGGCATTGCGGCATATACCTTCGCTCATACGCCATTTATGCGATCGTTCACCGCTGGTATATGACTACGCGCAAGCGATGCGTGTGTTTGCTTCTAAGGTGATGAGCAGGGAAGATGTTGTGCCTACAATATTACCCAATTGGGATCATTCGCCTCGTAGCAAAAACAAAGCACTTGTGCTTCACAACGCGCATCCGAAGGCGTTTGACGCGCATGTGGAGGCCATTAAGCAGATAGTGAAAAAGAAACAAAATCAAATCGTGATGCTCAAATCCTGGAACGAATGGAGTGAAGGAAATTATATGGAGCCGGATAACAAGTATGCAAATCGTATTCGATAATATTATCTATTCGCTGCAACGCTTCGGAGGTATCTCGATCGTGTGGAACGAGTTGCTCAAACGTGCGCGTGCCGATGCCCGGTTAAAAGTAACAGAATTGGACTACACGCACACAATGCCTTATCGTTTTCTTGAGCGTTATCGTACTCCCAAGTGGAAACCAAATTGTCCCTCGTTGTTCCACTCGTCATACTTTCGATTTTGTCCGGATTCATCGGTAAAAAACATCACTACCATACATGACTTGACGTATCATTTTTATCGTCACGGACTACCGAAATCGGTGCATGTATGGGAGGAAGAACGGGCGTTGCGTCATAGTGCGGCTGTGATATGTGTCAGTGAGCACACCAAAGCGGATTTGTTGCATTTCTATCCGTGGTTGCAGGAAGACAGGATAAAAGTGATTTATAACGGCGTAGGAGAGGAGTTTTATCCGATTCCATCGGTAAAAAAACAAGGTTATTTGCTCTATATCGGTGCAGGAACAGCGGACTACAAGCGTTTTGATGTAGCGCGTATGGTATCACAGCAGACAGGTTTGCCATTAGTGCAGGTCGCCTCACCTGACGTTACGCGCGAGCAACTGAACCGGTATTACAACGAAGCGTTGTGTCTTATCTATCCGTCTGACTATGAGGGATTTGGTTTGCCTATTTTAGAAGCGCAGAAAGCAGGTTGCCCGGTAATAGCGCAGCGTACTTCGTCTATTCCGGAAGTAATAGGGCAGGATGGATTGTTCGTGGAGCACGATACACCGGAACGAATGGCGAATGAGATAACAGCTATAGTGCGGGAACTTCAGTCCCGCCCGACACAAACTATCATAGACAACGGAATACAAAATGCCAAACGTTTCTCTTGGGACGAAACGTATAAACAAACCAGACAAGTGTATGAAAATATCTATAATAACGATCACGTATAACAGCGCACAGACTTTGCGCCGCGCGTTGGAGAGCGTGCAGAAACAGACGTATTCGGACATTGAGCATGTGCTCGTGGACGGTGCTTCGACGGATGGCACACGCGCTATGATAGAAGCATATGCCGCATCGCATACGAACGTGCGGTGGGTATCCGAGAAAGATGACGGCATCTACAATGCCATCAACAAAGGTGTCAAGATGGCTACAGGTGATGTGATCGGTTTCCTGCACTCGGATGATGTGCTCTATAACGCCGAAACGATAGCACATATCGCAGAAGCGTTTGAGACCGCAAAGGCAGATGTGGTATATGGCGATTTGCAGTATTGCAAAGGAGACAAAGTGGTACGCAGGTGGAAAAGCAACGAGTTCAATCCTCGCGCACTCAAGTACGGCTGGATGCCTCCGCATCCGACGATGTATGTACGGCGAGAAGTGTATGAGCAGGTGGGAGAATACGACGAGTGGTTTCGTATTTCCGCCGACTATGACATGATACTTCGTATCTTCACCGCCGGCTATAAAACCCGCTATGTCCCCGAAGTCCTCGTGTGTATGGAAACGGGAGGCGCGAGCAACCGTGATACCAAAGCCCGTTTGTCCAAAACACAGGAAGACTATTTTGTGCTGAAAAAGAATAACGTAGGCGCAGGATTGCTTACTGTGGCATGCAAACAAATGCGCAAAATAAAGCAGTTTATAAGAAAATAAAAAGGTTTTATGCTGAATATATCTATTGTACTCTATCATCCAAAGTGGGAGCAAGAAGTGAATCCTCTGGTGGAAGAATTGCTGCGCATCAAGAATCTGCGTAAGATTTACTTGTTGGATAATAGCGAAGAAAAGGCTACGGATAACGGGTTTCCGGTAACGGGGAAGGTTCGTTATATGTTCATGGGCGCGAATTTAGGGTACGGGAAGGCACATAATGTGGCATTGCGGGAAAGTGCGTACTATAAGACGGAGTTTCATCTTGTGATGAACAGCGACATCCGTGTCAAGGCGGAAGATATAGATGCTATGCACAATTGGATGTTGGCGCATCCGCAAGTAGGCCAACTGATGCCGCGGGTGGTGAATACGGATGGATCGCAGCAATACCTTGCCAAGCGTTTACCTTCGCCGATAGATGTGTTCGGGCGTCGTTTCCTGCCGTCTTGGCTGATGACACAACGTAATAAACGGTATGAGTTGCGGGATTTGGATTTGAGCAGGCCGGTTAATGCCCCTTATTTGAGCGGCTGTTTCATGTTATTGCGTACCAAAGCGGCGGTGGAAGCGGGTTTGTTTGACGAACGTTATTTCATGTATCCGGAGGATGTAGATCTGACGCGCACTATCCACCGCAACTATCTCACGCTGTATTATCCCGAGTGGACAATTGTGCATGCGCACGCACGCGAATCCTATAAAAACAGACACATGCTCCGGATTCATATCCAAAACATGTGCCGTTATTTCAACAAGTGGGGTTGGTTCTTTGATAAAGAACGTCGCTTATTCAACGCTAATCTTTAGTCCGGTTATTGTATAAAGATCTTCACCTCGACGGATGTAAAGAATGCCGTTACGCTCTATTTTCTCTACCTTAGGTTGATCCGTAAATAGTGCGTCAAGGCCTTGCGAGCCATTATCAAGCGTTATGCGATCGCCTTGCTTGTGCAAACCATAGTCTTCGCCGTAATAGGCAATGATATTGTTCATACGAATATCTATCGTATCTCGGTAGTCCTCATTGTAAAGGCGGATACGGTAGATACAATGATAGCTTTCGTTTTCGGCGTTATAACTTAGTCGGCATTCGCCTTCGTTGGCATCAGTACGCAGAGCATTCTTGGCATTGCCGTAAAAATGGTATGCAGAGAGGCAGTTATACGTAGCGTCCTTATCCGCAGGGTAATAGCCTATGATAGAGTTGGCTGAGTGTGTGTTGACGTTAAAGAGCAGCAGTAACTGGTCTTCATCTACGTTGGAATAGAAGCCATTAGTGGACAATTGTAACTTCCATTGATGTTGGTTCTCATCCGAGTAAGAGGGATAGTAATAAGCACGAAGGAGCGTTAGGTCATACACTGTCGGGTCTGCTACTTCCGGGTGCTCCGGAGGCGTTACGGTAGGCGGTGTGAGGAAGATAGAGTCACCGGTGATAGTCATCTTACACTTCCATTCGCCGAGCCATTTATGGTAGATAGGAATATACGCATCCGTTTGATCGTCTGCCCGCGCGGCCACAACTACCTCATATTCGCCTGCCGGATAAGAGGAGAAATTAGCACCGTAGTTGACGTGATAATAGTAGTACTCAGGATAGAGTGAATTCAAACTATTATTGACTGTGCGTGTCTTGTAAAGTTGTCCGTTCTGATAGATATAAAGCTTGAGGTGACCTGTCCATTCGCTGAAACCACGGTTGTACAATGTATCAACGATCAGCCGTACGAGTGAATCGCGGTGATAAGCTGTCCGACCAAGGCGTATGTTCTCACAGGTCAGTGAGTGCGAATAACTACCGTTAGTGTTTGGGTGAATATTGGTGTATATCTGCAAGCGTTCATTGTAACCTTGGTTAGTAGTTGAGCCACCTGTGCCTTGCTCTTGCGGGTTAAGCGCAGAGAAACGGAAATAGCCGTCGCTCTTCCCGAGCCATCCCCAGTTGATGTGGAATAGTCCATTAGCATCAATACCGTCACAGATGAACGCGTGGCCTTCATTCCGGACGGTTTTAGCACTGATGTAAACGGGTCGTCCGGCGAGCAGGTCGTCATAGATAGTTGCCTCCAACACAGCGTTTCCGGCATAGTCCTTAAGCAGACGACGGATACCTTTGTCGTAGCCGAAGTAGGTGATGAGGGACTTAACCATGGTATTGGAGTTTGCAGAACTATTGTTGACTCCGTAGTTCATGTCGCATGCGACACCACAATGGAACATAAGCGTTGCCACGGCTGTCTGCTGCGCCTGTGTCGATTCGACAGAGTCGTAACGGTTAAGCATGTTTGTCCAGTCGTAGTATGTATTTTCGAAGTCAGCACTCAGCGTTATCGAATCTCCGTTCTCCGTTTTCCATTTATATGCGTGTGAGCCAGTTCCATGCTCCGGATAGGCATGTTTCTTCATGATTTGGGAAGCGGCGGTTGCCACACAGCCGGTTACGGCATGTCCCGAAGAAGTAGTAGGGCAGAGGTCGTTATACGGCGCTGTTTGTCCCCATTGGGTTTCGCACAAGGGTGCTATAGGAGTGATAGAGACCGTTTGGCTTTGTGTGACCGGGTGATAGCCTTCCGGCAGAGCACTGATGTCCTCTACATACATCTGCAACCATGCACGTGCGTTCTCCGGTAACTCGTTCTCATCCCAATGACCTTTGTCGGAATAACCCAGAACGGTGTAGGTGCGGTCATCGGCAGAGATAAGTATGAATCCGCCTTCGTTAGGCTTGTTAAATACATAGAACGCCGGTTGGCCATTTGTCTGTAGCATGGTATGCACATGTTGTGCTCCCGCCACTAACTTACGAGCCTGTTGCATACTGCGAGGAGCAGCCAATAGGCTCATGGAGAGCAATACGCTCACGATAAGTAAAGTAAAATTTTTCATATATTCAATAGTCTGTAAGTAAGGTATCCGGCGTATATCAGCAGCAGTAAAGCTCCTGCCCAACGTTGAATTTTGCGTTCGTGGTTAGTTTTGATGGCAAGCCAAACAATAATACTGCCCAGCGCGGCAATGCACGCATCCAATTCAAGACCTTCATAGGCAGGAAGCGGGCGTACAACCGCACTTGTTCCTAAGACGAAGAAGACATTGAAAATATTGGAACCGAATACATTTCCGATCGCGATGTCGGAGTTATGTTTGGCTGCGGCTATGACAGATGTAGCGAGTTCGGGAAGCGAGGTACCCAATGCAACAATCGTCAAGCCGATGATTGCTTCCGAAACGCCCAAACGCGTAGCGATGTCCACGGCACTTTTCACGATTAACTCTCCACCTACTGTCAGACCGATAAACCCGCCTAACATCAAGGCTATCGCCCGGCGAACGGGGATCTCTTTGACCGTTTCGGTTTCTGCATCATCCGGATGCTCTTTGGAATGACGGAAGGTATTATAGAGGAAATAACAGAATAGCAAAAGAAGAAGGATTCCTCCATAACGGTTTACGCCGGGTTCGCCTATAGGGTATCGCTCGGAGAAAAGTACGCACAAAAGAACCAAGATCCCAGCGATGATAGAAAGGGGGATGTCGAAATCACGGCTACGTTTCTGCGAAGCAATCGGATAAACGAGTGCTGTAAGACCGAGGATGACGAAGGTATTGATGATGTTTGAACCTAATATATTGGTGAGCGCCAAATCCGTCGTGCCTTCTGCTACGGACACCATGTTCACCACGAACTCCGGCATAGACGTTCCGAACGCTACAACCGTCAGACCGATGACTAAATCGCTGATACCGAAGCGTTTGGCGATTGCTGAGGCACCATCCACGAGCCAATCTGCTCCTTTGACGAGAGCTACGAAGCCAAAAACAATACACAGTGCTCCTACCCACCAACCATATGCTAATAAGGATTCAATCATAGTGCAATATGCTTAACAACTAACGAATAACTAACGAATAACTAACGAATAACCAACGAATAACTAACGGTTATAAGCATAAGACCAGGTAAGGATTAGACATTGAAAAGGAAGTGCATAATGTCACCGTCCTGAACGAGGTAGTCTTTTCCTTCGATGCCGAGTTTACCTGCTGCGCGGCATTGCGCTTCTCCTCCGAGTGCAATGAAGTCTTCGTATTTGATCACTTCGGCACGGATGAAGCCGCGTTCAAAATCCGTATGGATGACACCTGCACACTGTGGCGCTTTAGCACCCGCTTTGAAAGTCCATGCGCGTACTTCGTCGCTGCCCGCTGTAAGGAAAGTGCGGAGGTTGAGTAGGGCGTATGCGGCTTTAATAAGGCGGTTGACACCAGACTCTTTGAGGCCGATCTCCTCGAGGAACATCTGCCGTTCTTCGTAGGTCTCGAGTTCTGCTATTTCACTCTCTATCTTGGCTGCCAAGACGAGGACTTGTGCGTCTTCATCTTTGACCGCTTGTTTGACTTGCTCGACATATGCGTTGCCTGTAACCGCTGCGGATTCATCGACGTTGCAGACATACATAACGGGTTTGTTGGTAAGCAG